>Ga0335078_10008108_pt1 | contig 15603 bp, 15 predicted proteins | sample Lox_Sample_32_FD_206711 | JGI IMG/M metagenome (GOLD analysis project Ga0335078, IMG submission 206711) | Soil microbial communities from Loxahatchee National Wildlife Refuge, Florida, United States - Lox_Sample_3.2 | ecosystem: Environmental > Terrestrial > Soil > Wetlands | place: USA... | reverse complement strand
GTTCGCGACAAGCAGCACGGTGCTCTCTACGTATTGGCCGTCACGACCGGGATGCGTCCCGGCGAAATGCTAGGGCTGCAATGGCCCGATACCGATCTCGATGGCGGCAGGTTAACCATATTCCGGTCACTGCACCGCACAAGGTGTCGCCGCGACACGGACCCCGGCGGCGCTTGGTACACACTCGGACAGCCCAAAACGCCTGGCAGCCGCCGGACGCTGGAAATCCCACCCGTCACCATCGCCGCCCTCCTCGAACACCGCGAACAGCAACGTCAACAGCGACTGCTGGCAGGCAGTGGCTGGAAGGAACAGCGGTTCGTTTTCACGACCCGCACGGGCTCGCCTGTCGATACTTCCAACGTCCTTCACCGCTTCCAGAAGATCCTCAAAGAGGCCGGCCTTCCCAAGGTCCGATTCTATGATCTGCGGCACACGCATGCCTCACTGCTGATTGCAGAAGGCATTCACCCGAAGAATATCGCCGAGCGCCTGGGGCATGCCTCGATCAAGCTAACCATGGACTTGTACGGGCACCTCTTCGAAGGCTCCGACAGGGAATCGGCTGGCCGTATGCAGAAACTCTTTGGGGAGCGAAAGAGCCCACCTCAGTCGGTACCGACCGACAATGTCGTGCAGCTTCCCGCGCGACGCAGGCTTGCATAGCGCGCTCAGGGCCCGATAATAAGCGCAGAATGACTTGCTGTTCTCCCCTTTTCTTTCCTGGCGCCTCGGTCTGCTCACGGCTCTCGGAGCGAGCCCACGAGTTGCTGACAAGACTGCTGACAAGGTTCTGAAGATGTGCAGTGAGCCCGTCGAAATCGGATGCGCTCTGCTGACAGAGATGCTGACAAGAACCGGTTTGGAGCTGCCGACTGTTTGGATAAGTCTTTTATTTTTTGTGGTGAGCGCGGAAGGAATCGAACCTTCAACCTACTGATTAAGAGTCAGTTGCTCTGCCAGTTGAGCTACGCGCCCGTTCTCGGTGTGACTTTGTGAAGAAGTACTGCGGTGGGCTTGCCACCGACCGTCATTTTACCATGCAGCGTTGGGTGGGACTTGGTTTTATTGTCCGCTCCGGCTGCGGCCGCCGCCGGGGGCACTACCGGCAACACCAGCCGCGATGCATGCTGCTGGTCATGATAGACGGTCTGCTGGGCTTTGCGGAGCATACGCTCGTCGGCCACGGGCCGGCCGGTGTTGGGATTGCGATCGAATCGCGGAAAGTTGCTGCTCGAAACCTCCAGGCGAATCGAGTGGCCCGCCAGAAAGACATTGCTGGTGACCCCAACGTCGATGGCGATCTCATAGACAACTCCAGGGTGGCTGGCCACCGGCTTTTCCAGGCCATCGCGATACCGCAACCGCAGGATACCGTCGGTGAGGTTGCGCGCCACGCCATCGGGCGAAACGTCCACCAGTTTTGCGGTGAAGTCCGTATCGGGCGCCGAAGTCGCCACATATAGCAGCGCCTGCACCGGCCCGGTGACTTCGAGATCGTGCTTCAGAGGGGGGGCGGTGTAGACCAGAACGTCGCGGCGAGCCTCCACCGCGCGCTGATCCATGGGTCCCCAGGGGAAGATGCGCGGATCGCAACAAACCGCGCCGCCCTGCGTGGGGGCGGGATTCTTCGGGTCATAGGTGAAGCGGTCCGCGGGAGACTTGCGAGGAGGCTTTGAGTCCAGCGCACCGTCACCGTTCAGGCTGTTGGCATGGCCGGCGCTGGAAAGATAGAAGGGCGTCTCAACGGCTCGCGCCAGAGGCCATTCCCGCTCGTCACGCCATTCGTTCCGCCCCATCACGAAGATGCGGACAGGCAGATCGGGCAAGTGGAGGGACTGCTGCGCGGGATGCTCCGGTTGCAGCCACCGGTCGAACCATTCGATCTGGTAGCGCCGAATGGGCGCCATGACCTGCAGGCCGAAATCGAAGCCCTGCGGCTTCCACATCATGTTGTGGACCCACGGTCCGATGAGGATGTGCGCGGGGGTGCCTTTCTTTCGCAGCGCGACGAAGGCATCCAGGTCGCTTTCGACATAGTTGTCGTACCAGCCTCCAACGGAAAAGACAGGGGTCGTCATGTCCTTCAACTGGTCGCGCACGCTCAGCTTTTGCCAGAAGCCGTCGTAAGCGGGATGATTGAGCGCCTGCTGATAGAAGCCGATGGTCTGGCCGGTGGCCGCGCGGTCGATGCCGCGGAGGGGCAGATGGCCGATGTAATTGCGGAAATCGGGTTCGGCGAAACCAGGCGCCAGCAGATTCTCGGACATCCACAGAAGGCGGTGGCCCAGTTTGATTGCGCCGCCGGTGGAATAGAAGCGGTCGGTGTAGTCGTCGTCACCGGAAACCACGGGGCAGATGGCCTTAAGGTGCGGATTGCCGAGTATCGCGGTTTTCCATTGCACAATCCCCAGATAGGATCCACCGACCATGCCCACGCGGCCGTTCGACCAGGGCTGGCGGGCAATCCAGTCGATCGTGTCGGAGCCGTCGAGTCCTTCGTTGTGAATTGAATCGAAGACACCCTCGGAGGCGAACCGGCCGCGCACATCCTGGGAGACCACGGCATAGCCCCGCTGCAGGAACATCGAATAGCCGGGGAACAGATCGACGCCTTTTCCATAAGGCGTGCGCACCAGCAGCGCGGGAACGCGGTGACCTCCCGGGGGCAGAAAAACGTTGGTGTCGAGATGGACGCCGTCGCGCATGGCGACGCGCAGGTGCAGACGCTTGTCGATGGTCAACGCACCGGACCAGTTGGCGACGGAAACGCCGGCCGCCACTGCGGCGAGCAAAAGAAGACGAGCCAGTCTCACGTTACGGCGCAGAGCTTTGCTGTTTATGATAGCAATCGGCAAGAACACGCCGGTATTCGGCGGCTGCGCGATCAATGGAATGAAACTGGCGGATGTGTGCGCCCGCGTTTGCGCCGATGGCGCGTGTTTTGTCGGGGTTCGCCGCAAGCCAGGTCATGAATGCCGTGAGCATCTCTTCCTCGGCGGGGCCGGAATCCACCCGGATGATGGCCTGCTCGGGAATATCGCCGGTTTCGCCGCCCGAAGTGACGATGACACATTTGTCCATGCCCATCAGCCGCACGGCGATGCCGGAGGTTTCGCCCGCCGAAGGCCAGCGCAGGTTGACGCAGACGTCGGTGGCGGCGGCGTGCAACAGGAAATCCGCGTCATTCAGGAAACCAACTCGCACGATACCGTCGGCGTTCAGAGAATCGCCAAGGGCCAGCGGGAGGTCGCTGGACACAAATTCGCCGGCGATCAGGAGTTTCACTCCGGGATGGGCGTGGCGCACGCCGGAGAACGCGCGCACAATGGTGGAGATTCGTTTGCTCTCGCGAAGATGGCCCAGAACCGCGAAGAGAGTGCCGTGAGTGCCCACGCCGAGGCGCTCCCGCAGGCGAAGCACCTCATGATGCGGGTGAGCAAACGGCGGTTCGAACAGATGGGGAATCACATGGACGTTGACCGCGCCATGTTCCCGCGCTAGTGCGGCGGCCCGCGCGTTGTGAACCACCACCGCGAGGGAGCGTTCGACGACCCGCCGCAGCATCGGATAACGGAAATAGAGAGGGTCGGCGGCCGACCTTGCGCGTCCGCTCCACAGACGGCGCGCCAGATCCTCGCTCCAGACGCCGTAGTTGTGAGTGAACTCCGCCACATAGGCATCGCGCTCGAAGTGGCCGAGCATGAAATGATTCAGCACGCCGTCATGCAACACGACAACGCCGGGCTTGGCCAGAGCGCGGTCATAGATGTGGCCGTGCAGCGCGTTGTTTCCGAGATGGTACAGGTTCAGGTCGCCGTCGAGATTCGGGACCACGTTGTCCGGACCGCGAAGCGCCTGCAGCAGCGCGGCTGAGTAAGCCGCGACACCGGTTGGCGCGGGAGGCAGCGGCGAAAAGAATCCCGTGGTCATTCGCGCCGGCGCGGACCGAACAGCGCCGTCCCAATGCGGATCAGCGTGGCGCCCTCCTCGATGGCGACTTCGAAATCGTGCGACATGCCCATGGAAAGTCCGGCGAGTTCGTTCTCTTCGGCAAGGCAGCGCAGGCGCCGGAAATACGGGCGGGAGGGCTCGGCTTCTCCGGACCAGGGCGGCATGGTCATCAATCCGCACGGACGCAGGTTCGGGCAGGCACGGACGGCGGCGATCACGGCAGGGAGATCGTCCGGGGCTACCCCTGCCTTGGCCGCCTCGGGGGAGAGCTTCACCTCGATCATGACGTCGAGCGGCTTGGTGGCCGCCTGATTCAGTCGTTCCGCCAGGCGGGCCGAATCGACGGTTTCGACGGTGTCGAACAATTCAACGGCCTTGCGGGCTTTATTGGCCTGCAGATGGCCGATGAAGTGGAAGCGCAATCCGGCGATCAACGGCAGTTGAGGCCGTTTTCCTTCAAATTCCTGCACGTAATTTTCGCCGAAGTGGTGAAGGCCCAGACTGGCCGCTTCAGCGATGATTTCGGCCGGAAACTTCTTGGTGACCGCCAGCAGCGTGATCTCATCGCGGCGGCGCCCTGCTCGAGCGGCGGCCCGCAGGATGCGGTCTTCAAGAGCGTCTAAATTTTCTTTTAGCACCGACGATATCCATCATAGGAGAGTATAGTGGCGACGGCTGCAGTTCCCGCGCCTGCCGATGAGACGTCGGCTGCTGTCGGGCGATTCATCGTGGGGGCGGCTGAACCCGTTCTGGCCGAAGACGGCGAAGGGTTGTTCGCGCTGCGGGCAGGCTGCTATGCGCTGGAGGAACGCGACGGCTTCCTGATTCTCCAGGCCTGGGACGAAAAGCGCACATTCGCGCGGCGAGTGATTGGCGTGGAATCGCAAAGCCGGGGAAAGATGATCCTGCACGTGGAGCGATTCGGCCGGCATCGCGGCAGAGTGGCGCTGGTTGACGCCGCGGCCCCTTCGGCGGCGCGGGTCCATCGGCGTGCGGCGCGCCTCCAGTTGCGCGAAAATCTGCACCGGTTCCTGCGCCGCAACTACGCCAGCCTGCGGGTAATCGAACTGACCTCCGAGGCCGTGCTCAGCGCCAGCCTGTCGCCCAATTTCCCGCGCGCGTTTCTGCGATCCGGGACGGAAGGCTGGGCCGCGATTGCCGCCCCCGATGACCCGCTGGTCGCCGACGAAGTCCTCAGCTTCGGCCTGATCTGGCTCGATTACCTGCGCCGCCGGGAGCGGCAATGCGCCGTTCGCGGACTCATCCTCTACTTACCGGTCGGCCAGGAACGCACCACCTGTCTGCGGCTGCGCCATCTGAGCCCACGCGCCGCCGAATACAGCGTGTGGGCCTGCGCGAAAGACGGACCTGAGTTCCGGCTCGATCCCGCCGACTGGGGTAATCTGGACACCAAAGTAGAACCCTGCCGGGGGACAGCCGCTCCCTCCCGGGACGTGCGCGGCCGGGCCGCTCCGGAACTGCGGCTGGAAGCACAGGTGCGCGCCGGTCTCCGCAGGCTTGACCCCGAACTGCTCATCGAGCCCGTCTATACTCAGGTCCCGGCATTCGCGGCCACCTCGCATGGCCTTATGGATCTGCTGGCCGCCGATGTCAACGGCCGGCTGGCGGTGATCGAGTTGAAAGCCAGCGAGGACATCCACTTGCCGCTGCAGGCGCTGGACTACTGGATGCGTGTCGGCTGGCACGTGGAACGCGGCGATTTTTCTTCCGCAGGCTATTTCCCCGGCCTGCGGCTTCGAAACGAGCCGCCCCGGCTATTGCTGGTGGCGCCGGCGTTGATGTTCCATTCCACTAACGAGACCGTACTCCGCTATTTCTCCTCTGAAGTTCCGGTGGAGCGAATCGGCACGGGAATAGAATGGCAGAAGGGGCTGGAGGTTTTCTTCCGGGCCCATTCGCCATGCCGCTGACGTATCTTCGTAACGTGAAAGACGCCCTGGGCTGGCTGAAGCCCCACGAGGTTCGCGAGAAGGCCGAGCGACGGGTCCGCGTGGGCCTGTTTGCGGAGAGCGAGGTGGCGCTCTTCCGCATGGAGACTTTCTTCGCTCCCAGCCATTGGAGCCCGCAACGGCGAAATCAGGCAGCAGGAATTCTCTATCGGGGCGACCCCGATTCCGCCGAGCGGTTCGACGTGGAGATCTGGAGCGACCAGATGCCCCGGCCGCGCGAAGCCATCGCCTTCGACTGGAGGAACCCGGAACGGACGGTGAAACAAGTGATCCGCCGGCACGAGGACCTCGCCGTGCCCCTGGCCCGCCATCTGGAGCCCTTCCGGGCGCCGGCCGTGAATCAGGTGATTCTGAAGATCTCACGGGAAAACGCGCTGTTCGCGCTCGCCACCGCGCTTCCCGATCTTGTTCCCATCCTCTCGTTGCCGTGGGCGGCAGGTGAGTTTGCCTCCGACACCGCCGTTCTTACCGCCAACCAGATTCGCATGGCTTTCCTGCTGGGCGCGGCCAGCAATCGCGAGGTAGGCTACCGGGAGCAGCGCAACGAAATCGGTTCCATCATCGCTGGCGCTTTCGGCTGGCGGGCACTGGCTCGGGAACTGGTGGGGAAGATCCCGCTTGGCGGCGGCATCATTCCCAAAGCGGCAATCGCATGGGCGGGCACCTTTGTCGTGGGGAGGTCGCTGGAGCGCTATTATCGCATCGGCTACGGGTATACAGCGGCCGAACGAAAGGCCGCATATGAGGACGCCCTGCGGCGCGGCCGGGAGATTGCAGCCGGCCTGGCGGACGCGGTGCGTGGACGAAAGAAAGCAACCGGGGAACTGCCTTCGGGCGGCGGCGATCAGCCGCCAGCAGCGGCCAACGGTCTGGCGTCGATGCCTGAAGAGCCAGCTGAAAATTGACCGGGTTTATCTAAGGCTTTCGCCATATTGCGGGCTGCGGAGACACGCCTTAGTCTGGTGGCATGAGGATGTGTGTGCTCGCCGTTTCGGCCGCACTCTGCATGGGTGTTGGGCTGCCAGCGGTGGCCCAGGAAGAGAAAACCACCGCGACCTGGGATCTCGATGTTCAGGACATCAACGGCGGTCCGATGGCCGGCCTCGACACTCGCTCTCTGCGCAGCGATGGTAACGGCAGCGTTCAGGAGACGCGGCGGTCCCTAAACGGAAGCAACGTGCCGGCGGAGCGGGTGGAACAGCGCGTAGTGAGCGACACCGGTGGGGTGCGCGTTGTGGAGCGTCTGATTCAGCGCTATACACCCAACGGCGACCCGCTGCCGCCTGAAAAGCAGGTGGTCACCACCACGAAGAACTCCGATGGGTCGGTTGCCGAGCAGACCGACACCTGGCGGGGAGATCTCAACGGGAATCTCGCATTGGCCGAGAGAACCCAAACCGAAACGCGGCAGAGCGGCAACACCGTGAACTCGCAGACAGTGGTGTCCCGTCCCTCGCTGAACGATTCGCTCGACGTCGTGGAAAAGCGCGACATCGTGCGCGACGAACACAGCAAGAATGACTGGAGCCAGAACGAGACGGTGTGGCGCAACGGACAGAGCGGATTCTACGAGGCGGTGCGCCTGGTAACCGACCATCGTCAGCAGGATGGACGCGTCTCGGAAAACACAGCCGAGTACGAGCAGGGAACCACCGGCGCAATGGTGCTCAACAGCCAGACGGTGATCAGTTCGGAGAAGTCCGCTGACGGCTCGGAACACAGCGAGATCACTCGTTATGACCGATCCTCGCCCGGCGTAGTGATCGACGGTTCCGATCCCGGTCTCAAGCTCCGTTCGGAGCAAACTGTCGATCAGGTCACAGCCGCGGATGGAAGCGTTCGCCAAACGGTCACGGTCAGACGGCCATCGATATCGGATCCGGACAAGCTCGGGCCGGCCCGAAGGATCTCGGAAACGGTCTGCCGGGGGGACTGCAATCCGAAGCCGCAACCGTAAGATCCGTTGGGGCGCATCTCAGATAACCCTCACGCTTGATAGTACTTCCGCCGATAATGGAGGAAGTACTTTCTCGGTACATCAGCCGGAAGGTGCCAATCCATCCGCGCGGCGGGGAGGATGATCTTGAGTGTATTGAAAAGTCTGGCGTTATTGACATGGGCGTCGGCCGCCGTGATCGCGCCGGCGCTCGCGCAATCGGAGGAGCCCTACGAAGGGCCTTCAGTGCTGTCGCGCGATTCGACCACGGCTGGTATGCGCGGCGGCAAGCTGCTCGATTTTCAGTTGTACGGGGAAATCACGGGCGTTGTCGACAGTGGCCTTACCGCCCCGACCTTGAATTCATCCGGCCAGGTGGTTGGGCAGGGCGTCCTGTATGGCGAGGATGTCGGCGGCGGCGCTACGGGGACAAAAAGCTGGGAATCGGATCAGATCCGCCTGGACTATCACGGCGATTGGCGGCAATACACTCCCAATAATGGTTTCGACGGAACGGATCAGTTCCTCGATGTGCAGTGGCAGCACAGGTTGTCGCGGCATGTTCAGCTTACGCTCCACGAGGTCGGAGGCGTTTCCCTGCTGAGTTTCGGTACGCTGACTTACTATCCGCTGGCGAACTCAGACCTGCTGGGGGTGCCAGTAAATCAGCTTTTCGACAGTACCAATTACTACTCGCAGGCGACCGTCCAGGTGGTTTGGCAAAAGACAGCTCGGCTTTCGTTCGGTTTTGGCGGGGACCAGTTCCTGTTGCGACCGAAGTCACCGATTCTGGTGGACACCAACGGGTATCGCGGCTCTGCCGATGCCGCGTACAGGCTGACCAGCCGACAAACAATGTCGCTGGCTTACTCCTATGAGCACTTCGACTACCCCCGGACGTACGGATACTCCGACATCAACCAGGTGGAGGCCGGATGGTCTTATGGGTTCGGACCAAGGACTGACTTTGCGATCGAAGGAGGCGCATCGCAGGTGGCGACCCTGGGCCTGGTCCAGGTCGCACTGGACCCGGTCATCGCGGCAATTCTGGGTGAGAGCTACACCATCACGACGGCGAAGCGAGATGTCATTATTCCCGTCGGTGAGGCCCGCATCAGCAGAAGGTTCGCCACATCCGCGCTCGGCGTAAGCGGAGGTATGGCAGTGACGCCGGGTAACGGCGTTTTCCTGACTTCGCGGGCAACCTCGGGAGCTGCCACCTACTCCTACGTGGGAGGAAAGCGTTTGACGCTGGCCATGACCGGAGGCTACGCGCGGATGGTTGCGGCCGGACAGCAGACGATTCCACCGTATGGCGGGTTCCTCGGGGGCGCCGGAGCAACGTGGCGGCTCTTTGCCGATGCCCATATGGAGGCGCGGTACGATTACCGGCAATACAACATCCGCGGCGTCGCAGGCAAGGACGAGAACCGCGTCTCGGTCGGTCTGGCGATCAGCACCGCGGAAAGGCCCCTGGCCATCTGGTGAGCGCCGCCGAGGCCAGAATACTCCTTGTCGATGACGAACCCGCGCTCGTCCGTCTTCTCGAGACGTTCCTGAAACAGCGGGGATACGAGGTAGACGCCTGTCCCGGTTCAGCCGAGGCTCTTGAGAGATTCGCCGCCGCGCCCACGCGCTACCAACTGGTTCTGGCGGACATCAACATGCCTGGGGTAGCAGGCGACGTGCTGGGCGTTCAGATTGCTGAGATGAACGACTCGGTTCGCATCCTGCTCACCAGTGGTCTGCCCTTCAGCACCGAGTCCGTCCCCGCTGAAATTCGCGACCGCTTCGCTTTCCTGCAGAAGCCTTTCCTGCCGAGGATGGTGATCGAGGCGATCGACCAGTTGCTGCCTAAAACCTGAGAGGATTCTTCCCGGGAAAGCGGTGGCGCAGCCAGGCGATGAAGTCGTCCGGAACACGCATTGTGGACAGCCGGGGCTGGCGGACCAGAGCCCACTGACCGAAGAGCTGCGACGCGCGAATCTCCGCGAGCGTCACCGGCGCGTCAAGCCGGCGCACAAATTCCAGATCGGCGACAGCGGAGCGGCTGTTCTTCGGATCCTCGCGTCCTTGCTCGACGACACGAGCGACACCGAGGATGGCCGATTCGCCTCCACTGTGGTAGATGAGCACTCCGTCGCCGGGCTTCATTTCGCGGATGGCGCGCACGGCCTGCGGGTTGGTAACGCCATCCCAGACGGTTCGCTTCTCGCGCTCAAGATCATTCAGCGAGTAGGTTTCGGGGTCGGTTTTGGCGAGAAACCAGTTCATAGATCGAACTATTGTAGCTGGACGTGCGGGAACAAGCGGGGGGCGGCCGGCGTATCCTGATTTGAATGCCGGTTGAATACGCCATTGAAACATCCGACCTGCGCAAGATCTACCGCTCGCGGTGGCGGCGCCGCGAAGTGCGCGCCGTGGATGGAATTTCGTTGCGAGTGGCCCGGGGAACCGCCTTCGGGCTATTGGGGCCGAACGGCGCGGGGAAAACCACCTTCGTCAAGCTGCTGCTGTCGGCGGTGATTCCGTCGGGCGGTACGGCGCGGGTGTTTGGGCGCGATGTGCACGAACCGGAGGCGCGCCGCCCGGTCGGCTACCTGCCGGAGAATCATCGCTTCCCCACCTACTTCACCGGCGCGGGGATGCTCGATTTTTACGCGGCGCTTTCGGGAATGCCCGAGCCGGAGCGGAAGCGGCGCATTCCCGAGTTGCTGGATCTGGTCGGTCTGGACCGCTGGGGAGCGGTGCGGATCGGCAAGTACTCGAAGGGCATGCTCCAGCGGCTTGGCCTGGCCCAGGCGATCATCCACTCGCCAAATTTGCTGATCCTCGACGAGCCCAGCGATGGCGTGGACCCCATGGGCCGCCGTCACATTCGCGAGATCCTGAGCACTCTGGAAGAGAAGGGCGTCACGATTTTCATCAACTCGCACCTTCTGGCGGAAGTGGAGCTGTTCTGCAGCGAGGTGGCCATCGTACACAAGGGCCGGGTTGCGCTTTCCGGCAAGGTGAAGGATCTAACGGCGGGCAAGGGATACAAGCTCACCGCCGCGCAGGTTCCCGAGGCGCTGGAGACCGAGCTTCGCGGCAAAGCCGCCGCGGTGGCGGCGCGCGACGATGTCGTCGATTTTCAGTTCGTCACCCGCGAGCAGGCGAATGAGGCCATCGATCTGCTGCGGGGCGGCGGCTGCGCCATCGAAGCGCTTACGCCGACTTCCAGCACGCTCGAGGATGTGTTTGTCCGCACCATTGGCAACGGCGGACCTGCGGCCGAAACGGCCGCAACGGAGGTGAAGGCATGAACCCGACCGCCGCCATCGCGCTCGTGCGAGATACGTTCCGGGAAGCCATCGCCCGCAAGATCTTCTGGGGGTTGTTCGGCCTTTCCACGCTGATCATCGTGTTCTTTCTGTTCGTGATGAAGATCGATATCGTGGCCGGCGCCACGGCTTCCATTTCGCTGTTCGGGTTGCGGAACAATCACACCGTGGATGCACAGCGGCTGGTGCGGGGCGTCTTCGGGGGAGTGGCGACATTCCTTTACTCGTGGGCCAACATCATTGCCGTGTTTGCCTCCGCGGGACTGACGCCCAGTGTGCTGGAGCCCGGACGCATTGAGTTGCTGCTGTCGAAGCCGGTGGCGCGCTGGCACCTTCTGCTGGGCCGCTATGCCGGGAATCTCCTCGTGGTGCTGTGCAATACGGTCTATCTTGTGGTCGGTATCTGGCTCATCCTTGGATGGAAGACCGGTATCTGGTCGCCCGCGTTCCTGTTGGCCATACCCACAACCACGTTCATTTTCGCCGTGCTTCTGGCTGTCGTGGTCTTGGTTGGGGTGCTGTTCGACAGCACGGCGCTCTCCATCATGGTCACCGTCGGATTGACGATTATCAGTCTGATCCTGGCCGCGAAAGACACCATGATGAAGCTGCTCTCGTCGGAGTGGTCCCGCTGGCTGTGGCTCGGTCTATACTACGTCCTGCCGAAGGTCTACGATCTCGGCCGCATCACGCTGAATGCGATCATGGATCATACGTTCAGCGGCTGGATGCCGATCTGGAGTTCCGCCCTGTTCGCTGCCGTCATGCTTGGCGCCGCGCTGTACGTGTTCTCGCGAAGGAGTTTCTGATGAACCTGCAGCGGCCGATGGAGAATCGGCTACGGTTTGCAGCCCTCTGCTCAGTTGCCGTTGTCGGGTGTCTGGTTGCCCTCGTTTCCTGCCGGAAAGGGCAGGGAGAATCGGTGGAGATCGATTCCGGGCTGGCTACCCTGGTTCCCCCGGACACGGTCTACCTTCTGGGCGTCAATGTCGAGCGTCTGAGCCGGACGCCCGCGTGGCAGCGGCTTGACAACCTCACGCTGCCGGATCTCAACCGCTTTGTCCAGGCAACCGGGGTCGACCCACGGAAGGACATCAGGGAAATCCTTGCCTGCTCGAACGGAACGGGCGCGGTGACGGTGATCCGCGGCAGCTTTCGCACGAGCGATCTCGCAACCCGGCTGCAGGCCGCCGCCGCCAAAACAACATCCTATCGAGGCCATACCATTTACGGCGCGGACCGGGCTGCCCTGACTTTCCTCGACTCTTCCATTGCGGTGGCCGGCAGCGAAGCATCGGTGGAAGGAATCGTCGATGCGCATGACCACGGTGGCGGCGGTCTGACCCAGCCGCTGAAGAGCCTGCTTGAGACCGTTCCGGCTCGCGACCAGCTCTGGATGGTTCGATCCGGCGGTCTGCCTGGTATGCGCTTTGGCGAAAACGACGAGAGCCGGCTCGGCAGCATCATCCAGATGTTGCGCGGGATCCGCACCATTGTCATGGGTGCGGACTTCAGCAATGGGCTGAATTTCGTGGCGCGCGTCGATTGCCAGAGCGATGACGACGCCACCCACGTTCATGACGCCCTGCGCGGGGCCATCGGGATGGCCCGTCTCAACACGCCGGATAGCCACCCCGAACTCCTACGCGTTTATGACGCAATTCAGGTCAGCCAGGAGAAAACCCTCGTCACTGCCTCAGCGGATTTTTCTGCCCAGCAGGTGAATGAGGCCCTGGATGTATGGTTGAAACGAACTCACTGACGGAGTGAGAGTAACCTCCCTGTCACGGCACTCTTATTCGACCGAGGCTGACGCGCGCGAGGACGCGAGGGAGCATCCAGTCACCCCGCCGTCATCGAAAAAAGTGATTAATTTACTTCCATTTTCCGGCCATTCATGCGACCCTTCTAATTAGATAGATAGGACGACACCGTGGATTGGCCCACGTTGGACGTAGCCAGGTAGCAGGGCGTCGGTCCGGTACGTTTTTCACTGGAGAAGAGAATGCCCACGTTTCTTTTGAAGGAGCGAGTGGTACGGTCGGACGGATCGGGCCCGGTTATTGAACTGGGGCCGGACGCCGGAAAACTTCTGGTTCTCACCCTTGGCATCACTCGCATCGTCGAACACCAAAGCCTGGAGGTTTCAGTATGGGGTTCGGCAGACGGTGAAGACTGGGGTCGCCACCCAATTTCAAGGTATCCGCAGAAGCTGTATTGCGGACTTTATTCCACGCTGCTCAATCTCTCCGCTCGTCCGGACGTGCGTTTTGTGCGGGTGCAGTGGAGGATGCATTGTCTGCGTAAGATGGAAAGCGCGCCGTTGTTCGGCTTTTACGCATACGTGGAAGAGTCGGGCGCGCGAATCGTTGCAGCAGTAGCGTAAGTCTAAGGTGGGGCGGAGTTTACACGCGGCGGAAAGCCCGTCGGCGCGGAAGTCCGCCTTGTCTCAAAGCCGATTGATCAAGCTGGCTACGTAGCCCGCCCCGAAGCCGTTGTCGATGTTCACCACAGTCACATTGCTGGAGCAGCTGTTCAACATTCCCAGCAGCGCCGCCAGGCCGTTGAAGCTGGCTCCATAGCCGACGCTGGTGGGCACGGCAATCACCGGGGCTGAAACGAGTCCGCCCACGGCGCTGGGAAGCGCTCCCTCCATCCCGGCACAAACCACCACGACGCGGGCCGTCATGAGCCGCTCACTATGACTGAGGAGGCGGTGGATGCCAGCCACGCCGACGTCGTATATTACATCGACGGTATTGCCCATCACTTCGGCGGTGAGCCGTGCTTCCTCGGCCACGGGAATGTCACTGGTTCCTGCCGACACCACGGCGATGGCGCCTTTGCCCACAATCGTCCGGTCGCGCCATACACGAATCGCTCCGGACAGAGGAAAGAACTCGGCCTCCGGAAACTGCGACTGGAGGCGTTCGGCGGTGCCTTGGTCGGCTCGCGTGATCAGCAAATTGCGGGAGCGTTCCAGAAGGCTGGTAGCGATGCCGATGATCTGGTCGGCGGTCTTTCCCTTTCCGAAGATGACCTCGGTCAGGCCGTGGCGGAGCGCCCGGTGGTGATCGAGCTTGGCATATCCAAGGTCCTCGAAGGGCAGGTGACGCATGCGGTCGAGAGCGTCGTCCACGGTGGCCGCGCCGGACCGCACATCATCGAGAAGGTTGCGCAGAAGCTTTTCTTCCATATTCGTAGATGTTTGGCAATTCCCGGTCTAGGAACTGCCAATGAGGATGCCGGTGACAAACACCAGGGCTCCCCCAACGCCCACCTGCACGGCAGCACTCAGGACAGGCGTGTCCATGTAGCGTTTGCGAATCCAGGTGATGGCGGCCAGCTCGACGATGACCACCGCCACCGCCACCGCAAGCGCCGCGTGGAACGCGGGAATCAGAAATGGAAGGGTATGGCCGATGCCGCCCGCGGTAGTCATCAGCCCGCATATCAGCCCACGCAGCCACGGATGGCCGCGCCCGGTGAGTGTGCCATCGTCCGATAGGGCCTCGGCGAACCCCATGGAGATGCCCGCGCCCAGCGAAGCCGCCAAACCCACCAGGAAGGCGTTCCAGCTGCTATGCGTGGCCAGCGCCGCCGCGAAAACGGGCGCCAGGGTCGAGACCGAACCATCCATCAAACCTGCCAGACCCGGTTGTACGATCTGGAGCACGAACAGGCGCCGGCCGGCCTGCTCCTCTTCCTTGCGCGCTTCCTCGGTCAGGTGTTCTTTACCCGCCGCACCCGCCGCGGCGACATGCTTGCGCTCCGCGTCCGAAAGATCGCCGAGCAGCTTGCGGATACTCGCGTCCGTGACCCGCTGAATGGCGCGATCGTAGAACTGGCGCGTCTCGATCTCCATGTCCGCCGCCTGTTTGCGGACCGTGTCGATGCCCAACGGCTTCACCAGCCAGACGGGCCGCCGGGTGATGAAGCCCTTGACGTCCTGGCGGCGGATCAGCGGGATGTGCTCGCCGAAACGCTGGCGGTAAAGCTCGATCAGTGCGTGACGGTGGGTGGCCTCCTCGGCCTGCATGTCTTCGAACACGCGCGCCGTAGCCGGATAAGTCTCGCGCAGACCCTCCACGAATTCACCGTAGATACGGCCGTCCTCTTCTTCGAGAGATATCGCGAGTGCGAGAATCCCCCGCTCGTCGAGATCCTTGAAATCCTTTCGCATGCCTTGTCCCTATCAAGCTTACAGGAGGGTGGCCAGAGGGTAGACCGCGATTTCCTGGTATTATTGGGCTTCCAACGGAGGGATCGTCATTATCCCTGTGATGAGCCTTGCGGTTCTTGTCCCTTTTGGACTTTTCCTGCGCGGCGTGATTCGCGCACAATTGCGAGGATGAAGGTGTCGAACAGACCGCGCATCCAGTGACGTCCGGAGGCGCCCATCTTAAGCGCTCGTGGAAGG
>Ga0335078_10008107_pt1 | contig 15603 bp, 8 predicted proteins | sample Lox_Sample_32_FD_206711 | JGI IMG/M metagenome (GOLD analysis project Ga0335078, IMG submission 206711) | Soil microbial communities from Loxahatchee National Wildlife Refuge, Florida, United States - Lox_Sample_3.2 | ecosystem: Environmental > Terrestrial > Soil > Wetlands | place: USA: Florida... | reverse complement strand
CCTACGCTGACAGCTCGAATCCCAGCGCCGCGTCGCATGCCGGCGGACACATCTACCACCGCGGCGTGTTCCTCGCCCACCGGGTCAACGACCTGACCCTCGCCAACCTCACGATCCGCAACACCACGCCCCAGGGCGGTTCGCAGGCCGAGGCGATCATCCTCAACGGCACCCCGACCGCACGCGCCATTCTCAAGGACGTCGACCTCTACAGCTACCAGGACACCCTCCAGATCAACGGCCAGGCCTATCTCCAAGACTGTTACATCGAGGGCGACGTCGATTTCATGTGGGGCACCGGTCCGTGCTACTTTGAGCGCTGCACCTGCCGGGCGCTGCGTTCCGGGGCGTACTTCACCCAGATCCGCAACCCGGAGACGAACCACGGCTACGTCTACGACCACAGCGTCTTCGACGGCCTGCCGGGCATCAACGGCAACTACCTCTCGCGCATCGGCACGGGCCGCTTCCCGCACAGTGAGGTCGTCCTGCTCGACTGCACCCTCGGCAACGCCGTCGGACCCGTCGCCTGGTTGCTGTCGGGCGGCCGCGAGGGCAACCCGCACGATCCGGCGCAGATCCATTTCTGGGAGTTCAACAGCCGCGACGCCGCCGGGCAACCCGTCGATCCCAGCCTGCGCATGCCGGGCTCCCGCCGGCTGCGCGAGCCGGACGACGCGGCGGTCATCGCCGATTACCGCCGTCCCGCCTTCGTGCTCGGCCACGACTGGAATCCGCTCGCGGCGCCGATCTTCGCCGCGCCGGCGAACCCGCCGGTGGCGGTTGCGGCGCCCGGCGCACCGGTGATTGTTACGCAACCCGCGAGTCAGCTCGCGCTGCTGGGAACGAATCCGTGTCTCACCGTCGCGGCCCAGACGGCGGACGGAGCGCTCACCTGGCAGTGGAGCAAGGACGGCCATCCCCTCCCCGGCGCGACCGCGCCCGTGCTCCGCCTCCGCGGCATGAGCTGGGAGGACGCCGGCGTTTATGCGGTCACGGTCGCCAACGCCGCCGGCTCGGTCTCGAGCGCGCCGGCCCGGCTCACTGCGGTGGCGCCCGCCGCCTCACCGGCGCCGAAGCTGCCGGCGATCCCCGACGCCACGTTCGACGTGACGGCCTACGGCGCGCGCGCCGACGGCGCCACCGACAACACCGCGGCCTTCCAGAAGGCCATTGACGCGGCGCTCGCGGCCGGCGGCGGCACCGTGGTCGTGCCCGCGGCCGCCAAGCCCTGGCTCTGCGGGCCGATCGCGCTCGGCAGCCGTCTCGATCTGCAGATCGACGACGGCGCCACGGTGCAACTGCTGCCCTATTCGCCCGCGGCGAATCCGCCGGCCGGCTCCTATCCGCGGCCAGGCGGCCGGTTCGCCAACTTCATCACCGCCCGCAATGCCCACGACGTCGCGCTCACCGGCGGCGGCACGATCGACGGCGACGGTGCGGCCTGGTGGGCCGCCTTCCGCGCCGACCGCCACATGCCGCGCCGGCCCGACCTCATCCGCTTCAACGATTGCGAGCGCGTCTTGGTCTCCGGACTGAACCTCACCCATTCGCCCTGCTTCCACTGCGCGCTGACGGCGGTCAACGACCTCACCGTCTTCGACGTGACCGTGAACACGCCCGATCTCACGCCGAATACGGACGGCATCGACCCGTCGGGTTCGCACCAACTGGTGCAGAATTGCACCGTGTCGGACGGCGACGACAATGTCGTCCTCAAAGCCGGGAGCGCCGACTGCACCGACATCACGGTCGCCGACTGCGCCTTCGGCACCGGGCACGGCATGTCCGTCGGCGGACAGAGCAATCGCGGACTCGACGGCATGACGGTGAAAGACTGCACCTTTGACGGCACGGGCACCGCGCTGCGGCTCAAGGCCGACGCCACCGAGGGCGGCCCGGTGCAGAACATCACCTACTCCAACCTCACGATGCGGAACGTGACCTACCCGATCGTGTTCTACAGCTACTACCGCGATGTCGGCAATCCGGGCGCCACCGAGGGCACCCATTCGGTCGACGTGGCGAAAGTGCAGGCGTGGAACGCGGCGCCGCCGAATCCGCTCGCGAGCAAGACGCTGCCCTCATGGCGGAACCTCACGATCAGCAATGTGACCGCGACCGGCACCAAGGCCTGGAGCATCATCTGGGGACTACCGCTTGAGGACGGCCTGTTCGCAAACGTGCGGCTGAACCACGTCCGGATCCTCGGCGGGCCCGGATTCAAGATCTTCAATGCCGCCGACGTCCAGTTTGCCGGCGGCACCGAAGTCGGTCCGGTGCTCACCGGCAATGCGCTTGTGATCACGCACCAGCCGGAGAATCAAACCGCGGTTGTCGGCGGCAGCGCCACGTTCACGGTCGCGGCGGCCGGAGGCGGCGGCGCCAGCGGCACGCCCCTGACCTACCGGTGGAATTTCGACGAGGCGCCGTTGAGCGACGGGAAGGGCGCCGACGGCTCCGTCGTCTCCGGTGCGACAACGCCGACGCTGCATCTCGAAGACATCCGGCTGGGCGAGGGGGGCCGGTTCTCCGTGACGGTGACCGCCGCCCTCGACGGTTATGACGTCGCCACGCAGAAGCTGGCACCCGGCAAGCTCTCCGTTTCGGCCACGAGCGACGCCGCGAAACTCACTATCCGCGGGCCGTAAACGGGGCCCGGGAGCCCGCGATCCGGCCGGAATCGGGCCGGCGGGCGGCGAAATGCTTAAACACGGAGTTAAATCTCCGGCCAATTACGCTAGTGGATTGCCCACGGGCGGTTATCCGTCCACCCTGTCCAGCGTCTCCAAGGGAACGGAACTGCCATTCGCACCAAGGACTGAGTCCATGAACTTCATCAGGATACGGCGGACGCTGTCCGCCCTGGCCGGCGCCATGGCGCTGGCCGGCGGCGCCTTCGCCCAAGGGCACTATTTCAGCGTCATTCATCAATTTGCCGGCGGGGCCAATGACGGGGCCGGACCGAACGGCGCCCTTTTGCTGTCCGGCGGCACGCTCTACGGCATGACCAGCGCGGGCGGCGGCGAAAACCAGGGCACGATATTCCGGATCAACACCGACGGCACCGGCTTCGCGGTGTTGCACGCCTTCGGCGGCGGCCCCGTCGACGGCGGCGCACCCCAGGGCTCGCTGACGCTGTCCGGCTCCACGCTTTACGGCCTGACGGCGACGGGCGGCGCCTACGGCCTGGGCACCGTGTTCAGCATCAATACCGACGGCTCGGGATTCACGCTGCTCCACTCCTTCACCGGCGGCAGCAGCGACGGGGTGAGTCCGTATGGCTCGCTGACGCTGTCCGGTTCCACGCTCTACGGCCTGACCTCCGGCGGCGGCGGCTATGGCCAGGGCGTGGCGTTCCGGATCAACACCGACGGCACCGGCTTCATCATGCTGCACGCCTTCGACGGCGCCAACGACGGCGGCCACCCCTACGGCTCGCTCCTGCTGTCGGGCGCGGTGCTCTACGGCCTGACCTCCGGCGGCGGCGACATCGGCGGCCAGGCGCGCGACGCCTCGCTGGGAATCTCCGGCAACGCCTACGGCGACGCCGGCACGGTCTTTCAGGTGAACACCGACGGCTCCGGCTTCCTGGTCGTTTACTATTTCAACCTCAACGCGGACTCGAACCAATCGGGTTACGGCCCGCGCGGCTCGCTGGCTCTGCGTTCCGGCGCCACGCTCGCCGGCCTGACTTCCCACGGCGGGCCGCCGCCTTCGGGCCTGGTCACCAACGCCGACGGCACGATGTTCACGCTCAAGACCGACGGCTCCAGCTTCCAGGTCGGCCACTCTTTCGGCGGCTTCCTGACGCAGCCTTACCTCTTCAATGACGGCGCCACCCCCAACGGCTCGCTCTCGCCGTCGGGCTACGGCACGACCACGGCCGGCGGCCTTTACGCGAAGGGCACGGTGTTCGGCAACGACGGCGCGCAGGTCCTCTACAGCTTCTCCGGCGGCGCGGACGGCGCGGTGCCGAACGGCGACATTACCGAGGCCGGCTCCACGATCTACGGCATGACCTCGGCGGGCGGCGCCAACGGGCTGGGAGTCATCTTTGCCCTGACTCCCAACGGCCCGCAGGTGACGACGCAGCCGACGAGCCAGACAGCAATCAACGGGACCAGCGCCACGTTCACCGTGGCCGCCAGCGGCTCCGCCCTCACCTACCAGTGGCAGCGCCTGCCCGCCGGCACGAGCACCTGGGTCAGCCTGACCGACGGCGGCGCCTACGCCGGCACGGCCACGGCCAGCCTCGCCGTGGGTCCGGTGACGGCGGCGATGAACGGTGACTCCTTCCGCTGCGTGGTCAGCAACGCCTCCGGCCAGGACACCTCCGCAGTCGTCGTGCTTTCCGTGAGCAACTCGGTGGCCATCACCGCGTCGCCCTCGAACCAGACCGTCGCCGCCGGGTACAGCGCCACCTTCAGCGTGACCGCGGCCGGCGTGGGCACGGTCACCTACCAGTGGCAGCGCCAGGCGGCCGCCACCACGACCTGGACCAACCTGAGCGACGGCGGCAGCTACAGCGGCGCCGCCACCGCCAACCTCACCGTGAATCCGGCCACCGCCGCGATGTCGGGCGACAATTTCCAGTGCATCGTCAGCAACGGCAACGGCACCGCGACTTCGGCGGCGGCGGTGCTGGTGGTGACCAACGCCATCACGGTGACCACGCAACCGTCTAATCAAACGGTGAACTCCGGCGGCAACGCCACCTTCTCGGTCGCCGTCTCCGCGGTGCCGACACTCGCCTACCAATGGCAGCGCGAGGCGGCCGGCACCGCCACCTGGGCCAACCTGACCGACGGCGCGGTCTACAGCGGCAGCGCCACCGCCACGCTCACCGTGCGGTCGGTGACCACCGCGATGAACGGCGACATGTTCCAATGCGTGGTCAGCAACGGCTTTGGCAGCGCCACCTCTTCGCCGGCGGCGCTGACCGTGCCCGTGCCGCTGGAAGTGACGACGCTGGCCGGCCAAAGCGGCCGCACCGGGAGCGCCGACGGGACCGGCAGTGCCGCCTTGTTCTCGGGTCCGGCCGACGTGGCCGTCGACACCTTCGGCAATCTCTATGTGGCCGACGCCTTCAATGACACCGTGCGAAAGGTCACCCCGGCCGGGGTGGTCAGCACCATGGCCGGTTCCCCCGGCAGCGCCGGCAGCGCCGACGGCACGGGTGCTGCCGCACGCTTCAATCATCCCTCCGGCGTGGCCGTCGACAGTTCGGGCAATGTCTACGTGGCCGACACGGACAACGATACGGTGCGGGAAATCACCCCGGCGGGCGTGGTCACGACCCTCGCCGGCCAGGCCGGATTGAGCGGCAGCGCCGACGGCACCGGCGCCGCCGCGCGGTTCAACGGCCCGTCGGGCCTGGCGGTGGACGCGGCCGGCAACCGTTACGTGGCTGACACCCTGAACCACACGTTGCGCATGATCACCTCCGGGGGCGTCGTCAGCACCCTCGCCGGCCAGGCCGGACTGAGCGGCAGCGCCGACGGCACCGGCGCCGCCGCCCGCTTCTTCGGGCCCCAGGGCCTGGCGGCTGACGCCAGCGGCAATCTCTTCGTGGCCGACACCAACAATCAGACCATCCGCCAGGTCGTGCTCGCGACCGGCGCGGTGAGCACCCTCGCCGGCTCGGCGGCGGCCGCCGGCAGCGCCGATGGCCCGAATACTTCGGCGCGGTTCTTCTACCCGTCGGCCGTGACGGTCGACGGCTACGGCAATCTCTTCGTCGCCGACACCGACAATGACACCATCCGCGAGGTCGCGCTGGCCGGTATCGTCAGCACCCTCGCCGGCCAGGCCGGGGTCAGCGGCAGCGCCGACGGTTTCGGCAGCGCGGCCCGGCTCAACTTCCCCTCTGGTATCGCGGTGGACACCTCCGGCAATCTCTATGTTGCCGACACCAACAACGACACCATCCGCCTCGGCTATTTCCCCGCCGCGCCCGCCTTCACGACCCAGCCCCAGGGTCACGCCGTAACGACCGGATCGAGCGTCCAGTTCACCGTGACCGTCTCCGGCCGGCCGGCGCCCACGTACCAGTGGTACTTCAACGGGACCGCGATCAGCGGGGCGACCACCACCTCGCTCAGCCTGTCCGATGTGCAGGCAGCCAGCGCCGGCAATTACACGGTCACCGCGACCAACCTGCTGGGCAGCGCGACGAGCAATCCGGCGACTTTGAGCGTGACTGCCCTCCCCGCGGCGGCCACGTCCTCCGGCGGCAAGAGCGGTGGCGGCGCCATGGCCGACTGGTTCGTCGTGGCGCTCGCCCTCACCGCACTGTTGCGCCGGGCGCTGCGTGGACCGAAGTCCTGACGCGGCCCGCCCCGCGCCCGCGCTTGCTCCCCGGGGATTGGCCGTTAGTCATTGGCCAGTTCCCGCATGTCCACCACCGTCTTCACCATCGCCAACCAGAAGGGCGGCGTCGGCAAAACCACCACCGCCGTCAACCTGGCCGCCGCCCTCGCGGAGAAAAAGCTCCACACCCTCGTGGTCGACCTCGATCCCCAGGCCAACGCCACCAGCGCGCTGGGCCTCGAGAAGCAGGCGGGGCGCAGTCTCTACGGCCCCCTGCACGGCGAGGGCGCGGCGATGGAGATGGTCACGCCCACCCCCTACGAATACCTGGCGCTGATCCCGTCCGAGGTCGACCTGGCCGCGATCGAGATGGAACTCACCCAGCGGGAGAACTACCTCCTGCGCCTGCGCCAGGTGCTCCAGCCGGTGCGCGACTCGAACGGCTACCGGGTGATCATCATCGATTGTCCGCCGGCGCTCGGGATGCTTTCGATGAACAGCCTTGCCGCCGCCGACCACCTGCTGGTGGCGCTACAGTGCGAGTACATGGCCCTCGAGGGACTCGGCCAGATCCTCAAACTGGTCGAGCGGCTGAAGAGCGCCGACATCAACGGCGGCCTCGATATCGGCGGCGTGGTCATGACGATGTTCGACGCCCGGACCAATCTCTCCCACCAGGTGGTCGACGAGGTGAAGCGGCACCTGCCGGATAAGATTTTCGACACCGTCATTCCGCGCACGGTGCGACTGAGCGAGGCGCCGAGTTTCGGCAAGCCGATCTTCCAATACGACCCGCACAGTCTCGGCGCCATCGCCTACCACCAGTTGGCCAACGAGGTCGTCAAGCGCTTTGGATTGGACTCGTGACGGCCGGCGGCCGCACCCCCGACCCCCGTCGTCGCCGCTGTCATCCTGAGCGCAGCGAAGGGTCCAGCCCATTACTGCGGATGTCTCTGGCCGCACCCACTTGGATGCATCGCTACGCTCAGCATGACAATTCGCGGTTGAAGCGTTAAGTGTCTCCCCGCGCCCATGTACGCCACCCTGACCAAGTACCGCCACGTCTTCCTGATCGGGCTGCAGAGCAACCTGGTCTACCGGTGGAACTTTCTCATTCGCGGCGGCTTTTCCCTGGTGCGGCTGGCGGTGGTGTTCATCCTCTGGGGCGCGGTCTACGCCGGCAATCCCGAGATCGGCGGCTACACGGTCGGCCAGACCTTCACCTATTTCGTCGCCCTGATCGCGCTCCAGTTTCTCGTCGGCGCCTTCAACGAGGACTACCAGATCGGCGAGGAGATCCGCAACGGCCTGATCAACCAGTTTCTGCTCAAGCCGATCAACTATTACGCGTACCGCTTCACCGTCTTCGCCTCGGCCCGCGCCGTCTCGGGCCTGCTCATCCTGGTGCCGCTGCTGGCCGTCGCCCCTCTGCTCCGGGCCCATCTCGCCTTCCCGGGCGAGCCCTGGCGACTGGTGCTCTGCCTCCCGGCGCTCACGCTCGCGGCGCTGCTCCAGTTCACCCTCGCCTACTGCTTCGGGCTCCTTGCCTTCTGGTTTCTGGAAATCCAGGGCTTCGTCATCCTCTCCTACGCGGCCGAGACGATGCTCAGCGGCCAGATCTTCCCGCTCGACCTGCTGCCGCCCGGGCTGTTCCACGCCGCGCAGCTCCTGCCGTTCTACTACATGATGTATTTCCCGGCCGGGATCCTGACCGGACGCATCGACTACGCGGCCGCCGTCCACGGCTTCACGCTGCAGGTCGCCTGGGTCGTCGTGCTCGCGGTCGTCGCCCATTTCATCTGGGTCAACGGGCTGCGCAAGCACACCGCGGTCGGCGGATAGTGCCATCGGGAATTGTAGATTTCGGATACCGGATCGATCAGAATCAGTTCCCCATTCTCGACACCTGCCGCTCCGTCCTCCTGCGTCACTCCCCGCGAACCGCCCTCCCCAATCCCGATCATGAAGCTCCGCCAATACGCCCGCATCTGGCTCGCCAGCCTGCGCTATTCGATGGTGCGGACGATGATGTTCCGGTTTGATTTCCTCCTCTGGTCGGCGGTGGAGCTGGCTTGGATGGGCGTCAATGTCCTGCTGATCGAGGTCATCTACGCCCACACCGCCTCCGTGGCCGGCTGGAGCAAGTACGAGATGCTCCTGCTCGTCGGCACCTCGATGCTGATCCAGCGGCTGCTGATGGGGTTCTTCTGGAGCAACCTGTTCGAGATGGGCCGCAATGTGCGGAGCGGCTATTTCGATTTCTACCTGGCGCAGCCCGGGAGCCCGCTGTTCATGGTCTCGACCCGCAAGCTCGACCCCGACGGCCTGCTCAACACGTTCGTGGCCGGCGCCGTGATCGCCTACTCCGTCCACCGCCTCGGCCTGCATCCGGGTCCGCTCGACGTGCTGCTTTTCCTGGGGCTGGTCGGCTGCGGGCTGCTGGTGCACTACAGCCTGTTCCTGCTCACCGCCTCGACGACCTTCTGGATCATCAAGACCGAGGGCATCGAGGGCAGCTACTTCACGTTGTTCGACTTTTCGCGCCTGCCGCGCGAGGCGTTCCGCGGCGTGGCCAATGTGCTGCTGGTCTACGCGCTGCCGGCGGTGGTGGTGAGCAACGTGCCCGCCCGCGCGCTCATCCACGGATTCCAGCCGATCTACGCCCTCTGGCTTCTCGCCGCCAGCCTCGGCTGGTTCGCCCTCGCGGTGTGGGTCTTCCACCGGGGACTGAGGCGCTATGCCAGCGCATCCTCGTAGCCGGCTCCCGCCGGCAAGTTCCAAGATCCAAGTGCCAAGCTCCAAGAACGTGGAATGGACGGACGGCGCGCCAGCCATCGCGCCAGACGGCGATTTGAAGTTTGGACATTCCCCGGGATTTGGGATTTGAGACTTGGAGCTTGGCCGCGATGCCGACTGACGATTCCCGCCTGACTGCCGTGCAACACCGCCTGGGTTACAAATTCCGCAGCCCGGCGCTGCTGCGGTGCGCGCTCACGCACCCCTCCTATCTGCAGGATGAGCCGGCGGCCGGCCCCGGCAACCAGCGGCTGGAATTCCTCGGCGATTCGGTGCTGCAGCTCACCCTCTCCGAGGCACTCTACCAGCTTTACCCGGAGGAGCGCGAGGGGGCGCTGAGCAAGCGCCGCGCCACGCTGGGCCGCGGGCGTTTCCTCAGCGGGCTCGCCCGGGACCTCGGACTCGATCGCGCGCTCCTCCTCGGGCAGAGCGAGGAACAAACCGGCGGGCGCGGGCGGGAATCCACCCTCGAGGACGCGTTTGAGGCCCTGGTCGGCGCCGTCTATCTCGACAGTGATTTCGCCACGGCCCGGCGCGCCGTCCTCGCCTGGTACGGCTCCCTGCCGGCGCGGCTGTCGGTGCTCCTCGGCGCGGACAACCCGAAGGGCCGCCTCCAAGAGCTGGTGCAGCCGGTGCACGGCAACCGCGCCCTCCGCTACGAGGTGGCGCACATGACCGGCGCGCCGCACGAGCGGGAGTACGAGATCAACGTCTACCTCCGCGACCAGCTGCTCGGCTCCGGCCGCGGCACCTCCAAGAAGCTGGCCGAGGAAGCCGCGGCCCGCGCGGCCCTGGCCTCGCCCGGCGCGGCGATCCTCGCGGCGGCCGAATGACGCGGCCGCGGTTTTGTGCTACTGGTGGGGCCCCCGGCCCCGCCGACCCCATGCCGACCGCGCCTGCCTCCTCGCGCCTCAAAATCACCGGCGTCTGCCCGCCCGCCCGGGCTGCCGTGCTCGCGGCGCTGCTGCGCCGGCAGCCCGCGCCGGTGTGGATCGTCGTCGCCGACGAACTGCGCGCCGCCGAGCAGCTGGCGGAGGACATCGTTTTCTTCCTCGAAGCGTCGCCCGACCCGGCGCCGCTGGAGGCGCACGTCTTCCCGGAGTCGCTGGCCGACAACCGCGCCATGCGCGAGGCTTTCCTCGCCTCGAGCGACCGGCTCGCCGTGCTTTCGAAGCTGCGCGCGGCCCGCCGGCTCACCGCCTTCGACCCCCGCCACGGACCGGCGCTGCTGGTGGCGACCACGCCCGCCGCCCTCCTCCAGCCGGTCCCGGCCCTCGCGGAGCTGCACGAGCGCGAGCTCACCCTGACGCGCGGCGGGCGCCAGCCGTACCGGGAGCTTCTGGACCTGCTGCGCGCCTTCGATTACGACTGCGAGGCGGTGTGCGAGGCGCCCGGCCAGTACGCCGTGCGCGGCGGGATCATCGACGTCTACCCGGTCACGGCGGCGCAGCCCTACCGCCTGGATTTCCTCGGCGACGAGATCGAGGACCTGCGCGCCCTCGATCCCGTCTCGCAGCGCTCCGGGGAGCGCGTCGATCATATCACGCTGCCGGCCTCGCCTCGCCTCGCGGTGGCGCCCTCGGCCACCGGACTGGCCGAATACCTCGGGCCGCTCACGCAGCTGGTGTTCATCGAGCCGGCGGCGCTGGAGGAGTCGTTCAACCTGCTCGCGGACCCGGCCGACGGCGCCTCCGGCCCGGCAGCCGCGCTCGCGCCGATCTTGGCCCGCTGCGGAGTTGCGATCGGCGTGTCCGATCTCGATGAGGCCTCGGCGCTTTTCGACGCGGCGGACGGCGACGAGACCTGGGACACGGAAAGCCTCGCCCACCACCGCCAGTATCCGGTCGATGCGCTGGTCGCCCACGAGCGGCTGCAGGCGGAGGAGGAGGCCCGCCAGCGGTTTCTGGCGCTGGTCGCCGCCTGGCGGCGCGCCGGCTACACGGTGACCTTCGCGCTGGCGAAGGAGGGCGAGCAGGCCCATGCGCGGGAGATACTCCGCACCCACCCGGACCACCGCGACCTCGCGCCCCGGTTCCTCCGCGGCGCGATCAACGAGGGCTTCCGGATCACGTTTCGCGACGATGCCGCCTGCCCGGCCCTGCTGGGCCTCGAACCGGCGGCGCCGCGACGAGCCGGGCCCCCGCCCACACCGACCGGCCTCGTGCTCGTCACCGAAACCGAGCTCTTCGGCCGGCAACGCCAGCGCCGGCCGGGCCTCCATCCGCGCACCGTGGCCGCGCCCTCGCAGGTCGACCAGCTGCTGGATTTCTCCGAGCTGGTCGAGGGCGACTTCGTCGTGCACCTCCAGCACGGCGTCGCCGTCTATCGCGGGCTGACCAAGATCGAGAGCGGCGACGGCGTGCGCGAGGTGATCTCGCTGGAGTTCGACGACCAGGTGACGCTGCACGTGCCGCTGCAGGAGTCGCACCTGGTCTCGCGCTACGTCGGGCTGGCCAAGACGCGCCCCCAGCTCGGGCGCATCGGCACCGGCCGGTGGGAGAAGACGCGGGCCGCGGCCGAGCGGGCCACGCTCGACCTGGCGGCGCAGCTGCTGGAGGTGCAGGCCAGGCGCGCCGCCCAGCCCGGCCACGCGTTCGCGGCCGACGCGGCGTGGCAGCGCGAGTTCGAAGCGGCGTTCCCCTTCAGCGAAACCCCCGACCAGCTCCGGGCCATCACCGAAACCAAGGGCGACATGGAGCAGCCGCGGGCGATGGACCGGCTCGTCTGCGGCGACGTCGGCTACGGCAAGACTGAGGTGGCGATCCGCGCCGCGTTCAAGGCGGTGCTCGACGGCAAGCAGGTCGCGGTGCTCGTGCCCACCACCGTGCTGGCCCAGCAGCACCTCAACACCTTCCGGGAACGGATGGCCGGCTATCCCGTCGCCGTCGAGGCGCTCAGCCGATTCCGCTCGCGGGCCGACCAGCGCCGGATCCTCGCCGCCGTGCGCCAGGGCGAAATCGACATCGTGATCGGCACGCACCGCCTCATCCAGCGCGACGTCGCCTTCAAGGATCTCGGTCTCGTCATCATCGACGAGGAGCAGCGCTTCGGGGTGAAGCACAAGGAGGTGTTCAAGCAGTGGCGGGCCCACGTCGACGTGCTCGCGATGAGCGCCACGCCGATTCCGCGCACCCTCTACCTCGCCCTGACCGGCGCCCGCGACCTCAGCGTGATCGAGACGCCGCCCGCCGACCGCCACCCGATCCAGACCATCGTCCGCACCTATGACGAGAAGGCGGTGGTCGACGCGATCCGCCACGAGATCCGGCGCCAGGGCCAGGTGTTCTACCTCCACAATCGCGTGCTGACGATCAACGCCGTGGCGGCCCGCCTGCGCGAACTGCTGCCCGACCTCAGCATCGCCGTCGGCCACGGGCAGATGGAGGCGGACGAACTCGAGCGGATCATGACGGACTTCGTCGCCGGCCGCCACCAAGTGCTGGTATGCACGACGATCATCGAGAGCGGCCTGGACATCCCCAACTGCAACACGATCCTGATCGAGGGCGCGGACCGATTCGGCCTCTCGCAGCTCTACCAGCTCCGCGGCCGCGTCGGCCGGTTCAAGCACCAGGCCTACGCCTACCTCCTGCTTCACCGCCACACCCACCTGCTGGAGGTCGCGCGCCAGCGCCTCAACGCCCTCCGCCAGCACAACCAACTCGGCGCCGGCTTCCGCATCGCCATGCGCGACCTGGAACTGCGCGGCGCCGGCAACCTCCTCGGGCCGCAGCAGAGCGGCCACATCGCCGGGGTCGGCTTCGAACTCTACTGCCAGCTGCTGCGCCAGAGCATCGCCCGGCTCAAGGGCGAGCGCGCCGCCGCCGCCATCCGGGCCGGCGTCAAGCTCGACTTCGTTTTCGTCGGCGAGGGCGAACCCGCGCCCGGACGGCGCCGCTACGAGGACGGCTACACCGCGCTGCGCGACGCCGAGGCGGCCGGCGGCGGCTGCCCCCCGATCCAGGCGCGGATTCCCTTTGCCTACATCGGCGAAACCCGGCTGCGGCTTGACTGCTACCGCCGCCTCGCCCTGGCCGGGAGCCCCGCTCAGCTCCGCGCGCTGGAAGACGAGCTGCGCGACCGTTTCGGCCAGTTCGGCGACGAAGTGCGGGCGCTGCTGCTGGTCACGGAGATACGTCTGCGCGCGGAACAAAAGGGCATTCTCACCGTCGAAAGCGAAGGCAATCGTCTCAAGTGCCGGCGACGGTCCGGATCAAGCGCCGAATTCATCATGCCCGCCAAGAGGTTTCCCCGCTTGACCGCCCCCCGCCCGCTTCTAAGGTTGCGCGAAATCGTCGCCTTTCTGACCAACCTGCCGGAATCATGATATTACGCCGCGTCGCCGCCCTAAGCGCCTCGCTTTTGCTCGCGTCCGCTTCCCTCCTCCGCGCCCAGCAGGCGGCTTCGGTTCTGACACCCTCGGTCACACCCAACGACGGCCTCGACCTGCGGTTTGCCGACGGCATCGCCGCGATCGTCGAGGACAAGATCATCACGGTGGACGACGTCCGGCGCGAGATCGCCCCGCTGCTCCCTGCCCTGCAAAAGGAATCGCGCAACGAGCAGGAGTTCAACGAGAAGCTCGGCGCGCTGCAGGACGACGTGATCCAAAACCTCATCGACCGCGTGCTGATCGTCAAGGAGTTCAACAAGCCGAAGGACGACGACGAGAACAACAAGCGCCAGGTGCCGGCGAGCATCATCGACAACCAGATTGCCGAGATCCAAATCACGCAGTTCGACGGCGACCGCTCCAAGTTCCTCGCCTACCTCCGCTCGCGCGGCATGACCGTGCGGGAGTACCGCAAGGAGGTCGAGGACGACATCATCTACAACTACATGCGGCAGCAGCAGCGCAAGTCGCAGAGCGTCGTCAGCCCGGTGAAGGTCGAGACCTACTACAAGGAGAACAAGGACCGGTTCTACCAAGAGGACGCCGCGCTGCTGCGGGTCATCCAATTCACGCGCACCGACAACGAGACCGACGCCCAGCTGCAGGCCAAGGCCAACGAGGTGCTGGCCAAGTTCCATGCCGGGGAACCGTTCGCCGAGCTCGCACGGCAATACAGCCAGGATACGCGCCGCAGCAAGGGCGGCGACTGGGGCTGGATCAAGCGCTCCGACATGCGCAAGGAATTCACGGATATTCTCTTCAACCTGAAGAAGGGTGAGGTCAGCCAGCCGATCTACGTCCCGGAGGGCTGCTTCCTGCTCTACGTCGAAGATCGCAAATACGCCGGCATCCAGCCGCTGAACGAGGTGCGCGACGAGATCGAGCGCATCCTCGCCCAGCAGATGACCCGCCAGGCGCAGGAGCGCTGGCTTGAGCGGCTCCGCCGCAACGGCTACGTGAAGATGTTCTGAGGCCGGGCGGGATAATAACGCACCCCGCCCAGCCGGGCACCCCTCTCGCAGAGGGGAGTCGCAGGCGTGTCGCCAGGAATCCCCGCTTCGAGAGGGCCTCGGCCGCGAGCCGTTTCGACAAGCCCTTCGACCAGCTCAGGGTCCCGAGCGAAGTCGAGGGACTCAAGGCCTTGAGCCTGCCGAGAGGCTCAGCCGAACGGGTGGCGCGAAGCGCCGGGGTGTGTAGATCCGAAATTCCAGCGAACGCGCCGGCCAGAAACCGCCCGGCGGGATTTTCCTTTTCTTGGAATTTGTTTCAGCGATGATGGCGCGGTGGACGATCGCGCCCCCTCTCCCGCCCTGCGGCTGCGCGACCTCGCCGTCGGCGAGCGTCCGCAGGAGCGCCTGCAGCGCTTCGGCGCCGCCGCGCTGAGCGACACCGAGCTGCTCGCGATGCTGCTGCGCAGCGGCAGCCGGGAGATGGACGTGCTGGCGCTGGCCTCGCGGTTGATCGCCGAAGCTGGCTCCCTCGCCGGCCTGATCGCCTGGGCCGAGGCGGACTTCCGCCGGCTCAAGGGCATCGGCCGCGTGAAGGCGCTGCAGCTGCTGGCGCTGATGGAGGTGGCGCGGCGCGTTCTCGGGCAGAGCCAGGGCGAGGCGCCGCTGCTCAACCGCCCGGAGCTCGTTTTCGCCTACCTCCAGCCGGTCGCCTCCGGGCTGGCGGTCGAAAAACTCTGGGTGCTCTGTCTCAATCGCAAGAACCGCCTCCTGAAGCGCGTGGAGGTCACCTCCGGCACCGCCACCGGCAGCCTGGTGCACCCGCGCGAGGTTTTTCGCCCGGCGATCCGCGAGGCCGCCACCGCGGTCATCTGCGCGCACAACCACCCCAGCGGCGACCCGGCCCCGAGCTCGGCGGACCTGCAGATGACGCGGCGGCTGCGCGAAGCGGCGCAGGCGGTCGACATCGAGCTGACCGATCACCTCATCGTCGGCACGCGCGCCGGCGATCCCGCGGGCCGCGGCTACTACAGCTTCCGCGAGGCGGGGCTGCTGTGATTCGAAATCGCTGCCAAATCCGTGACGATTTGGACCCATCATCCAAAGCCTCACGGCTTGGGCTACAGGCGTGAGCTCACCGCGCCAGCACCAGCA
>Ga0335078_10008106_pt1 | contig 15603 bp, 16 predicted proteins | sample Lox_Sample_32_FD_206711 | JGI IMG/M metagenome (GOLD analysis project Ga0335078, IMG submission 206711) | Soil microbial communities from Loxahatchee National Wildlife Refuge, Florida, United States - Lox_Sample_3.2 | ecosystem: Environmental > Terrestrial > Soil > Wetlands | place: USA... | reverse complement strand
TGTTCGAAGTTGCGATTCAGGCTTCGATTGGAGCCAAAGTCATTGCTCGTGAAACCGTGCCTGCCATGCGCAAAAATGTATTGGCCAAATGTTATGGCGGCGATATCACGCGCAAGCGCAAGTTGCTGGAAAAGCAAAAAGAAGGAAAACGGCGCATGAAGCGCATTGGGCGCGTGGACATTCCGCAGGAGGCCTTTTTGGCTGTGCTGAAAGTTGGCGAGGAGAGCGGGTAGTTACTCGTTATATTTGCTGACGAGATATTTCCCCACATCAGATTGCAGTTCGCCGTAATCGGCGTGGATGGTCGCGCGCAACGCGGCCTCGGTCGAACTGCCCTCGCCAATGCGTTGCAGAATGCGCTGCACATCACTCAGACCATACGTTTCTTCGATGTACTGAACGGAGGCCAGCGATTCATCGTAAGCCAACGTGGCCTCGGCCGGCGAAAAGCGCATAAAGCTGCCTTCGAGCGCGTTGAACGGAATCTCATGCTGCGCCTGAAATAACTGCGCGAGCCGATGGCCGTTAGGCAGCCCTTTCGGCTCGAGCGCCTGCGCCACGCCCTCGTGCAGCCACTGCGGACACCTGCCATTGGTAATCTGATTGATGAAGGAATGCGCCAACTCGTGTTTGAGGACGCGAGCCAACTCCGGGGTGAGCGTGTTCACACCCTCGACCGGAATGCGCAGTTTGCCGTCATTGATTGCGCCGCTCCACGAGGGCGCTTGCGTAACATCAAAGAAGGCCTGTCCCGTATAGAGGACAACGGGAATGCTGGCCCGGGGCGCAGAGCCCAGATCGCGAAGCAGATCGTCGTAATCGGCTTCGAGCGCGGCAAGCAGAGAATGCCGCAGCGACTCGGACGTTTGCTGACCTTCGTAGTGCAAAGTAAAGTGATTGCTTTCGCGCTCGGTGTAGTCGGCTTCGGCCGTGGATTCGCGCTCGGCCCTGGCGAGCATCTGCTGAATGCTTGCGTCGGCCCGCAATTCCAGCGATCGCTTCCAGCTGCGAATCGCATCCTGGGTCCGGTCGGCGGCGAACTGCGCATAGCCCAGCACGTTCAATGCGTCAGGAGAGGCGGGCGCGACGCGCGCGGCGTGCTCGGCATAAGGGAGCGCGTCGGCGCTTCTGCCTCCGCGCATGAGAGCAGCGGCCACGTAGTCTAGAATCGCGGGATTTTCTGGATCAAAACGCAGCGCAGATTCGAAGTATGCCTGCGCCTTGGCGAAGTCGCCATGGTCGAAGGAAAACTTGCCGGCGATGAAATATCCCGTGGCGACGCTTGCGGCGTTGCTGGATTCGAGATTGTGCAGCGCGTCGGGATCTACCTGGCCGTCGTGAATGACCTTATCAGCAAGTTCGGGTTCGCTTTTCAGAGTGGACGCCGGAACGAATGAGGGGACGTCGTGGGACGCGGCCGGTCCAATCCATGCAGGCGGCATTCCGCCGGCCTCGATATGATCCACCAAAGACTTGGGGATGGCATAAGAGTTGTCGCCGAGATCGTATTCCAGGTGATTGCCGTTGTCGCGAACGTGATCGGCCCAGATGGTGCGGCCGTTCTTCAGGTGGATCACTTCGGCGGACGTGCCGGGGACGGCGAGTGCGAAAAGGAAAACGATTCGCGCCACAACGCAAGAAATGACGGAGGCTCGCACTGCAAGCAAATTTTAGCAACGCACCTACGGCGGCGCAGGTGACAAAAGTAATAACGGCTGTGAGCTGATCACGCAATAAAACCAGACTCTTCCCGGCCAAAATTCCCGAACTTTGCGGTGGCTTTTCCCGAAATGAATTCGGCCGGCCGTGCGCTGCGAGCGTCTCACGACCGCGACCTCGAGGGTGCATCGCTAAGTTGCTGTAAAAGTATAGTGCTTCTTTCCTCGATGGCGCGAATTGTGATTGGAGACCGAGGTGCACAGGAACCCGCTGGGTCGGAGGTGAACTTGGATCACGTTGATCCGGCGGGGCAGTTTTCCAGCGAATTGCGGCGGCTTTCCTTGCCGCTGCAGCACGGCGCGATCCTGGTAGTAGAAGATGAGGATTTCGTGCGCGAAGTTACGTGCGAAGTGCTGCAATCCGAAGGCTACCAGGTGGTTCGCGCCAGCAGCGCAGCGGAAGCGGTGTGGGAATTCGAACGGCTTGGCGGCGGCGTAAGCCTGCTGCTCACCGACGTAGTTTTGCCGGGGCGCAACGGGGGCGAACTGGCGGGCGAGTTGAGAAGCCGTCATCCCGCATTGGGCACAATCTATATCTCGGGATACCCGGAGAACGAGCTGCAGAAGTTCGGAATCACCGAACATGCGGAGTTCTATCTGGCGAAGCCTTTTTCGATGAAGTCGCTAGTCGCGACAGTGCGCCGGGCCTTAGGCGAGTTCGAGTCCGGCGCGGCTAAGTATGCACTCGGTAACGAGTAGCCAGCATGATTTGTTCTGGAATCTGCATGAGAGGAACAACGTGACGAAGAACACCGGCTTCGGCGCACGAACGCGGCATGCCATAGACGGTGCAACTCGCCTCATTCTGGCCCAAGGTCAGCCCACCCTCGCGCGTGATAGCGCGCATGCCTTGCACTCCGTCCGCACCCATTCCGGTCATTATGACACCCATGCTCATGGCGCGAAAAACTTCTGCCACCGATAGCATCATGACGTCCACGGAGGGAATGTGCAGCATGTCCTCCGGAGAGCTCGACAGCCGGATCGCCACTTTCGAAGGCGTCCGGCGGAAGATTGTCATGTGTTGCCCTGCTGGGGCGATATAGGCGACCCCCGCTTCCACATTTTCATCGTGTGCCGCTTCGCGCACCTCTATCTTGCATAGACCGTTCAGGCGCCGGGCGAAAGGACCGGTAAAACCTTTCGGCATGTGTTGCACGATCAGAATGCCCACGGAGAGATCGGAGGGTAGCAAGGGCAAGATTTCCTGCAGGGCCTTCGGCCCTCCAGTCGAAGTACCCAGGGCCACGATGCCAGGGGGTACGGCGTGCGGAGCCTGCGGCAGTGTCTTGACCGGGGCCGGAGCAGGTTTTTCACTCTTGAGTTGCGGGCGCCGCCTGTAACTCTCGGCTGCAGCTTTAATCTTGGCGACAAGATCATCGCGAATTTTGACAATGTCGAGCGAGGCAAATGATTGTTGCTTGGGAACGTAGTCAAAGGCCCCGATGGCCAAAGCTTCGAGCGTGGTTTCCGCTCCCTCCTGGGTCAGCGAGCTCACCATAATGACCGGCCGCGGCATCTCCTGCATGATTCGCTTCAGAGTTTCCAGGCCGTTCAGGCCAGGCATTTCGACATCAAGGGTGACCACATCCGGATTGAGGCGCGCAATTTTTTCCAGCGCTTCCTGCCCGGTCTGCGCCGTCCCGGCCACCTGCAGCTCCGGGTCAGATTCGATCATTCGCGTGATCGCAGTGCGCATAAACGCGCTGTCGTCGGCGAGCAGCACACGAATTGTTTTCGGATGGTTCGCGGCGCTGTTCATTGCGGACGGTAAACCAAACTGACCAGGCGGTGCACTTCTTCGATATAAGCTTCCAGCTCAAAGGTGAAACGTGCCCAATCAAACGATTCCAGGGACGGGCATTCCGCGGCCAACATGGCGAATCCAGGCTCTTCAAGAAAGTTGATCTGGCGCTGCTCGTTATATCCATAACCCAGGCCGCACATGCGGCACAGCAAATCGCTGAGGGACACCAGGGCGACCAACGCGCGGTCGTGGGTGGCGGAGGCGGCATCATGATGGCAGCCTGCGGCGGCGATCAGGTCGGGGGTCAAGTGCCAGCGCTCGGCAACGAGTTTTCCCGTTTCGCAGTGCGTTGTCCCAAGAATCCTGAGCTCCGCCTCGTGCAGGGGAATGTGCTGGAAACTGGCCGCCTGCAGCGAGCTGGCAAATTCGGTGGGAACAATCCAAAGGTGCGCGACGATGCCGATGTCGTGGAGAAGGCCGGCCAGATAGGCCTTGCCGGGATCTTCGTACGCGATCTTGTGAGCGAACTGACGGCATACGAGCGCGCAACCGAGGGAATGTTCCCAGAACACGACGGGATCAATCCCGGTTTTTCCCTGTGGCAGCAAAGCCAGTACAGAACAGGAGACTGCGATATCCCGCATGCGCTGCAATCCGAGCGCGATGACAGCGTTGCGAACCGTATCCACTGTCTGCCAACGGCCGAATAAAGGAGAATTGGCCAGGTAGAGGCATTGCGCAGCCAGAGATTTGTCCTGCGAGATCAGGTCCACGACCTGTTGCACCTCCAGCCGGTCCAAAGGCTGCTCGAGATATCGCAAGAGAGGCGCCAGCACGGTGGGAATGGTCGGCATCTGCTCGAGATTTTCCAGCTTGCGGCGGAGCATTGTAGCTTGAGTGCTCATAATTTCACCTGCGGCGCGACTTGCCGTTTTTCTGTTTTCACGTAGGCGGTGGCCGAGGGCAAGTGCACCAGGCGGAAATCGTCGCTGACCCCGTACAGCGACTCAGAATGGCCGAGAAACAGATAACCGTGCGGCAAGAGGTTATTGTAGAAATGCTGAATGACTTGCCGCTTCGAACTCACGTCGAAGTAGATCAGAACATTGCAGCAGAGGACGAGGTCCACGCCTTTCATGAAGGCAATGCGGGCGGCATCCAGCAGATTTACGCGGTTGAAATTTACCTTGGCCTTGACGTCGGGAACCACTTGCAGACCTTCGCCTCGCGCCATGAAATATTTCTGGCGGTAATACTGAGGAATATTGCGCGTGCTGTAATCGCCGTAGATACCGTGCTTGGCGTGGGCGATGGAGCGCTCGTTCAAGTCGGTGGCCAGAATTTCAAAATTCCAGCCTTTTAATCGCGCATTGGTTTCTTCGAGCAGCATCATGCTCAGGGTGTACGGTTCTTCGCCGGTCGAACAACCGGCACTCCACAGGCGCAAATTGCGCACCGGCAACTTGGACCGCGCCTCTAGAATGCGGGTGAGAACAACATCGCGCAGAGCATCGAGCTGCGGTTGATTGCGGAAGAAACATGTCTCTCCGATGGTGATTTCGTTCAAAAGAGCGACCATTTCGGCCTGGCGGATGGGCTTGACCGTCAGGCAGTCGTAATAGTCGCGCAGCGCCGTTACCCCCAGGACCTCCATCCGCTTGGAGCAGCGGTCTTCGAGCAATCGAAGTTTGTTATCGGGCTGAAAAATTCCGGCCACGCGATACACCAGATCGCGGATCTGGATTAAAGATGGATTGGGTGATCCGCCGGTGTCTGCGGCGCGGTAAAGAGATGGAGAAGGGGAACTCATTGTATGGTTTCTTGACGGCTTAACCCGTGCGCGGTTGCCAGCAGTCCCGCCGGATCGAGCACCAAGCGGACGCGGCCGTCGCCGCTGATCGTGGCTCCCGCAATGCTGGAGCAGTTGTGAAGATAGGAGCCCAGCGGTTTTATGACCGTAGATTCCTGGCCAACCAGGTGATCCACGAGCAGGGCGACGCGCTTATCACCAATCGCCAGAACCACCACTTTCTGTTCGAGGTCCTCGCCAGTTCTCACCTGGGTGGCGAAAATCTGGGCCAGGCGCAGGAGCGGCAAGGTGCGGCCACGCAGGCGCAGGACTTCATATCCCTCCATGCGGTGCACCTCATCCGAGCGAACTTGGGTTGTCTCCAGTACCGAGCGCAGCGGCAACCCGTAGATTTCGTCCGCCACTTGCACCAGCAGCACCGGCATGATCGCGAGCGTCAGCGGAAGGTGCAGCAGAACGGTTGTGCCCTTGCCGGGCAGGGAGTCTAGCTCGATGGTGCCGTTCATGCGCCGCAGGTTGGAGCTCACCACATCCATGCCGACGCCGCGGCCCGAAAGATCAGTTGCCTTTTCCACCGTGCTGAAGCCGGGCAGGAAGATAAAATCGAGAATTTCCCGCGAGCTCAAGATTCGGCCCCGCTCGGCCGTCACGAGACCCTTCTCGATGGCCTTGCGTAGTACACGCTGCGGATCTATCCCAGCGCCATCGTCGGCCACGCTGATGACGATCTGATCGCCTTCCTGGCGCGCTTCAAGCCGGATCGTGCCCTGGCGCGACTTACCCGCAGATTCCCGCGCGCCTGGCAGTTCCAACCCATGGTCGAGCGAGTTGCGCACGAGGTGAACTAATGGGTCGCCGATCAGTTCCACCATGGTTTTATCAATCTCGGTGTCCTGTCCTCGGACCACCAACTCCACTTCCTTTTGCAGACTTCGGGCGACATCTCTTACCAAACGCGGGAATTTGCGAAAGACCGCATCAATCGGAACCATGCGCGTGCGCAGGCCAGCCGCCTGTAGTTCCTCGGTAATGAAGCTGAGCCGGGCAGTGGACTGGGAGAATGCGGAATCGAGCGCTTCTTTGGAAAGGCGGCCCAGATTAAGGTCACTCGCCAAGCGCATCAGACGGTTCCGTTCCAGTACCAGTTCGCCGATCAGGTTGATCAGTTCATCGAGTTTTCTTACATCAACGCGCATCGTCTGCGCGCCTGAGTCGCCAGCCTGCGGCTGCTGCTGGCCGGGGGGGCTTGAATCGGTGGGATGAGGAGCGACGTGATCGCTTGCAGGCTCCTCAACCGGCGGGGCAGAAGCTGCCGTGGACACCGCAAGAGTAGCCGCCGTGGGCGCGGCAGATCTCGCGCTCGCGCTTTCGCCCGGCTTCTGCACCAATTCCAATTCGGCGATCAGAGCATCAATGTCGTACGTCTTCAGCCCGCCGGCACGAATATCGGCCAGCATCCAGCCCAACTGATCGCGCACGTTCAGCAGCGCATCCATCATGCGCTGGGTGAGCTGAATCTCGCCCTTACGCAGGCTGTTGAGAACGTCTTCGGCGCGATGACTCAAGCGCACCACAGGCTCAAACCCGAGAAAGCCCGAAGTGCCCTTGATGGTATGAATAGCGCGGAAGATGCGGTTCAGAAGGTCGGCGTCGCTCGGCGCAGACTCCAGGCTCACCATGTCCTGGTCCATGCCCTGGAGGAGTTCTTCGGATTCCACCAGGAATTCCTGCACGAGCGTCGGGTCTTGGGAGAGGTCGTTGTCCACGAAACGTAATCCTGCGGCGCCGGGCAGCCTGTTGCGCCTACGAAGCCATCATGGAACCGAGTTCTTCGGAATCGCTCATAAGGCGATCCACATCGAGCAGGATGAGAAGGCGATTGTCGAGCTTGCCCACCCCCGAAACATATTCGCGTTCCACTTTGCCCAGGCGAGGCGGGGGTTCCACGGTGTCAGCCGGAATGCGCAACACCTCGGAAACCGAATCTACGATGAAGCCCACGACAGTTCCTTTGGCTTCCATCACCACGATGCGGGTCTGCTTGTCGTGCGCTAGTTGCTCGAGACCAAAGCGTTTGCGCAGCGCGATGACGGGAATGACTTTGCCGCGCAGATTGATTACGCCATCTACGAAGTCGGGAGAGTTAGGTACGCGCGTGAGGTCCTGGATGCGAATGATTTCCTGCACCCGCAGAATGTCCAGGCCGAATTCTTCGTCACCAATGTGAAAACTTACGAGCTGCAGCAACTCGCGAGGCCCCTGGCCGCCATGATGAAGGTTGGCGCTATTAACGCTCCCGCTGGCCGTACCTTGGAATTCCATGATTGCTCTCCTGTTGGGACTGATCGCTTGCCAAAGCCCGTCGGAAATAGACCGCCGTTTGAGCCGCAATTGATGGCCGCGAAGACGGGTGCAAAACCTTCGCAGGCCTATTCGGCGTTAATAGCAACAACATCGGCGTGAAAAGAGGCTGACTTTAAGCGTTTGAGCAATGGTGCCGCGAACGAGAAGCCCAATTGATTTCCATCGCTGAGCCGCAGAAAGAACTTCATCCATAAGAAAACACGGGAGTTTATCGAGATGGCTCGCGGGAAATCCGGCTCGTCTGCAGCGGGGGCTCCTTTTCGAGGACCACTACATCCACGCGGCGATTCTGGGCCCGCCGCTCGGGCGTGTCATTGCTCACGATGGGATGGTATTGCGCATAGCCGGCGGCCGAAAGCCGCTCTGGAGAGAAACCGTGTTGAACAATGAGGAGTCGCACTAATTCCGTGGCTCGAGTGGTTGAAAGTTCCCAATTGGACGGAAACTGGCTGTTGTGAATGGGAACATCATCAGTGTGGCCTTCGATGCGAATGCGGTAAGGTCGCGGGGCCAGCAGTGCCGCAATATGGCTAAGCGCGCTCTGTGAACCGGGCTTGATGGCAGCAGAACCGGTATCGAAAAACCCCATTTCGCGCAGACTGATGACCAGGCCATCCGGCACCGTGCGCAAGGCCACTTCCTGCCGGGCAATTTCAGGGGCAAGCGCCCGCTCCAGCTCCCGGCGTAAGGGATCGAGGTTCTTGTCTTCGGGATCAGCCTGCGGCGTGCCGTGCGGCGAGGGAACGATCGGTGCAAGCGCTGCGGTGCGGCGAGCATTTTCAATGGCCTGCACGGCGCTGAATGGCATGGGTTCAGACGTGTTCAAAGGAACCTGGGTGTTTGATGCGGGAAAGACTCCCAAGTCCTGGAAGGCGACCTGAATCGCCATCGCCAGCTTGCCCACTTTTCGCTTATCCACCTGGGCGCTAGCGTAGAGAACAACAAAGAAGGCAAAAAGCAGCGTGATAAAGTCAGCGTAAGAGACCAGCCAACGCTCATGATTGGATTGGGGGCGGCGCTTCAACCTCGATCTCATTGCAGCACTCCCGTCTCCTCCCGCCGCAATTGCAGGTTATTGACCTCGGCCAGAAAACCAAGAAGCTTGGTTTCCAGGATGCGCGGATGCATCCCTTCGAGGATGGACGCCACTCCTTCCAGAGTCATCTCGCGGACGATCTGCTCTTCACGGATGCGGATTTTCAGTTTGCCCGCAGCGGGCAGAAAGAAAAGATTGGCGGAGCCCACTCCGTAAATTGTGGCCACGAAGGCGACCGCGATGCCACGGCCGACTTCGTCAATCTTGTCCAGATGCTGCATGACCTGAATTAACCCTAAGACCGCACCGATAATGCCGATCGTGGGGGAAAACCCGCCGGCCGAGTCAAAAACATGAGGAATGGCATCCTGGTATTCCGACTGATTATCGAGATCCAACTCCATAATTTCGCGCAATTGCTGCGGCTCGGTGCCATCCACGGCCAACATCAGGCACTTGCGAAAAAAAGGATCGGGAATTTTGGGCAACTCGGCATCCAAAGACACGATTCCTTCCCGCCTGGCTTTGTCTGCGTATCTCACCAACTCGCGGATGACGCTTTGCGGCTCACGCTGCCGCTCGAAGAACACCTGCGCCAATTGCCCGGCGGCCGCCAGCACCACGGGCAACGGGAACTGCAAGAGCACTGCGCCCAGGGTGCCGCCAAACACGATCATCGCTGCGGTAGGTTGTATGATCTGCGCCAGGCGGCCGCCTTCCAGCAAAAGACCGCCGATAATGCCGGCCAGAGCTAGGAACACACCCACCCAACTGGCTTTGTCCACCGCTCAACCCTCCGGATTTTTCTCGGGTGGGGGTGTTGGATGCTCACCCGGAGACGGAGGAACCGCCAGGTAGTCGCGCACGGGAAAAAGGCCTGCCAATAATGAGCGGCGAAATTGCACAATCAGATTGCGAACCTCTTCGGCGGATTCCCGCACCAGCAGCTTCTCGCCGTTCAGCAGCGTGATCACGGTATCCGGCGACTGTTCCACAAACTTGATCAGGTCCGAGTTCACCATCAGCGGCTTGCTATTCAGGCGAGTCAACACAATCATGCGGCTATTCGCTTTCCGGGCACACTTGCTCCACTGCGCACAAGGTGCCTTTCAAGGCCTATCGGAATCCATTGAGGCGGAATTTATGTGGCAAGGGCCGCTCTTCGTTACGGAGGTATCAAACAAGGCGGGCCCGCAAAACTAAAGCAAATCGCCGATCTGCCGATGTGGGCCAGTGAAAGACAACCAGGTTCCGTGAAGCGCAGACGAGGGAACAGGGCCTCCGAGAGTGGGGGACGGTTCCAGGAATGCGGAACCCAACTCAATTGAAGGAGCAAAAGCAATGCCATTAGGTATTCTGAACAATATTCCGTCGCTGGCCGCGGAAAATTCCCTGACCCTGACCAGCAATGCCCTGAATACAACTTTGGCCCAGTTGTCGTCAGGGTCACGCATCAATACCGGAGCTGACGATGCCGCCGGACTGGCCATCGCCAATGGCTTGCAGGCCAACATCACAGCGCTCACGCAGTCGGTGAGCAATGCCAACAACGGAGTCGGCGAGCTGCAACTCGCAGATGGCGCGCTGGCCCAGGTTACCAACCTGCTGAACCGCGCCATCACCCTCGCCACCGAATCGGGCACGGGCACGGTTTCCGATTCGCAGCGAACCGCGCTGCAAGCTGAGTACGCCTCGATTCTCGCGGAAATCAACAGCATTGGCAGTTCGACAACCTATAACGGTCAAGCCGTGTTTCAAAGCGGCACAGCGCCGAACCTCAACGCGCAAGACAGTGCGACCGCGGGCGCGCTGACTGCGGGCACAGCCTTGACGGTCGGTGACACAACTTCAGTCACGGCGGGCGGAACTACCTTCACCTATACCGCCGCTGCCGGGGTGGCAAATCCGAACGTGGCAATCAGCGGCGGCACCGCACTCACCCTGAATACCGTTCTCGAGCAGAACGCCGGCACCCTGACGGTCGTACATGGCGGTGCAACTACAACCTTCACGACGAGCGCTACCCCGACTGCAACCGTCGGAGACCTGATCAATGCCATCAACCAAAATAGCAACGTCGCCTACGTTGGCACGGGAGGCGGCGCCAACGGCACTATTACCATTGCCGGATCCGGACCGGCAGGCAGCTTACATGCCGCGCTGGTCGGCGGAGAGTTGCAAATCACCGATACTGTGGGTAATAACAATCTTGCCGTAACCGGTGAGGCGGGCATACTTAGCGCAGGCAACACCACCTTTGCCAATTCCACGGCCCCCACGGTCCAGGATCTGATCAATGCGATCAACCAAGACAACACGGTTGGCGCGAAGGCAGTGCTGACCAACGGCAACTTAGAGGTTACCGACCCGCAGAACCGCAACGACCTCACCGTTAGCACCACAGATACAGTCCTGGGTGCACCGGTGTCCGGCGCTCCGACAGCCTTCGTTACGCCTAACACGGTCGGAGCCACCGCCACTAACCTCAATCAGCTGATCAGCAGCGTCTCCGGCTTAACGAATACAACCGGTATCGCTAACGGCACCACGACCATCACGGCGGGCGGAAAGACTTTTACCTATACCGCCTCTGGCGGAACGGGAACCGTTGGGGCCCTCATCAACACCATCAACAATCCGGCCACGGATGCTTTGGGCCTTCAGGCCTACCTGAATTCCACCGGTAACCTGGTGATCACCGATCCCAGTAATAACAATAATCTTTCGCCGGGGGCCACGGTGGCGGCTGCGCTTGGAACTCTGAGCAATCCCACCACTACCACGGCAGCCACCACGGAAATCTTCCTCAGCGATTCGACAGCGATCGGCTCCAGCCAGATTGGGGTAACGATTGGCGGCTTGTCCACCACCGGCATCACCAACGGTTCCGGCGGAAGTCCGATCAATCTTGCCGTCACCGATTTGAGCACGCAAAGTGACGCCCAAAGTGCGCTGACTCTCATCAATTCCGCAATCGCCAACGTGGCCAGCGTGCGCGGCACGCTGGGCGCGACGGTGAACCGGCTGACCGCAGCCAGCAACGTCATCAACAGCCAGGTGCAGAACCTGACCTCGGCAGAAAACACCATCACGGCCGCCGACATCCCGACAGCCGTGGCCAACTTGACCAAATACTCCATCCTGGAGCAGACCGGCATTGCCGCGCTCGCCCAGGCCAACCAGCAGCAACAGCTCGTGTTGAAGCTGTTGCAGTAAGCCAGGCGGCGGAGGAGGCGGCCGCCAGCCGCTTCCTTCGCAAGCTTTTCGAAGGTAGTTCGGCATGAGCAGTATCGGCCCCGTTTTTCCCCCGGCAATTCCGTCGCAGCTGCAACAGCAAGAGGAGCTGCAGGCGGCGCAGCAGCGACAGGCGGCGGAAGCCAACCGAATTGCGGCCGAACAAGCCGCGCAGACCAATCAGGGAAATTCCCAGAACCAACAGAATCTCAAGGTTAAGAACGACACGCCATTGCCCCAGATTCCTGAGGATGAAGTCAAAGTGCAGTGGGATACGCCGATGACGGACCGAATCGAGATCTATCAGTTCGTGAACCAGCAGTCCGGCTCGCTGATCATTCAGGTGCCGAGCGAGGAAGTGCTGGGGCTGGCGCACGATATCCAGTCGGAATTGGCGCAGGACGCCTCGCGAGAAACAGCCGCCGCCGAAGCCGCCGGCAAAGGAGGAAAGAACAATGGGGATTAGTCTGAATCCGGCAACATTGTTGTCAGGACAAGGTATTGACGTCAGCTCGATCGTGAGCCAGATCATTGCCGGCCAAAGCGGCGAACTCACCGAATGGCAAAACGAGCAGACGACCTTGCAGACCCAGGCCACGGCCCTGACCAACATCAATAATGACCTCAACAATCTGGCAACTGCGGTCCAGGCCCTCACGGATCCGGCAGGCGCGCTCTCCGGCGTGAACGCAACTTCATCGCAACCCGACATTCTGACCGCAAGCGCTCAAAGTTCGGCCACACCGGCAACGTATCAACTTGTAGTGAACAGTCTGGCCAGTCCCAGCTCGGTATATAGCAATGAATTGGCCAATGGCACCACGTCATTCCTGGCCAGCGGGCAAACAACGGGCGTGATCAATTTGCAGGTCGGGAATACCAACACGCCGATCAACGTTACGGCCGGCAGCAATGACACCCTGAGTACTCTGGCCAGTTACATCAACGAGAACCCAAGCCTGGGTGTGACGGCGCAAGTGATTACGGACGCCACAGGGTCCCGCTTGCTGCTCACCAGCCAGAGCAGCAGTGCTGTATCGGTAAGCGGTTCGACCAATATCACTCTGAATTTCACTTCGGTCGGGGGCAATGCCTCATTCACCGTAAACGGCGTACCCTACACGAGCTCCAGCAATACGGTCACAAATCTACCTACGCTGCCGGGAGTTACCGTCAACTTGCTCAGTGCTTCCCCGGGCACGCCCGTGCAGCTCACGATCGGACCCAATGCGGCCGCGGCCTCTCAGGCGATCAACAATTTCGTTTCCGCCTACAACACGGTAGTTGGCGACCTGAACACGCAATATTCTGTAGATCCCACGACAGACACCGAAGGGCCTTTGGGATCGGACGAAGCTTTGCGTTCGCTGCAGTCCAGCCTGCTGAACGACGTGACTTACTCCCTGCCGGGCAGTGGCACGGGCGTGATTAACAATGGCATCGTGAATCTTGCCACCCTGGGCGTCAGCATGAACGACGATGGCACTCTCAGCGTGAATACGGTATCGAGCCCCGGGAGCCCGTCGTTGGCGAGCGTGCTGGCTTCGAACCCCGCGGCAGTGCAGAACTTCTTTCAGAACACTTCGCAGACCGGTCTTGCCCAGGTCTTCAACAAAGACCTGACCAATCTGACGGACCCTACCAGCGGCGTGCTGAATAACGACCTAAGCCAAAACAGCGCGCAGCAGCAGACGCTGACCAACAACATCAATGATTTTGAAGTTCAACTCCTGGCGGAGCAACAGCAGTTAACCACGGAATTCGAGAATGTGAATGCCTCTCTGCAAGCCTACCCTCTGACCCTGCAGGAAGTGACGGAAACGATCGCTTCGCTCACTTCCTCCCCATCCACAACCAGTTCCGTCACACTGCCGACTTTGACTTCGGGATTGTAGGCTTATGGATGCAAAATTTGCCTATCGCGAAACGGCGGTGCGCGGGGCAACGCCAGTCCAGCTCGTAATCCTGCTGTACGAGCAATTGATTCAGGATCTGCGCCGCGCCATCGTCGCCATGGAAAAAAATCAGATCGAGCGCAGAACCGCCGAACTCAACCACGCACTTGCCGTCATCGCCCATCTGCAGAGCGTGCTGAACCTGGAGCGCGGCGGGCAAATCGCCCGCAACCTCGAACAGTTTTATTCCGCACTGCGCGCCAGCCTGGTTGAAGCGCAGGGGCGGGTCTCGCGCAGCATTCTGCAGCAGCAGATTGTGAACCTTTTGGCGTTGCGTGAGGCATGGATCCAAGTGGATTTGGCGGTCGGAACGGCAAAATAACGCTGCCGCCTTTCGCTTCACAGCGCCGCAATGTGAGCAAGCTAATGCAAACCTCAGCCCTCGAGCATCTTCAGTCTGCCAATCGTAAGCTGCGGACAATTTTTCTGCGGATTCGCTCCTCGGGTGGGGCGGTGGCGTTGTCCGGCGCCGAACTGGCGGAGTTGCGCGCGGATATGCGATGCGTGTCCGCAGCTTTGCGGCGCCATGGCCTGCGCGACCCAGAGCTCGACGCCGAGATTGCCGTTTATGGCGATCAACTCGAAGTATTGCGGCAAGTCTTGCCCACGATGAAAACTGCGCTGCTAGTAGAAAAGGCCCGCCTGGATGTCCACCGCGAGCACGTGAAGGCGGCAGCGGACTGGGCCCGCGCCCGCCGCCAGACCTTGTAGTCCGTTATTCTTACTCATTCGACATTCATGGCAAAGGTGTCTGGATCTACGGCGGCGGTAGGAAGTTGAACAGATTCATTTGACTGGTCTGACCGATGGCTCCCAGTGTGGCTTCGCGCCCGGTTTCCGCGGTGGTGAAGTTGCTGATTACCGATGGCAGGTCGGCCTGCGCGATGGTGTTTTGCTGACTGCTGAGTTCGACCTGCTCGGTGTTGAGATTGTTTGTCTGATCGGTAATCTGGTTCATGCCGTTGCCGTAGAAGACCCGTTGCGCGTCTACGTAGTTGTAAGCCGTATTCACCTCGTTGACGGCACTGCCGATGCCGGAGTTGGCCTGCAACGCATTGATCAGGTCGTTCACGGCCTGAAACACGCCAGCGCCGGGACCGTTGAAGATCTGCGAACCAGGCAGGTTCACCTGCAGGGAATAACCATTGCCGATGGCGACGCTATTCGTTCCCGTATTCCCGTCGTAGCGGACGCCGGAAGTCTGGCTCGGGTCGGCGACGAAAGGCTGCACTTGCGCCGTGCCCGCGAAAATGTACTGCCCCTGGTAGGAAGTGTTGGCAAGACTGATGAGCTGGCTCTGAATGCCTTGCAGTTCGGTGGCGATCGAGGCGCGGTCGGAGTCCGAAAGAGGACCATTCGCGCCTTCCACGCCTAGCGAGATGGCCCGCTGCAAAGCGGTGGTGACGGAGTTCAGCGTGGAGTCAGCGGTGGAGAGTTCGCCATTGACGCTGCTCATGCTGCGCTGAAATGTGTCCACCTGGCTGATCTGGGCGAGGTTCTGCGTCAGTTCGGCAGCGCCGGTGGGATTGTCGGAAGGCTCATTGATGCTGCGGCCGGTGGCCAGCTGGCTGAGATCGTTCTGGATCTGCTGTTCCGTGGTCTGCAGCGAGGCCAGCAGACCAGGCAGGGGGTAAGGGTTGACGCGTATGGCGCTCATGGTGTGGCTCCCATGTTGATGACCGTGTCCAGCATCTGGCTGACAGTGTCCACTACGCGGGCAGCCGCCTCGTAGGCCTGCT
>Ga0335078_10008104_pt1 | contig 15604 bp, 19 predicted proteins | sample Lox_Sample_32_FD_206711 | JGI IMG/M metagenome (GOLD analysis project Ga0335078, IMG submission 206711) | Soil microbial communities from Loxahatchee National Wildlife Refuge, Florida, United States - Lox_Sample_3.2 | ecosystem: Environmental > Terrestrial > Soil > Wetlands | place: USA... | reverse complement strand
AGTCGTCGTTCGACACGCTCACGCTGAGTCAGCTCGGACCGCTTCGGCGCGTGAAGCCCGAGCTTCTCTCGCGCGTCGTGACGCTGCGACTCCAATCGAACGGCTCGTCGATCGATCCCGCGGCGCTGCGCGCGATGTTCGCGTCCGACGCGCCGTGCGAGCGGTTTCGCGCGCTCGATCTCTCGGGTGCTCCGTCGTTCGAGCACCAAACGCTCGCGGTGATCGGCGACGCGCCGGGCACGCGCGCGCTCACCGCGCTCAACCTCAAGTCGACGTTCGCGCGCGACGTCGACATCGAGCGACTGTGCAAATCGAACGCGCTGCCGAACCTCGCGTCGCTCGACATCGGCGGAAACCGCCTGACGCTCGTCGCGGCCGACGCGATCGCCAAGAGCGCGTGGCCGCTGCGCGAGCTCTCGTGCGGATTCGGCCTGCCGCAACGACACAGCGGCGGCTACTGGGACGACGGACAAATGATGTCGGAGGGTCTCGCTCGGCTCGCGCAGTCGGGAAAGCTCGCGCCCCTCGAGTCGCTCGTGTTCGAGAGCCAACAAGTCGATGACGCCGGGCTCCGCGCGCTCGCGAAGGTTTCGTTCGAACGACTCGAGCGGCTCTCGCTCGCGGGCAATCTGTTCACCGCGGGCTCGATCGCCGCGCTGCTCGAGTCGAGCGTCACGGCGAACCTCACGTCGCTCGATCTCTCGCTCCATCCGCTCAACTTCGCCGTCGAGACGCTCGTTCGCGCGCGCCTTCCGAAGCTCGTGACGCTCAAGCTCGGCGCCGCGTCCTTGCACGACGCGGAGCTCGTGCGGCTCTGCGAAGCGTCCTGGATGTCTCAGCTCGTCGAGCTCGACCTGTCGAACAACGTGCTCACCGACGTCGGCGTCGACGCCCTCGCCGAAGCCGTGCCGAAGATGGTCTCGCTCAATCTTCGCGGAAACGATCTCAGCGCGAGAGGAACGCACAAGCTCCGCGAGCAAGAGACGATGCTCGTGCTCGAGACGTGATCTCCACTAAGCTCGGCCGCGTGAAGCGAACGCTCTTCGTCGCGCTGCTCACCGCTCTCGTGTTCGCGTGCGACACGACGGGGACGCAAGTCCTGCAAGTCGTTCCGTGCGATCCCAACGCGCTCATCACGGCGGGTGACGCGTTCGAAGCGAGCGACGTCGGGATCTTCTTCGAGCAGAACGGCGATGCCATCCTCGCGCCCGTGGCGTCCGACGTGTCGAGCTACCTCGGCGCGATGTGGAACGGCGCGTTCCCCGCGACCGACGCCGCGCCGAGCGGATCGAACAAGCTCACGATTTGGATCTCGACGAGTCAAGCCGCGCGAACGCAGGCGGGCTTCAGCGCGGCCGACGGATACGCGATCGTGCGCCAAGATCCTCCGAGCGGCACCGTGATCCTCGTCGTCGCGAACGACTCGATCAATCTCCAGTTCGGCGCGTACGCGCTGCTCGAAGAGCTCGGCGCGCGCTTCTTTCATCCCAAGGACGAGGTCGTGCCCGCGCTCGATCATCCGTTCGTGCCGCACGCGATCGCGATCACGCGCGCGCCCGCGTTCAAGACGCGGGGCCTCCAGCTCCACACGCTGCATCCCATCGAGTTTTTTCATTTGTTCAACGAGCCGAGCGACGCGCATTTCGCGGACGCGAAGAAGTTCGTCGATTGGCTCGTGAAGACCGGACAAAACTATTTTCAGTGGGTCGAGCTCGCGACCGTCGACTTCGCTTCGTGGAAGCCGTACGCGCAATCGATCGTCGACTACGCTCACTCGCGCGGCGTGCGCGTCGGAGCGTGCGTGCAGGTTTGGGGCGGTGCCGCGCTCCAGAACAACTACGTCCTCGTGACGAGCACGACGAGCTGGCAACAGCAAATGGATCCGCAGCTCGATCAAATCATGTCCGTGAACTGGGACGTGCTCGAGCTCGCGCTCGGCGAGTTCGTCAGCGCGGATCCGCAAATGGTGATCGACTGGCTCAATCACGCCGTCGACCACGTGCTGACCGCGTATCCGAACGTAGAGGTCAACGTGCAGAACCACGTCGGCAATTACGCGAACCTCTACGTCCAATATCAGGGTCAAACCGTCTACTATTATCACCTGCCTCAGTATGCCGATGCGCGCCTCGGGCAGACGGTGCACACGCTCTCGCTCTTCGATCTCTATCGAGACTGGGCGACGTACAAACATCCCGACTTCCATTTTCAGCACGACTACATCATCCAAGAGCTCCCCTCGCGCCGCGTCTCGTATTTCCCCGAGTCCGCGTATTGGATTTCCGCGGACATCGACGTGCCCATCTTCTTGCCCGAGACGATCTACGCGCGATGGAACGACATCCATACGCTCACCGCGGAGGTGCAGTCCCTCGGGCTTCCGCCGCTCGAAGGGCACATGACGTTCAACACCGGACAAGAGTGGAACTACTGGCTCACGGATTATTTGTCCGCGAAGATGATGTGGGAGCCTGCGCAGCCGCTGTCTTACTTCTTCGATCACTACGCGAATGTTTATGGGAGCTGCGCTTCGGACATGTCGTCCGCGCTCTCGAGCTATACGGATCTGCAAACGCAATACATCTTCGACGAGCGGCTCTTTGCTTACGTGCAGGGCGAGAACGGGACGGTCGACGAAGGATACTTGCTCGGATACGAAACGCATCCGCAGCGCGTCGCGTTCGAGGACGTGCTCGCGATGTCGGCGAGCGATCGCGCGAGCTTCGACGAGAACGTAGTGAGCGAGCTCGAAGCGATGGCGAACGCGATGGACCCGCTCGACGCGGCCGTCGCCGCGCGGTGTCGCGGGCTCAGCGGGCAGAGCCAGGCGTTTTGCGACGAGCTCTACGACGGGATGGACATCGTCGCCGTGCGCGCGCGACACACGGCGTCGCTGTACCGCGCGATCTTCGATTTGGCGAACGGCAATGACCCGTCGCAACACCAAAAGGACGCGGCGTCGTACACCACGCTCGCGGGCCAAATCGTTTCGCGACGCGAGCAGCATTACCGGTATTCGCTCGACGATCTCACGGGCGTTTACGCGAACGCGACGTCGTACGGCTTCGGCTACCTCGAGCCCGCGCACACGCTCTGCTACTACACGCGGCAGGAAATTCAGGTTCAGTCGCTCGTGGAAGACGGGACGCCTGCGGCGATTTCGGCGCTCCCATCGTGCGCGCCGTGAACGTCGAGGCGTTGGCACGCGGGTCGCAACGCTGCGAGCCATGACCCATCCGATTCGATTCACACCGCACGTCGCGTTCGTCGGCGTCGAACCTTCTGCACCGCTGCGCGAGTACGCCGAGAACAAAGTCGGCGCCGTGCTCGGCGAGGACGTCACGGCGTGCCGCGTCGCGCTCGAGGCGCACGGCGCGCATTTCCGCGCGAAAGTCGAGGTCGACCTGCCGCACGCGAAGATCGTCGTGGGCTCGAGCCGCGAGCCCGTCGTCGACTTGTACGCCGCGATTGACGCGTCCGCCGAGGAGGCTAAGGTCGCGCTTCACGAGCACGCGCGTCGCGCGCGATCGCAGCGAAAGGCGGTCTGAGATGGCCACACGAGCCGAGCAATACCGAGCGCAACAGCAGCAACACCGGTCGACGAAAGCGAAGAAGCGCGCGGCCGATCACGCGGCGAAAAAAGCACGCGCGAAGCGGTCCGCGAAGGCGCACGAGAACAAACGCGCGGCGCGGAAAGCGACGAGCGCGCTCGAAGAGCGCTCGAGCACGGGGCGCGCGTCGCGCAAGACCAGCCGCGCGAGTGCAAACCGTTCGCGCTCGGACGCGACGACGATCCGTCGCGGCGAAGCCGCCGTCGACACGCCCGAAGCGCGCTACCGGCGCGGCAAGTGACGGCGAATCACGGACAACAAATCGTGACGGGCCCGGACGGCGACGCCGAGCCCGTCGGTTGTCCGCCCGACGGCGTGCAACTTCCGCCGACGACCGTGAGCCCACCCTTCACGCTGCTCGCGACGTACATGCTCGTATAAGTATCCGCGCACGAGAGGTTCGGCGGGAGACCGTTCGTCGTGATGAAGTCGCTGCACGACGTGTTGTGCCAGAACTGAATGTAGTTGTTGCACGACCCTCCGCTCGACGCGGAGCACGCGCACGCCGAGCACCCGCGCGAATCGCTGTCGCCGGTGTAGACGATCGTCTGATTCGGAAACGCGGCGGGGCACGTGGCGCTGCCCGCTTGCGAAATGCACGGTCCGACGAACGGCGACGAGACTTCGGCGTAACACGTTCCGCCACCGCAGCTGCTCGTCGTCCCCGAGTATGGACAGGCGCGCGCGGCTTCGCTCCACGTCGCGCTCGGAACGGTCGGCGCGCCGCCCGTGGGCGCGCACGTTCCGGGCGTCACCGCGTCCGTCGACGACTCGCTCTGCGGATCGCCGTCGACGCCGCACGGACCGAAGGCCGTGCATCCGTTCGAGACGTTGATCGGCGCGCCGCATTTCGTCGTGCAAGCGCCGTCGGTGTACATTTGGATCGTCGACGTGCACGTCTCACCCGTCGGCGCGCCGCAACCGCACGCAGCGCACGTCGCGGCGGGCGCGCTCAACGTGCCGCCGTGGTAGTCGGTGGGAGCTCCGGCGTATGCGCCTTCGCAGTTCGGCGGCGCCGACGCACCGGCCCAGACCGCGAACGGACCATCCCATCCCGCCGGCACCGAGATGCAGCAGTTTCCGTCGGGAAGCGCGCCATCGTCGAGCGTGTTCGGCGCGTCGTCGTAGACGTCCGACAGCGACGGCGAGTCGAACGGCGCGCCGTCCGCGCTCGCGCAGAGCGCGCGATCGGTGCACTCACCCGAGGCGAAATCCGGACACCCGTTCAATCCGCAGATCGCCGTTGCTGCGAAGAACGAGAACGTCGCGACTGCAAGCGGGCGCCGCACGCATGCATGGTAGCGCACTTGCGCGTTCGCGTTGCGTCATGCGGCGCGCGCGCGAATAATCGCGCCGTGAAGCGCGCCCGTGCGTTCGTCGTCTTCGTGTGCGCGTGCGCGTGCGCATCGCGCCGCGAGCCGCCGCCGGTCGTGTCGCTCCCGTTGGTCGACGCTGCGACGCCGGCCCCCGTCGTCGTCGCGCCCGATTTCTCGCCGCTCCTCGTCGGATGCGGCGACGCGCAGCTCGGCATCGCGACGCTCGACGGAGAGATCGTCGTGCTCGTCGTGCGCGCGAAGGACGCGCACATGCGCGTGACGATCCTCGGCGAGACGAGCCGCAAGCGTCGCACCCTCGAAGCGCCCGTCGGCGACTCCGACGTGCGATCGTTCGACGAGGCGCGCACGTCGGGCACGTGGGACGATCCCGGCGTGACGCTCGTCGGAGACTGCGCGCCCGATCTCGAAGAGCGTGGTCAACCGATCAACTGCACGGAGACGACCGTCGTCGCGCGCGCGGGTCGCGGCGTCGTATCGAGCAAGCGGCCGCTCACCGACAACTTCATCGCGCCGCCCGCGGAGCCGCCGCCCGCGGATTGGAAGAGCGCCTACGACGCGTGGAGAAAGCGCTCGCCCAAGTGCGCGCTCTCGCGCTGGTCGATGCTCGCGCCCGACATCGCGTTCGTGCGCGCTGCGGCCGCTTCGACGTGCGACTTCGGCGCGGGCGCGATCGTGCAGCGCGCGGCGGGCGCGATGCGCGTCGCGGTCGCCGCGGGCGACGACGGAACGCTCGTCGTGCTCGACGCGGAGCACGTGAAGTACGTCGCGCAAGGTGTCGACGCGCGCTTCGAGTCGATGTGGCGCGTCGCGCCGAGCGACGGAGGATTCGCGCTCGCGACCGTCACGATGCCCGGCGTCGCGAACGAAGCCGCCGTGGTCGGCGGGCGCGTATGGCTTCACCTCGCGTCCGGTCCCATCCTGCGTCTCGAGCGCGACGCGTGGCAAGGCGTCGACGTGTGCACGCATCCCTCGTCGCTCGAGTCGCGCGGCGATCGCGCGATCGTGACGTGCGACGGAGCGATCGTCGTCGCGCGAAACGATCTGCGCGACGCGATCCGCTTCGAGCCGCCGAACCGTGACGTACCGTGGCGCGCGCTCACGCTCGCCGGGCGCGACGAGACGTGGCTCGTCGACGATCGCAACGGGACGATCGTGCAATCGCGTTACGTCGGCGCGCCGCTCACGTGCGAGTGAGCGCCACGCTGCCTCACCGTCGTTTCGTCGCATTGAAATCTTCCAACGCCGAGGGGAAATCGATCCGTTTCGTGATCGCACCGCATCACGTGACACATCTTCGTCACGATGAAACGAGTCGTGTGGTTCATGGCGAGCGTCGCGGTTGCCGCGCTCGTTGCGTGTGCTCAATCCGGGGCGAGCGACGACACGACGCTCGGTGATGCCGCCGTGACCAATCCCGACGCGACGTCCAACAACGGCGCGTGCGTGGAGTGCGTCATCGACTCCGACTGCAAAGGCGGCGTGTGCGCGCAGCTCGGCGGTGATTCGTATTGCGCGACGACCTGCGCGAGCGCCAGCGACTGCGCTTCCAACGAGCAGTGCATTTCCGTGACGACGATCTCGGGTGATCAAGCGAGTGCGTGCGTCGACGTTCAGAGCAGCGTGTGCGGACTCAATCCGACGAATCCTCCACCGAGCGACGACGGCGGCACGTCGAACGACTGCCCCGGGTTCGCCAGTCCCACGACGACCGCGAGCTGCTCGTCGTGCAAACAAGGCTCGAACGGATGTCAGCCCAACGGCTGCTACGGCGGCTGGTGGTGCAACACGAACACGAACAAATGCCAGTCGTCCGCGCCGACCAACTGCAACGGATCGGCCGACGCGGGCCCGCCACCGACGTTCGACGGCGGAGTCACGTCGAACATCAACGAGAACGGCGGAACCGAGTCCGCGATTTACTTCGCCGTCGTCGGTGACACCCGCCCCGCAAACGAAGACGACACGACGAACTATCCGACGACGATCATCGACACGATCTTCAGCGACGTCGCGGCCGTCTCGCCGGCCATTCCGTTCGTCGTGTCGACGGGCGACTACCAGTTCTCGAACCCGTCAGGCTCGCAAGCGAGCGCGCAGCTCGCGAAGTACGCCGCCGCGAAGGGCAACTACACGGGCATCCAGTTTCCCGCGATGGGCAACCACGAGTGCACCGGCGCGACGGACAGCAACTGCGGCAGCGGAAACGCCGACGGCATCACGAACAACTACACCGCGTTCATGACCACGTTGCTCGGGCCGATCGGAAAGACGCTCCCCTACTATTCGATCAACATCAACTCGCCTACGAACGCGTGGACCGCGAAGTTCGTGTTCGTCGCGGCCAACGCGTGGGACTCGGCGCAAAGCTCGTGGCTCACCTCGACGCTCTCGCAGTCGACGACGTACACGTTCATCGTGCGTCACGAGCCCGCGTCCGCGAACACCGCGCCCGGCGTCACGCCCGCCGAGACCATCATGGCGAAGTATCCGTACACGCTGTCCATCGTCGGACACAGCCACGAGTACTATCACTCGAGCGGCTCGCGCGAGGTCGTCATCGGAAACGGCGGCGCGCCGATCTCGACGAATCAAGACTACGGCTACGCGATCGTTCGACAGCTCTCGAACGGCGACATCCAAGTCGACATGTACGACTACAAGACGAATGCCGTGGACTCGTCGTTCGAGTTCGCCGTGACGCCGTAGACCGGCCATGCGCATCGTCGTTGCGTTGGCTCGAGTGCTCGCGGTCGCGGCGGTGATCGCCGCGGCGGTCACGGCGACGGCGCTCGGACGCCGGAACGTACACGCGACCGACGCGACGACGACCCTGCACGTGCCGCTGGCACCCGATCCGAAGCTCGACGGCGAGCTCGTCGAGGACGCGTGGCACGCGACGCCGGTCGTGCACTTGAAGAAGCGCGACGGAAGCGAAGGACGCCCATACTCGGACGTTCGTTTTCTTCGCAGCGCGAAGTTCCTTTACGTCGGCCTCTACGCGTCCGATCACGACATCGTTTCGGCGGGCGTCGCGCACGACGGACCGGTGTGGCTCGGCGATTCGTTTCACGTCGTCTTCCGCGACGACGCCGGCGAAGAGCGCGCGATCGACGTCGGCATCGCGAGCGGCGGCGGCGGCGTCGTGACCGACGGCGCGCGACGCGCGGGCGGCGCGTGGGATTACGCGTGGGAGAGCGGCGCGGAGATCGCGACCGACACGGACGGCACAGTCGACCACCCCGGCGACAACGACGAAGAGTGGGTCGTCGAGATGCGCGTGCCGCTCGCGTCGCTGCATCTCGCGGATGGAGCGCACGTCTTCGTTCGCGTGAGGCGGTGTGACGTGGCGGCGCGCGGCGCGATCGCGAGCGCGCCGTGCTCGGAGACGGACCCCATCGAGCTCGTGCTCGGAAAGTGACCCTCCGAGTGCGCGACGTGAAGCTCGTTCGATTCGTGACCGTGGCGCTCGCCGCGCTTCACGTGCTGCCGGCGCGTCATCACCTCGGCGATCTCGCGTCGTCGTTCTCGATGGGAGACGCATGGAAAGGAATCGGCGCTGCGGTCGCCGTCGTGTTCCTGCTCCTCGACGGTCGGACGCAGGCTCGCGTCGTCGCCGCGCTCACGCGACGCGATCTCCTCGCGACCGCGACGATCGCGCTCGCGATCGCGCACCTCGTCCCCGCTTTCGATCACGTTCCGAAGCTCTTCGCCGCGGCCTCGTTCGCGGACGGATGGCGCGCGATCGGCAGCACGATCGCGGTCGCGTGGTTCGCCTCTCCGCGTCAGCTTCAGTTCGCGGCGATGCGTCGGCTCAACGTGCTTCGCGTCGCGCGCGCGTGACGCTCAGCGCTTCGCGATGCTGTCGAGCAAACGGCGCCCGTCGTCGGTGTCGGTGAAGCGGAAGACGACCGCGTCGCCGACGGCGATCCCGTCGAGCTGCGTCGGCGTGCGCGGCTCGAACGACATCGTCATCGCCTTCATGTAGCCGGGGATGTCCTCGTGCGCGATGTTGACGAACGCGCGCTGCGGTCCGAACGAACGCACGACGCCGCGCGCGTCGTACGCGTGCGCGTCGATCGTCGTGTGCGCGCGGCGCGACACGTAGGCCGCCGCGCCGCCACCGAGCGCGCCCAGCACGACGAAGCATCCGACGAAGATCGCGACGGTTCGCGTCATCGAGCGCGTTCGTGCCACGCCTGCGCGCGCGGGGCAAGTCGTTCGCTTGTCACGTCGATCGTTTCGATCTACATCCACCTCATGCTTCGCTCGAGCGCGCTCAGGTTGGCAGCGTTCGCGTGGCTCGTGGTGCTGCTCGCGCCGCTCGCGCTCGGCCCGGCGCTCTCGCCGCTCGTCGCCGCGCTCGGCGGCACGCCCGAGCACCACTGCATGTGCGGCATGAAGCTCGGCGCGTGTCACTGCCCGGAGTGCGCCGCGCACGAGCACGATCAAAAACGCACGTCGCACCTGCCCACGGTGCGCGCGACGTGCGAGACCGACGCGACGGTTCCCGCCACGTTCGCGCCTGCGACGTGCTTGCCGACGTTTCACGTCGAAGCTCAGCGCGCGACGTCGATCGACTCGTTCGTCGCGTTCGAAGACACCGACCCGATCGTTCACGCAGCCGATCGTCCGCCCACGCCTCCTCCTCGAGTCGCCGGTTAATCCAAACCAGCGCTCAACCGAAGGAGGAAGTCTTGAAGCAATCGTTCGGCGCTCGCCCGCGCGCGTGGGCGAGCGCGGCCGTGTTTTTGTGCGCGTGCTCGGCGTCGCAAGAGTCGAGCTCGAATTCCGATGCGAACGTCTCGTTCGCGGCGACGCCGTTCGGCGACGCCGCGAGCACGTCGGGCGCGTTCAACGTGACCATGTACGCCGCGCAGAGCGGGCTCGTGCAAGGTCTCAACACGATCGAGATCGCCGTGACCGACGCGCAAGGCGCGCCGGTGGACGGTCTCGTCCTCTCGCTGACGCCGTGGATGCCCGCGATGGGTCACGGCTCGTCGGCGATTCCGCAAATCGTCGCCAAGGGATCGGGCGAGTACGTCGCGACGGACGTCGCGTTGATCATGCCCGGTCTCTGGCAGCTGCGCACTCAACTCGACGCGCAGGAACAAGCAGTCGTCTCGATCACGCTTCCGTGAAGACGACCAGGATGACTTTGGAGAAGAAATCATGAAGACGAAATCTTTGGCATTGCGCGCGGTGGGCGCGCTCGTTGCGTGCACGACCGTGAGCGTCGTCGCCTGCTCGAACAGCAATCCGGCGAACGACGGAGGCACCAACGACGGCGGCGTCACCGACGCGCCCGCGCTTTCGTGCGCGTCGCCCGGCGAAGCCACGCCGGGACCTGCGGACACGCACTGCAACGGGCAACCCGTTCAATCGACGAGCGAAGCGTCGTGCCACCCCGACGCGGGCGCGGACGACGCGGGCGGTGACGACGGCGGCACCGACGACTCGTGCGACTTCGGCGACACGATGTTCGGTCACGAAGGCGACGACGACGATTGCAAATACCACGTGTCGTGGACGTCGACGCCGATCTGCGAAGGCAACCCGGGCGTGACCTTCACGGTGACCGCGACGAACCTCGGCGACAATTCTCCCGTCGCGAACATTCCGGGAGGCATCATCATCGAGCCGTTCATTCCGACCGTGCAGGACGCCGCGTGCGACGATCAGACGACGCACCCGGGCCCGAACACGGGCGCGTACCTCGTCGAGACGCCGGCTGGATCGGGCGTGTACGTCGGTCCGGTGATTTTCGACGCGCCCGGCGATTGGACGCTACGCTTCCACCTGCACGAGGAGTGCTCCGATCTGCTCGACGACTCGCCCCATGGACACGCGGCGTTTCACATCACGGTTCCGTGAAGCCGCGCGGAGGCGGCGGTGCGCGCTCGAAGGCGCCGCCGCCTTCGTTCTTTTGTTTCGCGGTGGCTGCTTCGACGTGCCGGGAAACGATCCGAACGTGCCCGACGAGCTCCCCCAAACCGACGCACCCGCCGAAGCCGCGAGCGCGTGCGAACGAACGCTCCCGTCGAGTTGCTCGACCATCCCGAGCTACGCGAACGACATCGCGCCGCTCGTCGTCGCGCACTGTCTCCCTTGTCACGCTGCGGGCGGCACGGCGTCCGATCGCGATCTCACGACGTACGCGAACGTCGCGCACATCGAGTCGACGGTGCTCAGCCAAGTGTACGCGTGCTTGATGCCGCCGTCCGACGCGGGTGCCGACGCAGCGCTCACCACGCAAGAACGCGACGAACTTCTTCAATGGCTCGTGTGCGGCTCGCCCGACAATTGAGCGCGCTCGGGGCTCGCATCGCGACGCTTGGCGCGATCGCAATCGCAACGACGGCGCCGTCCGCGCGCGCGGAGGGCATCGTCGCGCGCGCGGCGAGCGAGGTCGCCGCGTACTCGGACACCGATCACGTCGCGGTGCTCACGCCGAGCATCACCGGACACGTCGCGAGCCCGACGGCGGGATGGTCCGTCGACGGGTCGTACCTCGTCGACGTGATCTCCGCAGCGTCCGTCGACATCGTCTCGACGGCGTCGCAGCAGTGGACCGAAGTTCGCCAAGCCGGCACGCTCTCGGCCACGTACAAACCGCACACGCTCGGCGCGTCGGTCCTCGCTTCCGTGTCGAGCGAGCCCGATTATCTTTCGTACGCGTTCGGCGGCACCGCGCAGGCCGACTTCGACGAGCGCAACGTGTCCGTGCTCGTCGGTTACGCGTACGCGCACGACACGATCGGACGCACGGGGACGCCGTTCTCCGTCTTTTCGCGCACGCTCGAGAAGCACGGCGTGCAGGCGTCCGTCACGCGCGTCGTCGACCGATCGACTTTGTTCTCGCTCGCGCTGGACATGAAGCTCGAGCGCGGCGATCCGTCGAAGCCGTATCGATACATTCCGATGTTCGCGCCGAACGTCGCGGCGAGCGTTCCGGTCGGCGCGTCGCTCCAAGTCGTCACCGCGCTTCGCTCACCAGGTCGTCCGCTCGAGCAACTCCCGCTCGAGCGCGATCGCTTCGCGCTCACCGCGAAGCTCGCGCGGCGCTTTCGGCGATCCACCGCGCGCGTCGAAGCGCGCGTCTACGGCGACTCGTGGAGCTTGATCGGCTTCACCGCGGACGGCCGCTACCTCGTCGACCTCGGACGGCGCTTCATGATCGGTCCGCACGCGCGGTACTACGTTCAATCCGCCGTGTCGTTTTGGAAGCTCGCGTACGCGTCGGACGGCACGAGCGTCCCCGCGTTGCGCACCGGCGATCGCGAGCTCGGGCCGCTCATGAACCTCACGGGCGGCGGGCTCGCGCGTTACGCGTTCGGATCGATGCGCGATCCCGACGCGTGGACGCTCGGCGCGGACGTCGACGTGACGTACACTGGGTTCTTCGACGATCTCTACATCACGAAGCGACTCGCGTCGCTCGTGTCGCTCTCGGTGGAGGCTCGATGGTGAAGCTCTTCGTAGCGTGGCTCGCGTTCGCCGTGGCGTGCTCGCTCGATCCCGTGCACGACGAAGCCGTCGCGGATCTCGGTCCCGAAGAAGCGGGCGTGCCGGAGGGGCCGCTGCACAGGCCCGATCAACCGTGCCTGGTGTGTCACGCGGACATGAGCGTCGCCGGAACGATCCACGCGGCGCCCGACGGTCCCGCGCCCATCGCGAACGTCGTCGTCACGCTCACCGACGCGCGCGGGTCGCAAGCCACCGCGACGACGAACGCCGCGGGAAACTTCTTCGTCGAAAAGAGCGCGTGGGCTCCGACGTATCCGCTCCACGCGACGATCGCGCTCGGAAGCGTCAACGCGATCATGAACACGGAGATCGGACGCGACGGATCGTGCGCGTCATGCCACGTCGCGCCGGCGTCGCGCATCTCGGCGGGCCTCGTCTTTCTCGCGCCGACGGTGGCGCTCCTTCCGGATGGTGGAACGTGAAATCGTCGATCGTGCTCGTTGCGTCGATCGTCGCGTGCTCGGTGCCCGATCCGAACGCGCGCACCGTCATCGCGGGACCCGATCGATCGCAGTTCGATCTCGTGCAACCGTTCATGGAGAACAGCTGCGGCTCGCTGGATTGTCACGGCTCGCGCTACCGCAACCTCAAGATCTACGGCTACGAGGGACTGCGCCTCGACCCGGGCGACATTCCCGGCGGCAACCCGACGTCGACCGCGGAGATCGACGCGACGTACGACTCGATCGTGAACCTCGAGCCCGAGATCATGAACGAGGTCGTCGCGGATCACGGCGCCGATCCCGAGCGCCTCACGATCGTGCGCAAGGCGCGCGGCACGGAGTCTCACGCGGGCGGCGCCGTGCTCGCGATCGGCGGCAACGGCGATCGCTGCTTCACGTCGTGGCTCGCGAGCTCGCTCGACGACGCCGCGTGCCACCTCGCGCAGTCGTCGCCATGATCTGCTATGAAATGAGCATGCGCGTTCTGGCGCTCGCCGTCTTTCTCGTGGCGTGTGGAACGAGCTCGAGCGAGCCCGACGCGTCCGCGAGCGAGATCCCCGCGTGGTGCACGGCGATCGACGCGTCGGCGTGCAACGCGCCGACGCCGAGCTACGCGACGGACGTCGCGCCGCTCCTCGATCGCGCGTGCAACACGACGTGTCACGCTCCGGGCAACGGACCGTGGCCGCTCACCGACTACGACGACGTCTCCGATTGGCAGACGATCATCGAAGCCGATCTCATCAAGTGCAGCATGCCGCCGCCCGACGCCGGCGCGGGCAACGGCACGCTGAGCGACACCGAGCGCGCGACGATCCTCGATTGGATCGCGTGCGGCGCGCCGAACAACTGATCGCGACGCACGTTCGGCGCGTGGAACGAACGCATTGCGGACGCGCGCGCCGAAGCGTCGCGCTTCACGCCTTCCTCGCGTGGCACGTCCGCTGCTTCATGCGCGGGCGAGGTCCCCATGAACGTCACCGAAGCGATCTACGAGCGCCGCGCGATTCGCGCGTTCGAGCCGCGCGTCGTCGAGGAGAAGATTCTCCGGCGACTGATCGACGCCGCAGTGCACGCGCCGAGCGCGATGAACGCGCAGCCGTGGCACTTCGCGGTCGTGCAGAACCGCTCGGTGCTCACGCGTTTCTCGGATCGCGCGAAGGCCATGTTGCTCGAGGCGACGCGCGGCGACGCGAAGGCCGCGCACTACGAGACGCGCCTGCGCGACGCGAGCTTCAACATCTTCTACGACGCGAGCACGCTCGTCGCGATCGGCGCGCCGCGCGCGAATCGATACGCCGATGCGGATTGTTGGCTCGCGGCGGAGGCGTTCATGCTCGCGGCGTTCGACGCGGGGCTCGGCACGTGTCCGATCGGATTCGCCGTGCCGGTTCTCAACACGAACGACGCGAAGGAGGAGCTCGCCTTCCCCACCGAGTGCGCCGTCATCGCGCCGATCATCGTCGGGTATCCGTCGATGACCGTCGCGCCCGTCACGCGCAGCGCGCCGCGCATCGTCTCGTGGTTGAAGTGATCTCAAGCCTCGACGCGATTTCGTCCGTGTGATTTCGCGCGATAGAGCGCCGCGTCGGCGCGTTGGATCACCGCTTCGTCGTCGTCGTCGGGCGACAACGCGGCGACCCCGATGCTCACGGTGACCCACGGAGACTCGGCGGTCCGCGCGTGAGGGATCGCCTTGGCTTCGACGGCCTGCCGGACGCGCTGCATCGCGAGCAACGCTCCGTCGATGCTTTGCTCGGGCAAGAGCACCACGAACTCTTCGCCGCCGTAACGATAGAGGCGATCGCCGCGTCGCAGCGCGCGCTGCATGATGTCGGCGATCTCGCGGAGCACGCCGTCGCCCGCGACGTGGCCGCAGACGTCGTTGTACGTCTTGAATTTGTCGACGTCGCACATCGCGACCGCGCAACGCGTGCCGTAGCGCGTGAGCTTGTGGTGAGCGGCGCGCATGTCTTCGACGAGCGCGAGCCTGTTGCGGACGTTCGTGAGCGCGTCGAAGTGCGCGAGCTGGAAATTGCGCTGGCTGTCGCGGCGGAGCTCGTGGTTGCGCGCGCTGAGCTGCCGGTGGATCGCGATGACCCGCTGCGCGGCGAGAAGACGAATCTCGAGCGCGTCGACGTCGACCGGCTTCGTGAGGTAGTCGTCCGCGCCGACGTGCATGCCTTCGATGACGTCGCGCTTCTCCGTCTGTCCTGTCACGAAGACGAAGTACGTGTACTCGCTCTCGCGCTTGCGAAGCGCCGCGCACAGCCCGATGCCGTCGAGCCGCGGCATTTTCCAATCGCTCAAGACCACGTCGAACCGATTCCGCGACAAGATCTCGAGCGCCTCGAGGCCGTCGCTCGCCGACGAGCACGCGTACCCGAGCGCGCGCACGATCAACGTGAGACCGCGTCGCGCGGCCTCGTCGTCATCGACGATGAGCACCGAGACGTTGTGCGCGGGTTCGGGTACCGATGTGTGTGCGTTGCTCATCGTTTTACGCAGTCGCGCGCGTAGTCGAGGGCCAAGGCGGAGTCGGCTGGGCTCGTCGCGCGCACGAGCCCCGCGTACTCACTGTACGCCGACCACGCTTCGGCGCATCGAAGCGCGTCGTGATACGCACGCGCCTTGCCATAAACGGAGATCGCGCGGCCGCGCGCGTCGCCGTCACGGGCGAAGCGATCGC
>Ga0335078_10008103_pt1 | contig 15604 bp, 6 predicted proteins | sample Lox_Sample_32_FD_206711 | JGI IMG/M metagenome (GOLD analysis project Ga0335078, IMG submission 206711) | Soil microbial communities from Loxahatchee National Wildlife Refuge, Florida, United States - Lox_Sample_3.2 | ecosystem: Environmental > Terrestrial > Soil > Wetlands | place: USA: Florida... | reverse complement strand
CGGAGAACAGATAACTCATGACCGGCGCATAGGCGTCGAACTGGTTCATTCCAGGGACGCGGAGCAAGCTTTCCATGGTGTGAATCAGGTTCACGGTCGTATAGAAGTGATGCTCCACAAACGGCTGATCCATCGAACCGGGTGAATATTTGCTGATCACGTACGCCGTGGAGCGATGCGCGTCGACGTGATCAGCGCCATTCTGCGCGTCATCTTCGAGAATGAAGATGGCCGTGTCATCCCAGTAGGGGCTGTGAGAAACCGCCTCCGCAACTCGGCCGACCGCAAGATCGTTATCGGCAACTGACGCGGTGGGGCGCGGATGCCCAGGCGTTGTGCCGTGAGTGTGGTCATCCGGCAGGTAAAGCAGGATGAATGATGGCAACTGCTGACCTTTGCCCTCTTTACGAGCCCGCACGAATCCATCGAACTCATTCAGGAACTCATCGGCCCGCAGTTGATCGGGATAGTCAGTGTTGAAGTCCGGATAGTTGACATCCATGTGGCCGCTCAGGGCGCGCTTGGTGGGACGAGTCTCCTTCATAACTGGAACCGGCCATGGCCATGGGCTCGCACTTCCATGAGGCTGTCCGACGTTAGCGGGCAGCGCGTCTCCTTTCGTGATCTCCGGGCGCGAACACGTTACAGAGAATGGCGACGGTGTCCCCTCCTGCGGAGATGAGGCGTGCTCGGGCCTGCACCAATAGGAATTCACGAATTCCCCATAAACCCGGTAACTCACTCCGTGAACTGCGACGTTGTCCCAGATATAGCCGGTTGTGGGTTCGTTTACGTCCGACTCGTGGTGTTCGAGCGGGACTTCATCGGCGACGTCCCCTTGGAAATCGTAGGTCCGTTCCAATCCTCGATAAGCGATCTGCCAGGTGTTCTCGTTGTAGTCCGTGGAAATAGCAGCAGTGGACCAGTTGTGGCCGTTTCCGGAGACTTCTCCGCTATCGTAGAAATTATCGAGCACTCCAAATTGCTGAGCGAGTTTGTGCTCGTTCGGAGTAATGTCGGAGCCGTAAAGCGTGAGCGAAGGATCGCCGTTGCCAACCTTTAGGTCACCGAGCACCTGATCATAGGTGCGGTTTTCCTTCAAGATGTAAATGACGTGGCGGATGGGATTCGAGCCTTGAGCAAATTGAATTGTGCCCGGGTCAGCGTCGAAACGGTTGTTCTCGACAACGCGCTTGGTTAGTTCAGGCAGTTGCTTTTCGATTTCTCGATAGTTTATTCGCGCGACGGAGCCGCTCAGCAAAGTTCCGATATAGGCGTGATCGGCACGGCGGCGTTCGGAGCCAGCTTTGCTGGGAAAATTATTTGGACCAGTTCCCTGCCCTTTGGAGCTTGCGATCAAGAGATCGTCGCCGACGATGGCGAGCGCGGTTGGGTACCACTCGGTGGGAATAAAACCCATGGCGCTGGTCATGCTCAAGAGATCGGGGGCGGCATTCCCGTTTCCAAGGTGAGTCGTGTCATAGACAGCGACTGCGTCGAGGGATGCGCAGGCAGCGAATAGGCGCTTGCCATCTTCCGACTGGGCCAGCGCAATGGGATAAGTCCCCAGGGCCTTCTGCCCAGAGACTTCTGAAGGAACCGTACCTAACAGCGATTTCAGCATTCCGGTTTCGGTTTCGATGACGGCAACCCCATTGGAATTCGATAACGCAACATAGAGCAGTTTCTCATCGCGACTCAGCAAGAGCGCTGTCGGATGAGAGCCCGGCAATACAGGATCCGAAGGCGTGAGAAGCGGCGTTCGATGCGTGAACCGGCCTTGCCGCAAGTTCAACTGGTCCACTTCCGATGCATTCCACAAACTGCACCACGCACGAACGCCATCGTGCGAAACAACGCAAGAGTGGGGAAATTCCGAAGGAACGATCTGATGGGCACTGACGCTGACGGCTTTGAGGACCTTGCCGTTTACGGAATCGAGGAGAACGATATTATCGGAATAGTTGTTGGCGACGAGCAGGCGGTCCGAACCGCCTTTTCGACCGGGAATGACCGTCAGGCCAGCGGGATACGGAATCGCGGTTCCGGCTGGAGTTGTGCGCAATCCAGAGGCAACAGTTTTGCCTGACGCGATTTTCTGCAACGGAATTTTGATGAAGCGCTCGGGTGCGACTTTTCCGTCGGCAAAGCTGTAGACGGCAATGCCGTTTCCTGTGTGATCTGGTTCTTTGCCGGTCGGATCGGTAATGGACCCGATTGAAGCGTAGAGATGAGTGCCGTCGGAACTGAACGCGAGACCCAGGAAATAACTCTGCCGGGCATTCTCGCCAAGGCGGGAGTCGGGGAAGTCCTCGATCTTGTTGGTGGAAAGATCGAGCACCGCGATCGATTGGCGGACTTGATTTTGCTGCGATCCGTAGCCATCGTTCAGAAATGCTGCGAATCGGCGATCTGGGCTTAGCGCGATCGTAGGAGTAAAGCCGTTCAAAGGCCCAATGACGCCGGGTGCGGACCCGATCAGAAACTTGCTGGTGGGAAGAGGAACATGCCGCAACTCCAGATTCTCCTGCATTCCGTTAGTTTGAAGATTATTTTGAGCAAAAAGCAGGGCGAAGGCCGCGAGGCACAGAAGCAGGACTGCAACCAGAAGCGATTTCAAAATCTCCTCCGATCAAGACGGAAAAGCAGAATTGGTGTGCTGCCCATTCTAAGTGGGTCGTGGCCAGAAAGGCGAGTTCGGATGTCAGGAGGCGATTAAGGCTTGTCGTCGTCGGGAATTGGCAACTTGTTCTCGAGTTCAATCACCTTTTTGGGAGCGTGCCGATGAAAAATGCGCTTCATGTCGGGAGCGAATTCGTGAAGCAGGTCGGAGATGGCATCGGAGCTGAGAGCCCCGGTGAATCGATTCATCGTGTTGTCAAAGCTGCGATCGGCTCGCGGGTAGTATGCATTTTGAAGAGAGCTGGTAAAGAGAGCACCGAGGAGTTCTGAGGAGTTTATCTGGTTTTCTCCATTGTCACCGCGCGTGATGACGACGCGAGTGGCGGCATACAGAGCGCGACTGATAATTTTCTTCTGGCGCGAGGGGAAATAGCGCGGATCCTGATGAAGCACGGTAGAAAGAGCATAGGTCTGGATAAAACGGCGAGATTCGGTGTCTGCCAGAGTCGCTCCGAAGTGTTTTCCCCACCCCTCCATCCCGCCGCCATATTGCGGCCATTGCGCCCAGGCCTGAGCCCAAGTTGCTTCCCATGCGGCTGAAATGAATGTGAAGGGCGAGTAGGTCTGGCGCCAAAAGGCTTCGAACTTGCAATGGCTGGAAAGGGGAACATAGGGCGGGATGGTATCTGACTTCGGATCGTCCGTCGCGGGCTGACTGACGACCATCGAAATTCTCCCGCCGCACGGGGCTGAAAGTTTGGGGGTTGCGGCACGTGGCTGGAACGTCGATTTCGTCGTGCTCTGCGTTGAGTCGGCTGAGGCTAAGTTAAGAGCCTGCCCGAACGCAAAGGAAGCGCCGGTCACCCAGACCGCGAATATCAGGGCTCCGAAGATACTCTTCACGCCGTGTCAACTCTCCATCGTTCTAAGAGGAAGCTTTCGAAGGCGAGTTTGTCTGCCACGGTACCGATCGGCCCAATCTACAGGATTTCAGGCTGCCGGATTCTGACCGAAGCTTGAAGTCACCAAAGGTGACCGCCACGATACATTTCCACAGGTTGCTAAGGTTTTTATCTGATTGCTGCGGTACAGGAAGCACTGTACGTTCACCTTACCCCCCAGAGCCGGCAATTCCATACCTCGAAGTCTGACCGGCAGAGTGGCTGTCACGGATAGCCGCGAACCAGTGTGTCCACCGCCTTCGCGCTGAGATCGCGCCTGCCAGTGACTCGCCCTGCGCGGAAGACCCTCGCATTGGAGATCAGAGATGAAAGGTTGGATTTTTGCGGTCATCGCCACTTCCCTGTCCGCCGGGCTTGCTTTCGGGCAAAGTGCCCAAGTTCCCCAATCCCAACACGTTTGGTTGTTAGCCGAAGAAAATCACAGTTACGAGTCGGTGATCGGCAGCTCCAGCATGCCGTATTTCAATTCGCTAGCAACGACGTATGGATTAGCGACGCAATACTATTCGACCCAACATAATTCCCTGGGCGCCCTGATGTGGTTTGTCGCCGGTGAGGAAGTCACAACGGATTCCGATGCAAACAGCTGCTTCAACGATGACAACCTGGTGCGGCATCTACTCGCACAGGGATCGACGTGGAAAGCCTATGAAGAGGACTTGCCATACCCTGGATTCACAGGACTCAGCTACAACAACTATGTGCGCCGGCACAATCCGTTAATTGATTTCACGGACACTTGCTACCCGCCGCAGTCATTGAACTCAGTGCCGTTCACGCAGTTGGCAACAGACATGAAGAACAACGGCACGCCGACGTTCAGCTACATCACTCCTAATCTGCAGGACGACGCTCACGACGGAACCCTGGCGCAGGCGGATCAGTGGCTTTCCGAACAGGTCCCGGCGATTTTGGCATTGCCAGAGTTTCAGCCCGGCGGGGATGGATTGTTGTTCATCGTGTGGGATGAAGGCGATCTCAACCAGGACGGCAGCCCCGACAACCGGTGTACGTCGCTGATCCAGCAGGGTTGCGGAGGACGAATAGCGACGCTTGTGATTGGGCCGCAGGTGAAACCAGGATATCAGTCGACGACAACGTATGCACATCCCAACTTGCTTGCTACGTTGTGCGCGAGCTTAGGATTTTCGTCGTGCCCTGGTGCCGGCGCATTCGCATCGCCAATGGCGGACTTCTTCAATACGGTGACTGTGAGCAATCCAGCACCGAATGCGTTGGTGGCCTCGCCAGTGCAGATTCAGGCGACAACCAGCGATAGCAGTACCGTTTACGCGATGCAGATCTATGTAGATGGCGTGCTGGAGTACCACGCAAATGGAAATCAGGTAAACACTTCTTTGGCGATGAGTTCGGGGCCACACACTATCGTGGTGCAGTCCTGGGATACGGAAGGAGGGATTCACAAGCGGTCGGTAAACGTCACGGTGCAACCGGAAGCTGTGGTCGTGACCAGCCCGGCTGCGAACGCAGTGGTTGCGTCTCCGGTGGCGGTAGCCGCGAGCGGCGGCGGACATGCCAGCGTCTATGCAATGCAGATCTATGTGGACAATGTTCTGCAATATCAGAAGTACGCGGCCAGCATCAACACAGGCGTCGCGATGAGTCCCGGACAACATTACGTAGTTGTGCAAGCATGGGACACGTCAGGGGGAATCACGAAAAATGGATTTTATGTGACGGTCGCAGCGCCGAGCGTTGCAGTTTCGTCGCCGGTGACGAATTATTCGGGATATTCGCCGATCTCCCTGCTGGCGACCACGCAGGATCCGAACCCGGTGTATGCAGTGCAAGCGTATGTCGACAACGCGCTGGTTTATCAGTACACAGGCATGGGAATCCAGGCCAATACGCTGAATATGACGGCGGGAAATCACAATCTGGTGGTGCAGGCGTGGGACACCACTGGGAAGATTTACAAACAGAGCGTCAACCTGAATGTCACCCCAATCGTAGTAACGGTAGCGTCGCCGCGTCCGAACGCAACAGTCAGCTCTCCAGTGCAGGTGAGCGCCTCCGTACCGAGCAATGCTCCGGTGACGGCAATTCAGATCTATGTGGACAACGCGCTGGTATACACAGCGGACAGTGTTAGTTTGAGCACGTCGCTCAGTATGAGCCCGGGATCCCATTACCTCGTGGCGAAAGCGTGGGATACGGGCGGTGGAACCTGGACGACATCACTGAATATTACGGTCACTAATTCGAGCGGCGTGACGATCATCTCTCCGACAAATGGCGCGAAAGTAAGTTCGCCAGTGCAGTTTTCCGCGAGTGCAATGGCTCCGAACTGTCCGGCAGGAGTTTACGCCTTGCAGATTTATCCGACACCAGGATGGCTGGACTACACCGTGTATGGATCGCAGTTGAACACGTCGTTGTCGTTGACGTCAGGAACCTACAACTATGGTGTGGTCCAGGCATGGGACAACTGTGGCAACGTTTACAAAAGCAACGTGAGTTTTACAGTGCAGTAGGTTACCGCCCTGCGACTTGAGCAGCGGCGGTGGCTGGTGCGACGAGATTAACCGCGTCAGGCTGAGTCCAGACAGCCTTTCTGGTTGTGAGATCGAGGCGATTCATGGTGATTTTAAGTTTGCCGCGATCTACTTCGCCTAACAGATAGTGATAGTTGATGTTCTTGTCAGGAAAGGGATCGTTGGGACCGCGCTCAATCGGGTACGCGTGAGCCCCGCCGCCGCCAGTAACGAAGTAAGTGACTCCTCCATGCTCGTGGCGCTCGTAGTTATGCACGTGGCCAGAAAAGACCACAATCTGAGCGTGCATGTTGGGCTGCCGCGATTCCAATTCCTTAGCCAACATCTGTTCTGGAGTGCGGGCGGAGTGACCGCCACCGTATTTCCGCGCGTCGGAGGAGCTGGTGTACGGAGGATGGTGAAGAACGAGAAACAGAAAATCGACATCGGAGGGAATCGAATCGAGCTTCTCGTGGAGCCATTCACTCTGCGGGCCGGTGGTCTCGGGCAGAGAGCTGTCGAGGACGAGCATGAGAGCGTTCGCGGCTCGCACTGAGTAATAGCGGCAGTCCTTCAAGTCGGGAAACCGGGCGAAGTAATTCGCTAGCGCGAGCGTCTGAGGTCCGTGGAGGTCATGATTGCCGAGGGCTGGGTAAACAGGAATCTTATCCTCGCGCCAGATGGCGGTTTCACTGTCCCAAACCTTCCAATCATTCTTGTTGTAACCGTTGTATGCGATATCGCCGCCGATGGAAATAAATGCCGGGTGAGCGTCGGCAATAGCTTGCACCAGGGTGTGGCGGATCGCAGGATTCGAAGCACTCGTGTCGTGAGGATCGGTGAACCGAATATCGCCATAGGCGACAAAGCGAAATGGAGTGCTCACGTGAAGTTGCAGTTCTACTGGCAGATTTTCCGAGGCACGGGTTTGAGAACGAGAAGGAGAGCAGGCCAGGCTGAACAGCAGAGTAGCTACAAAGAAAATGATAAAAAGCCATGTCTCGGAACGAAGATTGGAAGCGGCCATAAGAGATACAGGTAACGGATGATTAGATGATTGTACGCGGAGACTGATGGCTGCTCCCGCTCTGAAGTGCGCGTCAGTGCTCCGTATAGTGGAACGCGTAGCCCGGGGCTTCGTGACCGGACATGTAGCGCGTGTTGTATTCCAAAAGGTATTTCAGGTGCGGATCATCGAGCGGGAAGGATTTTCCCGGGTAGGGGTAAACCCCCATGTTGCCAAACGGCAGCGGGTCCACGCTGGTGAAATCGTAAGCGTAGAAATCCATGTCTTTTTCGTAGCCGAGCGCCGCATAGAAATAGTCACGAACCCAGCCATTCGGCAGCACTGGAAGATGAGAAGGATCGAAATCTAAAGCGACTTCATCGCCGGAGCCGAAGACCGCCAGCTTGTCGTCAAAAGCCGTGAGGAGCGGGAGCACATCGCCGTAGCGCGTGTAGGCTCCAGCGGGACGCGTGTATGGGCCAGTCGCGCTGGCTTGCACGTAAATGTAGTTCACGTTACCCGGCGGCGTGCCTTCAATCTTCAGCGGGAAGCCGTGGAAGGCGAGATCGGCGCGGGAAAGCGGAACTTCGTTGACGCGTTTAGTTTGATCTTGATTGGCTCGGCTGATCAGAATGTTGTCCCAGTAAATCTGCAGGTTGGTCCAGATGCGAATGCGCTGAGTGCCTTTCGGCAACTTGTCGGTGAGATCGGCTGTCATGGTGCGCGCGCCGCCGGCAGGGAAACCCATGTCGTCAATCACGCGAGTCCATTTTCCGTTGGCACCGAGAGCTTCGACGTAGGGAGAGATCGGCTGAAGGCCGGCTTGGTCCGCGGCGTACATGCTGGTCGCGCTGAAATATTCGATTTCTCCGTGCATAAGCATCCAGAGCGGACCACCGCGGTAAGGCTCACCAAGATCGAGTTCCAGGCCGTGAAGCTTCGCGAAACCAGCGAAGGGCAACACTTCAAAGTCGCCGAAGTAGCGATGTGCTAAGAGATCGGGCAACACGTTGTGGCCGTGGTCATCGTGCGCCGCAGCGGGCGGCTTCGCATCCTTGCTAAACACGACTTTGAATGGCGGATATGGCGGATTGCTCGCGAAATATTCGTTCGGGTAGACATCCACGTCGGCTGGGTGATCGACGGCGAGCAGTTTCACCTGATCGAGATAAACCGCCTCCTCGAGCGGTTCCATAAAGCGGAAGCTGAGCTTGCCATCTCTTTCTCGGATGGAGTCTCGGTTGATTTTGACATATTCGACCGGACGAGGAATGTTGCGCTGACCGGGACCGACCCAGTGTCCAACGACTCCGGCTCCAAGCATGTCGGCGACGAACCTATATTGGTGGCCATCCCAGGAGAACAGAGTGGGGCAGGAGCTGCCGCGGCGGTCGATTTCCATAAATTTGCGTTCGTGGTCGGCGGGAATTTCGATCTCATCCTGCAGAACGCCCGTGGGCCAGAGCATACGGACGACATCGGCTTGGGTGGCTTCGCCGAGGCCAACGGTGAGTTGTAAGGAATTTTGACCAAGGTAGCCATTCGACCCGGCGATTTCAAATTTCTGACGATTGCCGCCGGAGAAGATCTCGACCTTGGTGCCAATGGCGCTCTTATTGTCGGCGAGACCTTTCAGATCGAGGCGAAGCCAGTGATTCTGATTTCCGCCTTGGTTGCGGAGAAGAACTGCCGGACCGTGATTTTGGGTGATGAGCAAATCATTGGCTCCATCGCTGTCATAGTCACCGACGATAATCGAGCGAGGGTTTTTCAGCGGAATCTTGTCGAGGCCGACGTCGGCGGTGACGTCTTTGAATCCGTCAGGCCCTAGATTACGGAAAAGGCGCACTTCGCCTTTGCCATCCTTGGTTTCGCCGACCGCGACAAGGTCCACCCAGCCGTCATTGTCGTAGTCGAAAGCAGTGATGCCATAGGCACGAACCCAGTTGGTTTCGGGAAAAGGCACACGCTCAAACGTTTTTCCATGATCGTTGCGCCAGAGTGTGACCGCAGGCGATTCCCAGTGTGTGAACGCGAGATCCATCCAGCCATCGTGGCCGAAGTCGAGGACGGCGGCGGCAACGGTTGCAGGCATTGTGACCGACCAAGGCCGCACCTCAGTGAACTGACCCTCTCTCGGATTATGGAAGAGAACGGGCGCCTTCCGGGCACCGGTGACCAGGAGATCGACAGCTCGGTCGTTGTCATAGTCCGTACCAATGGAGGAAACGGCCTGAGACGGCCCGGTCACACCAAGAGAAGCGGCGACTTCCGCAAAAGTCCCATTCCCGTTATTGCGAAACATTCGATTGCCGCCACTAACTTCTTGTGCAGTTGGCATCGTTTCCGACCAGACCGGAGGAGAGTTGTCGACAGTCTCATACAGATCAATGTCACCGTCGTGATCGTAGTCAATGAAGGTCAGCGCCGGTTCGCTGTTCGCTTCATTTAGTGAATCGAGCGGAGACTCGCTTTTCGGGATGGGCGCAGCCTTCAGGTCTGAGCTATCGGTTATGTCCTTAAGGGTGCCGTCCTTTTCGTTATGGAACAAAAGGACCCGGCCGCTGACGAAACCGATCGCCAAATCGGGGAAACCATCATTGTCATAGTCGCCGGCCGTGCAACTGACGCCGTGAAGCTTAGGATCGAGACCAGCCTTTCGGGTCACGTCCTCGAATTTGCCATTTCCTAGATTGTGGTAAAGCGACATCCCGCCTTCTCTACCGTTATCAGGGAGGAAGAGGTCAGGATGACCGTCGTTGTCATAATCGATGAAGCACGCGCCGGGACCGAAAACCGATGAAGGTTCATCTGATTTCGGGGCAACTGTTTTGCCGATTAATCCTGCCTCCTGTGTTACATCGACGAACCTCACCTTAATCTGAGGCAGGACTTTCTGCGGGACGGCAGGCGATTCTTCGGCGAGAGAGTATTTGCCCTGCTCGCCATAGGCGAGGCTGATCGGCGATCCAAGTTTGTTTTGCGTGACGTACTGAAAGCGTGTGAGGTGGTCGCGGGCATGGGTGGGGTCGCCGGACTGCTGATAGGCGCGCGACAAGCCAAACTCTGCTGACGCATGAAGCGGGTTCAGTTTCAGCGCGTGCTGGAAAGCGTCGATAGCCTCGGGAAATTGCTTATTCTGCGCGTACGCCGCGCCCAGGAAATACCAGGTATCGGGATCGTTCGAGTCAATGTCCGTGACACGCTTGAAAGCGTCGATGGCGAGCTTTACTTCCCCGGTGTTTTTCGAAAGTAGCCCGAGGTTGTACCAAGCATGAGCGTCATCAGGGTTGGCCTTGACGGCCTCGTCGAGGAGCGGTTGTGCTGCATCGACTTTGCCGAGGTTCACCAGCGCAATGCCCTGATTCACGCGAGCGATTTGCAGCTTCGGATCCAGGCTGCCCGCTTGCTCGAAATTCTTGAGAGCTTTCTCAAAAAGCTGCTGATTCATGTAAGCCACGCCGAGATTGTTCTGGCGAGCGGCTTCGATGGTCTTGTCAGCGCTTTGCGGGAGGTCTGCGAGAAAAATAGCGGCAATCAGGCCGAGTGCCAGGACGAGCAGCAGCTTACGATAAGACATGCAGAATTAGTAAACCACAGAGCACGTGCAGAACACGGAAACTTTCACGGCTTCTTGGCGGCGATCAGGCTTTTGTTGTATGGCCGATTGCCAACAATTCCCTTCCCTTCCTGAACTGTGATCGTCTGGTCGGCTGCGACGTTTGCCAGTTTGTCGACCTGGCCGCTCGGCCACTGGACTTCAACCGAGTCAACTTTCGTTGCCGACCCCAGGCCGAACGTGAGCACGAGTTCACTCTGCGAGAGATAGCTGGAGCCGCTGTGCAACGTCTGCCATTGCTGGTCCTTGCCCGCGCCCACGCGAACGATTGCGCCGAGACCATCCCGGTTGGACTTCGTGCCGGCCAACTTCAGTCTCACGCTGTGGTTCGTTCCTCCTTGGTTGCGGTAAAGATAAGCTTTGCCGCCATTCGTGGTCAGCAGGATGTCGAGGGTTCCGTCGTTAAAGACATCGGCATACGCCGCGCCGCGAGCCACTTTCCGGCTAGCGAAGTCGTTCCCGAGCGAATCGGTGACCTCGTGGAATTTTCCGCCGCCGAGATTATGAAACACGTGCGGCGGTTCGGCATACGTGACCCGCTTCTGCACGCGCTCGATTTCGTTTTCGATGTGGCCATCAGCCACAAAGATGTCGGGCCAGCCGTCATTGTCGTAATCAAAAAAGAAGCAGCCGAAGCCAAGGGTAACGAGACTGGCGCGGCCTACCTCGGAGCGCGGAGCTTCGTCGACAAAAAGACCGTTGCCCTCGTTGTGATAGAGCGACAACATCTGGTTGGCGAAGTTCGTGATAATGATGCTGGCATGGCCGGAGCGGTCGTAGTCGCGGGAATCGACACCCATTCCGGCTCGCGCGACGCCATCTTCACTGAAAGCAATGCCGGCAGAAACAGCCTTCTCTTCAAAAGTTCCGTCATGTTTATTGACATACAGCTTGTTGGGCTGCGTGTCGTTGGCGAGAAGGATGTCGGGCCAGCCGTCGTTGTTTATATCGAGAATCGCTACGCCCAGGCTCTTGGAACTCGACTCGTAAAACTTCGCTTTCTGGGTGACGTCTTCGAACTTGCTGTTGCCTAGGTTGTGCCACAGCCGGGCGGAAGCGCCTTTGTAGGATTCGGGCGTGCAATAGGATTTGTGCGAGCCGTCGAGGGTGCAATATAGGTCGCTTTTCTCAGACCATTGCACGTAATTCGCAACGACGAGATCGAGTTTGCCGTCGCGATCGTAGTCGACCCAGGCAGCACCAGTCGAAAATTCCTCCGGCCCCAATATCCCCGCGGTTTTGGTCACATCAGTGAACGTGCCATTGCCGTTGTTGTGAAATAGATGGCTCTGACCGAGAGCTGTGACAAAGATGTCGTCAAAGCCATCGTTGTCGTAATCGCCAATTGCGATGCCCATTCCGAACATGGGAATCGCGAGGCCGGCCTTGCGGGTGACGTCGGTAAACGTGCCGTCATGGTTGTTGTGGTACAGCTTCATCGTGGTCGGAGCGCCTTTAGCATGCCCAGGCCAATCCTCGCCGTTCACGATGAGGATGTCGGGCCAGCCATCATTGTCGTAGTCGATGAAAGCGCAACCGGGCCCCATGGTCTCGGGCAGGTATTTCTTCCCAAAGGCCGCGTTGTTGTGGCTGAAGTGAATGCCGGCCTGGGTGGTGATATCACGGAACGTGACGGTTTGGGCGCACGCGCTGAGAGCGAACAATGTGATCAACCACGGAGACACAACGGCACGGAGAGAGCATGAGAATGAAAATCTCTTGTGTCCGGAGAAGGAAAATGCGTCTATCGGGTTGCGGATCACTCGGATCCTCCAACGCTGATGTTGCTTTTCACATGGGTTGTGGTGAGCTTCGACACGGAGACGGACGCCCCAACGCGCGAAAGGCGTGCGCGTTGGGGTTTGTGGGGGAGGGCGTCCGTTGCAGCAACAAAGCTTCTGCCTGCCTGCAAAGGCACAGATACATGCTCGTGGATTGCCTGCCGTTCATTGTTATCTTCGGGGTTAAGCAGGCGGTACGGGCCGGTTATGGTCTGCGCGGCCTCGTCGGCTTTGAAGCGAAGATAGCGCACTTCATGTTCGCGGGCCTGCTTCTCGTCGCCCAAACCGTTATAGCAGAGCATCAGGTTGTAATGGGCCTGCAGATCTTCGGGATCGACTTTCAAAACCGACTGCAAAATGTTCACCGCGTCAGAATATTTCCGCTCGAGAAACAGAATGCGGCCGAGATCGTTTAGAGCAACGCGATCCCGAGGATATTGCGCTAAAACTTTGTGGAGGTGATCGACGGCTTCGTCGTATCGTCCGTCGTTACGTAAGACCTTGGCATAAAAGAAGTGTGCGCGGGCAAGACCAGGACTTAGCGATAACGCTTTCTCGAGCACCGTACGGGCGCGCTCCATGTCACCTTCCTGCACCGCGGCTCGGCCTATGTTCACCCAGCCATCGGGATTACTCGGATCAGCCTCAGTAACTTTGACGAAGGCAGCCTGCGCCCCTTTCAGATCGCCCTGCAAGAGCAGTCCGATGCCGTAATCATTCCAGCGCTGCCACTCGTCTTTTTGCGCAAGCGTCTTGGGCTGCAGAGCAGGGGCATTGTGCCGGGCAACATCGAGAGTCACCTGATCTTCTGCGAGCGCGACGATCGGTAAATTGGGGATTTTTTCTTCCTTCGCGGAAATGCCCAGCAGTGAGGCGTTGAAACTGTATTTCGTGTCGTCGAATTCGGGCGCGACCTCGGGCTTGGGCTGCGAAGGATCGGCCATTCCCGCGAACGAAAATTGTGTATTCCACCAGGCGAACTTGCGATAGCAAAGGCGAGCGTGCAGCGTGATCTTGTTGCTGGCATTTTCGGGGATGTGGACGCGGTAGTGAACCGTGTCGGCGGCGCCGGGAGGGATCAGGTGCACATAAACCACCGAGCGGGTTGCCCATGCGTTGCGCTTGTTGATCTGGCGGCCGTGCGCGTCGATCTGCAGCGAGCGATAGAAATGTGCGCCTTTCTCCACGGGCCCTTTCCCGTCGTCCTCAACCATGCCGCTCCAGAAAACGGTCTGGCCCTTGTCGTCGGTTGCTTTTAGCTCGAGCCAGGTGTCGTAAGCATCGACGGTGCCCCCGGGAAAGAAGTGACCAATTTTCTTGGTGCGCACGACGACGTCGACGCGCACGGTATCGCCGCGGCGAAGCACAGGCTGTACACGGTTGAGAGGTGCAGTAACTGGTAGAACCTCTCCTTGGGTGGCTGGATTGATCTTGGTCTCCGCTTCTTCACCGACGGCGAATTCCGTCGCGGCTTCGGATTGCGCGACTGCACCCGGCTTCAGCGGCGCCTGCGCCGGTGAAAGCGCAAAAATATCGACGCTGAGGATACCGTTCTTCAGGAAATTCTCCGTGACCTTGAGCTGCTCAGCGTCTTCGTTCGCAGTGGGGAGCGCCGTGTTCGCGGCCGGAAATCGATGCGAATGTACAAATCCGTTGATATTGCCCTGATCAGCAGATCGCGTGAGCGGCATGTGGCAATCGGCGCACTGCGCCGGTTTCGGCGGATAGTAAAACGAGCGCGCTCCCTGGCCTGAGATCCCGCTGGCCTGCCAGTTGTCGTATTCGTTGAAGCCACGAATCCAACGGTAGTGGTTCACGGGAACATCGAGGTGGACCTTGTGGCAACTGGAGCAGAATTCGGCCGTCTGATCGCGCATGAACGGCTTGAGAAACACGCGGCGATGGGGTTCGGGATTCAGGTTGACCAGGAAATCGTGGGCCCATCGGACGACCGGGTTCTTGGTCGCGGCAAGCTCGTGGAGCTTAGGGTATTCGAGGTAAAAATCGGCCTGACCCATCGTGCTCTTCACGTGGGCGATGGAGTGGCACATCATGCAACCGAGTCCGGCCTGCGCCTCGGGGCGGTGAACGATCTGCTTGATCGGCGTATCCATCAGGCCGCTGTAAAGGACCGCCGGATCATGGCATCCGCCGCACCACTTCGACGGCTGGGTGCCGATCGTGTCCTGCATGTACTCGATGCTCTTGCGATACCACTGATTGTTGAACGACGAAAAATGATGCGCCGAACTGAACCATTGGTTGTAAATATCCTGATGGCAGCGCTTGCAGGAATCGGACTCCATGAAAAATTTGCTGGGAATTTTCTGGTGTCCATAAACCTGGGCGGAACTGGGGAAGAACGGGCCTTCGGGACCATCACCTTCGCCAGCCATGGTGGCGGGAGAGTCGGCGGGGTTCTCAATGCGGGCATGGCTCTGCCAGCGCGATTCGCGAAGATAGCGCGCGCCGAAGCCGATCGCGATGAGAACGAGAAAGGTTGTGACAATGCGAATCGGCGCATTCGCCGACCACCCGTGGGCTCCTGACCATTGTGCGAACAGAACTCCGACCGCAGCCAGCGAGAGCAGGATGTGCGCGTAGAGGAGGTTCCATTCCGACCGCGGCGTGCCGGTTTTGATGAGAATGATTCCGACGACCCCGGCAGCGAGAAAAAGCGGCCAGCCGATGCGGGCAAGATTCTTGGCGCACCGAAGCAGTCGGTAAAGAAAGATGACCAGCAGGACGGCGGTGATGACTCCGATTACGGCGTGGAGCAAAACGATGACGGCGTAGAAAACATTCGGCTGCGGGAACGTGTATAGATATGCAGCCGAGGCGGCGAGGAAGATCACGCCCGCGAACAGCAGACGTCGTGGCAGACGTTGGATGGACGATGAGCCTGGCATTTGGAGGACGACTTGGCCGACCACCCCGATCGGTCAGCGAATTTCTTGCGATTGAAAAGGTTATCGCTTCTGCAGAGCAGCGGAATAGTATAAAGAGGTTAGGGGAGATGAGTGTAGTTGGGATCTTGCACAATTAGGGGTTCTGAGCCTTATTGGCAGAAGGAACGTCCACCCAGCTAACTTGCTTGTCGAACGTTCTCCCTTGGCATA
>Ga0335078_10008102_pt1 | contig 15606 bp, 15 predicted proteins | sample Lox_Sample_32_FD_206711 | JGI IMG/M metagenome (GOLD analysis project Ga0335078, IMG submission 206711) | Soil microbial communities from Loxahatchee National Wildlife Refuge, Florida, United States - Lox_Sample_3.2 | ecosystem: Environmental > Terrestrial > Soil > Wetlands | place: USA... | reverse complement strand
GTCGTACAACTGCGGATTCACCATCAACTGCCCCACGGTGCCCTTTCCCGAGTTGATGCGATCGATCGTGGTATTCAGCTCCGCGGTCAACTCCGTGAACTGCTTGTAGAGCAGATCGTCTTTCAGCAGCTTGCCCGCCGTGCCTTTGCCGGCGTTGAGATCCTTGGTCAGACGCCGCATCTCCGCCAGCGTCTGCTGCGCTTCATCATAAACCTGCGGGTCTTTCAGGAATTTGCCCGCCGTGCCTTGCCCGTGCTGCAAATCGGCCAGCATGGCGTCGATGCGCTGGATAGGCGCGCGCGCTTCCTGGTACAGGCTGTCATCGTAGATTAGCTTGCTCAGCGTGCCCTTGCCGTTGCGGATGTCCGCCAGCAGTTGCTGCCCTTCCTGCGCGATCCCGTTCAGCCGCTTGTACAGTTCGTCGTCCCGCAGCAGTTTGCCCAGGTTGCCCTTGCCGGCGTCGATATCCGCCAGCATGGAGTCGGTGCGCTTGGCGATGTCCTGCAGCGTCGAAATCAGGTTCGCGCTCTGCGCCATCAGCTCCGGGATGTCCTGCGTCTGCAGGCTGCGCAACTCGCCGCCAGGCTTCACGGGTATGGGGCTGTGCCCCTTGGTGATGTCGATGAACTTGTTGCCCAGCAGGTTGGCCGCGGTGATGGCGGCCGTCGAGTCTTCCGGAATATCCTTCATGAACCGGCTACGAATCGACAGCTCAAACTCCACGGCGCGTTTGGGGTCCTTCGATCCCGAGAGCCGGATGTCCTGCACCGCCCCCACCAGAATGCCATTGAGCCGCACCGGCGTCGACGGCGTCATGCCCCCCGCATCCGCCATGTAAGTGCGGACGGTTTCGTTCACCTCGAAAATCGATTTGCTGCCCGTGAGCAGAAAGATCAGCACCGCCAGCACGATCATGGCGACAAACGCCACCACGCCAACCTTCAACTCTGACCAGCGGATTTTGCGGCGCTCCGGCATGTCCTATCCCCGTCGCTTCACAAACTTGCTCACGTACGGATCCCGGGACGCTTCCAGCTCCGCCTGCGTCCCTTCGAAGATCAGGCGACCCTCCCGCAGCACCATGAAGATGGTCCGCGACGCGCCGCCGTCCTTTCCGGCCGGCTCCAAACGGCCATTGTCCGGATTGTAACGGAAATTCGCCACCAGGTTGCCGTCCTGATAGCGATACGTCACAATCAGCGTAGTTGACCTGTTCATGTCGCGCTCTTTCACCACCAGCGCCATAATGGTCTCCGCCGTGATCGGATCCAACCCCGCCGTAGGCGAATCGTAAAGCAGCAAAGGCGGCTGCGTGACCACCGCCCGCGCGATGGCCGCCCGGCGCCGCATGCCGCCTGACAACTCGCTGGGGAATTTCTCCAGCGTGCCTTCCAGTTCCACGAATTGCAGCGCCTCTTCCACCCGCGGCCGGACTTCCCCCGGCGGACAATGAATGCAGACCTGATTGAGCAGCGGATAGCTGACGTTCTCCTCGATGTTCAAGGAATCGAACAGGGCGCTTTCCTGGAACAACATTCCGATCCTGCTGCGGATCGGAAACAGCTCTTGCTCCGGCATGCGGCTGATTTCCTGGCCGAAGACGTACACCGCGCCGGAATCCAGCCTCTGCAAGCCCAGAGCCGTCTTCAGCAGGACCGTCTTGCCGCTGCCGGTGGCGCCCATGATCACCCGCGATTCGCCTTCCACCGCCTGGAATGACACATCGTCCAGAGCGGTCACGCCATCGAATGAGACGCTCACGCGTTCGAACCGTAACACTGGTTGAGAGGTATCGGCCGGCATCACGAGACACCCTGGCTGACGAAGATCTTCCCGAGGAAGAAATCCACCACCAGGATCAACACGGAGGCCGTCACCATCGACTGCGTGGTGGCGCGGCCGACGCCTTGCGTCCCGCCGGTGGTGCGCAAACCGTAGTAACAGCCCACCAGCGAAATCACAAACGAGAACACAAACGGTTTCAGCAGGCCCTGCGTGACGTCGTTCCACTCGAGCGCCCGCCAGACGGTGGACCAATACTGCTGGCTGGGCAAACCCAGGAAGAATCGAGCGATGATCCAGCCGCCGAACATGCCGATGAAGTCCGCCAATATGGTGAGCAGCGGCAGCATGATGGCCGTAGCCAACATGCGCGGCGTTACCAGCTTTTGAATCGGATCGGTGCCTAGCGCGCGCATGGCATCGATCTGCTCGGTCACTTTCATGGAGCCGAGTTCGCTGGCGATCCCCGACGAATTCCGGCCGGCCATCATTAACGCGGTAAATGCCGGACCCAGTTCGCGCACGAGCGAGATGGAAACCAGCGTACCGGTCTGTTCCACCTGGCCGTAGGTGGCCAGCGCGCGGGACATCTGCAGGGCCATCACGGCGCCCGCGAAGAAACCGGTGAGGATCACGATGGGCAGGCTGCCCACCCCGATCAGGTCCATCTGCATCACGATGTCGTCGCCGTAATGCGGCCGCGCCACCACGTTCGCCAAAGCGCGCCCGGTCAGTACGAAGAAGTCCTGGATGGCGATGAACGGTCCCTTGAGGAAATCGAGCAACCGGAGGCTCCTGAAATTCGATGCTACCATGGCGGGTGGCAGGTTATGGGTTGTGGGTGATGGGGAACGCGCCCGGAGGGCGCTTACGCGTGGTCTTACCGCCATTCCGGGCATTCGCGTAGGTCACGCCTCGGATCCGGACGCGCTCACTGGCTGCACCGTCATCCTCTGTGAGGCCGGCGCGGTAGGCGGCGTCGACATTCGCGGCTCGGCCAGCGAGACTTCATCTGTCGATACGCTGCGCGCCGGCCACATCGCCGGGCAGGTCCACGGAATCGTTCTGGCGGGTGGCAGCGCTTTCGGACTGGAAGCGGCTTGTGGCGTACGGAGCTACCTGGAGCGTCGCGGTGCGGGATTCCAAACCGGGCCTGCCGTGGTGCCCATCGTGCCTTGCGCCGTTCTGTTCGACCTGGGCATCGGCCGGGCGGATGTGCGGCCCACCCGCGAAATGGGAGAGCAGGCGGCCGATGCCGCCACCGCCGATCCGGTCGCGGAAGGCGCTGTGGGCGCCGGGACGGGAGCCACCGTGGGCAAGATCTTCGGGATGCGCCAGGCCATGAAGTCGGGAGTGGGCTCGGGCCAGGTGGCCTGCGGCGGCGGCGTCATAGTGGCGGCGCTGGCGGTGGTGAATGCATTCGGCGATGTGCGCGATCCATCTACCGGCAAGCTCATCGCCGGCGCTCTCCGCGATCCAGGCAGCCTCGAATTGGCGGACACCGAGGCCGTCATCCAGGCTGACGGCGGGCTGCGCACTCCGTTCGAGCCGCGCAACACGACTCTGGTAGTGGTCGCCACCAACGCCCGGCTCTCCAAAGTCGAAGCCGCCAAGCTCGCGCAACTCGCCGGGCTGGGGCTCGCCCGCACTATCTATCCGGTCAACACGGCGTTCGATGGCGACGTGGTCTTTGCGCTTTCACTCGGCAGCGCCCAGGCCAGCGTGGATGCGTTGGGCGTGGCGGCGGCCAACGCCGTGGCCCAGGCCGTCGTGCGGGCGGTCAAAACCGCGCCTTCCATGGGCGGGCTGCCGGGCTTGGCCGGCACGAGCGAGCGGAATTCGTGAAGCACCCTTAGTCGAATTCCCGCCGCGGCGCCGCCTGGTCCGCCCCTACCCGCCCGGCCGCGATTTCCGCGCGGTGGTAGTTCTCCCCGCGCACCGGCGCGCCCGCCATGCGACGCAACATGGCGATCTGGCCCACGTGCGTCAAAGCGTCGGCGATGGGTCCCTGGAAGAGACTCTCGGCGGAATCCGCCAGCGGAGCGTCCGAGGCGAGATAGGCGTCGAACCGTTCGAGCGCGGCGAAGAGGCGCGCCACCTCCTGCTCCCATGGCAATGGCTGCGAGTTGTGCCACTCCTCCTTGCCCTTGGCGATGGCCAGCGCCCAGTCGAGCAGGTCGCCGATATGGGCCAGGATCTGGCCCGGTGTGCGCGTGGTTTCGGCGGCGCGGTAGCCCGCGAATTCGCCGCCCGCGCCGCGCACGGCTTTGCCGCCGCGATAGGCCAGCGTGGCGACCGTGTGGCGCAGAAGTTCCCGCTTCGGATCGGTTGGCATCAGAGATATTATGCCAGGAGGGGCCGTGGCTGTCATTTTCCGGTGCCGGCCGTCGTTTGTATTAGTGTGAATGCCAGCGAAGAGATTCCGTTAGGCTTACCCGCCGGCGGCACCGCGAGCCTTGAGGACGTGTTCCGGGTGCAGTACCCGCGCCTGGTCAGTCTGCTGGCGCGCATCACGGGCGACCGCGGCCGGGCTGAAGAACTCGCCTCGGAGGCGCTTTGCCGGCTTTCGTCGCGGCCCGCTCTCTTCCGGCCGGGAAGCAACCCGAAAGGCTGGCTGTATCGCACGGCGGTGAACCTGGGACTGGATGCTTTGCGCATGGAGTCCCGCCGCCGGTCCCGCGAGCAGGCGGCGGAAGCCGAGACCGCGCGCAGCTCCGGCTCGGGCGATCCATTGACCGAGATGCTGCGCGCCGAACGCCGAATGCGCGTGCGGGCCGTGCTGGCGGCGCTCAAGCCCCAAGCAGCCCGGCTGTTGTTGCTGCGCCACGCCGGGTTGTCGTACGGAGAGTTGGCCGATGCGCTGGCCATCAAACCAGTGTCGGTCGGGAAGCTCCTGGCGCGCGCCACGACCGATTTTGAGAAGCGTTATCGCTCGATGTATGGGGGCGAATCATGACGAAGTGCCTGGATGAGGGTGCGCTCCGCGCGTACCTGGATCGTGAACTGCCCGAGGCGGCCGACCATTTGGAAGTTTGCGCGGAGTGCCGCGGCCGGCTCGAACGCATGCGGGCGGCGCTGGACGAAGTAAACGTGCTGCTGGATGCCCTGGCGCCGGAGGACATAGCAGCCGTCCAGGCCACGGCCCCGCGCAGCCGTTGGGTGGCGGGGTTGGCAGCCGCGGCGCTGGCGGCGTCCCTCGCGCTGGTGTTGATCCTCAACCGCACGCCGCGAGCGCCGGCGCCCCCCGCGAAATCCGTGCCCTTCGCCAGAACCGTGACACCCGCCACGCCGCGGCCGGAGCTGCCGCCCAAGCCGATGTTGGCGCGGGTGCGTCACCGCAAGCAGCCCAGCCTGGACGGGTTTGTGCCGCTGGCGGGTGCGGATCCGCTCCAGATGGGCATGGTAGTCAGAGTGATGCTGCCGGTCTCCGACCCGTCGCTGAGCACCGGCGTGCGAGAAGTGCCCGCCGACCTGGTGATCGGTGAAGACGGGCGGGCGCGCGCAATTCGATTCGTGGAATAAGGAACATAGGAGAAACCAACGTGAGATATCTGAGCATCAGCATTGTTACTGCCGCGATAGTCTGCGGCAGCGCATTGGCGCAGAACACCGAAAGCGGAGCCGTCCGGATCAGCGATGGCCCAGTGCCCGTTCCCCAGGATTCCGGCACATTCCCGGGGGATTTGAATAATGCAGTTCAAATTAACGGCCGTACCGTACACATCATGGGCGGCATCCCCGGCTTCGGGGTGATGGGGCAGCCGGTCAAGGGCGCTCCATATTCCGCGGACGGTACGACGGAGTTCACCCAGACTTTGAGCGACGGAACACACATCGACCGCAAGGAGACTTACACGATCTACCGGGACAGCGAAGGCCGCATCCGCCGCGAGAGTGGCGACCAGGCGTGGATCTCGGACCCGGTTGCCGGCGCCACTTACATCCTGGACACGCAACAGCAGACCGCGCGCAAGCTGCCGCTGAAGGGCGCCGACATGGCATATAAGAAGATGCAGGTGGAGACCCGCGCGGCTAAGCCTGTGGGCGGCGGCGGGTTCGCCCTAGCTGCCGCACCCGGCGGTCAAGTCTTTTTCGACGGCAGGGTGATGAGCGCCCACCCGCAACCCAAGAACGAATCGCTCGGCACTCAGGAGATGGAAGGCGTCGAAGCCCAAGGCACACGCACCACAGTCGACATTCCGCAAGGCCAGATCGGCAACGACCGGCCCCTGCAGATGGTGACCGAGCGATGGTTCTCACCCGAGCTGCAAATCACTGTGATGTCGAAGCACACGGACCCCATGACAGGCAACTTCGTGGAACAGTTGACCAATATTCGCCGTGGCGAGCCCGACCCTTCGCTTTTCCAGGTGCCGGCTGATTACACTGTTCCAAGCGATAAGTAAGGCGAGGCGCGGCTTGCCCAGCATGACACAAGCTGAAAAGGGGCGCATCTTCCGCGCCCTGCACGAGCGCGATGGCGCATTCATCATTCCCAATCCGTGGGACGTGGGTACGGCGCGTCTGCTCGCGCACCTAGGCTTTGAGGCCCTGGCCACCACCAGCATGGGTTACGCCTTCTCGGCAGGCCGGCGCGACAACACGCTGGATCGCCGCGAGACTCTAGAGTACGCCTCGGCGATTGCAGCCGCGACCGATCTGCCGGTCAGCGCGGATCTCGAGAATGGATTTGGCGACGATCCCGCAACGGTTGCCGAGACCGTCCGGCTCGCGGCTGCGGTGGGAGTGGTCGGCGGCTCTATCGAAGATGCCACCGGGCGCCCGGAACATCCCATTCACGAATTGGAACATGCCGCCGAGCGGGTCCGGGCGGCGACCGCGGCGGCGCGCGCGCTTACTTTTCCATTCACCCTGACGGCGCGCGCGGAGAACTACCTGCACGGCCGGCCGGATCTGAAGGACACGATCGCCCGATTGCAGGCGTATCAGGAAGCGGGCGCCGACGTTCTATATGCGCCGGCACTGTCCAAGAAGGACGATATTGCCGCTGTCGTCAAGTCCGTGGATCGGCCCGTAAACGTAGTGATGGGTCTGGCAGGCGTTCAAATGAGCCTCGCGGAACTGGAGGCGATGGGCGTCAAGCGCGTGAGCGTGGGCAGTTCGCTCAGCCGCACGGCCCTGGGGGCATTCCTGCGTGCCGCCCGCGAGATGCGCGTGCACGGCACGTTCACGTTCGCAGCCGGCGCCGCCAACCCGAAGGAGATCACCACCGTTTTCAAAGCGTGGGAGCCGCGCTGACGCTGATGTTCGCAGCCTACTGCGGCAGGCGCGCCGCCAGCGCGGCAGCCAATGCCGCAGGATCGTGGCCTTCCGCCACGTTGGCGTAGCCCGCCACGTATCGCCCTTTGCGGATGAAACAGAGCCGCCCCAGGTAGCGGTCATTCGCCTGCAGCGGGTCGCCGGTTTGGCCAAAGCGCGCGCGAAGCTTGTCCATCACGGCCGCGGCCGACTCGGGCGTGGACTCCGTGACTACGAAGGCCTTGCCGAAGGCATATTCGGCTACGTATCCGCGCTTGAGCACGCGCAGCCCGAGCACGCTCTCCGGAATCAGCCGCACTGACTTGCGCCCTTCCGCCGGAAACCAGGAAAGCGCCACGGGCACGGCTGCGCTGCCCGGCAGGCGCTTGTCGAGCGCGGCGGCGAATGCGCGCAGCGCCTGACCCTGCTCCTTGTCGGCAGCCAGTTCGGCGTAATACGGACCTTTGACGAAGATCACCCGGCGCGGCGTTGCCTGTCCACCCGCTCCAATCTTCTCCACCGGCAGCCGTGGATCCAGGTTGGCGCTGAACATGCCATACGCGGCATCGTCATCCTGAAATTCGGAGATGTCCAGCAGGATGGTGTCGCCGCCTCGCACGCAGGTGACTCCGTGCATGGCGACGAACCCGTAGATGAGATAGCCCTCCGAGTTGCCGTCCATGTATTCGAACAGGTTGGTGGCATCATAAGAGCGCGCGGCGCCTTTCTGCGTCCAGCCCGGCGCCAGATCGCATTGGGGAACCTGCGCGGCCGATAGAACCGCCGCCGCCAAACCCGCCAGCAGCGCCCTCACGCGAACAGTTCCTGCGCGCGGCCCAAGCGATCGGCAACCCGCACTCCGTTTGGACAACGGACCGTGCAGGCGCCGCAATCGCCGCAGCGCACCTGCGCTACCTCCGCCGGCAATTGTAGGAATCGCTCCCGGCCAAGCGAAAACTGCCCGTATCCATCCGCGTAAGTGAGGTAGCGCAGGATCTCCGCGACCGGCAGGCCCTTGGCGCAGGCGCCATCGCACTCGCCGCACATACGGCAGTACAGCGGCGCGATGCGTTCGAGCTGCATGGCCAGCAATTCCTCGTCGGACTTGCCGAACCCTCCGGTCATAGCTTTGAGGTTGTCGTCGAGCTGATCCATGTCGGTCATGCTCGGAACGGTAGTGCTGATATTGGGATTCTTGATTACCCAACGCAGGGCGGACAACAGCGCGCCGTCCTTCTTGAAAGTGTCATAGAGCTTGCTGCCCGGCCTGGCGAAACGGAAGCCGCCCGCCATCACCTTCATGGCTACAATCCCTTTGCCGGCTGCGTGTGCCGCTTCGATCACCGCGTCGAGCTTCTGGCCCATGCTGAAGTTGTACGCCGTCAGGATCACGTCGATATGCGGGTTGGCCGCCAGCGCGGGAATCAACTCGGTCTGCCCTGAGTGGGTGCTGACACCGGCGAAGCGGATCTTGCCGGCTTTCTTGGCAATCTGCTGCGCCTCGATCAATTCATCCTTCACATCGGCGGGCGCTGTCTTGGCATGCAGATACCAGATGTCGAGGTGGTCGGTGCCGAGTTCGCGCAGGCTGGTGTCCAGATCCGCCAGCGCGCCCTCTTTAGTCCTAGCGCCCGATTTGCTCGAAAGCGTGATCTTCTGGCGTTTGCCCTTCAGCGCGGCGCCCACCATGCGCTCGTTGTTGCCGCTTTGGTAGACGCGGGCGGTGTCGAAATAATCGATGCCGATGTCGGCGGCCCGCTCGATCACGCTGGCGTCCGAAGTGATCATGCAGCCGAAGCCCACGGTGGTCACCTGCAGACCGGTCTTGCCGAGCGTGCGGTGACGCAGTTCCGGCAAACCCGGCGTGCGCCGCGGAGCCGTCTGCTTTTGATCGTCTGCGGCAGGGCGAGCCGCGGACGCCGCCGCGGGCACTGCCAGCCCGGCGAGCAGGAAATTGCGTCGCGATGATTCCGGCATAGAACGCCTCCTAACCAGATGCTAAAATCTCATTCTAGACCGGAGTCAAACGCATGCCAACTGATTTCTCGCGACGTCTTTTTCTGGGCGGCTCGGGCGCGCTGCTGGCGCACGGCCTCGTTGCCCAGTCTCAACCCGCCCGCGGCAAAGAGGCCGGGGAATCGCCTGCCGCCGGCTCGTCCGTTTCCCTGGTCCGCGGCGACGACCGGCGCAAGAACGTGCACGATGCGCTGGAAGCCGTTGACGACCAGATCCGGCCCGCGCTCCGCCGCAAGAAGTACGTGGTCATCAAACCGAACAACGTGTCCACGGTGAACCAGTTGGCGGCCACGCACGCCGATGCGCTGCGGGGCATTCTGGACTACCTGGAGCCGCGCTTCAAGGGACCTGTGGTGATCGCGGAGTCGTCCGCAGGCGACACCATGGAAGGCTTCGAGAATTTCCACTACGACCGCGTGGCGGCGGAACGGCGGGCGCAGAAGGTCAGCCTGATCGACCTGAACCACGAGGCGCGCTATGAGACCATGCCGCTGATCGACTTCGACATCCATCCGGAGCCGGTGCGGCTGGCCGCGCGCCTGCTCGACCCCGAAGCGTTCATCATTTGCGCGGCGATGCTGAAGACTCACAACACGGTGGTCGCGACGCTGTCGGTGAAGAACATGGTGCTGGGCACGCCCTTGCACTCGGCGCCCAAGGCGACGCCCCGCTGGAACGACAAGCGCCGCTACCACACCGGCATACGCCAGACCCACTACAACATGTTCATCACCGCACAGAAATTACGGCCCTTCTGGGGAGCGGCGGTGATCGACGGCTACGAAGGCATGGAAGGCAACGGCCCATCCTCCGGCACGCCGGTGCCTTCGCGGGTAGCCATCGCCGCGGCCGATTACATCGCCGCGGACCGCGTGGCCGTTGAGGTGATGGGCATCGACGCCAAATGGATCGGCTATCTCAACTTCTGCGGACAGTTCGGGGTGGGGCAGTTCGACCTGACTAAGATCGACGTGCGCGGCGAGAAGATCGCTGCCGTCCAGCGGAAGTATCAACTGCACCAGGACATCGAGCGCGAGTTGCAGTGGATGGGTCCGATGACGGATCTGCCGCCGAGGTTGGGATAACACGACACTTACCCGGACTTACCGCGAAAAGGAATCGTCACCCCTGGCGAGACGCCACGGTGATAAGCACGAACCGAAGCCGCATCCTGCGATATGACCGGACCGCTAGACCCGCGGCGTCCATCAGCGCATGCAACGTGCGGCGGTTTCTAACTCGTTCATTGACGAAGCGTCCCAGCCAAAACGTGTGATCGGCCAGGGCAAACACGCCGCCCGGACGCAACACCCTGCGGATCTCACGAAGTCCCTGGGATTGATCCGCCCAATGGTGAAAAGACAGGCTGCTCAGAACCAGGTCCATGCTCAGACCCGGAATGGGAAGTTCCTCCGCGCGGGCGAGATGGAAGGACGCGTTTGGATTGAGCCGCGCGGCTTCCGAGATCATTCGCTCCGCCGGATCGGCTCCGACGAGTCGCGCCGCCGGCCATCGCGCGGCCACGGCGCGCAACAGGCGGCCGGTCCCGCAGCCGATATCGAGAACATTTCGGGCGGGTTCCATCGGCTGCGTGCGGTCGATCAGGTCGAGCATTGCGGTGTGAACGGGGCCGAAGTACCAGCGCTGCATGGCGGACTGCTCATACGTCCCAGCCCAGCGATTGAAATGCTCGATGTCGCGGTCCCGTCGCGGTGGCACTTGGTCCTAAGCTTCTACTTGTATCTCTCCAGACCGAGGATGTGCCGCATGGCTTCGACAGCATCCGCCGTAGTCCACGAGCGATTGGGGTCCTGCCCGGTGGCCGCGAAATAGGCCCGCATGAACTGCGGCCCCAGCTCCGGACGGATTCCAGGCGCCATCAGGCCATCCCGCAGGTCGCCTGAAATACCCAGGAACGGTCCCAGCGTCTCCAGTAATCCCTCCCCGAAGCGACCCCGTACCCGCAGGTTGTTGTTGAAGTCCACGAAAGGATCGGCCTTCAGAATCGCGATCAACTGCTGCTGGCTGAGTTGCGGAATGCTCATGTGGAACGACGTGTCGATCTGCTGAATAAACGCATTCGCGACCAACGCGTGCCCAATGTCGGATGGATGCACGCCGTCCAGGCTGAAGATCCCGCCCAGGTACCGCGGCGTCAGCGTTACACTGCCGAAGGTCGGCGGATTCTGCTGTATATCACTGAAGAACCCGTTGATATCCACCACGGGCATGCCTGCGGCGGCGGCGTCCTGCGCGATCACCTGGTTGAAGGAAGTGATCGCGTTCTGGATCGTCTGAACTTCCGTGGGATCGAGCACCCAGTTGGGATTCTGCAGGATGCTAGGGCTCAGCACTCCGATCCGGATCAGCAGCATCGCCGCCAGCGTGGTGTAACTGCCGTCCGGCAGGCCATAGGAGTTCCCCAGAAACAGCTGCAGGTCGGCATTATTGAATAGAAACCCGATCTGCGTGACATTCGGGATGTTGGCGAACACCACCTTGTCGTTCCAGCCGGTCAGCCCCGCTAGGATCTGCTGGAAGTTGGACTCGAAGACCGGCAGTGGCGTGATTTGCGTGGCGTTCAATTGATCGAAGGCCAGGATGGCGCCCAGCGCATCGTTGTTGCCGATCCAGCAGGTCATAAAGGGCGACTGCAACTGCTGCGCGATTTGGACTTGAGTTCCCGTTCGGGGTTCCTCCACCAGGTCGGTTTCATCGTCGATAGGCTGGCCGGCCGCTTGTGTCAACATCGAAGTAGTATCCGCGCCGGAGACGCCCAAGTTGGAGACCAGCAGGCTCGGATTCGCACGGGTGCGTCCGCTGACCGACTCGATGGTGCCATACCAGCTCGTGTCGATAAGGGGCAGTGGAAAGGATACGCCCATCTGCTGGGCAAGTAGATTGGCGTAGCCGTTTGGCTGCGTGGCGGTGTTAGCGTCGGCTGACTGCACCCCCTCGGTGAGGCTGTCGCCGAGCGAGACATACGTCGGCGGGGTTTGAGCAGAGGCGATGGCCGCGCACACACAGAACAGGGATATTGCCGTGAGCTTTTGGAACATGGTTTCCCCTCCAGAAACCTGCTCATAATAGCACGCGCGAGGCCTCACGGAAGAATGTCGTGCAGTCTGGCGGAGTCAGCCACGCATGAAGCCAGCATCATCAGAATGGCTGCCGGCAGATAAAACAGTCCGATTGAAAAGCCCGCGGCCAGTGCAAAGCCCGCGATCAGAATCGTGGCGATGATGCGTACCGCCTGTTTCCGGAGCAGAAAGGCAATCAGCGCCGTCAACACCGGAAACAGGAGCGGAATCAGGGCGTACGGCCCGTCTACCTGTAGTAAAGTCCCATGTGTCGGCTACCGGCCATTGAAGCCTGAGCAGGTTGGCCGCATGAGCAGGAAGATAGCAGCGGCCAGTGTCAACGCAAACGACGCCAGTTAGCCGCGTTTTCATCTTCAAATTAGCGGCAGTAACTTAGGATCCCGCCGCCTCCCTGTAAACCTCCAGCACCTCGCGCGCCGTACGGTCCCAGCTATAACGGGCGGCCTGGCACTTACCCTTCGTGATCAGCTCTCCGCGCAGACCTTCGTCCAGCAGCACGTCTTCTATAGCACGTGCGATTTCGAACACGTTCTCAGGGTTCACCAGCAGGGCGGCATCGCCGGCCACCTCGGGCAGCGAGCTCACGTTGGAGGTGACCACCGGCGTCCCCGTGGCCATGGCTTCGAGCGGCGGCAGCCCGAAACCCTCGTAGAGCGATGGAAAGACGAATACCGCCGCGGACTCGAAGAAGATGCGCAGCGCATCGAACGGCACGAAGCCGAGAAAGCGCACCGCCTTCTCGACGCGGCTCTGGATCACGGCGCGGCGGACCGCGGGATGCCGAGTAGTCTCGTCGCCGATGATAATCAGATGCAGGTCGCGGTACACGGGGTGGCGCGCGAGGCGTTCGCGCACCACGGCGAAAGCTTCCACCAGACGCGGAATGTTCTTCTGCGGGCGGATGTTGCCGGCGTACAACAGGAACGGATAATCGATCTGGTAACGCTCCAGGATGTGGGCGCGATTGGCTTGCGGAGGCCGCGAAAAATCCGGGTTGGGTGCGTTATAAACCATGCGGATGCGATCTTCGGGAATCCCCAGCGTGTCGCGCACATCGCGCCGCGTGGCTTCCGAGACTGCCATGATGCGCCGCGCGCGCTGCAATCCGCGGCGCAGCACGAAGCTGCGCCATGACCGGCGCATGCCCGTCCCGGCGTCGTACAACAGGCTGGCCATATCGTGGATGGTCACCACGTACGGCCCCATCATCAGGAGAGGAACGCGGTTCAACGGGATATGCACCAGCGAGGGCCCCAGGCGGTGCAGGAATAGCGGAAACGCGAGGTGATTGCGTACGTCCGTGTCGAGCCGCGGGAATATGACGGTGCGAAAGTTGCCTGGCAGATCGGCAAACGCGCTCGCGTCATCGGGTAGCGCGGCAAGAACATAATCGTCCGACCGGTCGATGGCGGCCAGCGCGCGCAGCAGGCCTCGAATGTAGGTGCCTACGCCGAAATCGCGCACGCGGCGCACATCCACCACGATGCGCAACGGCATGGCGCGCCTGTCAGACCCGCGCCAGGGCAGGCTGGCCGGCGGCGGCCTCGCGCCTCCAGGCGTACAGCGGGAATCGCTCAGTCAACGCCTCCACCCGTTGGCGCACCCTGGCAATGGCTTCGTCGGACGAGATGTTTTGCAGCACTTCGGCGATCGCGCCCGCTACCTCGCGCATCTCCGGCTCGCGGAACCCGCGCGTCGTCACCGCGGGGCTGCCCAGCCGGATACCGCTCGGGTTGAGCGGCGGATTCACGTCGAAGGGGATGGCGTTCTTGTTCACCGTGATGCGGGCGCGGTCCAGCGCCGCTTCGGCTTCCTTGCCGCGAATGCCCTTGGAGAACACATCCACCAGCATCAGATGCGTGTCCGTGCCGTTCGACACGACGTGAAAACCCGCTTCCATCAGGCCCGCGGCGAGCGCTTGCGCGTTGGCCACCACTCGCTTTTGGTATTCCACGAAACCCGGCTCCATGGCTTCCTTGAAGCACACAGCCTTGGCGGCCACGATATGCACCAGAGGGCCGCCCTGGAAACCGGGGAAAACCGCCTTGTCAACGGCCGCCGCGAATTTCTCCTTGCACAGAATCAATCCCGAGCGCGGGCCGCGCAGCGTCTTATGCGTCGTGGACGTCACGATATCGGCCCACTGGCAGGGGTTCGGATGCAGGCCGGCCGCCACCAAGCCCGAGATGTGGGCCATGTCCACCACCAGAACCGCGCCTACCGAATCGGCGATCTCGCGAAAGCGGGCAAAATCCAGCACGCGCGGATATGCGCTGGCACCGGCCAGCACCATCTTCGGCTTGTGCTCCTCGGCCAACCGCGCCAGCTCATCGTAGTCGATGCGCTCGTCATCCTTGCGCACGCCGTAGGGCACGATTCTGTATGTCTTACCCGAGAAGTTGAGCTTGTGTCCGTGCGTCAGGTGGCCGCCATGCGCGAGGTTCATGCCCAGGATCGTGTCGCCCGGCTGGAGCACGGCGGCGTAGGCCGCTTCGTTGGCCTGCGATCCGGAATGCGGCTGCACGTTGGCATGCTCGGCGGCGAACAGTTTCTTGGCGCGCTCGCGGGCCAGGTTCTCCACGATGTCAGTGAACTCACATCCGCCGTAGTAGCGCTTGCCGGGATAGCCTTCGGCGTACTTGTTGGTGAAGACGCTGCCGGCGGCTTCCAGCACGGCTTCGGACGTGAAGTTCTCGCTAGCGATTAGTTCGAGTTGGGAGTGCTGCCGCTCGGCCTCGTGGAGGATGGCTTCATACACATCCGGGTCCACCTCGGCCAGCGGCCGCGAGAGTCTTTGCGATTCGGGAGTGCTCGGCATAGCGCAGAAAACCGATTTTAGCATGCCTGCCGGGCGCATCATTTCAGGATGCGATCCAGCCACTGGTCAACGATAGGTTTCGCCTTGGAGGGGAAGCGATGGCCGCCATCAAGCATATGGAATTCCACGTCGGCAGCGCGCAAGCGCAAACGCTCGGCGTAGCGCTCGGTCACCTCCGGTTTATAGAATTCGTCTTCGCGGCGCGCAATGTGCAGAAGCGCCGCACTCACCGCGCAATACGAACCCTCCTCCCAGTTGCGTGGAATGCCGCCGCAGATTCCGATCACGCCGCGGATCTCGTCCGGGTGCGTGGCGGCAAACCTGTAATTCATGCCCACCGGCTGCGAAAAGCCTATCAGGATCCGGCGTGCGGGAGGGATGCCGTATTCGCGCCCGGCTTCGTTCAGTACGTTCAGCAGCATATCGTGATGCAGCCGCACCGAGGATTCCGGATGCTTGTGGGTGGCCCAGCCGTACCCCACGTCGCGGGCTTGCTGAGACAAGTAGAACTGGTTGGGACCTTCCAGCGCCACCATCACGTAATGCGGGCCCAACATGCTGGCGGTTAGGCGTAACATCACCTCAGGATTGGCGCCAAAACCATGCAGCGTCGCCACCAGCGCGCTCCGG
>Ga0335078_10008101_pt1 | contig 15607 bp, 9 predicted proteins | sample Lox_Sample_32_FD_206711 | JGI IMG/M metagenome (GOLD analysis project Ga0335078, IMG submission 206711) | Soil microbial communities from Loxahatchee National Wildlife Refuge, Florida, United States - Lox_Sample_3.2 | ecosystem: Environmental > Terrestrial > Soil > Wetlands | place: USA: Florida... | reverse complement strand
CGGACCGCCTCAGGAAACCGAAGCATGGGCGACCGCTCCATGAAGGCGCTCGGGAAGCTTCAATCGCTGCCGATCATGGTCGTACTCGATCATCAAGACACCGGATTGACGCCGCTCCGCGATATCGACAAAGCATGCTCCTCCGATAAACGGCTCGAGCGTCATCACCGATTTCAGCGGGGTAGCCACGATCATCTGAAAGCCGAATTTGGCGAAGATGGTCATTGCCTGTGCGGTGAATTCGTTGTCGGCTTTATCGAACGCCTCGTCGAGCACCACAGGCGCATATTGGGGCACAGCGCGGTCCTCGCCGCCGAGTTGATATCGCAGCGCGGCGGCCAGGCAGGTTGTGGCCAGCTTCTGCCTTTGCCCGCCCGACTTGCCCGCGCCGCCCTGGTAGACCTCGACCTGATTGCCCTCGCGATCCGACTCGCGGCCGAGAAACTCCACGTGTTGTCGCACATCCAGCACCAGATTGCGCCACCGCTTCTTTTCGGGATCCTGGCTGGCCAACTGTTCCACAAGGCCTCGTAGAACGACGAACCGCGCTTCGGCCTCTTCACGATCGTCCGTCCAGGCATGACTTAGCGCCTTCTGAGTCTCTTGTCGGAATTCCCGCACGTCGTCCAGATTGCGATCGCTGGCGTCTATGTGCAGGAATGTCCCGGTATTGAATTCGGCGTGGCTCAAGCTCTGATTGACGATCTCCAAACGATCGAAGATGGTCTTGCGTGCCTGGCTAATGTGAGTTGCCAGCGCCGCCAGGTTCTGCAAACTCTGGTTCCGCAAAAGGTCAAAGAAGCGACGCTCATAGTCCGGTAACCGATCCGTCTCCAGCCGCTTCAGGATGCCAAAGAAGTCGGGAGCCGACGCGAGCGTCGCATCCAGATCGCCGGCGTCCAGCGCCCAATTGCGTTTGAATTCGGCCAATCGCTTTTCGATGCCGTTGCTGAGGCGATTGCCCTTCTCGGCAAGGGCTTTTTGTTCCTGGTCCAGCGTGCGGTCCACCTGATGCGCCAGGCGATCAGCATTGTCCAGCGACAGTTCCTGCTTGAGCGCCCGGAAGTACTTGCTCAGCTCGGCACCCTGCCATTCGGCGATGTCTACATCGCGCAGAAGCGCACGGACGCGCTCCAGATCGCTTTGCCGCTGCCGCTCCTCTTTCTGAACGCTCTCGATCTGGCTCTTGACCTGGATTAGGAGGTTCTGCGCTGCTTTTTCGCGGTGTTTCTGCGCAGCGATCTGCCGGTCGAGTTCCTGCAAGGTGGTATTTTGTTCGCGGATTTCCCGGAGCGTCCGCTCAATCGCCGCCAAGCGATCAAGCAACGGCGAGACATCGATTTCCACCCATTGTGCGTTGACGAGCGTCTGGCAGTGGAGGGCCCGCTCTCTCCGCTTCCGCTCTTCTTCGTTCAGATTGCGAAGTTTGCGATTCCACTCCTCGATCGCGTGGGCCGCCTGTTGCGCCTTGCGCTCAAACAACATTCGCTTGGCGGCATTGTCGAATCCCAGCACCCAGCGGGACTGGTCATTGAGGTCGAAGCGATCATCCTTTTCATGGCGGCTCTTTCCACGCCGGATCTGCCCCTGCCGCGTCAGCGCCCATTCTGTACTGCGAAAGGCCTGCATCGAATCCACGCAGGTGAAATCGTGATGTTGCTTCAACTCGTACTCCAGGTACGGAGCAAACAACCCAGGCTTGATCTGCAGTTTGCGAAACAGCGAATTCGCTTGCGGCTGTCGAGACGGCTGCAGCTCTGCGCGGCCGACGCGATTGTAAAGCAGCCGCTCGCCGACCGGGGTTCGATCCACGAACTCTGAGACTGCGGGATAGTATCGTTCCGCAACGAGGAGCGACAGGGCAAAGCCGCGCAGAACGCGTTCGATGGAGCCTCGCCATTCCATTTCGCTGGGCAGTACCTCGATGAGTTCAGCGGCAAAGGGCAATACCTCTTCACTCAGGCCCAACTCCGTGGCGATTCGAGCGCGCAACTTCAAGAAGGCTGCGGGCACGTTCGAAGACTGGCGACGCAACGATTCGACTTCTTCCTTCGCCGCAGCGAACTCGGCCTGGGCCTTTTCCCGGCCGGCCGCAAGCGCCGTGAATTTCTCGCGGTAGTCTTCTTGCCAATCGGGCCATGTCTCCAGCTCGTGACGAGCCTCCGCAGCCATCTCCGCAAAGTCCTCAGGCATGGCCGGCGTTCGGATACCGACCTTCTCGCAGGCGCTCTGCACTTCCTGGCGCTTCCGCAGACGATGGCTGCGGGCCTCTTCGATCCGGCGCTTCTCCGCTTCCAGTTCCTCGATCTGCTGTCCACCGGTTTCTCTATGCCGTCGCTCGAGATCCCGAAGAGCTGCGGATTCATTGTCCATCTCCGCCTGCCGGATCTCTTCCTCTGCCCTACGGGCAGCCAGTTCGGTAGCTAGTTCTCGTAATCGGTCGCCGATGAGCGCTCCCCGGCAGGTCTCCTTATAGCCATCGACTCCCGCGCGCAGTTCGCGCAGCATGCGCTCCTGGTCCCGCACTTCCTGAAGCTGTTGATACTCTACACGCGCGGGCGTTAGCATCTGAACTTGCTCCCGGGCCGTAACGACGGCCTGGTGAGCGGCGTTCAGTTCTGCAAACTCCGCCACCAGCCGATCCGCTGCGGCGAAAGTCTCGGGTTTATCCAGCATGAATTCGCGCAGAAATGTATTCAGATCGCCGAGATTCTTCGCCGATTGCGTCTTGTGCAGAAGCCGGAGCGCCAGTTCGTTATCGATACCAAGTGCGCGTCGGAAGCGCTCCGCATAAGGAGAGAAATCCTCCCGAGCGAAAGCCTCAGGAAGCTGTTGTTTCAGTTTGCGGACATCTAACCGGAAATCCTGGATCTCTCGCAGATCGAATGGCCGCTCAAGAATCAAGAAGTAACGTCTAAGGTCGTCACGATTGGTGGATTCGCCGCGAATCCAAAAGAGCTGTACCAGCACAACAGTCCGGCCAGCTTCCGTCGTGTAGGACAACGCCAAGGCGGACCAGGTAGTTCCGGTGCGCAAATACTGCGTGGCGATCGCACCGGAATCGTCGTCCTGCTGTTCGGCCCAAGCGCCGCGCACGTAACTCACCAGGCTGCGGTCACGTCCGCTGCGCTCGCCCTCTCGGGCGGCGGCGTTGAAGTCAATCCAACGAGGGGGAACCAGAAGAGCCGAGAAGGCATCAAGGAGAGTCGTTTTTCCGGAACCGGAGCGGCCCACGAACAGGAATCCGCGGCTCGCTATCGGAATCTCGTGGACGCCGGAGAAGGTCCCCCAGTTGAACACTTGGAGCTTCGCCATTCGAAACTGTTCTTGCGTGTTCATGTTTCGGTCTCCTCCGGATCATCCGTCGCCAGAGAATCCGCGGCTTCATATTCGGCGGCCATACGCTCGTATAGCCTCGTCAGGGACAAAATCTCATCCGCGGAGAACAATAACTTCAGGGTTAGGGAAATCTCGAAGCGATCGTCACTCGACCGGATCTTCTGCAGGATACTGTGTTTCTTCAGTTTCTCGATGGAATTCTGGCAGCGGCGGCTAAACCCCGCGCGATCCGTATTGACCGCCCGCTCATAAACCCTAAGGTGGTCGAGCATCTCGTCGGCACCGACCACCGCTCGTTCTCCCTGTGTGCCCGCTTGCGTGAGACGCTGGCGCAGGTACAACAGCAGCGCGGAATCCAGGAAGGTAAGGGGCACTGATCGGAGCAGAACCGGCGCGTCGAGATTACCGGCGTCGGCTTGCCGCAGAAAGGCGACCTGTAAGTCACGATCGATGATCAACTCAAGAAAGAGTTCCGCGAGACGCGTACGAACGATCACCTCATCTCGCAACAGGGCCGACCAGAGTTTGGAATGTCGACGGCCATCCAGCGACGGACCCGCCAAAAGCTGCGCGAGAACGCGTCGCGTCTCCAGCGGCAATTCACCGGTGTCTCCGGCGAACAGAGAACTGGCGCCGTCGGCGGACGATTCCTCCATCGGGTTGCGGGCTTCCGTATCAGGCCAACTCATGCATTCGCTCCCGCAGAAAATAGATGGCCGGAATCCGAGCGCATCGTTGCTGATCGTCCGAACCGCGCCACTCCACGATCTCCCCGGTGCCAGCCTTCACTCCATGCCGGCTTCCCAGCGCGAGATATCCCACGATACTTCCCAATCCCTGTGTAGCTGGAAAACGCTCCAGCACTCCCGCAATCGAGATCTGCGGTTCATCCGACAGGATTGCACGAATATTGGCGGACAGCCCTCGGAAGTCGATCTCCGAAAACGCCACCAAATCACTCACAGTTTCCAAATCGATGGGAGCCGCGTCGGCATCTACCATTGCGCCTGGCGGCGTTTCCATCGAAGGGTCATATAACGACCATTGCGAAAGTGAAGTGAATCGGGCGCTGGTCAACGGAAGCGTGTACTCGAGTGCGTTGGTTGCCTTGACGTGATCCTTGATCGCCAGTGCCGCAAGTTGTGCTTCCCTGAGCAATTGGTGCACTCGTCGCTGCTCCAGATACTCGCGGCTCTGTACATAGCTCTTGAGGCTGGCCGCAAAGTGCTGCAACACATCGTGGACGGCACCTCCCTGGCTCAGTAACGTGCGTGTCAGCCCGAGCAGAAATCGTCGTTCTTTCGGTTGCAATTGGCTCGCGAAACTGCGGGACATCACTTCATCGAGGGCATGGTCGAGTGTTGCGCTCTGCTCGGGGTTGGTGAGCAGCCGCCAGAATGAAGAAAACGTACGGCCGGCGTCACTTTCGGCAATCACGTCCACACCAGCGAACAAGTTTTCCAGAACCTCGCCGCGGCTTTCGGATTCCTCAATGATCCTTTCGCGAAGCGCATGGTTCAGTCGGTCAAAATCGTCCCGCACTTGCCGGAAGTCGCCGGCTAGACCATCCGCAAGGGCGATAATCTCGCGAACCCGTTCCAAAGCCTGCGTGTGTGTTAGCGCCACCAGGAAGCCGCCCCGAATTCTCGCGATTTCCCGGTCTAGACGCTCGCGTTCAGCGACCAGCGTGGCCACACGAGTTTCAGGGTTGGTATCGGTTTGTTCCGCCAGCTGAACTAACTGCTGAATGACAACAGCCAGCCGGCTCTCGGTTGCAGCATTCCGCCGTTCTATCAGGCTGGCCACGAAGCGAATTACGCCCACGGCTGCTGAGGAAAGCTCGTATTCTTCTTCGGATGCGCCAGGCGGGTAACGGCGTTCGAGGTAGCCTTCGCGAAGCCATTCCGATACATATACCTGCGCAGTCTGAGGCAGGTTCTCGCCCTCCGCACGGAGGTCCTCCAAGTCGCGTGCGATCCTTTCGTGAAAGATCGATGCTGGAATGCTCCGCTCGTTATCATAAAGATGGGTTTGCAGCAGACCAATTACAATAGGGCCGTGATCGGCAGCGAGAAGTTTCCAGAGAGGCTGTTCTCGGAGCCGGCCGTAGGTGGCAGTAAGTTTCGTCGCTTTCACTGAAGCAGTACCCTTGGCCTTCAGCGGCCGAGGTTCGGCCGATCTGCAGCCATCTACAAAGTGTACCCAGAGTGTTCCGCAATCGTTTGGCTGAGGCGATGCTCAACATTTGTACTATAGCGGCTCCGCCTCTTTTCGCCCTGCCTTCAAGTCGGCGGACGAAGCCCCGTAGCCACCAAAATTAGACCGCATAGCTACTTGGCTAACGAAACGAAAATGGCATATCCTTTTGTTAGGCAAACGCTAACGAAAAGATTTTATGTCCGCAGCCAAGAGCCCGAGACTGGGTCGATACATCAACAAGCACTATGGCGACGAAAGCGTCCGGGCGTTCGTGCCACCGCCGCTTCCGCCAAACCCGCCAGTCCGTCTGGATGCATTCCAGCGCCTTCTCGAACAGGCCAACCAATCTCTCGGCCGGCTTGACGGTCTGGCCTCTGTGCTGCCAAACCTACATGTGCTCATCTACACCTACGTTCGCAAGGAAGCCGTGCTTTCGTCACAGATCGAGGGCACACAGTCGTCGCTTTCTGACCTGCTCCTGTTCGAGAACGACGAGGCCCCCGGCGTTCCTTTAGCCGACGTCCAGGAAGTCTCGAACTATGTTGCGGCGCTGAACCACGGTCTGGATCGGCTCCGCGGTGGATTCCCGCTCTCGTTGCGGCTGATCCGTGAGATTCACAAAATCCTTCTGTCGAAGGGCCGGGGCAGTGAAAAACAGCCGGGCGAGTTCCGAACTAGTCAAAACTGGATCGGTGGCACTCGTCCGGGCAATGCCGTCTTCGTTCCGCCGCCGCCCGAGCTCGTTCTCGATTGCATGGGCGCTCTCGAACGTTTCCTGCACGAGGAGCACCGTAACATCCCGCTGCTAATCAAAGCGGGTTTGGCGCACGTCCAGTTTGAGACGATCCATCCGTTCCTTGACGGCAACGGTCGTCTCGGCCGGCTGCTGATCACGTTTCTGTTATGTGCTGCCGGCGCGCTTCGGGAGCCGATCCTCTATCTCAGCTTGTACTTCAAACAGAACCGAGCCGCTTACTACGATCTCTTGAACGGCGTTCGGGCCAAGGGTGACTGGGAGACCTGGCTCGACTTCTTTCTCACGGGCGTACGGGACACTTCGGAGTTGGCCGCCGCCGCCGCGCGGAGAATCCTATCTCTCTTTGAAGAGCACCGCCGCAAGATTGAGGCGTTGGGGCGTCCTGCCGCGTCAGTGCTGCGGGTGTTCGGGCACATGCAGCGAAATCCGATCGTATCGATTCCTGTCGCGGCCGAGAAAATCGGCATCTCAACACCAACGGTGGCGAAATCGCTGGAGCATATGCAGCAGTTGGGCATGTTGCGGGAAATCACGGGGCGGCAACGCCACAGGCTTTTCGTGTACGACGCGTATCTGGCTATCCTGGCGGAGGGAACGGAGCCGATTCGTTGATGGCGACCAATGAAGACAAGACCTGCCGCGTCATGCACTCTTCTTTGATCGCGGAACGACCTGAAACTGCGCGGCGTCAGCCTTCCAGGCTTCCTTGACGAGGTTGTCCAGTCGCTCCTGGCGCCCTTTGATCCAGCGCGCGTAGTGCCGCAAGGTGATCCTGGGATCGCTGTGCCCAAGAAGGACTGCCACGTCATCTACAGGCACGCCTTTCTGCAGCAGGTCACATGCGAACGTATGCCGGAAGCGGTGCGGATGCGGCGCTGACGTGAACGGTCCCGCCACTGCGAAGACACGCTTCAGCTTCTTGCGCCACACATCCGTGATGGATTCCAGCCGTTCACTTCCGCGGCCCGTCATGAAGAAATACTTCTCACGCACTAGCGGCAACGCCTTCAGAGCCTTGACGACGAAATCCGGTAGAGGCACGTAAACCGGGTCGCCTGTTTTGGTCATGTACAGGAATGCGTGGTTCCGGTCCAGTTTGTCAATGCTGAAGAATGCCGCGTCCGAGATGCGGAATCCGGTATACCGCATGAGCAGTACGAATGCGTAGACCTTGGGTGCCTCGCGATCGGCTTTCGTCGTCGGGTACTGGCGGCACGCAACGTAGATGCGGTCCATCTCCGCCTTGGAGAACGGCTCCTTCGCAGTCACACGCGGTGTCGGCGCATGCATCTTTTCCGCCGGGTTGTTCGGGATGAACTCGCGGTCCACGGAGAACCGGAAAAAACACCGGACCTGTTCGAGCTTCTTGGCCGCCGCGCGTGCACCCATCTTCCATGAAGTTTGGAACTGCTGAAGCGCAGCCAGATTGAACTCGTTCACGTACCGGAAGCCGAGAGCCAGCGCGAACGCCTGCAGTTGCTTCAGCATGATGCCGTACTTGTACGCGGTCGACGAGTTTAACTTGCGCGCTTCGATATACCCGACCTTAAACTCCGCGATGGCAGTGTCGAGCGGCGTTTTTCCGTTGTTCGGATCAATCGGTTCTAGTTGCGCTGCCGCGGGCGCCTCGGCTGACAACGTCCCAGCTTCCTCCCACACGCGCTTGATGTCTTCCGCTCGCTCCCACACGCTTTCACGCGTGGAGGACCTGACAAATCTGTCTTTGCGCAGCGTTCCCCAAGCGTGAATCGGGCATTTGCAGCGCTTCAGCGACTGGTCATACTCCGCGACTTTGTTCTTCTCGCGACAGGATTTGGTGTGGCGTTTCCAGAGTTGCAGAGGCATGTCGAACTACACGCATCGTAACTCTATTACACGTGCATTGCACGTAGGATTTTAGCTTAGATTTTAACTTATTGATTAGTAAGAGGCTTAACGATGGAGGCGCGGGTCGGAATCGAACCGACGAATAAAGGTTTTGCAGACCTTGGCCTTACCACTTGGCTACCGCGCCGGATGGATGGGCTCTAGATGCAAAAATAACCTGCCGCCGCACTCCAAGTCAATCATGTTTGGCCTCGGACAATACCAGCAGTTCTACGTGTGAGGGGTGCTCGCGGCCGTGGTAGACCGTTTGGCGTGCCTTCAGCAGGCGGGTTTCCTCCGCGATGGACCCGCCGGTGTTGGGATTCCGGTCGAATCTCGGGAAATTACTGCTGGATACTTCCAGGCGGATACGATGCCCCTTCTCAAACACATTGCTCACGACGCCGGCATCGATGCTGATTTCGTAGACTTCTCCGGGGATCGCGGGCACGGCTCGCTCCAGCGATTCGCGGTACCGCAGGCGCAGAATGCCGTCCGAAAGGATGCGCGCGTTCCCGTCCGGAAAGACATCGATGACTTTCGCGGTGAAATCCGTATCGCGGGCGCTTGAAGAGACATAGAGCACCGCCTTGACCGGACCGACGACTTCCAGGTCCTGCGCCAGCGGGCGCGTCGTGTACACGAGCACGTCCTCGCGGGATTCCACGGGACGCTGGTCGAGCGGTCCCCAGGGAAATACGTTGGGATTGCAGCAGACCGCGCCACCGCGCGTGGGAACCGGGTCGGCCGGATTGTATGTGTAGGTATCTTCCGACTCGGCGCGTGCCAAGCTGTTTCGCAAACGCCCATCGCCTTCCAGAGTGTTGGCACGGCCGTTGCCATCCAGGTACAGCACCTGCAGTTTCGCCTCTGCCGGCGGCCACTCGCGCTCTTCGCGCCATTCGTTGGCGCCCATCACAAACACCTGCACGGGCGGCGATGAGAGCAGCGGCGCATCCTTTCCCATCAGCCATTGATCGAACCACTGCAGTTGGAGCCGGCGGACAGGAGCCGATGCCGCCGGTCCGAAGTTCGCATCCGCGAAGTGATACGACATGTTGTGCGGCCACGGACCGATCAGGATCCGATTCGCACCGGAGGTCTTGTGAAGCGCGGCGTACGCATCCAAATCGCTTTCCACGTAGTTGTCGTACCAGCCGCCCACCGCGAAGACCGGGATGTGGATGCGGTCGAGATGTTCCCGTGTGCTGATGCTGCGCCAGAAAGAATCGTAGGCCGGGTGGGCCAGAGCCTGGCGAAAGGAAGGCACGGATTGGCCGGTGGCCGCCACATCCGCCGTGCGCAGCGGTAAGTGCCAGATGAACTTGTTGAAGTCCGGTTCGTAGCCGGGCGCCTTCAGATTCTCGGCCAGCCATTCCAGCCGGTGACCCAACTTGAGCGCGCCGCCCGTGGAGTAGAAGCGGTCGCGGTATTCGTCGTCGCCGGATACCACCGGGAAGATTGCCTTCAAGTGCGGATTGTTGAGAAGGGCCGCCTTCCATTGCGCGATTCCCAGGTAAGAACCGCCGATCATGCCGACTTTTCCGTTCGACCACGGCTGACGGACGATCCAGTTGATGGTGTCGTCGCCATCCTGGGGCTCTTGCGTGAGAGGTTCGAAACCGCCCTCGGACTCGTAGCGGCCGCGCACGTCCTCCACAATCACGGCATATCCGCGATCCACAAAAGCCCGGTAGTTGGGGACGAGGCTCGTGCCCTTTCCGTACGGCGTTCGCACCAGAATGGCCGGCACGCGCGCGCGCTCGGCGGGCAGGAAGACGTTGGCCGAGAGGCGCACGCCATCGCGCATGGTGACCGGCACGCGGACCAACTCGAACGTAGAGCTACCGGCAGCCAGAAGGACTGCGGCAAAGACCAAGGTCACCCAGAGTGCGCGCACAACGTGTCCCAGTACAGATGAGCAATTTGCTCGATTTGATGGTGTTCCCGGATGTGCCTGGCCCCCCGCTCGCCAATGGCACGGGCCACCTCAGGTACTGATGTTAGCAAACTCATGTGGCCGGCGAGGGAACCCCGCTCTTCCAAGCCCGCAGCGATGCGGATCAGGGCGTCTTCCGGGAAGCGCGCGTACTCTTCGGATTCCGTCACCACGACGGGTTTGCCAATTCCCATCATGCGAATCACGATACCAGAAGTTTCCCCGGCAGCCGGATGACGAAGGTTAATACAGGTATCCACCGCGCTGGCCGCGAGCCAGAAATCGGCCGGCGATAGATGCGGAAGGCGCAGCACACCCGGGCGGCGGAGCAACGGCGCGACGGCACGCTCCAGATCGGAAGAGATGAATGACCCGGCAACCAGCAGGGCTGCGCGCCCGGGAAGACCGGCGAACGCCTCCAGTACGCTGGTGAGCCGTTTCGACTCGCGCAAGTAACCGAAGACGCCGAACAGGAAGGTATCCGGCGCCACTCCCAGCGCCTCGCGGTAGCGAGCCACCTGAGCGGCAGGGGGCAATTCCGGCGGTTCGAACAGGTGGGGGATCTCGATGACCGGCGCCGCCGGTGCGTGTTCGCGAACAGCCCGCGCGGCCGCCGGATTGTGCACCACCACCGCGCGCGCGCGCTCCACCGCGCGCTTGAGCATGCGAAACCGGAAATAGCGATCGTCCAGACTCGAACCCGCGCGCGCTTGCCACAGCTCGCCGGCCAGCCCGCGGTTCCACTCGCCATAGTTGTAGGCGAACTCTTCGATGTAGGCGGCGCGGTCGAGTTGTCCGAGAAGAAAGTGATGCAGAACCGCATCGTGCAGAACCACCACGCCGGGATGCTCCAGCGCACGGCGATAGATCGCGGCGTGCAGTTCATTATTCCCCAGATGATAGAGGGGGGCGTCCGCATGCTCCGGGCAAATCTCGACGCTGCCGATCTGCCGCAGCGCGGCCATCAAAGCGGCCGCATAATCGGCCACACCGGTGCGGGCCGGAGGGAGCGGCGCATACAAACCGACTGTCACACCTTTTTCCGTTTGCCGAAAAGCGCCGTGCCCACGCGCACGCAGGTGGCGCCTTCTTCGATGGCCGCTTCGAAATCGTTGGACATCCCCATGGAAAGCTGCGGCAGCTGGTGCTGCTGCGCCAATTCGCGCAGGCGGCGGAAATAAGGGCGGGACTGTTCCGGATCTTCCGACCACGGCGGCATGGTCATGAGTCCCTGCAAGCGCAGGTTGGGGCACGCGCCGACTGCCTGGATGAGTTCCGGCAGTTCCTCGGGACGGGCTCCGCTCTTGGCCTGTTCCTCCGAGATTTTCACTTCGAGCATTACATCGAGCCGGCGGCCCGTCTCATTCAGACGGCGTGCCAGCTTCGGCGAGTCGACCGTCTGGATCACATCGAACAACTCCGCAGCCTTCGTGGATTTGTTGGATTGCAGGTGGCCGATCAGATGAAAGCGCGCGCCTTCCAGGGCGCGCACAGTGGATGCCTTCGATTCGAACTCCTGCACGTAGTTTTCGCCAAAATCACGTACGCCGAGGGCATACGCTTCTACGATGACCGAGACTGGAAAGACCTTGGTGACGGCCAGCAGGAGAATGCCGGCAGGATCGCGGCGCGCGCGCTCGGCCGCACGTTGGATTCGCTGACTCACCAGAGCCAGCCTTTCTGCCAGAGTTTGTGCCGTGGCCAGCAAGCTTCAGTATGGCACCTCACCGGCGGCCAACACCCGGCACGGGCGTTTCCGCCGCCGGCGTTACCTAGGGCTGGCGACCTAATCGCCGCTGTCTCAAGCGCTGCTACTCGGGCAGGTAGCCTTCTTTGGAGCGGATCTTCCCGCCTTTGAGCCCCGAGACCGTCAATTCGATCGTCCGCCAGCGGCGATCTGAACTCGGCGGAGCCTGGTACGCCAGCATGTAGGTGTGCTGCAGATCTCCCGTGATCGACTCGAAGATGCCGGCGATTTCGCTGGTCTTGTGAGCCTGGTAGGTTTGCCCGCCGGTCATTTCGGCAATGTCTTTCAGCTCTTTCAGCAAGTCGTTGCTCTTGAGGGCATCGCCTTCGGCAATGGCATAGACGGGCACGCCCGCCTTCTTGGCGCGAGCGACGGCGGACTTGACATTCAACAGACTCGCGTTGTCATCGCCATCTGTGAAGACCACCATAGCCTTTTTGCCGGGGCGCGGGGCCATGTCGCGGGCCAGCTCCGAAACGGCGTCGAACAGAGCGGTAGAGCCCGCCGCGCGGGTGCGCAGCACCGCCTGTTTCGCGGCAGCCTTATCGGTGGTGAAGTCTACCAACTGGTTCAAATTGAGGCTGAAACTGTACACCGCCACGCTGTCTTCTTCGCGAAGCTGATCGATCATGTGGACCACGGAGTTCTTGACCGCCGGCAATGCGGCCGCCATGCTTGCCGTGGTATCGAGCAGCACGGCGCAGGAAAACTTATCCGCATTGGATTCGAAAACCTTCAGGGGCTGCACTTCCCCGTTGTCCTTCAGCTCGAAACGATCGCGCGGCAGGCCGTCCAGGTAGCGCCCGTTCTGGTCTCGAATGGTCGCGTAGACTTCCACCAGCCGGCTCTCGACGCGGAAGACCGGTTGATCCTGCGCCAGCACGGCAGGCAAACAGGCGAGAACCGCGAGCATCCACCGCATCATCGTTTCGACAATGCCTCCTCGACGATCCGGTCGTTGAGCCCTGCAAATGCGGCCAGGGCCGAGCGCCAGTCATGCAAGTCGGTCAATTGCATCTTTTTTAAAATAGCGCGTGCGGCCGGCTCGGCCACCTCGCCCAATTCCGCGACCGGCATTCCCGCCCGATCCGCGTAACGGGCTAAGTATAACTTGAATTCGGCTGTGCGCTCCGCCAGGCGGGTGGGGAACAGATCCTTTTCGTACTCCTCGTACGGGGGCGCGGGACGCAGGTGCGGATGGCTGCAGCCGTAGGTGTCGTCGAACTCGGCGCCGAGCCATTGGAGACGCGTGCCATCGTCGGTCGCCACGCGCCGCCGCAAAGCCAGCGTGGCGGGGGATTGCCAGGGGTCCATCGGGTAGCGCTTCAGATAGCGATCGCCCAGAAAGTAGAGATCGCTAAGAGTCACCAGGCTCCAAACCGAGGACCAGTTGCTGCCGGCCACGGCGTCGAGCAGGTCGGCGCGCCGCGTCAAAGAGAGCAGTCCTAGCGTGGACTCCGCCAGGCTGGCGGCCAGATCGGGTTGGCTGGCCGAGCGCACGATCCATTCGCGTGCCACCGTTACTTTCAAACTCAGCAAGCGCAAATCGTCCTCGCGGAGTTGTTCCCAGTGAGTCGCACGCAGCGCCGAAATCTGTTTGGCCGCCACTACGCCGCCGCTGTCGCCACCCAGCTTGGCGCTCAGCGCGGCAGCCAGGCCTGCCGCATCGCCGAAATCGGAGAAACCGCCGGTGAAGAAGCTCCCGGCGTTGGCGCTGGTTTGGTTCAGGTCGGCGGGCTCAAACAGGCGCTCGGCTTTCCGTCCTTCCCCCAGCGGCACGAACTGGTGTTTGCGGAGCAGCAGCGGGTCTTCGGAAACCAGCAGATCGTCCGGACTGAGGAAGTAGGCGTAAACCACGCCCTCTAAGGCCCAACGCACCGGCGCATCGATCTCTTCCAAATATTCCTGCGCGAGCTTGTCCAGGTCCTTGAGGTCGACTTTCTTTCTGGCGGTCTTCTGGCGAAATTCCTTGACGATCTCCGCCAGCTTGTGGGATTGGAAGCCTTCCACGGATTGCCGCTCTTTGCCCTTGAGCTCCTTGGGCAGGTCCTTCGGCGCACCGATATCGGGAAGGGAGGCGCCACGGGTTTCGAGTACCTGGATCTGATCGGCCGGCGATCCCTTCCCGAGCGACAGATTGCGCGCCGCATCCGCCAGCGCCATGACAGCGGCGAGCGGCGGCGCCTTCTGCAGCTCCAAAACCTGGCTGTAAGCTTCCTGGCGTTGGTGGCTCGCCGGACCGAGAACTAAGCTCCGCATCGTTTCATCCGGCGTGGGCGCCGGATTCTTCGCCGCCGCCAGAATCTCACGAACCAGATCCAAAGACACCGCCGTGCGCGCCGCGGGAGAAGGGGACTTCTGGAGACCCTCGATTACCTTGCCGAACAGCGCCGGGGTCTGCACTTCCTCGAGAGTGCCTGCCTGCTGGGCGAGGCACAGAATTTTCACCAAGGAGTTCAGGCTGGCGAGGCGCGCATTCTTCTCGATTTCCGACGCGGAGCGCCACTCATCGGCCAGCGCAAAGAATTGCGCAAACTGCGGCTGGCCCAATCCGGTGAGAGTGGCAAAAAATGGATACGCCGCTCCATCCTCGGCGTAATGCTGCGCCAGAAGCAACGCGGACGTCTCGTCCAAGGGATCGGAGCGGTGTTCATCGATGCGCATGACCGCCAGAAAATTGTCCAGCTCGCTGCGCTCCGTGCGGGATTCTTTGTAGCGCGTGCCGGCCAGGCGGAGCAGGATCTCATCTTCGACATCCGGGGCCACCGCCTTCTTCAACTTCTTCATCATCTTGGCGACGTTGCCGGTGGAGCGCGACTGCCCTTTGGCGACCATCCACACTTCCGGGCTACCGGGAAAGTCGACGCTGCCATCGTCGTTGAGCGGAACCTCGGAGAGAAACTCGACAAACGAGCCGGGCTGGATGTGGCGCGACTTGCTGCGCTGGGTTTCGGGCGAGTCCCGGAAGAGTTCGTAGAACTTGTTGGTGCGCGCGGCGCTGCGGGTAAAGAAGCGCTGGTGCTGAATGTCCAGTTCGCTCAAGGCGGAATAAAACGCCAGCAGCTTCCCATCCTGCTTGGCGAGCAGGGCCCGGAAGAACGGCCCGGGCTGCCGGGGGCTGGCGCCCGCCAAGCCGGCCCAGATGGTTTCGGCGGCCTCGCCTCCCGGTACCGTGGCGCGACCTCTCTCGACGGCCAGTGCCGAGGAATACTGAAGCAGCATCGGCCCGTACCGTTCCGCCAGCGTCTTGAGCGGAACGGCTTCGACGAGCACGGCTGCGGTGTTGGCGTCCATCTGGCCTACCGCCGCGTACGTCTCCGCCAGCCGCACATCGCTGGCGATGGCTTCCGCCAGGCCGCCGGCATATTTTTCTTTGGTGTAGAACTGGCTGCGCCAAGCCTCTTCCCCTAACGCCACGCCGGCGGTCTCCATGGGGATCTCAAACGAGAACGGCTTGCCGGCTTCCAGATCCTCCTGCATGCCCACTTCATTGATCGCGAGTGCCGATGCGGTCTCCTGGTGTTTGGCCCGCGCACCCTTTTCTGCCGGCTCGAGCGTCACCCCTGGCTTGGCCGAATGCATTCTCCATCCGAGCAGGTCGAGCACCTTCTCGGCGTTCTTCTGGTCCTTCTTATTCTGGGCGGCGATAGTCACGGTGACCTGGCCGTCTTTTGCCGTTCCGAGCGCGGAAAGTTCGGCGACCCGCCGGAAATGCTCGCGAATACTTTCGGTATACGCCTCGGCGGCCTTCTTGTCGATC
>Ga0335078_10008100_pt1 | contig 15608 bp, 12 predicted proteins | sample Lox_Sample_32_FD_206711 | JGI IMG/M metagenome (GOLD analysis project Ga0335078, IMG submission 206711) | Soil microbial communities from Loxahatchee National Wildlife Refuge, Florida, United States - Lox_Sample_3.2 | ecosystem: Environmental > Terrestrial > Soil > Wetlands | place: USA... | reverse complement strand
GCGCATCGTGCAATTCTCCGGCGGCGAGCCGACCATCTATCCGCGCTTCTTCGACGTGTTGCGCATGGCGCGGGAGATGGGCTTCTCGCACCTGCAGATCGCGACCAACGGGCTGAAGTTCACGGACCTGGAATTCGCCGAGCAGGCCAAGGAAGCCGGTCTGCATACCCTGTACTTGCAGTTCGACGGCGTGTGTGACGATATCTACCGGCGCACGCGCGGCCGCTCCTTGTGGGAGCAGAAGCTGAAGTGTATCGAAAACGTCCACAAGGCCGGCCTGAAAATCGTGTTTGTTCCCACCATTGTCAAGGGTCTGAACGATCACCAGATCGGCGACATCATCCGGCTGGCATTGGAGAACATCGAATGCCTGAGCGGCATCAGCTTCCAGCCGGTGGCTTTTACGGGACGGATCTCGCGGCGCGATCTGGAAGCCAAGCGGTTCACGCTTTCCGATTTCGCGCACGCCATGAAGGAGCAGACCGGGATCTGCGATCCCTACGAAGACTGGTTTCCACTGTCTTTCGTGTCGCCCTTCTCCAAACTGCTGAGCGCCCTGCGCGGCGCGCCCACCACCACGCTCACCTCCCACCCGCATTGCGCGATTGGAACATACCTGTTTGTCGATCAGAACCGGCACGCCGTGCCGGTGACGCGCTTTGTGGACGTGGGGCCCATGATGCAAGCCATGGACATGCTGGCCCGCAAGGCGGAGACGCAGCGCGTAAAGCTGTTCTCGAAGATTGAAAGCTGGAACATTCTGCGCAAATTTTTCCATCAGGAGAAAGCGCCGGAAGGCCTGACTTTCAAGAAGTTCCTGCAAACGCTGCAAGGCTTCACCGACAAGCGCTACGGCCGCGGCAAGCTGGAAAAGCAAGGCTTCACTTATCGCACGCTGCTGGTGGCCGGCATGCACTTCATGGACGCGTACAATTACGATGTCGCCCGCGTGAAGCGCTGCGTGGTTCACTATGCCGCTCCCGACGGGCGGATCTATCCTTTCTGCGCGTATAACTCCGGCCCGGTGTTTCGCGAGAAGATCGAGCGCCAGTTCGCCGTGCCGCTGGAGGAGCCGGCGGAAGCAGCTGAAACTGTCCTCGTGCGTTAGCGTGCGGAAACTCGTCGCTCCAAACGCTCTCGGTCTGCATCGACGCCGGCCCCCTGAGATGCACTCTCGCCATGGCGCAGCGTAAAGCTCTCCTATTCTGGCTACTATTTGCTTCGCTGTGGTGGTTTGCGCATGCGCTTGGCTACCTCATCCACGAGTACGCGCATTCATTCGCCGCCTGGGCCGTGGGCTATAAGGCAAATCCATTGGCTTTGAACTACGGCCACCTGACCGCGCAAAATGTCGCGTTTCTCCTCGGCATCGACGAGAACGTTGAGTATGATCCGATGTTCGCGGCAGGCAAAGGCTACCTGGCATCCCTGGTTGCCGTCGCCGGGGTGCTGTTCGGTAACGGAGTCTTCTATTTCGCGGGGAGGGGGATCTGCTCCTTCGCGAGGCGGCGGCGCAGCGAGACGCTGGGGCTCTTCGCGTTTCTGTGTTGTCTGATGAACGTCGGGAATTTCTTCTGCTACGTGCCAGTCAGAACCTTTACCTGGCACGCAGACATGGCCACAGTCGAAAGGGGGCTGCACGCGTCGCCCTGGTGGATCGCCACCGTGCTTGGTATCCCTTTCGCCATTGCTATCTGGCACTTCTTCTCAAGACTGCTGCCCGACGCCTGCGCCTTTGTCTTGCCCGGCGAGCGGATTCAACAATCCGCTCTACTGGCCCTGAGTTCGTTCACGTTATTCGTCTTCCCCTTTGGGGCCTCCGGACTCAAAGGATACGGCCCCGTGTCGCACTGGATCTCGGTCGTTTCGTCGTGCGTCCTATTTCCCGTTGTGGTGATTCTCTGCTGGCCGCGCAGGATCGAGCACGCTGCTCCAGGAAGTCCCGCCCGGATTCCGTTTGCCGGCTGACGGCCGGCGTTCTAAGTAACAGCCAGAACCGCGTGTAACGATCAGCCCTCGCGAGTCACTATTCCTTGGCTGCCAGAAAGTGAGGGTATATGGCACAGAGGCTTTTTGAATCGGGAGCATTCCGAGGAGTCCCGGTCAGCGACGCATTCGCCGCCGCGGCGGTCCAGCAGGAACCCGTGGTGGTCGACGTGGGGCCGATTTCCTGGCCGGATGGACTCGCACCGGCGCCCGCGCCTCTCGGCAAGTACAGCCACGGGGAAGAGATCACGGGGCCGTTGGAAGCCCAGGCTGCCGCGCTGATCGTTCTTTACACGGACGAGGAAACCAGCGCCTTGCTGGAAGTGTTCACCGGAAGCAAGTCCTGGACTCCGGCCCGCCGGAATACATGGAACGGATACGGACACAACTTCGCCAAGTTCAAACCCATCATTCAGGGCATCGGCGGCGACACCGCGTTGAAAGAGGGACTCTTCGGATATCTTTCGGCGGTGACCATCGGGAGCAAGACCGTGGTGCTCTACAAGTCCGAATTGCATCCCAAGCAAAACGGAAATAAGCTGCCGTTCGTTCTGGCGATGCAACAGTTGATCCAGGAATTGGCGCCCACCATGGTCATCAGCACGGGAACGGCCGGCGCCATCGGAGGGCACGTCAACTGTGGCGATGTCGCTATCACCGACAAGGCGCGGTTTCACTGCCAGGTTCAATATCCGGACGATCCGGATATCAACACGATGAGCAGCGACCAGTCGCAACTGACCAATGACGTCGCGCTCGACACTAAATATGTAACCTATGCGGCCACGAATCTGACGAAGCTGTCGCTGGATGGCCTGTCGAAATGTTACACGAAACTGCAGAAACTCTCCGGGTACTCCTTCGTTCACAAGAACACAAAGGCTCCGGCCATCTATGTGACCAGCGACAATCCGGTACCGGGCAAGCAGCCGATGGATATCGTGTCAGCCGATTACCTGACGGTGGACGACAAGCAGAATTCGGAGGGCCTGCAGGCGCTGGGGATCATGAACGATACCGACGATGCGTTCCTGTTCTATGCCATCAACAAGCTTGCGGGCGCCAAACCGAAATGGCTTTCCGTGAGAAATGCATCCGAGCCGCAGATCGTGGTGCCGCCTTTCCCGAAAGGCACCACACCGCAGCAGATTGTCAACAAGCTGAAAAGCGTGGCCGGGAGCATCTACGGCATCTACCAGTACTGCACCACGCTCAACAGCGCGTTCGCCTGCTGGGGCGTGGTGGCGGGTATGTAGCGGCATCGGAGTCCACGCCTTTTACAAAACTTAAGGTTCATCGCAAGCGCCTTGTAGTCTACTGGAATTGAGGCTGGCCGGAATACCAGGTCCGGCGGTCTAATTTCAGACTCCAGGGAATCGTTATGAACCGGATGTGGGCGGTGAGCGCCCTGAGTGTATCTTTGTGTGTCTGCGCCGCGGCGCAACCCGCCGCGAGCTTGCATGGCGTGGTTACCGATCCATCCGGCGCGTCCGTGCCCGGCGCGCTGGTGCAGCTTCGCGCCGCGGGCATCGACCAGCGGACCAAGACCGACAATGCCGGCAAATACGGTTTCGAAACTGTGAAGCCCGGCAAGTACCTGGTGCGCTTCATTGCCAAAGGGTTCACGCTGGCCGAGCGCAAGGACGTGGAAATCGTCAAGCCCACGGTGCTCGACGTGCAACTCACGATCGAGGCCCAAAACCAGGTGGTGAATGTCGAGGCCGAGGCCAATAGCGTGAGTACGGACACCGCCGAGAACGGCGACGCTCTGGTGCTGAAAGCGAAGGAACTGGCAGCGTTGTCCGACGATCCGGACGAGCTTTCGCAGCAGTTGCAGGCGCTGGCCGGCCCCGGCGGCGGACCGGATGGCGCGCAGATCTATATCGACGGTTTCACCGGCGGCAACCTGCCGCCCAAGTCATCGATTCGCGAGGTGCGCATCAACTCGAACCCATACGCGCCGGAGTTCGACCGGCCGGGCTTCGGGCGCATCGAGATCTTCACCAAGCCCGGCACCGACGCGTTCCACGGCCAGGTCTTCGTGCAGTACAACAAAGAGGCGCTCAACTCGCGCAGCCCGCTGCTGGCGCAGTCCAAGCGCCCGCCCTATCAGCAGCGCTTCTTCGCGGTCAATCTCGGAGGACCGCTCAAGAAGTCGAAAGCCTCGTTTGGTTTCGATGCCGAGCACCGCACGATCGACGAGAACGCTTTTATCCTGGCGACCACGCTCGATGCGAGCCTGAATCCGCTGAACATCAACCAGGCGATTCTCACGCCGCAAACACGCACCACGCTCAGCCCGCGCCTCGATTACTCGATCAACGGAAACAACACGCTAACGGTCCGTTATCAGAACACGCGCTTTTCGCTGGATAAAGAAGGCGTCGGCAATTTCAGCCTGACCGACCAGGCATACAATCAGAGCAACTCGGAAAACACGCTGCAACTTACGGAAACCGCGGTCCTGAGCGCGCGGGCGGTCAACGAGACCCGGTTTCAGTACATGCGGACATCCTTGAGCGACGCGGCCGTCAGCACCACGCCCACGCTGATTGTGCAGGGCGCGTTTCAATCCGGCGGTCCGCAGGTGGGTAACTCCGCCACGATCACGAATAACTGGGAACTGACCAATACTTCGAGCTTTACCCTGGGCAGGCACATGTGGAAGTGGGGCGGGCGTGTCCGGGAATCGCTGCTGCACGATACTTCGCTGAACAACTTCAACGGCACGTATGTCTTCTTCGGAGGCATCGGGCCGGAGCTGGATGCGGAGAATCAGGCGATTCCCGGCACCTCGATCCAGCTTACGGCGCTGCAGGTTTACCAGCGCACGCTGCTGCTCGAGCAAGCTGGTCTCACGGCTGCGCAGATTCGGCTGCTCGGCGGCGGAGCGACGCAATTCAGCCTGAGCGCTGGCATCCCCACCACAGCCGTGCGCCAGTTCGACGCAGGCTTATTCATCAACGATGACTGGCGCGTGCGTCCCAATCTCACCTTCAGCTATGGCCTGCGTTACGAGGCGCAAACCAATATCGGCGACCATGGTGACATCGCGCCGCGCATGGCCTTCGCGTGGGGCGTCGATGGCGGGGCGAACAAAGCTGCCAAGACCGTGCTGCGCGCCGGGTTCGGAACGTTCTATGACCGCATCGGGATTGCTGACACGCTCAACGCGCTGCGGTACAACGGCGTCACGCAGCAATCCTATTTGATTCTCAATCCAGACTTTTTTCCGACGATTCCGTCGCTGGCGTCATTAGCGGGCAGCGAACAGCCGCAGCAGTCACAACTGATTTACTCCGGAATCAAGGCGCCGCGCACTTACCAGACCAGCATCGGACTGGACCGCCAGGTGAATCAGCACTTTCGTTTGAATGCGACTTATGTGGTTACGCGCGGCGTGCACCTGGAGCGCTCGGTCAACATCAACGCGCCGGTTGACGGCGTGTATCCTTACGGCGATTCCGACATCCGCCTGCTGACCGAATCGGTCGGCTTCAGCCGCTCCAACATGCTGATCATCAGCCCGAATGTGAATTTCAAGAAGATCTTCCTCTTCGGGTTCTATGGCTATGCGCACGGCAAGGACGATAACGAAGGCTTCCCCGCCGATCCTTACAACCTGAGGGCCGAGTGGGGACCATCCTCGTTCGCCGATGTCCGCCACCGGCTGCTGCTGGGGAGCAGCCTGCCGCTGCCCCTGAAGTTCACCGTCAATCCTTTCTTCGTGATGCAGAGCGGCCAGCCTTATGACATCACCACGGGCATCGATTCCAATGGAGATGGGTTCGCCAGTGAGCGGCCCTCCCTGGTCACCGGCATGAGCGCATCCACCTGCACGGGCGCCAGCCTGGTTTATAGCGCGCCCTTCGGGTGCTTCAATCTGAATCCCGCGCCAGGCACGGCCATCGGGCGCAACTACGGGCGCGGACCGTGGACCGTAAACCTGGGCCTGCGACTGGCGCGCACCTGGTCGTTTGGCGGCTCGGGCGAATCCGGGCTTCCGCCGGGTCAGATGGGACCTCCGCCGGGCGCGGGCGGTGCGCGCGGCGGCCACGGTCCCGGCGGACCCGGTGGGGGCGGTCCCCCCCCAGGAGGCGGTCCTCCGCCAGGTATGTTCGGCAGCATGACCGGCAACAAATACAATCTCACGCTCAGCATTGCGGCGCACAACGCGCTGAACCATCCGAACTATGCTGCACCTGATGGCGACCTGAGCTCGCCTTATTTCGGCGAGTACCGCAGCCTGGCGGGATTCGGTCCATTCGGCGCACCGAGCACCTACAATCGCAAGATCGACCTGCAACTGCGCTTCACGTTCTGAACCCCCGGTTATAATCGGCATTTGACACTCAAAACCGCCTTCCTTTTCCCCGGACAGGGATCCCAATTCGCCGGCATGGGCAAGAACCTTGCCGCGCAATACGACGTAGCGCGGCGCGTGTTCGAGGAAGCGGACGACGCCCTGGGCTTTGCCATCTCGGCTCTGTGCTTCGAGGGTCCTGACGACGCCCTGAAGCTGACCGAGAACACGCAACCCGCGCTGCTCGCCGTCTCCACCGCCGCCGGCCGCGTGCTGGCCGAGCGCGGCATCGCGCCGGAATATGTGGCAGGCCACAGCCTGGGTGAATACTCGGCGCTGGTGGCAGCCGGAAGCCTGCAATTCGCCGATGCCGTGCGCTTGGTGCGCCAGCGCGGCCGGTACATGCAGGAAGCCGTGCCGCCCGGCGTGGGAGCCATGGCCGCGCTACTGCGCCTGCCGGAAGGTGCGCTCGAAGGGGTCCTCGAGCAGGCCGCACAGGGAGAGGTGGTGAGCGCGGCGAATCTGAATGCGCCGGACCAGGTGGTGATCGCCGGCCATGCGGGCGCCGTGAATCGGGCGATCGCGCTGGCCAAAGCCGCCGGTGCGCGCCGCGCAGTGTTACTGCCGGTAAGCGCGCCGTTCCATTGCGCGCTGATGAAACCCGCTCAGGAGCGCCTGGCGGCCGATCTGAACACGACGCGTTTCGCGGAATTGAACTGCCCGCTGGTGAACAACTGGCAGGCTCGTGAAGTGCGCACCGCCGCCGAGGCGCGGCAGGGCTTATTCGAGCAGGTGCCCAATCCTGTGCGCTGGGCGGAATCGATCCGCTATCTCGCCGCGCAGGGTGTCGAGCGATTCATCGAAGTGGGCGCCGGAGGCGTGCTCACCGGTTTGTTGCGCTCGATCGACTCGATCCTTCAAGGACTGCGGTTCGGCGAGCCGTCCGAATTGGACAAACTTACGGCATAACGTCAAGCCACCTCAGACGTTGCCGCCTGCAGCATGGCGCGCGCGTAGCCGACATTGTACGCGTAACCCGTGTAACCGCCGCCGCCGGGATAGTAGGGATGAAAGCCGGGCCGCTCGCGGTCCGCATCGAGCGCCCGCGGATGCTCCGGATAAATCATCCGCGGATACTTCTGCCGCACCAGTTCCTGCATCACCGCGAACATATTGATTTGGCCTTCGTCGATGAAGACTTCGGTGTACTTCTCATAGGGCACGCGCACGCGCACGTTGCGATAATGCACGTGGTTGATGCAATCCCGCGAGCCGAAATACCGGCACACCTCCACCGGATCCTGGCCCATCTCGCGCGTGACGCCGCAATCGAAAGTGATTCCGTTGTATGGACTCGGCACAATGTCCACGAGCCGTTTCCATCCTTCCACAGTGCCCATGATCTGGCCCGAGCCGCGGCTGACGGGCGCTGGCGGATCGTTGGGATGCAGCGCCAGCCGCACGCCCGCTTCGGCCGCCACGGGCACCACGGCCTTCAGAAAATAAGTCACGTTGCGCCACATCTCGTCCAGTGTGTGCACGCCTTCCGCGGGGAGCGGCGGCAGATCCTTCACGCGATCGTAGTCGAATGCCGTGAGGCCCGCGCCGCCCCGCCCGGTTTCCGCGTAATATCCTTCCACCAGGCGGTGCGCGTAGAAGTTGTACTCCACCACCGGCAGGCCCGCCTTTCCAGCCGCGCGAATCGACTGGCGCACTTTGTCGATCTCTTCATCGCGGCCCGGCCTGCCGTAGATGGCGTTCGGGAATCCCACGATCATCATGTTGCCCAGCGTTAGGCCGCCGGCCTTCAGGCGTTCCATCACCGCGCGGATGCTGGCTTCGGTCCAGGGAATGCGAGGGCCCCCCATCAACACGTGGTCCACACCCAGTTGCCGGATGCGGCGCATGCCCTCGTCATCCGCTCCCGCGGCTTCCAGCCGGCCGGAAACTTCCAGGCAAATCTCGGGGCCAGCGCCGCCCGCGGAGGCTTGTGCCGCTTGCAAGGCAGGCAGCGCGGATGGAGCCAGGGCGCCCGCCGCGGCGGCGCGCAGAATCGCTCTTCGAGACAAATCAGATTTCATGCCGCTCCTTTGCGTAACTCATACAATAAATCTATGCGGACTTCACTGGTGCGGCGCGCCGTGCGCCCATGGCTGGCTGCTGCCGGGCTGGTCCTAGCCTTGGCCGCTTTCGGTTCGCCACAGCGCTTTCCACCGGATCTCCCCATTCCCCAACCCAGCCCCAGCGACAGGACCCTCCCCAATGGCAAATCCCAGCAGGACGAAATCCTGAAGGCTGATTATCAGCAGGACTTGAAGGACGCGGCGCACCTCGTCGCCCTGGCTGAGCAACTCAAGAAGGATCTCGAGAAGAACGACCGCAACGTGCTCTCCGTCTCCAGCGTCAGGAAGACCGAAGAGATTGAGAAACTGGCGAAGCGCATCCGCATCCGGCTGGTGCGTTGACATCGCCATGCCTGGGCTTTTGGTTTCCGTTCTGGTAATTCTCCTGATGCAGCAGGCGGCCGCGCCGGCTGTCAAATCCCCGCTTCTGGTCCTGCTGGGCGGCCAGACCACGATCTGGCAGAACGCTTGCCATGAGCGCGGTTGGCAATTCCTGGAACCGTGGAGCCCATTGAAGGCCGGCAGCTTCGACGAGCGCGTGAAGGCCCTGGCGGACAAGGTGCGGGAAGCCGAAACGCGCCTCCCCGTGGACCCGAACCGCGTCTATCTGGCCGCGCAGGGCGATTCCGTGCCCGCGCTGTTCTATGTGGCTGCGCGCATTCCGGATTTGTGGGCCGCAGCGGTTGCCGCCGGCGGAAGCCCGCGCGCGGCGATTGACAGCGATCGCCTGTTTGCCGCCAACACCACGAACCTTCCTGTTCTCTGGGTGTTTTCAGAGAAGGACGAAGCTGCGCTCGGCAAGAAGCTCGAATCCGCCGGCTTCAATCTGGATTCGCAGGAGCGGCCCGAGGTCAAGCCCTCCGAGATCTTCGACTGGCTGGCCGACCATGAGCGCGATCCTTTCCCGACCACCGCCGATTACGAAACCGGCGACCGTTTGTTCAATCACTCCTACTGGGTGGAGATCACCCGCTTCGATCCGGCCGAGAAGAACGATGTGCTGGGCTCCACACGCGTGACGCCGCTAGGCTCGGGAGCCATCCTGGCGGCCGGTCCATTCGCCTACAATTCCGCGGATCCCGGACCGGGCGTGCTGGTCACCGCCCTGCCGCATAACTATACGGGCCCCTTGAAAGTCAACGACCGGATTGTGGAAATGGGCGGCAAGGCTCTGAAGAATGCCGCGGAGTTCGCCCAGATCCTGTACCGGACTTTTGACGAAAGGCCGGTCGTGATCATGGTGCAGCGTGGCAAGGAGCGCGTGCGGATTGAGACCAGGATTGTCGTGGCGCCACGGCCGGAGCAGGTGACTGCCCGTGTACGCGCGCATTTCCTGCCGGAATTGCACAGAATCGAGGTGGTGAGCCGCGAGGTCACCCAGATGAAGCTGACGCTGCCGGATTTCTGGCTGCCCGCCACGATCAATTGGAATGGAACCGATCTCGCCCAAGCCAAAACCGCGGGCTGCTGGCTGCTGGACGAAAAGAAGGAGCTACTGACCGCCAGCCGCTGCCCGTAGCCTGACCAACGTCTGCCGAATCCAGCTATTCTCTTTGCATGAAATCAATCTGTCTCGCATCGCTCCTGCTGGCCGTCTGCGCCGCGGCAGAATCGCAAACGCCCGCAACCTATCCACTCCAGGACGGCTTTGTGGATGCCCACGGCGTTCTGATCTACTACCAGATCGTGGGCCGCGGCTCGCCGCTGCTCATCCTGCACGGCGGCCCCGGCGCTTCGCATGACTACTTTCTGCCGTATCTGCTGCCGCTCGCCCGGCATCACAAGCTGGTCTTCATCGACGAGCGCGGCTCAGGCAAATCCGAAAAGCTGGAAGATCCCGCAGGCTACACCGTCGAGAACACGGTGGAGGATGCCGAAGCGGTCCGGCAAGGTCTTCAGCTCGGACGCATCAGCCTGCTCGGCCACTCCTGCGGTGGCGTGCTGGCTGAAGCCTACGCGCTCAAGTATCAGACCAACCTCACGCATCTGCTTTTGTGCAGCACGTTCGACAGCACACGGGAGATGAACCAAGTCCTTCGCCGGATGCTCGACCACATGACGCCCGAGCTGCGCGACCGGATTCAATCACTCGAAAAAGCAGGCCTGTTCGGCCAAGGCAAGGACTATGAGAAAGGCCGCTACCCGAATGACTACATGATCGCGGCCTGGGGCGAAGGCTATTTCCCGTATCTCTACCAGAGACGGCCCGACCCCAACTACGATCCCATTGCCAACGGAAACATGGCCTGGGACGTTTACCGCGAAATGTGGGGATCGCACGGCGAATTCGTGATCGACGGCAACCTGAAGTCGGTGGAGTACGCCGGGCAGCTGCATACGATCAAAGTGCCGACGCTGATCACGGTGGGCGACCACGACGAGTGCGCACCGTCACTTGCCGAGGAAATGCATCGTCTGATCGCCGACTCGAAGCTCGTGATTTTGCCGCACAGCGGCCACATGACTTTCGTCGATCAGCCTGGCTTGTTTATCAAGGCAGTAAGTGACTTCCTGGCGAAGTAGCGATTCTCAATCGATCACCGCGTCGATCGGTTTGCCCAGCACGCCCGGATAGCTGGCGGGATCCAGTCCAAGTAACTCGAGCGTCGTCGGTGCGATGTCGCGCTGGTAATAGTCTTTCGTGTTTTGGGCCTCTCCGCGCGCCGGCGTATCCGGTCCGACGACGGCCAGCCAGATCTGCTCCGCGCCTTGGATGTCTTTGCCGTGCGTGTCCCAGTCCTTCGGCGTTGCGCCGCGGCCATGATCGCAAGTCACCATCAGTGTGGTGGCATCGCGGTACGTAGGCGAGCTTTGCACCCACGTCCAGAGTTCGCGAAGAGCGGCGTCCACAAATTGAATCGTGCTCAGCACGCGGTCATAGCGGCGGGCGTGCGCCCAGTCATCCGTCTCATCGAAGGCGATGTAAAACAGCCGCGGTTCGACGCTCTTCAGGTACTCCATCGCGAGGCCGAACGAGAAGGCATCGTGGCGCGCGCTATCATCCAGAAACCGCGCCTGCATCTGCAGCTTATTCAACTCGTCCATCATCGCATTACCCGGCACGGGAGATATTTCGTATCCGGCATTGACGAAGAGTTCTCCGGGCCGGTCCTGGCAGATGTAGGGAAACATGTCCCAGGACGCGAACACCGCCACCTTTTCCGGCGGCAGATTCCACTGTTGCTTCACGAACTCCAGGAAACTCGGCGTAGGATTCTGCACCGCATCGTTGCCGCGGATGACGTCGTCTTGCGCGCGGCCCGTCAGGATCTCGGAATATCCGGGATACGACACGCGATAGTGATTGGTCACCTCGACGGAGCTGCCTTTGGTACGGTTGCCGAGCACCACTCCGGAAGGCGCCAGCGTGCCCCAGAAATAGGGCATCAGCGCCAAGCGGCGATCTTCGGCTTGCCGCTTCCACAAGCGGTCGCGCAGGGCGGGCGCGCCGGTCTCGGTCATCCCGGCTTCCTTGTCGTTCATCAAGGCGGGGTCGATGCCGGTGAACAGGTCCTGCCACCGCAGGCCATCGGAGGTGACAAGAATCAGGTTTCTTGTTTTGCGGCCGCCGGCGGCCAGGGGTCCGGCTGCGGCGGCCATCGCGGCGGCAGTGCCGCAGGTTGAAAAGAATTCACGGCGAGTCACAGGTCGATCATATCCCAGTTGCCGCGTCAGAAAAGGAAGCCTGCGTTACAATAACGTTGAATGTCCCCGGGGGAAACCATGGTCGCCCCGCCCGCATCATTTGCGTCTCAGTTGCTATCCCGGTTGGGCGAACTGGATGCGGCTGTGCAATCGGCCATCCGGGGCAAACCCGAGGTGGTGCGGCTCTCCCTGGTCTGCCTGCTGGCGCGCGGGCACCTGCTGATCGAGGACGTGCCCGGCGTGGGCAAAACCACGCTGGCCCAGTCGCTTGCACGCGGCGTGGCGTGCAGCTTCCACCGCCTCCAATTCACCAGCGACATGCTGCCCAGCGACGTGCTGGGCGTCACCATCTACAACGCGCACTCCGAAGCGTTCGAATTCAAGCCCGGACCCGTCTTCACCAATTTCCTGCTGGCCGACGAGATTAATCGCACCACGCCCAAGACACAGTCGGCTCTGCTGGAGGCTATGAACGAAGGCCAGGTTACCATTGACGGACACCCGCACGTGCTGCCGCGGCCTTTCATGGTGATCGCCACTCAGAATCCGGTCGAGCACCACGGCACCTATCCGCTGCCGGAATCGCAGATGGACCGGTTCCTGATGCGCCTGCGCATCGGCTATCCGGATTCGGCGAGCGAGCGCGAAATCCTGCGCAACTTCGAGATGGCCACCGCCGAGAGCGTGCGGCCCGTGCTCACGGGCGATGACGTGATCCGGCTCCAGGCGTCGGTGCAGCACGTCACCGTGGAAGAGTCGCTGGTCGATTACATGCTGGCCATTGTCGAGAAAACGCGCGCGCATGAATCGCTCACGCTGGGGGTAAGCCCGCGGGGTTCGCAGGCGCTGTTTCGCGCCGTGCAGGCGCTGGCGCTGCTAGAGGGCCGCGAGTACGCCATTCCGGACGATGTAAAGCGCCTGGCCGTGCCCGTGTTCGCGCATCGCGTGGTGGTGAATGCGCGCGCCGCTTTGGCACAGCGGCGCTCCGACCTGGGCGACCGGATCATCGAAGAGGTCCTCAGCCTGACTGATGTGCCACTGTAACCGGCGCCGCAATCCCATATGAAAACCGCCATTATCGGCCTGCCCATAGTAGGCAAGACTTCTCTGTTCACGATTCTCACCGGCGCCCACCAGGAAACCCGCATCGGCTCGACGGCCGCGCGCGTGGGTGTCGCCAAGGTGCCCGACGCACGCCTGGATGAACTGGCCAAACTGTTCGATCCCAAGAAAACCACGCACGCCACCGTGGAATACGTGGACATGCCCGCCATCTCCAAGGAGAGTTTGCGCGATGCCAGCTACGTGGCCAGCCTGCGCGTGGTGGACGCCTTCGCGCACGTCCTGCGGCTGTTCGAAGACGATACCATCCCCCACGAGAAAGGCACGCTCGATCCCCTGCGCGACCTGGAAGACGTGGAGACGGAGCTTATACTCAGCGATTTGATGGTGATCGAAAAGCGGCTGGAGCGGCTTGACAAAGATCGCAAGAAGATCAAGAATCCGGAACTGGACCGCGAGTTCGAGCTGTTGCAGAAGTGCCAGGCGGCCGTGGAGGCCAACCGGCCGCTACGCGAGATCGATCTCGACGCCGACGACGAAAAACGAATTCGTGGCTTCCAGTTTCTTTCGCAGAAGCCCATGCTGTACGTGTTGAACCTGGGCGAAGCGGATGCTCCTAAGCTGCACGAGAAGGAGCAGGAGTACCGCCAAGGTTCGCTGTCCGGGCGTAAACATACTGCCGTAGCCGCCATTTGCGGCAAGGTGGAAGCCGAGTTAGCCGAGCTGCCGTCCGCGGAGCAAAAGGACTTTCTGGCCAGTTATGGCTTGACCGAGTCCGGCCTGGAACGGCTGATTTCGGCAACTTACTCGCTGCTGGGGTTGATGTCGTTCCTGACTGCCGGCGAGGACGAAGTGCGGGCCTGGACGATTCCGTTCCACAGCGCGGCAGTAAAGGCTGCCGGCGCGATCCACTCCGACTTCGAGAAGAAGTTTATTCGCGCCGAAGTGGTCAATTGGAAATCGCTGGTGGACTTAGGCGGATACGCCGCGGTGCGCGACAAGGGCTTGCTGCGTCTGGAAGGCAAGGAGTATATTGTCAAAGACGGCGATGTGCTGGTGATCCGGCACGGTTAGCGCAGTAACAGAAATATCGTGCGGAAGTCATGCACGTTCCGCCGCCGGTGCCCGTCATGAATGCCAGAGGAGGTCAAATGCGCTTCGTCACCATCGTTTTGGCTACCTCGGTAGCCTTTGCGCAAACCACTAAGGTCTTTCAGCTTACGCAACATGAGGACCAGCCGAGCCTCCAGGAGATCGGCCAGTTACTTCATTTCGTGGCCGAGATTCCACAATCGTCCATCGACGGCGGAATAAAGGCTGTGACCATGAACGGAACAAATGAACAGGTCGCCACCGCCGATTGGCTGCTGCACCAGGTGGATCTACCGGCAACCGGGCCGTTCGCAGGCGTGCACGAGTACCCTCTGGCCGCAGGCGGCGATGTGCTCCGCGTCTTTTACCTGACTCACACGTCGACCCCGATGGAAGTACAGGAGATTGCTACCACGATTCGCTCGTTGGCGGACATTCGGCGGCTGGGGATCTACAATGAACGGAAGGCTCTTGCGGTGCGCGGCACCCCTCAGCAAGTGGCGCTGGCCGCGTGGCTCGTCGACCAGCTCAATCAGCCTGCCGGCACCCCCGCTCCAGGGCCTGACAAATTTAAGTATTCGGAGACTGAAGTGGCGCGCGTCTTTGAACTGGCCCACCCTGAGACGCCGCAGCAGTTGCAAGAGATAGTCACGCTAATCCGTTCCGTGGCGGACATGCAACGGGAGTTCATGTACCTGCCCAGAAACGCTATCGCCATGCGTGGGCCGGTGGACCGGGTAGACCTGGCCGCCTGGCTGGTTCACGAACTGGACCAACCCGCCGACGCGCCGGCTGAGTCACGCGAATACCGGCTGCCAAACGATCCGCAGAATACGGTACGGGTGTTCTACCTCGGAAATTCGCTGACCGATATGCAGCGCCGAACGGTGTTGACGCGGGTCCGCGCGACCGCCCATACCAACCGCATGTTCCTGTACAGCGCGCGCGACGCGCTAGTGGTGAGGGGCGCGCCGGAACAGATCGTTCAAGCGCAAAAGGTCGTGGAACAAACTACTGCGAGCTTCGCTGCCCATGCGAGCTCCACTCCGGCCCCTTGAACCTCCGCCGCACGACGGCCATATAGAGCATCGCCAAGCCCGCCAGCAGGCCGGCCACTGTCTTGCCCGCCAGCTCATTGGGCGGCATAATCAGCACCGCGCAGATGAATACGGCGTACACGATCGCTATCAGATTGATCGCCCCGCCGAAGCGGCCCAGGCTCCATACGGCCTGGCGCGGCCAGTCCGATCCCGCCCGCCGCGCGCGCCACGCTAGCGCGATGGGAATAATATAAGCCAGATACAGCGCCACGGTGCTCAGCGAAGTGACTACCGGGACAGCCTCCGTCCACAGCATGGCGGCCATGGATGCAGCCACGATCAGCCAGATGGCCGCCG
>Ga0335078_10008099_pt1 | contig 15609 bp, 13 predicted proteins | sample Lox_Sample_32_FD_206711 | JGI IMG/M metagenome (GOLD analysis project Ga0335078, IMG submission 206711) | Soil microbial communities from Loxahatchee National Wildlife Refuge, Florida, United States - Lox_Sample_3.2 | ecosystem: Environmental > Terrestrial > Soil > Wetlands | place: USA... | reverse complement strand
GTTTACGTATTGGTACCCGATTTTCTGCAATCCGGAATTATGCAGGGCGAGCGCCTGAGCTTTCATTTTTGCTGCCGTGGGATCCTTGCGGAGGAAGCTCCAGCTACTCCAGCCGAGAACGGGCGCGCGAGAGAGACCATTGTCCTCTGCGCTGGCGTTGAGCAGGATCCCGCCCGCCAACAACGCGACCAGCAGCGCTGGCCTAAAGCGGTGTGTCCATTCCCTCAAAAAAATCATCCCTCTCCTTTATCACAAGCGGGGCGACGAAAACAATTACGGCGTGTGGAAGCGGTGGCACATAACCGTGTTGCTGATTGCTCCTGCGGCCCGTGGAGCACCCTGGTCAATTGACGTAACATCTCCATTACACTCATTGAGGTTCTGGCAGCCCCACAGGCGGTGTCAACGAGTGTAAACGCCTGGTTTAGTCAACTATTCTGGAATCCGCATTTTCTTTCGGTGTAAAGTGCCAATCGAGAAGACTCTACCTTGCGAGAGCGTCTAATCCCCGAGTGCCATCGTTCTTGGGTTGACACCTGTTGAGTTGCTCCAATCGGGCCTTCTAGTAAGTTGTAAAATTGGGACCATGCGCACTTTCGTGTGGATTGGGGTTGGGGTGGCAGGCATAGGCTTAGCTTCCCCGTGTGGTGTCCCCAGCTCAGGGACATACAAACTGACAAACACCAGTCTCTCTGTCCAGGTGGTTCGCGGTGTTCTTTCATCCTCGCCGAGCGACCTGCGTTTCGCGGTCGGAACCGAGCCCGGCAGTGTTGCAATTGCCGATTTTAATAACGACGGTAAGCTCGATATCGTGACCGCGAACGAGCACAGCGGGGATGCCTCGGTGCTGTTGGGAGATGGCAAAGGAGGCTTTTCGGCAGCGCCCGGCTCGCCGTTTCCGGCCGGGCATGATCCAAACGATATTGCCGTCGGCGACTTCAATCGGGACGGTTGTCTTGATCTTGCCTTCGCGAACCATGACACACAGCAACTGACGGCGCTGCTGGGCAACTGCCAAGGACGGTTTGCGCCAGCGCCACACTCGCCGTTCACCATCGCGGTCAAGCCACATCCGCATGGCATCGCTACGGGCGATTTCAATGGCGACGGGAACCTCGATCTGGTTACAGACAGCTGGGGAGAGGATCGATTGGAGATCCTGTTCGGCGATGGGAAAGGTAGCTTCGCAACACCGGGCAGCTACGTCGCCGTGGGCAAGCACCCCTACCAACGAATCCGCGTGGCCGATATAAATGGCGATGGTAAAGCGGACATCGTCAGCCCAAATCTGGAGGGAGACAACGTCACGATTCTTCTCAGCGACGGCAAGGGCGGTTTCCGGCAGCCTCCAGGTTCGCCTTTTCCTTGCGGCGATTCTCCGTTCAACGTCGCTATCGGCGATGTCAATGGAGACGGCATTCCTGACCTTGCAATCGTCAACTCCCCCAGCAGCACCTCCGATCGCACAGGTCAAGATGGCCTGACGATCTTGATCGGCGACGGACACGGCGGGTTCACGAAGATGGCCGGTTCACCATTTGTGACCCCGAAGCGTCCGAATATGGTGGCAATCGGAGACATCAATGGCGACGGAGTTGGGGACGTCGTGGTCTCGAACCCGGATAGCGATACCATCACAATCTTCATGATGAGTCGGGAGGGTTCGGTCGCGTTGCGCTCGACCTTATCCGTTCCAGGGCATCCCAAGGGCCTTGCAATTCGCGACCTGAACGGCGATGGCAAAGGCGACATTGTCGTCACAAACACCGCCACCAACACGGTCACTGTGATATTGGGCAAATAGCGGGAAGAGAAGAAAGTGAACAAGCTTTTGTTTGGCCAAGCCGTTCTCTGGGCGGATTCGATCGCGTTTCTCCGAATCTGGTGCGGTGTGATATTTATCCGATACGGCCTGACTCTTCTTAGTCCGGCATCAATGTCAGACTTCGCAAGCACCCTCCAGCCCACTCACATCCCTTTTCCTTATATAGCATCGTATCTATGCAAGACGACGGAATTCATCGGCGGGATGCTGCTGGTGATTGGATTCTTAAGAAGACCTGCGGCGTTGCTGATCGCAATCGATATGACGGTCGCCACTTTTGTATTCCATAAGGGCTTGCTTCTTCGCAACGGCATGACGACGTTCATATTGCTTCTATGTTGCTTAACGATTGCTCTCCTTGGTCCCGACAAGCTCTCCCTTGACCGTGTAGTGGCCAATCGCCTCGGAAAGAAGTAGCGGTGCTGGCCGAAAATGATGTAGTTTTTCCTCTTGACTGTCCCTACGTGTCGTCTCCGCTGGCAATCACGAAGATCGCCAGTTCGAACGAATTATCATTTACCTTTCCATCCTCTACCAATCTGCTGAATGCAGGCAGTTGGACACCGCTAAAAGGAGTGAAACCTCGTTAACTGTTGTAACATCGCCATTGCACTCAAAATCCCCCGTCAAAATCGCGCAGAGGGGCGAACAGAGGGCGCAAGCTTGTGATTAGGCCTGTTTAAGACAGTTACTCGCGCCCAGCCCTCACCGGGAACCTTCTGATGATTCAAAACGTAGTCTGTCATGGGCACCCAAATGCCCCCTGTTTTTACGAGGAGCCACCCTGCACGTAAACGGTTTTCAGTCGAAACTCGCCTGTGCCCTGATTGCCTTGTTGGCCACTGCATCTTCACAAACAGTAGAAAGAGACGTACCCTACGGCAGCGATCCCAGACAGAGACTTGATGTATACCTTCCCAATAAGAAGCCGTTCGCAACTCTTGTATTCGTTCACGGAGGCAGTCTAGAGACCGGAGACAAGGCGGATGACGACTATCGTGGAGTCTGTCCATCGCTGGTCGGGAGAGGATTTGCGTGCGTCTCTATTAACTACCGCATGTTTGATACCGACCGGTGGCCGGCTCCCGCCGAAGACACGGCCGCCGCGACCGCGTGGGTGCGGCGCAACATCTCCTCTCGCGGCGGTGACGCCAAAAGGATCTTTCTCTTCGGACACAGCTCTGGGGCGAGGCTAGTAACTCTGATCGGAACAGATGCGAGCTATTTGAGAAAATACGACATGAAGCCATCGGACTTGCAAGGCGTGATTGGCGCGGGGTCGATTATGTGGGACGAGGAATTCGAGCAAGCCGCGGCACGAGCGACCCGTGAGCAGATCGAAAAGGCTTTTGCGTCCGACTACCGTTGGTATGGCAATGTGGAAACTTATCGGGATTCGTGGCCCATGAAACACGTGGGACCGGGATTGCCCCCTATGCTGCTGCTGATCGCGGAATCGGAAGAGGAACAGCCGCCTGTGTTGCGAAATGCGCAGAGGTTCACTGCAGAGATGAAAAAGAATGGAAACCGCGCACAATACCGCATACTGCCGGCTCGGACACACATGGCGACCGTTCGGCGTTTCGGCGAGAAGGGCGACCCGGCACTGGCGGCGGTAGCTGAGTTCGTAACAGGGCAGAGGTGAAACTGCCCTCGTTTGAGGGCGCAGACGGTCCCTTGGGCAGCCACCCCAAATCACATTTCTCGGTTGTTGTTGTAACATCCTCATTACACTCATTGGCCTTTAATCGGTAGACTGCACGTCCGAGAAAACTAGAATGAGGGCAAATGAACTGTCATGGCTGAGCGGGATCCGCGTCGTTTTTTGCTGCTGGCAGAAGGACACTATGATTGAAAACTTATATGAACTGGTCGGCGGACATCAGACTATCAAGGCTGCCACGGAACGTTTCTATCAAAAGGTCTTAGAGGATGATAACCTCCGCCACTTCTTTAGCGAGACTGACATGGCGCACCTCCGCTCCCGGCAGATTATGTTAATTTCCATGCTCCTCGGTGGAGGAGTGTACACCGGCAAAGATATTCATGGCACGCATGCCCTAGCCAGAGATCACGGACTGAACGACGCGCACTTCGACCTGTTCCTCAAGCACCTTCGCGCGGCCCTAGAAGAAGTGGGAGTCAAGCCGGAAAATGCCGGGAAAATCATGAAGCCTCTGGAACGAAAGCGAAGGGCTGTCTTGGATAAATGAGGTTACCTGTGATTAAGAGCCAGAAACCGTTTTCGGCGGCAAGTCTGCATTGCTGTCGATAAATCCCCATTACGCTCATTGACGGGATTCGGCCCCTTCCGGGGTCAATGAGCGCTATGGCCTGTTTGCGACATTTCACAGTCGGGCCGAGGCAGCTATTGCAGCTTGAGGTACTCGGCTTTGGCCTGCTGACGGTGGATACCCAGTCTTATGGTGACAAGCCGACGCGCTTGAGCAAATCGAGGTAGCGGGGATCGGAACGAATGTTGTCCAGCTGTGGCTCAACCTTTAGAAACACAATTCCCTGGTGTTGCCGGTAAGCGAGTTCGAGGAATTTGAACGCCACGTCTTTCTCTCCTAATAAAGCAGCATAGCTGGCAGCATCAAACGGATAGTAATCAGGGGACGACGGATCCTTGGTGATCTCAAATAACTTGCGCAGCATTCCGTCGCACCCGGATACGGCGTAGGCTTTCCGGATGGCAGCACCGGATTGTGGCTGCCCTTCCAAATCCTCGGAGCGAGCTATCTGTTCAGTGGCCTCGGCGCACATGTGCTTGGCCAGGTAGGTGGTTCCGAGATCGGCGGCGGCCCCTGCGTTCGGCTGGTCAAGCTCTTCGGCTTTCTGCTCTCGTTGGATCGCGCGGTCGTAATCGCGAGCCCAGTAGTAAATTTCCCCGGCGCCTTCGTAAATCGAAAACGACAGTGGATCGAGAACCTGGGCACGATCGATCTGATCGTAAGCCTCGGGGAATCGCCCCGTGAAGGTGAGGTACCAAGCATAGTAAAGCCGAGCATAGGCATTGTTAGAATTGAGTGAAAGGGCCTTCTTGAATTCGATCTCGCTTTCAGTCCACTTGAGATACTGAAACAACGCAAATCCCATGGCGGCATGTGCTTCGGACAGAGAATCGTCGAGTTCGATTGCCTTCTTGGCCGCCGCCATGCCTTGCTCTCGAAGGTTGGGCTCGTCTGCCTCCCCTAGATGAGAAATCAGGATTTCCGTGACGCCCAGCCCAGCATAGGCCGCCGCATAACTTGGGTCTTTCGCAATGGCCTGCTGAAAATTTTCTACCGCCTTCTTTCGGCTTTCCGGAGTCCAACGGTCGAAGAAGTACATTCCCCGGACATACAACTGATAGCTCTCCGGATTCTGTGTGCCCAACGTGGCCAGGCGGTTTTTCTGATCGCCGCTCAGCTTCGGTTGCAGTCGCTGCGAAAGATCACCGGCCATCTGCTGCTGCAGCGTGAGCATCTCCGAGGTTTTTGCCGCGTACTGCTTGCCCCACAAGTGGCTGCCGTCCTCCACCTTCATCAACTCTGCACTGAGCACGATCTGATCGCCGCGCTGTGCGATGCTTCCGGTCAGCACCGCATCCACTTTCAGTTGGCGGCCGGCCTGTTGCGGGTCCGTGTCCTTGCGCTTGTAGCGAAAGACCGAACCTCGCGACATGACTTTCAGATCAGGAACCTGAGAAATCGTGTCGATCACGGCATCAGTGACGCCATCACTCAGGTCGTCAAGGTTCGCGTCAGCGGAGGCGTTCGCGGATACGAACGGCAGCACAGCCACCGAGTGAATCGCTTGCGGATGCTTAGCAAGCATCGTCCACGCGGTCAGCGCGACGGCCACCAAAACGACCGGAACCGCCGCCCAAAGAACCCACACCTTTCGTGATCTACCTGCCTTTGGGATATCCGCTGCCGGAACGGCCGAGGATGTGGTATCCCGCCGCAGCCGCAGCAAGTCCGTGCGAATCTCGGAAGCATGCTGGTAGCGCAGATTGCGATCCTTCTCCAGGCACTTGTTGATGATCCTTTCCAGCTCGCCTGGCACGTCGGGATTCAGGCGGACCGGCGAGGTGGGCGCGCCATCAAGGATGCTCTTGAAAATGACTCCTGAACTCTCTCCGCGGAACGGCAACAAGCCCGTCGCCATCTCGTACATGACCACGCCGAAGGAGAACAGGTCGGTACGCGCGTCGAGTTCTTTGGCTCGCACCTGCTCCGGCGACATGTAGGAAATCGTTCCCAGCGCGGTGCCCGGGCTGGTCAGGTGGTCAGCCTCGATCGTGGCTTGCGACAAAGCGGAAGGGGCGGGCGCGCTTCCTACCGGGCTCACCTTGGCCAGGCCGAAGTCGAGAATTTTAGCATGCTCGCGCTTGGTGACGAAGATGTTGGCGGGCTTGATGTCGCGATGCACAATTCCCGCCGAGTGGGCGGCATCAACCGCGTCGGCAATCTCAATGCTCAGCGACAGGAGGGTTTCGTTGTCTAGTGGTCGGCCACTGATGCGATGCTTCAGCGTCACGCCGTCAAGAAACTCCATGACGATGAATGCCTGGCTGTTCTGCTCATCAATTTCATGGGTGGTGCAGATGTTGGGGTGATTCAGGGCGGACGCAGCCTTGGCCTCGCGCTGAAAGCGCGCGAGGGCCTGCGAGTCCTTGGCCACATCGTCGGGGAGGAACTTGAGGGCGACAAAACGCCCCAGCTTCGTATCCTCCGCCTTATAGACGACACCCATCCCGCCGCCGCCGAGCTTCTCGATGATGCGGTAGTGCGAGATCGTTTGGCCGATCATTGGGCTGAAATGTTAGGGCTAGAGGTACGGCAAGTCAATGAAGATGAGGAAGTTGGCAGTCTCGCGGCGCCATGGTTGTTTGTAAATCCCCATAGCGCTCATTGACCTCGTCAGCCAGTCCGGCAATCCTCAATGAGTGAAATCGCCTGTTCTCGACAGTTGACTTACGCTTTGCCCGTCATCCGAGCCGCATGCGGCTTCTCTGAGCGGTACGGCGGTGTAAATCTCGACTGTCCCTGCGACAAGAGTCCATTCAACTCGAAATCGACAAATTGGTCTGCCAGCGCATGCAAATCGGTCTTTTTTGCCTTCTCTAAGCAGTTGGTGGCGATTTCGTCAAACATCCCCAGCAGGAAATGAGCCGCCAAGTCGGGAGAGATTCTGCGGTGGTATAGTCCGGATTCCTGTCTGTTGAGAATCATCCTACTGAGAGCAGCCCTTACTGAGCAGCGGAGATCTTCACGTTTCCGAGCAGACGCTGGGTCAATCATGTTCGCATCCTGAACAACGATTCTCGCCGCAGCCAAGTTCCGATGATAGAACTCCAGCCAGCTGCGGATCCCGATGCGAACCTGTTTCTGGAAGTCATCCCTGTGTGACGCTGCTGAAAGCTGATCGAGTTGCTGAACAAGAAGTTTCTCTTCTTCTCGGAACTGGTCGACGATAGCCACGAAGACTTGCTGTTTACTCTGGAAGTAACGGTAGAACGATCCGCGAGCCACCCCCGCAGCCTCGATGATGTCGCTGATGGATGCCGTCCAGTAGCCTTTGCTCGCAAAAACGGTTGTGGCAGCATGCAGCAATTCCTTACGTCGCTTTTCGCGGGCAAGCCCAGCCCGCTCACTCTGTGGATTCCGCAAAGCTCCCTCACGTAGGTTGAGATATATCGCACACGGCGGCCAATCGACGTTGTGCGATGATCGCTGCTACTCCGAAAACAGCCCCCACTGCCAAGTTCTGCCAGAAGGACGCATTAGGACCAGATTGCCATATAAGGACGTGCGGAGCAGCGGACCTTGTCCGCCATACTAACCAGAATCGCACAGCATCCACACCGGAATGTAACAGGATGCCCGGCACGATGGAGTTTGTCGTGTAGGCGAGAATGCCCAGAATTGCGCCAAACATCGTGTATGGCAACAGCCAAGCAATTTCTTGACGACCGTTTGCGATATGGGCGAGACCGAAAAGAACTGCAGCGACGACGACTGCGAACCCAGGCTTAAACTGTTCCTCCAGAGACTCTTGCACGTATCCGCGAAACGCTGCTTCCTCCACAATTCCTGCCTCGGCGGCTGCCCCAATCAAAATACATATCGCCGTTAGGAATGAATAGCGAGTAATGCTGGAAGCCGACCACGGTGGAAGTCGAACGAATCGCGCCCAGACGTTGACGATGCAGACAAAGCTCACAATGGCAAGGACTCCGGTAATGAGCGCCCAAGACCATGCTCGACCGGGCAGGCGATGAGCGCGAAGGCGCCGCGCTCGCAGTTCTGCGGTGCTTTGTGGCAGCCACGCGCCACCGAGATAACGCCAATATCCCCAAAGGAAGCAACCGCCTGCCAAGAGCGCAAGCGGACCGCCAGCCCATGGGACCGACCTCACCAACTGAAGGCTGCCAAAGGTTAAAGCCGACCATCCCAGTGCCCCAAGAATCAGGATGAAGAGGCCCGTGAGGATCACCCGGACGATTATCGGTATCCGTTGCCAAACTCGCGATATGAATCTCATGATCGGCTCCTCGGAAGGCCATTCGGCTGCGTGCTTCGACCGCATCGGAAGTACGGAGCCCGCCCCCGATCCCACAAGACTAGACTGACGCGTCAGTCTAGTCAACTCAGCATTCGCTAAGACGGCGGGTTGTCATGAGCTCGGGTTCAGGTCGGGATGCTCGGCTACCCGGAAATTCACGACGCGACTGGTCGACGAGCGAAAATCCCCTTTACACTCATCGACTTTTGTGCCCTGGGCCATTTTGTGCCCGAGAATGTCCACCGGCGCACGAGAATGGCGATTTGCATTTTCGAAGGGCACATAAGGTCTGATGCGGAAAGTTGTGCTCCGTAGACCGCTATAAGAACTCATCGAAGCTGTCCGCCTCGGCTGAACCTTAATCTCCGGTTTGCTCGTGATCCAGGAGAATCTGAGACCGATTCGGGCAAGCCGACTTATCATTCCTTTACAGATCGATCATTGATGCGGCGATTTATCACTTGTTCAGAAAAGAAAATGGCGAAGCACACCCGCCGGTATTCAATCCTGAGTCCCGCCGTACCGTCGAATCAACCGATTGCCTCTTCCGAATCCTCGAATGAAGAAGGGTTTTGTCGGGCGGCAAAGTACAATTACCGGGAACCATCACGGACACTCAGCTCATTCAATGCGTAACGCCCTTACTGGGTCGATAGAGGCTGCGCGGCGTGCCGGAATGATACCGGCAAGGACAGCCGCGAGCGCCAGCACGCCAATGGCGATAGTCGTCACCGGCAGGTTCACGCTGGTTATCTCATAAAGCTGGGACCTGACGTACCGTACGCAGAAGCTTGCCACCGGAATGCCAATCGCCAGTCCAGCGACAGTCTGCAGGATGGCTCCGCCCATGACCGCACCGATGACGCGGCTTCGCGCCGCTCCAAGTGCCATGCGAATGCCGATATCCTTCGTGCGGCGGGCCACGGTGTAGGCCGTGACGCCATAGAGTCCGATGGCGGCGAGCAGAAGCGCCAGCAGACCGAAAAGAGAGGTTAGGCGCGAGATCAGCCGCTCCTCGTTAAACCGATCGTCAATCTGCTGCTGAAATGTCTGGAACTTTACGATGGTGAGGTTGGGGCTGATGCTCGCCAGCGCGTCGCTGACAATTTTCTCAATTCCGGGAATGGGACGGCTGGTCTGGACAACGAGTGCGCCCGCGTACACGGATCCATCCTTGTCCATGCGATAGTTGGGATCGCTGCCATTGCCGGCGGGCTGCGTGAGGGAAAGAAAATACATGGCGTGGTTCTTCCAGTAGACGCTTGTATAGGTGGTGTCTTCCACCACTCCGACGATCTCATGTGCTCCATCCGCTCCCGGGTGAAGTGGATCGTCGAAACCAAATCGATGGCCGATGGGATTGCGGTTCCCGAAAAACTGCTTGACGAATTCCTGGTTGACGACGGCGACGGAGGGAGCCTTCAGCGTGTCCTGCACCCTGAAGCCTCGTCCCATGACAACGTGTGTTCCGACGGAGTCGAAGTACTCCGGAGTGCATTTCACCCAGGATGCGGTTTTGTTTAGGTCCCGATCGCCCTGAACCTTTACGCCCGAGCCCCAGTCGTTCGCCTCCATGGGCGTGTAGGTCGAGAGGCCGACTTTGAGAACGCCGGGAATGGCATGGAAGCGGTCGACTATGGCCTGGTAAAGAGGCTCGACCTCGGTGATTTTGTAGCCGGCTGCTTGGGGATTAATGTGAGCGATATAGCGGTTTGTCGTATCCAATTTCATGTTCACGTTCTCTGCTTTGTTGAGGCTCTGTGCGAAGAGGCCCGCTGCAACGAGGAGTACGAGGGAGAGCGCGCTCTGCAAGACAACGAGTCCGCGCTGGAGAAAGGACGCTCCGTTGGCGGTTGTGCGCGAGTCAGAACGCAGAGCTTCAGCGGCCTGCGTACGCGCGGCCATCAGGGCCGGGGCAAGGCCAAAGAGGACGCCCGTCAAGAGCGACAACGCAAATGCGAAGCCGATGACCAGGGGCGATGGTGAAGCAGTGACCGGAATGTTGTGCTGGTCCGGAAAAGCCAGCGCCAATAGCGCGTGCGCTCCCAGATAAGACACGGCAAGTCCGAGCAGGCCGCCGATTCCCGAGAGAAGAGCACTTTCGTTCAGAAGCTGGCGCACAAGGCGGCCGCGTTTCGCGCCAAGCGCTGAGCGAATGGAAAACTCCGCGCGGCGGCTCATGCCGCGCACCAGCAGCAGGTTCGCAATATTTGCGCAGGCAACGAGTAGAACCAGCGCGGCAATCCATTGCAGGAGCGTTAGACGATCCTTATAACTTTCCTGCATGTTCCGGATACCGCCACCGCCGGGTGTGAGGACAACATGGGTGAGAAGAAGAACCTTTTGGGCGCGCGGGTCTGTAAATGTCTTGAGCGTGGCAAATTGCTGTTTGAGCAGGGCACTCGCTTTGGCCTGAAGCGCCGGCAGAGATGTTCCCGGCTTAACGCGACCGATGATGTAGGCCCACTGCTTGCTAGGATCGGTGAAGAACGAAGCGCCAATCACTTCATCCATCGCATTCATCGGGAGAAAGTACTTCGGAGGATTGGGGTCGATGCGATCCCCGTAAAATCCCTTTGGCGCAACACCAATGACCGTGACCGGCTTACTATTGATGTAGAACGTGCCTCCTACCACGCTCGGGTCGCCTGCGTAATCTTGCTGCCAGGCGTCATAGCTCATTACCGCCGTAGTGAGTGCGCCCTTTTGGTCATCGGCATCCATAAGAAGCCGGCCCGCCGCTGGCGAAAGACCAAAGGTCCGGAAGTAGTTTCCGGATACGAAGGTCCCCACCATAGATTTCGCGACTGTATCGGGCCCGGCGCGGCGGACGGTCAGGGGCCCCCCGCCATAGAAGGACGCCGTTGCGGCCAACTCTTCGAACTCCGGCAGGTTTTTCTTGAATGCGTAATAAGTGTCGGTCGCAAAGAGCGAGTAATCTCCTGTGTCGCTCCACTGGTCGCTGATGCAGCAGTCGTTTTTGTCGCCAATGCGGATGAGGGTTTTTGGATCGGTGACCGGCAGGTTGTGCAGCAATATGGCATTGACCAGCGTAAAGATCGCCGAGTTGGCGCCGATGCCAAGCGCGAGCGTGAGCAACACCGTAGCGGTGAATCCCGGTGTCTTTCGCAATTGGCGAAATGCAAACGATAGATCCTGCGACAGAACTCTCATCGACCGACCTCCACGCACACCCGCGTCTGTATAAGCGGCAAGCAAGTCGCGTACCAAACAACCTCTTCGCTAGTGTCGTGAAATCAATACATTGGGTCATCAATATCGCGGACGTTCGTTTCCATGTGTTCACAACGGAAAAGGAGTGTTCAAAGTCGGACGCTTTGCGACAAACGCAACGAGGCAAACGATGAGATCGCCAGGCGAGGTTTCGCGCAGGAGTGTGCCTGCACTGGTTGTCGAATGCATCACGACGCCGAGCGTTATTCGCGCCGCAACCTGGGCGTGAGCAAGCCCGTAACGGACGGCGACAAGCCCGCGTTCACATGAAAGGGAATGCAAGAGTTCCCGTCGCTCGGCTAGCGCTCTGCTGCAGTTGTGCGCAATCTCAACTATTGCGAACAGGCGATGCGCACATCGAGAGCGCTTTGCTCGGCACGAACACATAACGGGTGGGGTTAGGCGGATCATGGATCTCCATCGGAGATTTTCCGAATGGAGGGTTTCATGCTCGAAGATTATTACGTTAAACCTTCAACCGTGGACAGAGTCCGTGCCAGCTGGCTGGCTCCGCAAATAGAGAGCTACCTGGAATGGCTGGAATCGCACCGCTACTCTCGCCTCGTCGTGTATCGCCGGTTGCCGTTGCTTTTTCACTTTGCTGAGTTCGCACAGAAGAAAGGCTGCAAAGATGTTGCGTCCTGCAAGCCCTATCTCAAAGAATTCGTATCGCAGTGGTTGGAGCAACATGGGGCCAAGGCAAAGACCGCCGTTGCTGTGCGTAAGCATACGATTGATGCAGAGTGTGGTGTACGCCAGATGCTGCAGCTCGCCTGCAACGAGCCAGTAATGCGCAATCGCCGGCGGCGCCCGTTTCCACTCAAATCAGAAGTTCCGGGCTTTGCTGAGTATTTGCGCAGCAAACGTGGATTCGCGGAAAGCACCATTCGCAATTACCGTCGCCACCTGGATGAGTTTGCTCAGTACCTCAGCCGAACTGGCATCACTTCTTTCGGCCAGTTGTCTCCGGCAGTTCTTGCGGCCTTCATTGTGCAGTACAGGCCGAAGGTCGCTCCCCGCACACGCCTCGGTTTCTGCTGTCATTTGCGAGTTTTGTTGCGATTCTGTTACCGCGAGGGGATCACGACTCGCGACCTCAGCGGAGCTGTGGGAACGCCGCAGATATATCGGCTCAATGATGTGCCCCGTTCCATCACGTGGGATGACGTCCGGCGCATGCTGGAAGCGGTGGAGCGAAGGACGATTCGGGGACGGCGCGACTACGCGATTCTGCTTCTCTTGGTGACCTATGGTTTACGGGCGCATGAGGTCGCGAAGCTGACCCTGGATGATGTTGACTGGAAGCGCGAACGACTTCAGGTCCTGGCCCGCAAGGCAGGACATGCCACTGTCTATCCTCTGGCGGGAGTTGTTGCAGAAGCGATCATCGATTATCTCAAGCATGGCCGGCCTAGGACCGAGGACCGTCATCTGTTTTTCCGCGCCCGTGCGCCGCAAGCTCCGATTACTCCCGCGGCTGTGTCATCCAGTGTTGTGCTCTATCTTTACAAAGCAGGCATTCACGTACCCAAGGCTGGATCGCACACACTTCGCCACACCTGCGTCCAACGCCTGATCGACGCTGAGTTTCCACTGAAGACAATCGGCGATTACGTCGGCCATCGCTCGCCGGAGTCCACCCGCGTCTACAGCAAGGTGGCAATCGCGTCCTTGAGGGAAGTTGCCATGGGCGACGGGGAGGAGCTATGAACTCTCCCGCCTTCTTAAGCTCTATAGCGCCCTTCCTGACCCAGTTTGTCCAGTACAAGCGAGCATTAAATCGCAAGTATTGCGCCGACGCGGAAGTGTTGCGCCTTTTCGACCGTTACATCCACAGTCACAATATCGCCGGCTGGTTAGCAATCAATAGCTTAGTGATCGACGATTTTCTGAGATCTCACCCACGCCGCGTGAGTGCGCGCAGCTACAACCATCTTCTTGGAACCGTTCATCGTTTCTTCAAATTCGCCGTCATGCAGGAATGGATAGAACGGAATCCTGTTACTGCCTCTCCTCGTCCTGATACCGCAACCCGTATTCCGTATCTGTTCGATCTCGACACTGCAAAACAACTGCTCGCCGTAGCACACAGTTTCCCAGAACGCTCGAGGGCACGATATCGAGGTTTGGTTTACGAGACGATCTTTGCGTTGCTTTACGGCTTGGGATTGCGAGTAGGCGAAGTAGTCCGGCTGACTCTGGCCGATGTAGATCTTGCTCGTGACTTGCTCTTTATTAGGGAAAGCAAATTCCAAAAGACTCGTATCGTGCCGTTCGGCCCAAACCTGGCACGGCGGCTAAAACACTACGTGGAAGAACGACACGGCTGCAACCCTGAACCTGAGCGACCTCTTTTTTCCTTCACAAAGCGAGGTTGCATCTGCGTAGGCACGATTAGCCAGACTTTTCATGCTCTCTTACCCAGGCTTCAACTGCACATTCCACCCGGTGTATCACCACCCAGACTTCATGACCTGAGGCATTCCTTTGCGGTTGCCACGCTGCTGCGCTGGTACCGCCAGGGCATTGATCCTAACTGCCGCCTCATGCACCTCGCTACGTTCTTGGGGCACGTCGATCCCAACTCAACGGCCGTGTACCTGACCATTACGGAAGAGCTCCTTAATCAGGCTGCTTGGCGCTTCCAGGTGTTGGCTCCCAAAGGAGGCGTCCAGTGAAAAGCGTGGGGCAGTTGATATTTGCATTTTTCGAAGACTACTTGAAAACGCAAAAAGGACTCCGGCCCGGTTCCATCCGAAGTTATCGAGACACGCTGAAACTCTTTCTTGCCTATGTCGCAAGCAACTGCCGGCGTCCGATCACCCGGTTGATCTTGTCAGACCTGGCTGCACAGCGAGTACTCGACTTTCTGCACATGATCGAAGTCACGCGCGGAAATCACGTGAGCACGCGCAACCAGAGACTAGCCGCCCTTCACACATTCTACCGGTATCTCGGCCTCCAATATCCCGAGATGCTGGCCGAAGCTCAACGCGTGGAGGCGATACCTATGAAACGCACTACGCCTCCGCAAACTGATTACTTGGAGCACGACGAAATCGAAACTCTGTTCAAAACATTACCGCGCCATGGAAGCCTTTCACTTCGTGATCGCGGTATCTTCATGGTCCTCTATAACACCGGGGCACGGGTGCAGGAGATCGCCGACCTGCGCATTGCCGACGTCGATCTCGATGGCCCGTTGCGCATCCGACTCCATGGCCAGGGCGACAAGTGGCGAAGTTGCCCACTTTGGCCCGAAACTGCCGAAGTGTTGAAGACGTTAACCGCTGACCTTCAGGAAGGCCCCACTCCTCTATTCATGTCTCGTCAGCGAAAACCGCTGACGAGATTCGGTATTTACAAAATCGTCAAACGACACACATCTGGCTTGCGTCGCTCCACTCCAGAAAAGAAATATCGCGGCGTTTCCCCTCATGTGTTCCGCCATTCCACAGCGGTCGGGCTTCTGGAGCAGGGCGTCGATATCAACGTAATCCGCGCATGGCTGGGACACGTCAGTTTGGAAACTACCAGCCGCTATGCGGAGATCACTCTGAGAGGCAAAATGGCGGCTGTCGTGACTTGCCTTCCTCCGGTCGCAGCTTCGATAACATCGCGTCGAAGTGATGGATGGCGGAGAGATGAGGAGCTACTGAAATGGCTCAACTCGCTGTGATCGTTATGTGGCGCTCAGAGCGGCCACCGCCACATCCTACGTGCAGTCTAGCGTCCTCGGCCACAAAATGATCAAGGCCACAAAAGGCCGCTTATGTGCCCAGGCACATAAGCGGCCAGGTCAATGAGCGAAATCGCCTGGTTTCACGAGAAGTGCTGCGTCGTTTTGCTGACGGGCCAATCGATTTCGAGGTCGAGGATGCTGCCAACAGTTCGAAAGATGAACCGCGGTTCCTTTCCCTCATCCTGTACCGAGACTTTGATCCGCGCTCCGATGGCTGCGCGGTTTGTCTTCACGCCGGAGAGATGAACACTGATCC
>Ga0335078_10008098_pt1 | contig 15609 bp, 12 predicted proteins | sample Lox_Sample_32_FD_206711 | JGI IMG/M metagenome (GOLD analysis project Ga0335078, IMG submission 206711) | Soil microbial communities from Loxahatchee National Wildlife Refuge, Florida, United States - Lox_Sample_3.2 | ecosystem: Environmental > Terrestrial > Soil > Wetlands | place: USA... | reverse complement strand
CGGCCCGGTCGGCAGCTCCCGGGGGGACCGGCACCACTGGTCGTAGTCTGGCCATCGGCCGGTTTCTCGCCCGTCGGGCCTGACCAGCATCGCGCCGCGTGGTTCGAGCTGGAGAGCGGCTGCGGTGTCGGTGTCGAGTACGTGGACGGTGAGGGGGACGAGTCCGGAGTGGCGGGCCTTGGCGCCTTTCCACCGGGAATCGCCGGGCGCTGCGAGCAGGGTGAGCCCGTCGCCGATGAGGTCGAGGGTGGAGACGGGGTGGCCGGAGGCAGGGATCCAGTGGTGGGCTAGCCGGCCGGCTAGGTCCCAGGGGAGGGCTTCGCTGGTGGTGGCGCGGGCTCCGGTGGGCTGCGCGGCACGCTGGACGTTGTGCAGCCCGATCGGGCGGCGCTCGGTCTGGTAGGAGTCGAGCAGCCTTGGTGGCGCCCATCCGCGCAGTACCCAGGCGAGCTTCCAGCCGAGGTCGAAGGAGTCCTGGATGGCGGTGTTCATGCCGGTGCCGCCTCGTGGCGTCATGCGGTGGGCGGCGTCACCGGCCAGCAAGCCGCAGCCGTTGCGGTACCGGTCGGCGAGCTGCGCGGCGAACGGGAAGCTGCTGAGCCGCTCGATGCGCACCGGAAGATCGCTGATTCCGGCGGCGCGGGCGAGCAGGCCGGTGAGCTCATCCTGGCGCATGTCGGTGAACCGGGGCTGACCGGCGGCCCGTTCCCGGGAGATCCCCCAGCGGTCCCCGCGGCCCCGCTGGGCGAGGACCCCGGCAGCGTCCGGGCGGGTGATCACATAGAGCGCGTAGCGGCGGTCGCCGGCCGGGCCGGTCAGCGGCGCGGAAAACTCCACGCGCTCATAGTCGGCCAGGTGGTCTGGGCCGTCCATGCCGATGCCGAGCAGCTGGCGGACCCGGCTGCGGGCCCCGTCGGCGGCGATGACGTACTGGGCGCGGACAGGGCTTGTGGTTGCCGTCTCCCGGTCCATCAGCACGGCGTGGACACCGGCCTGGTCCTGGCTGAGCGCGGTCAGCTCGCAGCGGAACCGGACCTCCACGCTGGGCATCCGGCGCAGGTGAGCGAGCAGGATCGGCTCGTGGTGATCCTGGGGTGCCCAGGCCGGGCGGCAGGGACTGACCGCGGCCGCTTCCTCATCCGACGGGTAGCCCAGCGGCATCTCGGTGCCCTGGCCGCAGGCCAGGTCGGGGGTCACCCAGGCTCGCGGGATGACATCGGGCGCTCCGGCGCGTACGGCGTTCTCCAGCCCCCACCGGCGCATGAGCTCCATGCCCCGGGTGCTGATCACCAGGTTCCGCGACAGGGCCGGGATCCCGTCCCGCTTGTCGACGACCAGCACGCCGATCCCGTAGCGGGCCAGGGTGATGCCGGCCGCCAGCCCGGCCGGCCCGGCGCCCGCAACCAGCACCTCTGTGCGCCGATAATTTCGTGATAGTTTTACTCTATCCATATTTATAGTACTATCATCAATATGGCCGAGCCTGTCAAGAGGCGCTACGACAACTCCCGCCGCCAGGCCCAGGTCCGGGCCACCCGCCGGAAGGTGATCGAGGCCGCCACGCGCCTGTTCACTGAACACGGCTATCCGGCCACCACCATCGATGCCATCGCAGAGGCGGCGGACACGCCGCTGCCGACTTTGTACCGGCTGTTCGGCTCGAAACGGGCGCTGCTGGCCGCGGTCCTGGACACCGCCTTCGGCGGTGACGACCAGCCCGTCGCGTTCGCCGACCGGCCCGCCGTGCGCGCCGCACGAGCCGAAGCCGACCCGGTCAAGATGGTGACCGGGTTCGCCCGCATCGTCCGGGAATTCATGGAACGCTCCTCCGCTATCCAGCACGTGCTGGCCACAGCCGCCCAGATCGACGCCGAAGCGGCCGAGTTGCTGGCAGAGATCCGCCGGCAGCGTCACATCGGCCAGTCCAGGATCGTGACCGCCCTGCAAGCCAGGGGGGCACTCGACCCCGACCTCGATACCTCCGAAGCCGCCGACATCGTCTACGCCTTGCTGTCCCCGGACGTGCACAGGATCCTTACAGTCGAACGACGGTGGGACGCCGACCGCTACGAGCGCTGGGTAGCCCGCTCCCTCAGCTCACTTCTCCCCACCAGTCACCGCCCGCCAGCCAGCCCGGACACCAGGTCCCCAGCAGCAGACCACGCGGACAGCCCTCCGGCCACCGCGCCGGAAACCGGCCGCCCATAGGGCGTCCAAGCCCCAAGGCCATAACGATCTTTCGGCACGGCGCCAACGGCCATGGCGGTCCTTCGGCCAGCCACACAGATCGGCGGATCTCGCGCGACGGCCGCAGCCAGCGATCATCACGTAGCGCGACCGACAGTCCAGAGCGCGAGCGAACGGAACGCCGAGTATGGATCCCGACTAATGTCGATAGGTTATTGCTGCTTTCGTGGCACAGATAATCTGATCGGCGCGCCTAAGCTGATGGCCATCGAGGTGGTCTTGGCCGCTAAGCGAACATCTTTGGCGGGCTGGGCACGTCGGCATCCGGGTGCCGAGTGTAACGTCCGTTCATCTGGCGGCGGCTTGCGCACGGTGAGGCCGGTTATCGAGCCGTGCCGGCCGGTCAAGTGCAGGGTGCCTGGTCGCCGAGGAAGTGCAGTATCTCTGCCACGAGCAGGTCCGGTGTTGTTTTGAGAGCCTTATGGCCGGCGCCGGGGAGTTCGGTCACGGTAGCCGTAGGGAGGGCGGTGGCGAGTTTCCGCGTGATCTCGCTAGCCCACGGCGGGCTGGCCATGCCAACAAGCAGCAGTACCGGTTGCCGGACGCGGCGGGCGAGGCTGGTCAGGTCAGCGGCGGCCAGCGCTTGGGTTCGCGGGGTAGGGTTGCGGCGGCGATGGGCAGCACATCCTGCCCGCCGGGTGCATCGCGCAGCGCTTCCACCTCGCTGGGGGTCAGGCCGATGATTTCGGCGAGGAAGGTGAAGACCGCGCGGCCGACCTGGCCGTTGGCCACCATGGTGCTGACTCGCTCGGGCCAATTGTTCGGCGTTGCCTGCGGTCCGGGCGGCTCGTAGAGCACGAGGCGCCGGAACGGGGCGCCGCTGGCAGCTGCGCCCAGCACGCAGGTGGCACCGATGCTATGGCCGACCACGTCCACGGGACCGCCCCGGTCGCTGGCCAGCGCGGCCGCAACGGCTGCGACATCGGCGTATTCGCTGCTCAGCGCGTAGCTGTCGGAGTCGCCGCTGGAGCCGCGACCACGCTGGTCCATGGCCGTCACGCGCCGGTGGGCGATCAGCGGCCCCCACACGCGCTGCCAGTTGCTGATCGTGCCCATGCCACCGTGCACCAGCAGCAGCGGGGGTCCAGACCCAGCCGTCAGCAGGCCGATCCGGACACCGTCGGCGCTGGTGATGGAATGCCTGGTTCCCTCCACGTCACGACCCGGAGTGGTGTTCGGCTGGTGGCAGGAGCTGTTCGCAGAGCGTGTCGCCGAGCCAGTTCTCGTACTGGGCGTGGCTCCATCTTCGGGTGCGCACGAGCCGCCAGAAGATGTCGCTGGCGGTGAGGATCCACACGATGTCGATGGCGGCGGCGCGGTCAAGGGCCGCCTTAAGAGGGCTCTTCTGCAGGAGAGCGTCGATGACGATCGTGGCGCCGCCGCGCCGTTCATCCTCGCTGACGCGCCACAGGCCGTGCAGATCTTTATCCGCTGCCGCGGCCGCCCTGAACACTTCGTGCACGCCGGCGGACCTGCGGTGGATGGCCGTGGCGTTGCGCGCATACAGGCGCAGGGCGCGGCGTGGGTCGGGTTCGGCCAGCGCTTCCCGGTACCAGGGGCGCTGCGCGACGGGTACCGGCTCGTCGTCGCCTGCGAGGGCAATGTCGCGGAGCTGTTTGAGGATCGCCTGCTTGCTGCCCACCGCGGCGAACACGGTCGGCTTGGAGACGCCAGCGCGCCCGGCGATCTCGTCGATGGTGGTGGCCGTATAGCCCTGCGCGACAAACAGATCGTTGGCGGCGTCCAGGACCGCCTGCCTGGTCCGTGCCGCTGCGTCCCGGCGCAGGGGCGAGATGTAGCGCCGGGCACCTCGGTTGACTTCGGCCATAATTAACCTTACCGTACATCTAACAGATAGGTTTGTAGTAAGGGGGATGTCATGGTGACGAGCGACCCGGCGACGTTCGCGGACATGCTGTCGCGGGAGCAAGCTGCGGAAGCGGCGATGATCCTGGGTGACCCCGAACCATTCAAGGCGTTGTGGTCGCGCGGGAACGACATCTCGCTGTTCGGTGCCTTCGGCCCCTGCAAGAAGGGCTGGCACCAGATCAGCAAGACCATGGACTGGGTTGCCAGCCGCTACCGCGAAGGCGCGGTCACCGACGAATACGAAGTCGTGCACGAGGGCGCCGACCTGGCGTACACGGTGGGCTACGAGATCGCCGACGTGGTCCTCGACGGGGCGCCGATGGCCCGCCAGAGGCTGCGGGTCACGCAGATCTACCGCCGAGAGCACGGCGAGTGGCACCTGGTTCACCGCCACGGCGACTTCGCCCCCGCCGACCAGAGCCCGCCATGACCATAACGGGACTGAACACGACACGCTGCAGGTTCGGCGGATCGCCAAGCGCGAATATAGCCTGGTTGCACCCGCGGATTAGCGCCCGCGACCGGATCCCATCCCGAACATCCGGGCAACCGCCTGAGAGCCGTCTGGAGCTCAGCGGCGGTCCTGAATCGCCCACACCAGTGGCCGGAACCCTTGCCTCCATCCAATCGCCGACAGAGCCGAACGCAGACCGGCGGGTTCATACACCTGAGGTCACGCAGATCGCCCAGATCCGGCGCAGTGCGACTGATCGCGCCAACAAACCGACAGGCGAGCAGAACGGCGGCTACGTGCGCGCCTCCACTATGGATCGCAGTCACACCAAGTAATCGCGTTGGCCGCCACCGGGCAGCTCGGCATAGCCGCCACCGGGCAGATCCGGCTGGCCGTCGTCACGCGGGACCTAAACGGTTTGCCTCGTCTTCTCTTGATCGAGCCCGCCGCGCCGTTTATGGCGCCTTCTTGTGCGCCCAAAGGCCGGCAGGTCAACGCTGCTCCTTGCCGTGCTCGCGCCGAAGCGTGGTCACGGAGCGAAGCTGAGCAGGGCGCCGTCTGGTGCGAAGGCAAGGAGCTCGCGGCCCGTCCAAACAGGCGTGGTGTCGTCTTGCAGCGGCCCGGGCGCGCTGGGCAGGGTGCTCCATGCCACTCCCCGGCGTCGCCCCGGCAGAGGCCGCCGACGGGCCGGAACGCCCGTGACTCCCCGGCCCGGCCGATCCGCAGCCCAGGGCGAGCAGCGCCACGCAAACGCCCGCCGCCGCGCCCCGGCGGGCCAGTCCGGCCAGACCCGGCGTAAGGCCATCCGCGGGCGGCATCATGCTCATTGGACGCCGCCCGCGCCGCCGCGGTTGCGACCACACACGACACTGCAGACGAACCAGGCGCGCCGTGCCAGGACCCGCGGCTATTCACTTCATGGCCGCCGGGTCAGCGGGTTGCGCATGCGGGAGATGGCCGCATCACCTCGCGCTGGCCGGCCAATGCAGGCTGCCTGGACCACCCAGCTCCCGCCCGACCCGGGCCAGCTCCCCCTACCCCTTTCCGTCCCGCTCCCGGATCTCGAACACCATCTTCACCGCGCGCTCGCGCAGCTCCTTCCTCCGGATACTTCCGCTGTGCCGCCATGACCCTGCATCCTCCCAGGAATCAGAGCCTCCAAGATTCCCGGGGCGGTCCACCCGGACGGGCTTGACCCTCACCATGCAGAGCCCGAGCAGGAGGACCGGCAGGACGACGCCGATGCATGCGATCCATAGAGCCAGCACGACAGCACACTCCTATCTATGGGCCGCTGCATCCTCCTCGTGCGTCCACGCGGTTCGGTGCATCGGCCTGGCTCGTACTTGTCGGCGTCGGTGCGGATCAGCTCAAGTCCATCGCGCTGATGCACACGGTAACAAGCTCCAGGTCTTCTAGCGAACACCACGACCGGTTTCGTCCCAAGCGCGCGGCACGACGCGAGCAACGACTCGGTGGTACGCAGGTTCGCCCTCATGCCGAGGTCGAAGTCGGCTTCGCATTCCGCGCTGACCGCCGCGGCAAGATGAAGGATCACGTCGGCCCCGGCGAGCATGTCACGCCCGGGGCGGGTGGTATCCAGCAGGTCGCCGAGGTCGCCACGGATCGCAGCCACTCGTCCATCCGCGGCGAGATCCGGAGCAACCGGCGCACGGTCAACGAGCGTCACCCGGGATAGCGGGCGTGCCGCACTGCCTGCCACCTCGAGCGAGCCCGTGGCAAGCAGTTCCCGTGCGAGGCGTGAGCCTAGAAAGCCGGCGCCACCGGTGACCATAACGTTCGCCACGGCGTCTCCCGTCTCCCAGCCGGCATAGATGTCAGCCGGCACAGATGTCAGCCGGCATGGCAGTCGACCGGCATGGCATGTCGACCGGCATGGCATCCCGGCCGGCGTGGCATATCGACCGGCATGGCATGCCGGCCCGCGTGGCATATCGACCGGCATGGCATCTCAGCCGGTATGGGACGTCAGCTGGTATGGGACGTCGAATACGGTGATTTTACGTGTGCGACAGCTCATGGCCGATCCGAGGGGAAAGCTCGAGGGGAAAGCTCGAGGGGAATTCGAGGGGAAAGGGTTAGGTTGGTGCGCGACAGCCTGCCGGCCGCGTCCGAGGTGTTCGGCGGGCTACCTGAAGCCCTCCCGGACGACGATGTGCTCCGGGAGTCGATTCGCGCGATGCGGGTGGCTGACGGCTTGCTCCTTGGCGTGCTCGATGACGACCCGACCGGGTCGCAGGCGGTACACAACGTCGAGGTCGTGACCGTCCTGGAGGAGAACGCCTACGAGGCCGCGCTCGGCGGCGTGGCCGCGACCTGTTTCGTCCTGACCAACACGCGAAGCCTCGACGAGCCGGCCGCGGTCGAGCTGAATATGCTCGCAGCGCGCGGCCTGATCAGCGTTGCTGAACGGCGCGATGCCCGGATCCAACTCATCAGCCGCAGCGACTCGACGTTGCGCGGCCATATGATGGCGGAGGTGGCGGCGCTGCAGGCTGTTCGCCGTGAGGCGCTCGGCAGCGGGTTCGACGGGGTGCTGCTCGTCCCCGCCTTTCTCGAGGCCGGACGGCTGACCGCTGCCGACATCCACTGGGCTCGCATCGGCGCCCGCCTGGTAGCTGTGGGTGAGACCGAGTTCGCCCGGGATTCCACGTTCGGCTACCGCGCCTCGGACCTGCGGGACTTCGTCACGGAAAAGAGCGGCGGCGTGATCGGGCGAGACGACGTCCGCAGCATCGGCCTCGCGGATATCCGGCTGGGCGGGCCGTCCCGGGTGCGTGAGCTGCTTGCCGACGTGCGGGACGAGACGTGGGTCGTCGTCAACGCCGCCGAATACTCCGACCTGGAGACGGTGGCCTGCGGCGTGCTCCTGGCCGAGCGCGCGGGTCAGTCGTTCTTGTTTCGCACCGGGCCGTCGTTCGTGCGCGCCCTGAGCGGTCTCGGGCCCAGGGCGCCGCTTCGTGGTGAAGAGATCTGGCCGTCCGGTGGCCGCGGCCGGCACGGCGGGCACGGCTTGATCGTTGTCGGATCCCACGTCAGCCACACGAGCCGGCAGGTTGCCGCGCTTCGGGCGCGTGGTCGCACCTTCGACATCGAACTCGACGTCCCTTCCATCGTGAGCGGCGCGGACAACGTGGTGGCCGCTACGGCGCAGCAGGTTTCCGACGCGCTGAGCCGATCGGACGTCCTGCTCTATACCAGCCGCGCCGTCGCTGCAGGCAGCGACGGGGTAGACAACCTCGCAATCGCGCGCACAGTGTCCGCTGCCCTGTCCGGCACGGTCCGCGGTGCGCGGGCCGCGCAGCCCGCCTGGGTCATCGCCAAGGGCGGGATCACCTCGCACGATGTTGCGCTGCACGGGCTGGGTATCCGGCGCGCGGAGGTGGCCGGGCAGTTGTTTCCCGGGGTGATCTCGGTGTTGCACCCGATCGATGCCGCGCCCGAGGCGATCGGCGTGCCCTACGTCGTGTTCGCCGGCAACGTCGGCGACGAGGGAACGCTGAGACAGGTCGTGGCGATCCTCAACGGCGAACAGGATGACTCCTGACGCGAGCCAGCCCGGACTTCCGAAGATCATGAGCACGCGATCGCGGGAAAGTGGCTGTTGACCTGGGCGAATGGCAGGCAGGCGTGATCGGGGCGTGTTACTACAGGCTGCTGCGGGCGGGGGTCAGTCCGCGGGCGGGGTGAAATCGAAGAACTTCGGCGGTTCATGCAGGTTAAGAGCACGCAGGATGGTCTGCTGGCCTGGGGTGGCCGCGGAGCGCTGGGCGACGCGGCCGTCGGCGGTGGCGAGGGTGACCAGGTGCATGCGGTCGAGTTCGTGGCGCAGGTTGCGCCAGGTGTCGCCGGTGGCGTTCTCGGCGACACGGGCGAGCAGCAGCGCCAGCCAGCACAGCTGGACGTGGGCGCGGATGCGGTCTTCGCGATAGTGGAACACCGGCCGCAGCGCCAGCGCGCCCTTCATGTCGCGCCAGCCGCGCTCGACCGCGATCAGCTGCTTGTAAGCGGCGGCGAGGTCGTCGGGGGTGAGGGTGAGGTCGGAGGTGCGCAGCAGCCACTTGCCGTCAAGGTGGGCTTCGCGCTTGATCGCGGCGTGGCCGGTCCGCAACAGCCCGTTCTTGGTGCGCCGCAGGTAGCGGCGCAGTCCCGGCTTGGCCTTGAGCTGCCCGGCGAGCTCGTCGCGCTTGCCCGCGGTCCAGGCGTCCGAGCCGCCGATGAGCCCTTCGAGGTGGGCGATCAGCCGGTGGCGGACGGCCTTGTCCCGTTCGGCGGCCTCGGGGTTGTGGCAGATCACGAACCGCTCGGCCCGGGCCCCCTGCTCCCGCGGAGGAACCCACACCTCCTTGACTCGCAGGTTCCCGGCCACGGTGTGGTAGCGGCCCTGGCGGGCCAGCGCGGCGGCGGCCGCGGCGTTGGTGTGCCGGAGCTTCTCGGCGTGGATGTAGTGCCCGCCGCCCCGGGTCAGGTAGGCCCGGTTGGCGGCGGAGGCGAACCCGCGGTCGGCGACCCAGACCAGGCGTCGCAGGTTCGCACCGTCCAGGCCGTCCTTGACGGTGCGGATGATCTCCTGGTCGGATGTGTCGCCGGGGAAGGTCCAGCAGCGCACCGGGATCCCGTCGCGGGTGACCGCCATCGCGATGACCACCTGCGGCAGATCGGCCCGGTGGTCCTTGGAGTGCCCGAACGTGCGGGCCCCAGATTCGGCGGGCTTGCTGATTCCGTCTTCGGCGGGCTCGCCGGCCAGCCCGGCGAGCTCGCAGGCGACCTCGCACTCCCAGTAGGTGGAGGTGGTGCCTGCGAAGACGATGTCCAGGTCCAGGTTGAGCAGGTGCGCGACCGAGCCGAAGATCTCGCCGGCGATCTCGCCCAGCGCATCCAGCAGGAAGTCCATCGCAGCGTACGCCGCGTCCTCGCTGAACCCCGGGCAGCCCCCGGCCGCGACCCGCTCGGCCACCCAGCGGGTGGCCGCCAGCTTCGAGCCCGGTTCCAGCGCCCGCTGCGCCACCAGCGCGAAGATCACCCGCTCGGTAGCCTCCCCGTCGATCCGGCGGCCCGCCGCCACCCGCCGGATCGCGCGGCCGATCTCCAGCCGCTCCCACAGCTGGCCGAGCACCCACGCCCCGCCCATCCGCCGCGAGTCGAGCACTTCCACCTCGCCGGCCGCCGCGGCGGCCACCGCCTGCTCGGGTTCGAGGAACCGGGAGATCGAGGCGACCAGCCGGGCCAGCGCCTGGCGGTCGACCCTGTCGGCACGGCCGAAGTTGTGGATCACCTTGGCGACCGGACTGCCGGTCCGCGGGTGCCGCTCGTTGTGCGCCAGCTGCAGGTACCGCACCACGCTGCCGTCCTTGTTGACCCGCCGGGTCTCACGCAGGTACACGCCTACAAGCCAAGCCATCGCGGCAGCCCAGCGCCAGCGACACGCCGGATAGCGTGTGCCTACACCAATTCGCGGTCAGCGCAGGCCCACAGGCCCATGACCAGGACAAACGCTCTCGATCAAGCCCTCATGTGCCTGTGATCTTCGGAAGTCCGGCCAGCCGGCTCGGGCTATGCAGGCGAACGACCAGGCGGGCCAGCCCTCGGCCGATGACAAGCGGGAGGACCAGCAGGAACAGGCCCCCGCCGAGCAGCGCCGCGCCGCGCACATCTATCCGCCGGGCCGCGGCTGCCCTGAAGCAGCTGCATGAACACGGCGGTGAGGGTGATCGCGAGCACGAGCCATTGGTGCCTCGACCCGCCCGCGTTCATCCGGTCCATGGTCGCCCGCGCAATGGACGGCTGGGCCGCGCCCGAGGCGCGACAGCCGGAGTTCTTCGTCAAGGCCGTATTTCCGGCCTCGCCCGCTCCGGCGGATGGCGCACAGGAACGATGACCGGCAAACGAATGTCACACGAGGAACCACTACGCTTCGTGACCAGCTGGCGTGCGTGATCACCCAAGCCGGGGCATCGGCAGTAGCCTTTTGGCATCCGTGCCCGTACGCGCGTCGGCATCGACCCGGAGTCGGCTCGGCAGCGGAATCGGCGCCGGCTCCGCCCATCATCGACGAGGAGCAGATCGGCATGACCCTCTTCCAGCGGGCCCACGACATAGTTCAGGCCAAGGCCAATAAGGCGCTCGACGCCGCCGAGAAACCCGACGAGATGCTCGATCTGTCTTATGAGCAGATGCTCGATCAGATCACCCAGGTGCGCCGTGGGCTAGTGGACATCGCCGCGTCTCGCAAGCAGATCGAGCTGCAGGAGCAGCAGTTCCGGAACTCGGTGGACCATCTCCAGGACCAGGCCAGGGCGGCGCTGTCCCAGGGCAAGGAGGATCTGGCGAAGGAGGCCCTCTCCCGCAAGGCCGCCGCCCAGGCTCAGGTCGACGCCCTGGACACCCAGCGCGAGCAGCTCGGCGAGCAAGAGGAGAAGCTCGAGCACACCCTCGCTGCGCTGCAGAAGAGGGTGAACCAGTTCCGTACGCAGAAGGAAGTGCTGAAGGCGCAGTACACCGCGGCGAAGGCCGAGAGCTCGGTGGGCGAGAGCGCCGGGGGGATCTCTACGACCTTTAGCGACTCGGGAGCGACGCTCCAGCGGGCCCAGGACAAGATCGCCACGATGCAGGCCCGCGCCGGCGCCGTAGATGAGCTGCTCCAGTCCGGAGTGCTCGAAGACGTCGGAGGAGACACCGACGACATCCAGAAGGAGCTCGACGAAGCCGGGGCCGCCGCCCAGGTGGACAAGGAGCTTGCCGCGCTCAAGGCCGAGATCGGCCCAGGCGGCTCATCGGCACCACCAGAGCTAACCGGGGGCGCTGGGGGCGCTGGGAGCACTGGGAGCACTGGGAGCACTGGGAGCACTGGGAGCACTGGGAGCACTGGGAGCACTGGGAGCTGACGCCCGGCGGCGCCTCAGGTGTTCGGGCGCGACGCAAGATTGCCCGCCCACGCATGCGCGTGCGCACGACGCGGCCGGTGACCTGCGCCGGCCGCGTGGCGGCGGCTCACGCGCTCTCCGCGGCCCCACCCCGCCGGGCCATCCGGGCCCGGTCGAACAGTGGGGCGGCGGCGGCAGCGAGCAACGCGGCTCTGATCGCGATACGGGCGATCTGCCAGCCCGCCATACCGCCGACGGTGACAACTTGCGCAGCGGGCGCGCCGGCCCCGGTGCGACGCCCGTTCTCCCGCCGGCCGGCGGCGGCTGCAGCTGAGCGAGCGCAGCCGGCCGCCTGGCGGCGAATGCCCGGCGCAGGCCAGCCCTGCCAGGGCTGCGAGGAAGCGGTGGATGCGGTTCACGCCGATCTCGTTTCAGGTTGGGTACAGAATTGGCTGTCGTTCACTGGGGGTGATGGCTGAGGCATGGGCCAGGAGCCTTCTTGAACTGGAAGATGTCATCAGCGACCAGGCCGTGGGCTGTGCGGTGCACGGTCGCTGCCGCGTCTGCGGAAGGCGCTTCGACAAGGCAGCACACCTTGCCGTGTTCGTCATCGACCCAGTAACGCAGATAACGGACGTCGTATCCATGTCAGCGGGGGTAGGACAGGCCGGGACGGGTCAGGTCCCGGCCTCCGTCGTCACGTTCCATGGCGTGCTGGCGAGCGCGACCATCGGTGCTGGCTGATCGGCGGGAAGCGATCAAGCTGATCAGCCGGAAGTGATCAAACGCGCGACCTGTGCCGTGTGGGATGTAGGGCCGGTGAGATCGTGGTGGGCTCGCCGGCGAGAATCGGTGCGACGCATCGTGATGCTGCGGCGGAAGCGAGGAGCGCAAGCTAGTGACCCAGGATCGGCTGGCGGGCAGCTTGCTGTCGGTGAACGTGGGCATGCCGCAGGATCTGCTCTGGCACGGCAGGACGGTGCATACGGCAGTGTGGAAGCGGCCGGTCGATGGCACGCGGCTGGTGCGGCGGCTCAACATCGATGGTGACGGCCAGGGGGACCTGGCCGGGCACGGCGGGGAACACCGCGCGGTGTTCGTGTACCAGATCGAGTCCTACCGGTACTGGCAGGAGCAGCTGGGCCGCGATGACTTTGAGTATGGGCAGTTCGGCGAGAACTTCACCGTGCAGGGGCTGTCCGATGACCGGGTGTGTATCGGCGATCGGTACCAGATCGGTGCGGCCCTCTTTGAGGTGACCCAGCCCCGAGTCACCTGCTACCGGGTGGGCATCCGGCTGGACGACCCGCGGATACCCGCGCTGCTGGTCTCCCATCACCGGCCCGGCTTTTACCTCCGGGTGCTGCGCGAGGGCACCGTGCAGGCCGGGGATGAGATCGTGCACGTGGCCTCCGGGCCTGAGGGCATGACGGTCGCTGAGATGGACGCGCTGCTCTATCTGCCTGGGCATCCCCGCCAGCAGGTGCTGCGCGCGCTGCGGATCCCGGCGCTGCCCGATGGCTGGCGGAACTCGTTCCAGGCGATGCTCGGCCAGCCTGAGGCGCCGGGCGCCGCCATCGGCAACGCTGGCCTGACGCCGGTGAGCCCGCCGCCTGCCTGGCCGGGATTCCGCCCGCTTGCGGTGAGCGCGATCGAACGGGAAAGCGACTCGGTGGTCTCGGTGCGTCTGGCCGATCCTGCGGGTGTGGCGGTGCCGGCCGCCCTGCCGGGACAGTTCCTGACCCTGCGCTTGCAAACCGACCCTGGCGCGCAGCCACTGCTACGCAGCTACTCGCTGTCCGGAGCCCCGGGGGCCGATTCCTACCGGATCAGCGTTAAACGGGAGCCACAGGGCGCAGGCAGCCGGTTCGTGCACACCCGGGTGCGGGCCGGCGACCTGCTGGAAGTCGCCGCACCGCGGGGCACTTTCACCCTTCAGCCGGGTGCGGCGCCGGTCCTGCTGATCAGCGCGGGCGTTGGCGCCACCCCGGTGCTGGCCATGTTGCATGCCCTGGCCGCCGCCGGGTCCGGCCGCGACATCTGGTGGGTACACGGCGCGCGCAGCCGGGCCGAGGAGCCGTTCGCCGCCGAGTCCCGCTCCCTCGTCGAGGCGCTGGCCAGCGGGCACCGACACATCTGCTACAGCCGCCCGGGACCAGACGATGCCCAAGGCCGCGATTACCAGACGGCAGGGCGCCTGTCCGCGTCGGTCCTGTCCACCCTGAACCTGCCGCGCAACGCCGACGCCTACGTCTGCGGCCCGGCAGCGTTCATGGCAGACGTCACGGCCGCCTTGGCCGAGATGGGCCTCGATCGCGTCCGCATTCGCACCGAGATCTTCGGCGCCGCGCCTGCCCAGACGCCGGGCATCGCGCGCACCTCGGCGCGGCCTCCGCATCCGCCAGCAGGTGCGCCGGCCGCCGGCCCGAACGTCGCATTCGCCCGCAGCAGCCTGGCGGTACGCTGGGACCCGGGCTATGCCAGCCTGCTTGAGCTGGCCGAGGCCTACGACATACCAGTGCGCTGGTCATGTCGCACCGGTGTGTGCCATACGTGCGAGACGGGCCTGATGTCAGGAGCCGTCAGCTACGCCCCTGATCCGGTCGATAACCCCGCCGATGGCAGCGCCTTGATCTGCTGCTCGCAGCCGCGTGGCGACCTGGTGCTCGACCTGTGACGGCGTGGTCCACCGCGGTCGCCAGATGTCCGGCGTTCGTGCCCGGCTACGACAACGGCCGGGGCTCCTTATGGCGTCTGGGCAGTCACCCGCGTCTTCGTCGACCCGGCCTGGGCGTCCACCGCCGATCCGGGCACGACGTGGCTTTCCTCGCCGTAGCGCAGCCCAGCAGCAACACCAAAGTCGAAAATGTCACTGGCACCGAGCGCCTGGCCATTGGCCAACTGTCCACCGCATAGTGCGGGTGATCGGCTATCCGGGCACCCAAGATCAGCCCATTAGCTGCCAGAACCGCACCATCGCGGTCGGCTCCAGCCCGATGTAATTCGATTGTGACAGCTACACCGACGGCACTAGCGGTGGCCCGTTCCTGACCGGCGTGGACGCGGCCACAGGCGAGGGAACGGTGATCGGCGTCATCGGTAGATACCAGCAGGGCGGGGACGACAGCGCTTTACCTTGACGCAGGGCTTTAGCGTCCTCGCGAGCAGCGCCAAAGCGCGTACATCGCCCGCATCCCCCCGCAGCTATCCACGCCGCTCGCCCGCACCCTCGACGGCCATTACGCCCGGCGACAGCGAGGCCTACGCGCTGACCCGCGAGCCCTTACCATCTCCAGCGACATCACGCCGGGCCACGACACGCACGTGCGGCCCGCTCACCGCGCCCCGCCGCACTCGTCTTTCTTCTTGATCACGTGGTGTGTACTTACCGTCACGATGGCGGCTAGCAGTGCTTTCACATGCAAAATGCGATGAGCGTGCGCAAATCAGGAAAAGGCAGCGCGCACTGGCGCGGCGGGAGCATGGAATTTACGCGGAACCGGTCGACCGGCACGCCGTAACGAACAAAAAGAACAAAAAGAACAGAAAGTCTTTTATCCGAGCCCTTAGCACCAATGGCTCGAATTCTTAACCCGATCTGAAGAAGATCTGCAGTAGGTCTTAGCACCCGGTCGCGCAGTCTAGATGACACAGGCCCATCAAGAGCCGGGTTCGTCCGGCGCATAACAGGAGCGTCAGGTTGTCCCGACGCCGTACCGGTTGGCGAGCCCCCGCCAGAGAAGGGAATCATCTGTGACTTCTATCAGGAAGCTAGTTATCACCACCGCGCTGGTGGCAGGGATTAGCGTGGCGGGGATCGCTCCGGCGATGGCCACGACGTCACACGGGCCCTCTTACCAGCGGTGTCACTACCACTGGTCCAGGCATCACCGCTGGTGCAGGTTCTACTAATCGGCGGACGCGGAGGCCGTGTGCAAACTGCGTACGGACGTCCTATATGCGCTTTACAGGAACGGAAAGGCCAATACGGAATGCCGGATCATTCGGACACGATCGCCGCCGACTTGCCTAGCCCTGATCATTCACAGGAGTGGGGTGCTGCCGCTGCCCATCCTGCGGAACGCGGCGATGGGCGGGATTTTAGCGTGAGGGTATGACAACGGCCCGGCTGGCGGGCCGGGTGCCGGGGGTTTC
>Ga0335078_10008097_pt1 | contig 15611 bp, 7 predicted proteins | sample Lox_Sample_32_FD_206711 | JGI IMG/M metagenome (GOLD analysis project Ga0335078, IMG submission 206711) | Soil microbial communities from Loxahatchee National Wildlife Refuge, Florida, United States - Lox_Sample_3.2 | ecosystem: Environmental > Terrestrial > Soil > Wetlands | place: USA: Florida... | reverse complement strand
GCTGACCACCCTGGCCCACGCGCTGGTGCGCACCGGCGGCCGCTACGGGATGGTGACCATGTGCGAGGGCGGCGGCCAGGCCAACGTCACCATCATCGAGCGCCTGTGATCGGCCGCCCTCTGGCCGCCGCACGAACCGGAGAGGACCGCGATCGGCTGGCTATGACAGCAGCCAGCCAACGGCCTGGGCCACGGACGCGAACGCGAACGGTTCCTGGTCCTGCGCGGTGCTCGCTTCGCCCTGCGCCACCCGGATGATTCGGGTACGCGTCTCGCGGGCGGCGGACAGCAGTGCCGCGGCAGGCTGCTGGGTGCCGTCGGTGGCCGCGGTGAAGCCGTCCGCGAACACCGCTTCGGCGAGTTCGGTGAGGGCGAGCCACTGGCGCGGCGGCGGTGCGAGCCGGAAGTAGTGGACGCCGGCCGCGGCCACGATGTGGCTCATCTCCACGTCGTCCGTGGTTGGCCCGTACAGGTAGACGGTCGGACCGGTCGGGACCCAGGTGCCGTCGCCGTCGACAAGCATGAACGCGGCGCACGGGCCGGTCCCCAGTCTTTTCAGGACCTCGGCTGCCTCGCCGGTGACGGTCCCGTCCGGCTGGGCCAGCTCGCGGATCACGAGCGAGCGCCGGCCGCGCAGGACAGCGGAGAACAGGTCCGCCTCGTCGACCTCGTCGACGGTCGGTAGGGGTGTGCGCCAGGCGCCGCTGGCGTGCATGGCAACGGCCGCCGCCTCGTCGTCGGTGAGGGCCAGCCTGTTCACATCGGTCATGTCGCAGCCTTCCAGACAATGCTGGCCACTTGGCCGGGCATCGCCTTGAACGTGGGCAAGTAGTCGTTGCGGAAGACGCCGGGGTCGAGGGGGTTGGGAATTCCCTGGTTCCACTGGATCTGGCGCGCGAGCTCGAAGTTCTTCTGGTAGAGGCTGATGTCGAATCCCAAAAGGTAGGCGGCCGGGTTCTTCGAGCCCTTCAACGCCCCGGCGGTGGCGTCGACAAGCTGGCCGCCGGCGTCGGCGTAGTGGCCATGGACCGCGTCAACCCCGGCTACTCCCAGGGAGACACCGGTGGACACCTGCGACAGGGGGCCTGCGACCTTGTCCACCCTGTCCAGGACGACCGGGACATGCGCCCGCGTGAGCAGGTCGTCGGCCTGCTGCACGTGTGGATTGTCGTGCAACCAGTGCAGGACTGGCGACTGCTTGTATTTGAGCAAAGGGCTGTTGTTGTCAAGTTCCATCAGCCGCGTCCAGGTCTTGTCGTAACGGCCGGTGACATCGCTGTTGCCGGCCACTTCCATGAGCCTTTCGAGCGGTGTCTCCACACGTGACAGCCCGTCGTTGAGCCCATCCACGGCATTCCAGACGCGGCCGGCGCCGGCCAGCAGCCCGGCGAGCGTGAGGCCGGCCACGGCGGCCCCGGCTCCTGAACCCCCGGTCTGCCCACCGCTGTGGTCGGCGGCGCTGGTCTGGATCTGCTGCTGGATGTTCGCGACCAGGTGGGTGTGCATGTCGGTCAGCGCGTGCGCCGCGCCGCTGAGCGCCCCGTGGTACTGCGCCACCCACCGCTGCTGGAAGGTGGCCGAGGCCGGCCCGCGCCAGTGCTGGCTGAGCTCGGCCGTGAGGGTGGTGAGCATGCCCGTGATCTGGGCCAGCCCACGCGCGTACCCGTCGAGCCGCTGCGCGAGGCGCTGCGCTTGATCGACATCCATACCGTCGAGTGACATCTCTCGCTCCCGTTGTCCAGTCCCTGGGGCGGCGGGCAGCCCCAGGGACGTCACCATTAGGCCCTAGGCAAGATTGCTCGACGTCTGCTGCTGCTGCTGCAGGTTCGCCTGCGTGTGGGCGCAGATCTCATGGAGCCCGTTGAGCGCGTTCTGCAGCTGGGCCTGGTGGGTCGGCCACTGGGCGGCGAACTGCTGGGCGTCCGGTCCCTTCCACGCGCCTTCCAGGTTGTTCACCAGGCTCGGCATGGACGTGACCACGCTCTGCAGCTGCTGGCACAGGTTGTTCATCTGGGTGTGAATGCCGCTGACCACCTCGACGTCCATTCCTTCGAATGCCATCGCGTGTTCTCCTTCTTTTTTATGACGGCGCTTGTGCCGTCTGGGTGGGCGGTTCCGGCTGGTGCCGGCCGTGGCCCGGACCGGGCACGTCAGAGGTACTGGCGTGGCTTGGCGATGGGCGCGACCCGCCGGAGAGGGCCACGCAGCTAGCGCCGGTCATTCCGGGATCGCGATCTGCGCCAGCATCACGCGGCCGCTCTCGACCAGCAGCCCGCGCCCGGGGGGAAACTCGCTGCGCCGCGACTTCGGGAACTCGGTCCGGTACACGAGCGGCCCGTCCGTCGGCTCTGGCTGCAGGGCCAGCCCGCTGCGGGCCGTCTTCGCGGCGTTGAGCAGCGGCCAGCTCTGACCGAGGGCAGAGGTCTCGGATTCGGCGATGACCAGGTGCCCGTGGCTCGCCAGCGTCTTGATCAGGGAGGCCAGCGGCATGTCAGCGGGCCCGCCGAGGAAGTCGGCGATGCCTTCGATGACGACGGTGAGCCGGCCGCCGGCGTCACCATCGCGGCTGACGATCTGCTCCAGCTTGGCCGCGGCCTCGGCGATCTCGTCGGGGTCCGCGGCGACCTGCTGCCAGAGCCCGAGCGCGATCAGCGGCGACCGCTTGCTGCCGAAGAAGACGGCCGCGGTCGCGGGCGTGGTGCGGGCGAGCGCGGTGACGAGGGTGGCGACAGCGGTGGTGCGGCCGCTGCTGGGCGGGCCGGAGACGAGGAAGACACCTTCGGGCCGGAACCCGATGGCGCTGAGGCTGTGGTCGGCCACCCCGATCGCCGGCCGCCCGCCGGCGGTGGCGGGCAGCTCGCTGAGCCGGACCAGTTCGGGAAGCTGCCCGATGGCGGGCGCGGCGGAGACCTGCTGGCGGCGCATCGCGGCGGCGAGGCCGGTGATCGCGCGCGATTGCGCGGTGATGTCGGGTGACCCGCCCATGACGGCCACGTGGAGTTCGGTGTGCGACATGAGCGCCCGGCCCGGGGCGGAGTCCGGGGTGAGGATGCCCCGGGGGACACCCGCCAGCGCGTACTCGTTGTCGTCGGCGAGCCTCAGGATGAGCCGGCGCTGGACCGCCGCGCTCAGGCGGGACGGGAGCGCTGTCGGCCGGTCGGCGGTGAGAATGACGTGGATCCCGAGCGGCCGGCCGTCGGCGGCGAGTGAGGTGAAGGCGTCGAACCACTTGCCCCCGTCGAGCAGTTCGTACTGCTGGCGGAAGGCGGAGAAGCCGTCGAGCAGGACCAGGATGCGTGGCTCGTGCGGCTGGGCGGCCAGGTGGCGGTACTCGGTGATGGTGCCCGCTCTGACCGCGGCGTAGCGGCGGGCGCGGTCGTCCGCGGTGGACATGAGGGTGCGCAGGAGCCGGTTGACCCGGTCGCGCTCGTCACCCGGGATGATGCTGCCGACGTGCGGAAGCTCGGCGAGCATCTCCAGGCCGCGGGAACTGAAGTCGAGGCCGTAGACCTGGCAGGGGCCGCCGCGTGCGGTGAGCGCAGCGGCAACGGCGAATGACCGCAGGGCCGTGCTCTTGCCCGAGCCGCCGGTGCCGAAGATCGCGAGGTTGCCGTCGCGGTCCGGGTAAAAGACGGCGGTCGCCTGCCGCTGATGTTCGGGCTGGTCGACGACGCCGAAAACGAGCTGGTCGTCACGGCGGTTGGTGGGCAGCCTGCTGAGGTCGTAGGCGAGCGCCAGCTCGTCCAGCCAGGGCCGCCGCGGCGGTGGCAGCTGGGCGACGGCACTGGCCCGCCGGATGGTGTGGGTGATGCGCGCGCTGTCCGTCGGCCCCTGGTCCGCTTCGGTCGTGGTGGCGCCGAAGTCGGGGGCGGGCCAGTCCTGGCCCTCGCCGATGACGAGTTCCTCGATCGACACGTCGGGGCGGCGATGCCCAGAGGTGGTCCATCCGCCGACGTAGGCGGCCTGGAACGGGACCAGGCGGCCGGGCCCGGTCTTCGATACGGCACGGCCCGGCAGCCCCGGGTCGATGTGCGCGGCCTCTGGTGACCCGAGGACGTCGGCGCTGTCCGCCTCGTCCGCCATCCGCAGCGCCAGCCGCAGGTTGGTGTTCGCCCGCAGGTTGTCCTTGATCACGCCGGTCGGCCGCTGAGTGGCTAGCACGAGGTGCAGCCCGAGGGAACGGCCCCGCTGGGCGACGTTGACGACTCCATTGACGAAGTCGGGCACCTCCTGGACCAGGGCGGCGAACTCGTCAACGACGATCACCAAGCTGGGCGGGGTGTCAGGATCGCCGGTCTTCTCCAGCTCGGGGAGGTCCTTGACCTTCTTCTGGGCGAACAGCTGCTCGCGGTAGCTGAGCTCGGCCCCGAGCGACACCAGCGCGCGCCGGACCAGGTGCGGGCTGAGGTCGGTGACCAGGCCGACGGTATGCGGCAGATTGACACAATCACGGAACGCGGAGCCGCCCTTGTAGTCGACCAGCAGGAAGTTGACGCGCTGGGGACTGTGCGCGGCGGCCAGGGCGAGAATCCAGGTCTGCAGCAGCTCGCTCTTGCCCGCGCCAGTGGTGCCGCCCAGCAGCGCGTGCGGCCCGTGCTGCCGCAGGTCGAGGGCGTGCGGCTCGCCTGCTGTATGCCCGACGATGGCCCGCAGGGCGCCGGGCCGGCGCCGTCCTTCGGTTGGCGCGGCTGGGCCGGTGAGGATCGAGCGGCTCTCCTGCCAGCGCTCGATGACAGCCGCCGGGTCGTCGGCCAGGCGCGGGTCGTGCAGCTCCAGCCAGGAGACGGCCCGGGGGATGTCACTGTCGTCGGCCAGGACCGCGCCGGCGTCGGTCAGCGGGGACATCGCCCGGCTGAAGGAGGCGGCGGTGGCGGGGTCGACGACGTCGGCGACGATGCCGGCCGTCGATGCGCCGGTCACGCTGTCGCCTATGCTTGCGGACCGGTCGCCGTGGACGTCGATGTACGCGGTGCACGCCGCGGGCAGGTTCTCGGTGCGGGGAGCGAGCCAGATGCAGTAGATGCCGGCCGCTGGCCCGGTTCTGCTGAGCTCGACCAGGCGGGCACGGTCGGCGGCGGTGCTGCTGTCAACCAGGACAACGACCGCGACGGGAGCACCGTGCTCGCCCGGCTGATGGTCACCGCGGGCACGGGTGAGGTCTTCTAGCTGCCCGAGCAGCGAGCCTGATTCGGCACCCGCGACGAGATGCCGGCCGGTCAGCGGGCTGTGCGCGGAGGAAACGTGCGGCAGCCACTTCAGCCACTCCCAGTCGCGCCGCGACCGGGCCCCGCAGAACGCGGTGATGACCACCTCGGCGGGCGAGTGCAGCGCAGCTAGCTGGCAGAGGATCGCCCGGGCCACGTCAAGCGCGGTGTCGGGCTGGCCGGCGACGCCGATGGAGCCGTGGCCGGTGAGCGAGAGGGCGGCCGGGACGTCGCCGATGCTCTGGTAGCGGGCGACCAGCTCGTCCAGCGCTTCCCGGGCCGCCGGGACGGCGCGGCGGTCCCGGGGGCGGTCGAAGCGCAGCCGTGAGGGGAGCGTGGCCGCGCCCACGCGGATGTCGAGGAACCGCGGCGCATCGGGCCGGCGGCTCCACAGCAGCGGGGCCTGCTGGGCCGCGGCGGCGAGGCAGCTCACGGTGGACGGGTGCTCGGCGTTGCGCGCCTGCCACTCGTCGGCGTGGGCCGCGTGGGCCGCCTCGCCGAGCGCTGCGAGCTCACGCTGCAGGCCCGCCATCGAGCTACGGCTGCCGCGGGTGGCGGCCCATCGTCCCTCGAACAGGTTCGCCAGCATCATCATCGGGCTGAGCGCGACGAACGCCAGATATGCGATGCTGCGGGCGATCGCGCACAGGACGCCGCCCAGCAGGAACGGGACGATCATCGACACGACCGGGAAGCGCTGGTGGTGCTGCGCCTCCGGGAGTTCGGGGCCCGCCAGCGTCTCGCCGGCGTAGCTGGCCGTGATGACCGGGGACCGGTTGAACGCGGACGTCGCGGGGTGCCCGGCGTCCTGCGCCCGGGCGGTGAACTCGATTCCCAGGACGGTGTCGCCCACCCGCAGCTGGTCCCCGGGGCGCCAGGCGCTGCGCACGGCCGGCTCGTCGTTGACGAGCAGGCCGTTGGCGGCACCCAGGTCGAGGACCTCGGCGGACCCGGGGCCGAGGAAGACCCGGGCATGCCGGCGCGACACGAGCGTGTCCGACAGCCGCAGATCGCAGTCCGGGGCGCGGCCGATGATGTGGTTGCCCGTGGAGAGCGGCACGTGCTGCCCGCGGTCCGGCCCGTCGAGGACGGTGATCGCCGCGACCGGCCGGGCGGCCCGGTGCGGGTAGCGGCTGCTGGCCGGGCCGACGGCGATGCGGGCGCCCGACTTGATGCCGCTGTCGGTCAGGGCGAGGTCAGGGTCGAGGATGACGCGGCCGGCGCCGGTCAGGGCCAGCGTGTTACCGGTGGCCGCCGTCCCCGGGCGCTCCGGGTCCCGGGCGGCGAGGGCGTCGGCGACGTCGCCAACGGTCGCGTCGGCGTCCGCGGTGAGCACGAGGTCGACCTCGCCCGCCGGGCGCTCAAGGGTGATCTTGATCTTCATTTGTGAGTCCCCCCAGCTGAAGGGCCAGGTCGGCGGGGGCGATTCGTAACGGCGTTCCGGCGCTGCAGCATCCTGGCGCCCCTGCGCTGCGGCGTCCCGGCGCCAGCCGGGGCCCAGCTGGGACGGGACGCCCAGAGGCTGCCGGGATTCAGTGCCACCCAGGCCCGGCGCCAGCGCGCGAGGTTCGCGATGGCGCCATGACGGGTCTCCTCGACCAGTGCCCAGATGCGGGACGCCGCAGCGTCGTCGGGATCCTCACGGCCGAAGACTGCGGCGTCGGCCGCGACGGCGACGGTGGTGGCGCTGGCGAGGCCGCGCTGTTCCGCGTGCGCTGCGTGCTCGCGCCTGGTCGCCAGCGGGGCAGGCGGGATGCCGAGGTCACGGCCGAGGTCGAGCAGTTCCCGCCACGCGCCCGCGATCCTGGCGGCGGCCGGGCCGCGCTCGCGCCGGCGCCGGCGGCGGAACGCCTTCGCGCCCGTGAGCGCGGCGGCGAGCGCGCCCAGGATCAGCAGCGGGAGGCCCAGGTACTTAAGCAGCGCGACAACGAACACCGGGATCTGGAAGCCCTGTCCCGGCTGGGAGGGCGCGGTGCGCGAGACGGCGTTGCTCTCGTTGTTGGCCGTGGCCGCGGCCGGGTTGCTCTGCGGCGGCGGGACGAACTTGGCCGGGGCCGGGGGCGGCGTGGTCAGCGGCTGCGGCTTGGGCTGCTTGGTGCCGAGGAACTGGCTGTAGGGCAGGGTCACCCAGCCGTACTGGGCGAGGTGCAGCTCAACATCGGCGTGGACGTCGCGGCCGTAGATGCTGCCGTCCGCCCGCACTGTGCCGTCGAGGGCGACCCGCGCGGGAACGCCGGCCGCGTCGGCGAGCAAGGCCATCGTGGCGGCGTACTGTTCGTCGTCGCCGATGATCTGCGGTGACTGGAGGAACGCGGTCAGCCGGCCCGCGCTGTGGCCGGCCTGGACATCGACCTGGCCCGCGGCCCCGTTGCTGTAGCGGCCGTTGCTCCTCAGGTAGGCGGCGAGCGCGAGGACCTTCCTCACCGGTGAGCTGCTGGCGCCAGCGTGCGCGCTGGCGAAGGCCTGGACCGCGGGGGGAATCACGGTGGTGGCGTCCGGCGCCCCGTATGGGGTCGCGTTCTGCAACTGCGCGGCCGTGGGTGCGGGCGTGGCCGCGGCGGTGACGATGTAGTGGAGCCCGGCGAGCATGCGGCCGGGGACGACGCCGGTGGCGGTGGCGATGTTGAAGCGCAGCAGGCTGGCCACGGCGTGGCCAGCGGGGCCGGTGAACGTGAACCCGGTGGTGCCGGCGAGGTCAGGCAGCCACGGCAGCTGGTAGGCGCTGTCGATGGTGATGGTCGCCTTCCGGGCGGCCCTGCGGCCGGCGCCGGGCAGGGTGCTGCCGATGCGCTGGAACCCGCTGAACGAGGTGATGCTCGCGGCGGCGTTGGCGACCCCCCAGACGAGGCCGTTGTAGCTGTCCATGGCGGCGATGCGGACGCGGGTGCGGGGTGGCAGGCCCGTCGTGGTGAGCAGCTGCTTGTTCCAGACGCTGACGCTGGGCGGGGAATCCTTGGTGAAGTCGCGGAACCCGGCGAGCGGGCTGGGATAGGCGTTGACGTCGAACGGCGGCACCGCGTGCAGGACCACGCGCTGATGGGCATGCGCGCCGGGCAGGTGAGGCCCGGCGATGGTGGCGCCCGCGACAGCGACGGTGAGGACGGCGGCGGCGGCGCCGAGGCGCTGCCAGGGCCGCTGCCGCCCGATGGTGGTGCGCTGGCCGGCGCCGCGCTGCTGGCGCATCGAGGCCCACGCGAGAGCCAGGCCAGCGAATGCGGCGCCTTGCAGGACCGCCGCCGTGGCGTGGTCGGCCCCGAACAGGATGCTGAGCGCGACGACGAGGGCGGGCGCGCTCGCCGGGAGCAGGACCCGGGAGGTGCGGCGGGCCAGCGCGGCGCCGGCCACGCCGGCGGCGAGGCCGAGGAGGTAGGGCAGTACGAGCAGGTGCGCGGTGGTGCCGACGGGACGGGAGGTGGTCAGCAGCTGCTTCCATCCGTGGATGGACGCGCTGGCGACCTCGTGCATGGTCACGAGCGTCGGGATGTTGCGCACGGCCCCGGCCTGGGCGATGGGGCCGCCGAGGACCAGGAACGCGAGCACGCTGACGGCGGCGATGACGAGCAGCGGCAGCCGGACACGCTGACCGACATGGCTGAGCGCCACGCCGAGAAAGGCGCCGATAGCGCCGGCGATGAGGTAGTCGTGGCCGCCGTAGGCGGGGCGGAACCCGACGATGCCGATGATGGTCATCGCGAGCAGCATGAGCGCGTCGATCGTCTCGTCGCGGGAAGGCAGGAGCCTGAGCGCGGGCGTGCGCTGCCGCGGGCCGGCGGGCGCTGCAACGGCGGTCACGCGTTGACCGCCGTGTTCAGGAGCAGTGGCAGGTCGGTGAGCGCGCGCAGGGCGAGAACGGTTATCCCGCCGGAGTCGCTGATCCCCGGCGGGGCGTCGGGCTCGACTCGGAGGGCGATCACCTTGACGTCGGGGCCCGAGAAGATGGCGGCCGCCTTGAGCGCGCGGAACGGGATGACGCTGCCGGTGAGCAGCATCAGCACGCTCGTGTCGGTGGCCAGACGCGCGGCGCGGCCGGCCAGGGTGGCCAGGTCCTGGCCCTGGCCGGCGAGCTCACCCCGGGCCAGGGTGTCCAGGATCCGCCGTGGGTCGGCATCGCTGGTGGCATGACCGGCCGCGACGACGCAGACATCCTGCTGGTCGCGCGCCGCCCGGACGCCGATCGAGCCGGCGACGCTCATCGCCACCTCGAACTCGTCGTCATCACGGTAGCTGGTGGCGGCTCCGTCGACGACGAGGGTCAGCCGGCTGCGGCGGGTGTCCTGGAACTGGCGTACCAGCAGCCTGCCGACCTTGGCGGTGCTCCGCCAGTGCACGAAGCGGCGGTCATCGCCGGTGACGTAATCGCGCAGGGTGTGGAAGGCGAGATCGCTGGTTGACAGGTCACGGGTGGTTTGGCCCTCGAGGTCGCGCTGCAGGCCGGCGCCGAGCGTGTCGAGCCCGATGATCCGCGGGTGGACGAACAGTTCCACGGCCTGCTGCTCGACAGCGTCCCTGCGGAGCAGCCCCAGCGGATCGGTCCGCACAGCGCGGGGCGGGCCGATCGGGATGAGGGCGCGGCGCTGGGTCGGCACGATGAACAGCTCGTCGTAGGTGGCGCCGGTGGCCAGCGAGGGCAGGTGAAAGGTCGCGAGGCTGGCCCCCACCGGCACTTCAACACTGAGCGGGCGCAGCCGGGCCCGGAACCGGTTCACCGCGACGAGGCGCCCGGCCGCGGGTGAGCCGACGGTGACCCGGGCCGGATCGAGTTCGATGCTGATGTCGAGCGTGGGGCGGCCAAGGACGAAGCCGACCGCCACCAGCAACGCGATCGTGCAGCAGGCGGCGATCAGGAACAGCTCCTGCCAGCCGAGGCGGAGCCCCAGCAGCCAGCTGCCGATGGCGACCGCGGTGGCGGCGCGGCCAGCGGGCGTGATGGCCTGCCATACGGGCCGTATCGCGGACAGCGCCGGGCCAACGCGCGACCTCACCGCCTGTGCGGCGGGCTCGAGGCGCTCGGCGGGCCCGAGGTGCGCGGCGGCTCCGGATCGCCGGGGCTGGCGGTGGAAAGGCGTCATGGCTAGGCCGCGCGCTCCGCGGGCGGCCGGACCTGGCTGAGGAGCTGCCCGATGACGTCGCCGACCGTGACGCCGGAGAACTCCGCTTCGGCGTCGAGCAGCAGCCGGTGGCTCAGGACGGGCAGCGCGAGTTCCTTGATGTCGTCTGGCAGGACATAACCCCGGCCGTCCGCCGCGGCCCAGGTCTTGGCGGCGCGGACGTAGGCGAGGCAGCCGCGGACGCTGAGCCCGAGCTTGACGTGGGGCTGCTGGCGCGACACGTGGGCGAGCTGGCTGACATAGCTGAGGATGGCCGGATCGACGTGCACCCCGTCGGCCAGCTTCGTCATCTGTGTGACCGCATTCGCGGTGATCACTGGCTGCACGGCCGCGGCCCGGTCCCGGGTCGCCGCCTCGGCGAGGAGCGCGACGGTGGAGTCGTGGTCGGGGTAGCCGAGGCCCGTCTTCATGAGAAACCGGTCGAGCTGGGCCTCGGGCAGCCGGTACGTGCCGGCCTGCTCTATGGGGTTCTGGGTGGCGATGACCATGAACGGCTCACCGACGGGGTAGGTGGTCCCGTCGACGGTGACGCGGCCTTCCTCCATGACCTCGAGCAGTGCCGACTGGGTCTTCGGCGACGCGCGGTTGATCTCGTCGGCGAGCACGATGGTCGCGAAGATCGGGCCACCGTGGAAGTCGAAGGCGCCAGTGCGCTGGTCGTAGATCGTGACCCCGGTGACGTCGCTGGGCAGCAGGTCCGGGGTGAACTGGATCCGGCTGTGCGTGCCCTTGACCGTGTTGGCGATCGCCTTCGCCAGCGACGTCTTCCCGGTGCCCGGGTAGTCCTCGAGCAGCAGGTGCCCCTCTGACAGCAGGCAGGTGAGCGCGAGCCGGATGGTGTGCCGCTTGCCGACGACCGCCTTCTCCACGTTGTTCACGAGGGCGCCGAACGCCCGCGCGAACCAGGCGGCCTGCTCGGAGGTAATGGTGGCGACTGGAGTAGTCATGTCTTCCCGCTCTGCTCGTGCTATGGCGAATACGTGCCGTTGACGGCGACTCGAGGGTTCTTGGTGGCCCAGAACCCCCAGACGCACTGCGACCGCCAGCTCGCGCTGCCGCTGCCGCTGGTGCGGACGAGTTTGTTGTTGAAGTCGGTGTCGACGGTTCCGGAGGTGGGCCAGAACTGCGCGCTGCCGTTGTAGCAGGCGTAGTTCAGCGTGGCGTTAGCTGGGCCGTTATTGACGGTGACGTCGATGCTGTAGCAGGGCGGGGTGCCTGTGCAGCCGCTGACCGACCAGCCAGGGCCCATGCTGACCGCGACTGTCATGGCCGGCGCGGGCACGGTGGTGGCGTTGGCGCTGGACGTCGCGCTCTGCTGCCCGGCTGAGTCGACCACGTAGGCGGTGACGGTGTGGGTCTGGTTGTTGCCGTAGGACTTGGTGGTGCTGCCGGCGGCCGTGTCGATGCACGAGCCGCCGTCGAAGCAGACGTGGTAGTGGCTTACCGGCCGGCCGTTGCCGCCGCCGCCGCTCCAGCTGTAGTTGATCGACGTGCCGTTCTGCTGGGCGGTCACGCCCGGCGCAGCGGGCGGGCCGTACGGGGTGACCTGGTTGGACGGGCCGGTCCAGGGCCCGCACAAGCCGGCGTCGTTACAGCCGCGGACGTAGACGACGTAGCTGGCGCCGTTGGTCAGGCCGGTGATCGATTCGTCGGCGCTGTTGCCCGGGGCGCCCGGTGAGGTCCAGGTCCCGGAGACGCTGGCCGCGTTGAGGCCGTACTGAACGCTGGCCAGGCTCGCGGAGTTGGGCCGGGGCACGGTGAAGTCGACGTGGATGGCCCCGTTGTAGCCCGCGGTCGAGCCGCTGTCGTGGTCCTTGGCGCTGAGGTTGCCGGGCGCATCGGGCGGTGCGGTGCCCTGAACCGAGGCCGACTTGGGGCTTTCCGCCGATTGGCCGGCCAGGTTCGTGGCGATGACCGTGTAGGCGTACCAGGTGCCGTCGCTGGCGACCGTGAACGACTGCTGGGAGGTGCCGGCGGAGACGGTGTCGGTGCTGGCCAGCGTCCCTTGGCCGCCGGCCGACGCCGAGCGGTACTCCCGCACGATGTATCCCGTGACCGGCCGGCCGTTGCCGTCGTCGGGCGGCCAGCTGACGGTGATCGCGCGGGTGGTCTGCGGGTTCGGGACGGCGGCGCCGCTGGCCGCAGGGGCCGGCATCGTCACCGGCTTGCCGAACGGGACGTCGGTGACGCTCCCGCTCCAGGGCCCGGCGCCCCGGGCGTTGATCGCCTGGACCCGGAACGAGTAGCTCGTCCCGTTGACCAGCCCGGCGAACGTGATGGAGGTCGCCGATCCGCCGATCCTGCGGATCGCCGACCCGGCCGGTGGCGCCGGGCTGATCTCGGCCACGTAGGTCAGCACCGGGCTGCCGTCGACCACCGCTGGCCGCCAGCTCACGCCGATCTGCGTGTTGCCGGGCGCCGTCCTCAGCCCCAGCACCTGGTTGGGCACCTGGTTGGGTGTCGCCTTGGTGTGACCGCTGGGCGCGCCGTCGCCGACGCTGTTGTGCGCGACGACGTACACGTCGTAGGTGACGTTGTCCTGCAGGCCCGTGATCGTGCACGGGGAGGCCGGGCAGCTGTGCGGTGCGCGGTTGGTGAACACGGTGTAGTGGTCAATCGGCGCGCCGTTGGACGCGGCGGGCCCGAACGAGACGACGATGGTGTGACTCGAGGAGCTTGCGCTCGGCTGCCGGGGCGGGCCGGGGCGGCCGAGCACCTGGGCGGTGATCGCGACGCTGATGCTTCGGTCGGTCCGGCCGGGCGCGTCGGTCACCGACGCCCTGACCGTGATGATGCCGTGGGTGCTGCCGGCGGCGGGGGCGATGGTGACCGTGGATCCGCTGCTGGTCACGGTCGCGTTCTTCGGGTGGGTGACACTCAGCACCTGGATGCGTGGGTGTGGCAGCGGGCTGGTGACGTACTGGGCGAGGTCAACCGTGATGTGATGACCCGCCTGGACACCGGCAATGGTGACGGGGCGGGCGGTGGGAGGCGGGGCGGGAATGACGGTGACGGCGACCTCGCCCCCGGCGGCCGAGCCGGCCGGGGTGATGCGGAGCTGCCCGGCCGTGCCCGGGCGGCCGCTGCTGGCGGACAGGCGCAGGGTAGTCCCGTTGACGATGCTGGCGCCGACGCCGGTGACGGGGCGGGCCCAGGCGACGGTGTAATGGGGGGTGGGGGCGGTGAGCGTGGTGTCCGTCCAGACGTGGCACAGCAGGCCGATGCGGTAGGTCTGCGGGATGCCGCCCGCGATGACGGGCACTGCTGCCTGCGGGCAGCGCAGCAGCGGCACGTCCGGGCCGACCTGGACCGGGATCGTCACGGTGGCGGTGTGGCCGTGCGGGTCCTGCAGGCTGGTGCCGTCATAGACCTGCACGGTGACGGCACCAGGGCCGGTGTAGTGACCGAGCGCGTGGACCCGGAAGGCGCCGGGCTGGTTCGCGTCGACGCTGATGTCGCCCGCCGGTGAAGCGGCCAGCCGGTCGAGCGTGGTGATCCGCAGATGTCGGCCGGAGGCATCGGCCAGCATCGAGCTGAGGGGCACGGTGATAGTGCCCCGGGGCTTGAGCGTGATGCGGGCGCCGTGCCTGAGCGTGATCGCCGAGGTGGCGCTGCCTGGGACGCTGACGACGGCGGTCGCTCTCAGCCCGTCCGGCGCGGTGATCTGGTAGGGGACCTGGCGGGGCCAGGTGGTCACCGGAATGGTCAGTGCCCCCCCGTTGACGGTCACGCCCTCCGGAACGGCGGTGATCTTGAGGTCGGCGCGGGACCCGGCCGGGTCGTCGTCGTTGCGCAGCACGTTGACCGTCACGGTCCGGGAGCCGCGTGCAGGGGTGGGGGCGGTGTCGTCCTGGGCGATAGGCGGTAGTTTCGCGCCGTTGACGGCTCGGACGATGACGTGCCCGAGGGACGGCGCGGAGGAGCCGTCGGTTACCCCGTAGGTGATGTCGAGCGGCGGGTCGGTGGCGTGGGCCGGTGCGCGCAGGTACACGAAGGAGCCGGTGAGCCGCACGCCGACGGGGAGGCGGGGGTTGGTCTGGGCCAGCGGGATGACGGTGGCCTGGTCGCCGGGGGCGATGTAATCGTTGGCCAGCACGTCCAGGTGCAGGGCGGCGCCGGGCGGCGCGTTGACGATGTCGTCGACGGCGATCGGCGGCTGCGGCGGCCCGGGCGGCAGGATGCCGACGCTCACGCTGGCGGTACCGGTGGCGCCGTAAGGATCGGTCACCTGGTAGGTGAAGTTGTCGGTGCCGCTCGACTCCGGGTACGACTGATAGGCGATCGTGCTGGGGCCGATGCTGACGATGCGGCCGAGGCTGGGCGGGGCCGTGACCGCGGTGACGGTGGTGGAGTCACCGTCCGGGTCGATCCCGTAGACCGGGATGTGGATGATGACGATGTCCCCGGCCGTCTCGCGGATGGCGATGCTTTCCGGGGACGGGGCCTGGTTGCGGTGCGCGGCGGACGGCGGAGGGTCGATGGTGACGTGCAGATGGCCGGCCGCGGTGGCCCCGCTGGCGTCGGTCGCGACGTAGCTGACGGTCGTTTCCTGCTCGGCCGTGACCGCCGGGGCGGTGACCCGGACGTCGCTGCCCTGGTTGCTGGCGAGCAGCCCGCGGATGGCCGGGCTGGCCGTGGGGGTGATCCCGGCGAGGGTGAGCGGCAGGCCGGTTGTGCTGGTGTCGTTGGCCAGCACCGGCACGGCGGCGCTCTCGTCGGCGCGGATGACGATGGAGTCGTCGCGGGCGGTGATCTGGTCGGCGCCGGAGGCGGGGGGCACGAAGGTGACGCTGACGGTTCCGGTGGCGCTGCGGTAGCCGTCGCTGACGGTGTAGGTGACGGTGGATGTGGTGCCCGGCTTGGGATCGGCGGAGGTGATGCGCAGCCAGTGCTGGGCGACCACGGCGACATGGATCGCCGGGTCGGTCGATGCGGCGCCGACCACGCCGAGGACCCAGCCCTGCGGATCGTAGTCGTTGGCGATGACGTCGACGACGGCCGGCTGCTGACCGTGGATGACGGCGGAATCGGGGACCGCGACGGGTGGCTGGGGCCTGCCGCTCGCGGGGCTGACCTGGATGCGGATCGCCGCGTGGGAGGTTCGGGCCGCGCCGAAGGCGGCGTTGTAGCCGAGCAGGAACGGCCCTGGCCGCTGCGCGGTGAACGTGACGGTGCCAGCGCCGATGTTGGTCGTGACGACGGCATCCCGCACGGCGGCCACCGGCGCGGCGAGGGTGAGCTGGGCCTGGGGGTTGGTGGGGTCGGCACCGGGCCGGTCGTTGGCCAGCGGGTGCAGTGT
>Ga0335078_10008096_pt1 | contig 15612 bp, 10 predicted proteins | sample Lox_Sample_32_FD_206711 | JGI IMG/M metagenome (GOLD analysis project Ga0335078, IMG submission 206711) | Soil microbial communities from Loxahatchee National Wildlife Refuge, Florida, United States - Lox_Sample_3.2 | ecosystem: Environmental > Terrestrial > Soil > Wetlands | place: USA... | reverse complement strand
CTCATCTCGCACGCTGGGCGGCAGCAGGTACGCTTGCTCGGGGTTGTACACACGAAATCGTGACATACCCCTTTGTGCATCATTTATCCTTGCTGCACAAGTGAGTTCTCACGCACTCACTTCAGCCCTGGTTCTTAGCATGTAGGGACTTGTTCAGAGTTTCCTTAGCGGTTAGTGACCCAACAATTCCGGTGCCCCACGTTCGCCCATCTTTTGGGCTAACGTGGGCCCAGGTTAGCGTTCAAACCAGGGATGCGCACCTGGGGCACCATTTCTACCACTACCGACTACCGCTGCCTTACAGCAACTGCTCTCGCCCGCAACTATCTACAATCACTAACCGCTATCCACTGCCTTGCGGCAAACTCGCATTGCCGCAGGCCGCATCTCATAGCTGTTGACAGCGACGCCCTTTTACTCCGGGGCCTGTTGAGCAGCACACATCGAAGTCTTAGGAGGACTGGTATGAAGAGTTTCCTGATCGGGCTGGGGCTGGGGGTTGGCCTCGGACTCCTGTTTGCTCCCATGAGCGGGGAAGAGACGCGCAACAATATCGCCGACCGGGCCAATGATCTGGCGAGCTCGGCGCGCGAGACTTACGAGCAGAACCGCGACCGGGTGCAGCGCGGGGTGGAGAGCATCCGCAGCACCGCGGAACGTGCCATGGGCCAGGTTCGCTCGACCGCGAACGATTTGGCATCAAAAACCACCGAACCGGCCAGCAGCAGCTACAATCCACCCAGCAGCCAGGCTGTGTAATCTCCTCTCGTAACCGAGTGCTTGCGTTTGGCGGACAGGATCCGAACTTCTGTCCGCCAAATTTCTTGCACCTGCATTTCAGCATCCCTGCCGTCCCGTTTCCGCCGCGTTCATTTATGCTGGATCATCGTTCCCTTTTTCGCTGGAGGAAATTATCGAATGCAAGTCCTGGAAAACTGGCAGCCCAAGGGCGTCACCGTCTACATGGACGATAAGCGCTTCATCAACTGCGTGCTGACCGAGTGCAAGCTGGTGTACGGCGGGGGCGACGTCACCTGGGAGAACACCCAGTTCGTGAATTGCCAGCTGATCTTCGATGGAGCGGCGCAACGCACCGTGGGATATCTGCAAAACTTTGGCTTGATGCGCCCGCCGGATACCGTGCCGGTTGCTCCCGGCGCTTCGGCCGTAAACTAAGGGTCCGATATGGAACGTCTCTACTATTCGCACATGAGTTCGCCAGCGGGTCCGTTGCTGATCGGGATGTCGGATTCGGCGCTGGTTGTGCTGGAGTTCGATCGCGGGCTACCGCAGGCGATTGCCGGCCAGCGCGTCGCCTGGCAGCGGTCGGAGGATCGCACCAGGGTTGTCCGGCGGCAACTGGAAGAATACTTCGCCGGCAAACGGCGCGATTTCGATTTGCAGCTTGATCTGCGAGGAACCGACTTTCGCAAGCAATGCTGGAATGAGTTGCTGCGCATTCCTTACGGCGAGACACGCTCGTACGGGGAGATCGCGCAGGCAGTTGGCAATCCCAAGGGATTCCGCGCGGTTGGTCAAGCCAATCATTACAATCCGATCGCGATCATCGTTCCCTGCCACCGGGTGGTGACGACCGATCGCAGGCTTGGGGGCTACGGCGGAGGGTTGAACATTAAGGCGTTGCTGCTGCAACTCGAAGGCGCGAAAATTCTGGATTTATGATCACACCGTGGCGTGCTTGCTCGTTCCCAGTGCCTCCAGCACATCGACCGCGCAGGAGTAACGCCCGAACGGCGCGCTGATCTGCGCGCCCTGCACCATGGGCTTCACGGCGGCGAGCATGTCGCGCGCGATAGCCACGCCTTCCGCCCGCGCCGTGTCGGCCGTGGTTGCTTTGGCCATGCGGGCGAAGATCTCGTCGGGAATGGAGACGCGCAGCTCGTTCTTCATAAACTCCGCATTGCGCGTCGAGGTCAGTGGCCAGATGCCGGCGACCACCGGCACGCGGCAATGCTCGATGCGGCGCATGAACTCTTCCAGCAGCCGCACATCGAACACTGGCTGCGTTACCGCCAGCTCGGCGCCGGCTTCCACTTTGTACTCGAAGCGGCGAATCTCCTCATCGATGTTGGGACTGCCGGGATTGGCGCCCACCGCGATTACGAACCCCGTCGAGTTTCCTGTGGGATTGCCGCCGATGTCGAGGCCGCGATTCAGATTGCGTACGATGTTGACTAAACCGATCGAGTCCACATCGAAGACTGCGGTCGCATCCGGATAGTCGCCCATCTTCGGCGGATCGCCGGTGATGCAGATGAGGTTGCGAATGCCGACGGCGCTGGCGCCCAGCAGGTCCGACTGGATGCCTAGCACATTCCGATCACGGCAAGTGTAGTGCAAAATCGGCTCGATGCCGACTTCCTGTTTCACCAGCAGGCACAGCGCCTGGTTGCTCAAGCGGGCCGAGGCGCGGGGGCTGTCGGGGATGTTCACCGCGTCCACGCCCACCGACTTCAGAAACCTCGCACCTTCCAGCTCGCGTTTGGCATCGATGCCGCGCGGCGGAACGATCTCCACCATGGTCACGAACTCGCCCGCAGCAACCTTCCGGCCCAAGTTGGAGCGCTCGCTGAGCGGCGCTGGTTCGACGGGCTTGGTTGCGACGGTCGTCGCGGCCTTGTAGGACGAGGCCCGCGCCGCACCCACCTTCAGGAACAGCTTCATGGTGTGGATGTGGTCGGGCGTGGTGCCGCAACAGCCCCCGATCAGGCGCACGCCGGCGTTGACGAACGGGTCCATGTAGTTCGCCATGTATTCCGGAGAGCAGAGATAGATGTTGCGGCCTTCGACCGAGCGCGGGATTCCGGCATTGGGTTGCGCCGACAGCGGCCTGGTCGTGACCGCGCGCACACGCTCCAATGCCTCCAGCATCGCCACCGGACCTACACTGCAGTTGCAGCCGACGACCTCGGCGCCCCAGGACTCCAACTGTGGCCCGTAGTGCTCTGGGCTGGAGCCATCCAGGCAGTTGCCCTCTTCATCGATGGTCACCTGGGCGACCACCGGCAGCTCGGGGTTGACCTCGCGCGCGGCCAGGATCGCCTGGTGCAACTCTTCCAGGTAGCCAAACGTTTCCAGGATCAGCAGGTCGACGCCTTCCTCGTTGAGGGCGGCGATCTGGACACGAAAAGCGTCGCGCGCCTCCTCGAGCGAAATCTTGCCCAGGGGCTCGATGCGAACGCCCAGTGGCCCCACCGCCCCGGCCACGAAGGCATTGAAGTTCTTGGTTGCCTCGCGCGCCAGCCGCGCGCCCTGGCGGTTGATTTCGGCCAGCCGGTCCAGGCATCCGTGCTTCGAGAGGCGAAACGAATTGGCGCCGAAAGTGTTAGTTTCAATGACCTCTGCGCCGGCCTTGAGGTAGTCCTGATGGATGCCGCGGATCAGGTCGGGGGCGGAAAGGTTCAGCTCGTCGTAGCAACGGTTGATGAAGATGCCCTTGGCATACAGCAGGGTACCCATCGCGCCGTCACATAATACGGCGCCCTTCTGCAGCCGGGAGAGGAATCCAGTTGACATGGTGTTCTCTGAAAACGTGCCGTGCAAAAAGGTTGATGGAACTTTATCGTAAATTGCGCGAAAGCGCCATTGGCGCGCCGAAAACCTACAGAGCAGCCCGGGTGAGCGGCCCGCCTGCTCTGTTATAATTCGGCGAATTACAGCATCTCATGGCAAATCATAGCGTGTTGTCCGGCGCCCGCGTGTTGCGGCTCTCGTCTCTTCTTTGCGTCCTCACAATGCTCATTTTCGTTGCGGCATGCGGCGGCAGCGGCACCTCCAACAATGCGGCCCCCAGCGGGCTGAAGAACCGCGCCTTCATCAGCAATGTCTACTCCGGGAACCTGCAGATCGTCGACACCCAGAACGACACCACCGCCGATACCACGGAGACGACGAATTCTGCGGGACAGATCGTTCCCGGCGTGCCCGTGACCATTACCGTCTCCTCCACCTTGACCCTGGAGGCGGAGAGCCCCGACCATACCCTGACGGCGGTTTACGACCCGAGTACGTTGTCGGTTTTTTTCATCACCAATTCGTCCGAGACGGTTGCGGGCAACGGTGCCCTGGGTAGCGCTACCTCGCAGCTGCTGTTCTCATCCGACAGCAGCACCATCTACGCTCCTGAACCCAATCTGCCGGTGGCAGGTTCACGCATGGGTGGCATTGAGGCGTTCAGCAGCTCCAATTACGATCTTCTTGCCAGCTACAACGTGCCTTCGGTCAGCTCCCTCGCGCTCAGTCCCAGCGGACAATATCTGCTGGCGTTCGCGGGCAATTCGGACTCGCTATGGCTGATCAACCTGACCGCCAGCACGGTGACGCCGGTGGAAGTTCCAGGATTCGCGCGGCCCATCAACGCCTTTTTCAGCACCGACAGCAACACGGCTTACGTGCTGAACTGCGGTAAAGAGTGCGGTTCCAGCAGCCAGGCATCAGTCGCCTTCTTCGACATTCCTTCCAAGACCATTACGGGTACGGTGCCCGTGGGCGGCGCCAGCGTGGGCCTGCTGAATGGCACCACCCTCTACGTTGCCGGCAGTCCAGTACCGACGGGAAAGACTTCCACGTTCGACGCCGTCAATGTCGGCAACATGACGCGGCTGACAGGAACCTCCGTGCAGATCGGCGACGGCTTCCACACCACAATGGCCCTAACCGGCAGTAACAATAAGCTCTATATCGGCGCCATCACCTGTAGTAACACCGTTACCGGCTGCTTGTCGGTAGTCAATGTGAGCACCAACACGTACAACCCGGCGCTGCCGCCGCGGGGAGCCATCACCAGCCTGCTGGCGATTCCCAATCGCAATGTGGTGTACGCCATCGAAGGCGGCCTGCTGGACATCTACAACAGCGATAACAACACTCTGCAGACACCATCTACACTAGTGTTTACCGGCGCGTTGTACGCGATTGTGCAGGTGGACCAGTAATCAGCCGTCAGCACTCTGCATTCAGCCATAGCAGCTTGACTGGAAGTGTTCAGCTCAGCGGAATTTTCGCTAGAGAGGGCGTCCCGGCTCTTCGTTAAAAACCTTGGTGGGCCTGAAGGGCTGAATGCTGACCGCTGAGTGCTGCTTGCCTTACTGGGGCTCCAGCCGCAGATGATGCGCTGCCGCATGCTGCACCGCGTTTCCCGAGAACGGCAGGGGAAACGTTTTTTCGTGGTAGTAAGCGTCCCACTGGTCGTTGTAGTGATCGTCGAAAATATCGCCCGATTGTCCGTTCACAATGTCCAGCGTGCTCGCATCCAGGTCGGAAAAATCCACGGTGAGGCGTTCTGACGGGCCCAGCGGCGGCGACTCTTGCATAATGGTCAGCCCGTCGCCGGCAATGGAAACGCTGCCGGTGCCGGCGCTCCTCTTCAAAATCGGAAAATGGCTCCAAAACGGATGCGTGATGTCCACGCGGTGCACGCGTCCCCACTTCCATAGCGCCAGCGCGTGGGTCGCACTTGCACCGGATACCGCTTCCTCGACCGCAGCGGTGAGCAATTCGTCGTAGCTGGCGTAGCCGGGCGGCAGCCAGCGCGGTGGCTGGTACGCCAAGACATTCTCCAGCCAGACCGGCTCCATGAACCATCTGTAGTTGCGCCACTCGCCGCCCAGCTTGGATTTGAGCAGCAACTGCTCCAGACTCTGCCGCGAGAAGACGGCGATCGTGGCTGCGGCGGAGTCGGTATCCATCGTCCCGTCCCACTTGCGCATCAGATCGGCCGCCGCCTTGGCGCGTGCCGACGCTTTGGGCGTGTGATCCACCGCGTACACAAAGCGCTCCGCGCAGAAGCGATCGAAGGCCGAAACCACGTCCGTCTGGATCGCAAGCATGTCGGCCGGCGAGTACTTCTTCGGCTCAGCCAGCAGCTTGTAAATGCGCTGCGTGCGATACGGCGGCATCCATTCCATACTCAGCGCGTAGGGATAATCGTCCGGCGTGGATCGCCCATTGGCGGTCGCGATGATGCCCGACGGCGGATCGTAAATGCTGGGCAGCTTGTCATACGGCACATAGCCGGTCCACTCGTGCGCGTCGTCGTCGCCCGGCTCGGGCACGTCGCCAGCGCCGCTGGCGCGAATCGGAATCAGCCCGGTCGTCTGATATCCGATATGGCCGTCGACATCGGCATAGACGACGTTCTGCCCCGGAGCGGCGAAGTGCGAAAACGCCGCCTCAAACTCCTGCCAGTTGCGGGCAGAGTCGATCGCGAAGAACGGAACGTCCCAGGCTTGGGGATCGTAAATCGTCCACTTCAAGGCGAGCTTGCGCTTTTCCCCAGGAATCAGATCGCTAATGATGGGGCCGTGCCGTGTGCTAAGCACATCGAACGTGATTTCGGGCTTGCCCTGGACGCGAATGATTTCCTTGCGATGCTCGGGCTGCTGCCAGCCCTGCGGCGTTAGATATTCGCCCTTGTCGTTGAACTTTTCGACGTAAAGGTCTTCCACGTTGGGCCCGAGATTAGTGAATCCCCACGCGATGCGGCGATTGTGCCCGACGATCACGTAAGGCACGCCGGGGAGCGTCACGCCGGCAACATCGAAGTCGCCCGCCGTAAGGTGCGCCTCATACCAGACATTCGGGATGGCCAGGTCGAGGTGCATGTCATTCGACAGCAGTGGCTTGCCCGAAGCCGTGTGCGCGCCGGAAATGACCCAGTTGTTCGAGCCGGGACGCACAAGCCTATCTGCAACGCGATCCGCATCCATCGGTGTCGCAAGCGCTCTTAAGGTGTCATCCTGACCGGCGCTGAAGAGAGACCCGAGTTGTTTATCACTGTCGTCCTGAGCGGAGCGCCCGCTTGCTTTTTCCCATCCGCTGCATTTGGCGGATCGGGTGGGCGCGCAGTCGAAGGACCTGCTTCTTGCAGGTGAGGTATGGCCGCTGCCGGCGGGAAACAGGTCCCTCGACTTCGGCGCGCAACAAACGCGCGCCTGCGCTCGGGATGACACGTTTAACGACGAGGGCACATGTTGATCGTGGGGTTGAAGCCCTATGCTACCGCGTTCCTCATCTTCGTCCGGTTCCGTCTCGCCCGGAATCTCGTTCTCAATCGAGTTGCTCTCCGCGCCAGGCGGGTGATCGCGCCATGAATGGTTCACGAACAGGTCAGCCGTCAATTCCGGCCCCACCTTGGCCAGGATCTTCTCTTTCGCCAGTTTGCTTTTATAAAGGCCGTGATTCAGGAACTCGGTCATCGAGAGGCCGACGAGGATCGAATCTTCCATAGTCCACGCATGTGGGAAGTACTGCAGAAAGCGAAACTCCAGCGGCAAGGTCTTCTGATGTTGCTCGAGGTAGGCGTTCACGCCCGCAGCGTAGGCTTCGAACTGCGCCCGCTGCTGCGCATCCATAGCGGCAGCGCTTCGCTGCGCCACTTGTCGCAGACCGAGGATGCGATTCTCGCGATCGTACTTCACGTACTTCGGCCCAAGAATCACAGCCAGATCGCCCGACGCAAAGCGCCGCGTCATGTCCATTTGCCACAGCCGGTCCTGCGCCGTGACATAGCCCTGCGCGAAGAAAAGGTCGGACAGGTTTGTCGCGGAGATGTTCGGCACGCCGAGGCGGTCGTACGTCACGGTGACCGGAGCGGTCAATCCCACGAGACGCACCGTTCCGTCGCGCTGCGGAAGGCTGGCGCGTACCGCGCGATAAAACCAGTAATCGAATGCCAGGAAACCCAGGAGCAGAAGAACCAGGACGACGATGACACCGCGCAAGATGTAGTTGGGTTGTCGCGGACGGACAGCAGACGCAGTGACAGACATGGGTATGTAGGATTATAGGTTGCCGAGCGGGATGTGATGTGGCGGTATCAAAAGCAAATTAACCACAGAGACACAGAGGCACAGAGAAAAATCTTTTTTTCTTTGCAGTCTTCATGTTCATTAATCTCTGAGATTGGACGTTCATTAATTTCTGGGATTCGTTTTTTTTCGAACTCTGCGTCTCTGTGTGTCTGTGGTTAATTTGCCTTTTCCTACACCAGCTTCCGCAGCTCGCGGCGCAGGATTTTGCCGGAAGCGGTGCGCGGCAGGGTCTGCACGAAGTGAATTTCGCGCGGCACTTTGTAGTGGGTCAGGCGTTCTCCCACAAACGCCTGAATCTTCTCCGCCGTCTGCCGGCCCGCCAGCTCAGTCTCTTTGACCACGACAAACGCGCATGGAATCTCTTCGCCCTCGGCGTCCCTGCGCGACACCACGCCGCAATCGCGCACCGCGGGACACTCCAGCAGCACGCTCTCCACCTCGGCAGGAGCGATCGAGAATCCTTTGTACTTGATCATTTCCTTGCGGCGATCGACGACGTAATACAAACCGTCTTCATCCTGGCGTACGATGTCGCCGCTCCAGTACCAGCCATCGTGCAGCACCGCGGCAGTCGCATCGGGCGACTTCCAGTAGCCCAGCATGAACTGCGGCCCGCGCATGACTAGCTCCCCGAGCTGACCTTGCGCGACATCGTTGCCGTTCTCGTCGATCACGCGGCAGTCGGTCTGCGCTACGGGCGCTCCCACCGACTCCGGCCGGTAGAGCTCGTCCGACAGGAATCCCATGTGCGTTACGGGCGAGGCTTCGGTCATGCCGTAGCCCTGGCGGATGCGTACACCGGTAGCTGCGGTGAAACGGCGCGCCAGCTCCGGCGCTAGCGGCGCGGCCCCTGACTTCACCCAACGCAGGCGATGCTCGCGCGGGAACCTTCCCTGCTCTGCCGCCTGGCAGTAGGCCAGCAGCGTCGGCGGCACGCATAAGGTGACGGTGACACCCTCCTCGGCGATGAGTTCGAGCGAGCGCTCGCAATCGAATCGCGGCATCAGCAGCAGCGTGCAGCCGCGCATCAGCGAAAGGTTCAGTCCTACCGTGAGCCCGTAAATGTGATACAGCGGCAGAAAACAGAGGATCGCGTCGTCTTCGGTGAGCGCGCCGTATTCTCCGGGCGTCAGCGTCTGATAAACATTCGCCACCAGGTTGTAGTGCGACAACATCACGCCCTTGGGCAGGCCGGTGGTGCCGCTGGAATATGGCAGAGTCGCCAGCGCGACCTGAGGATCGAGCGCCGGCGGCGACAAGCTCACGCTGGTCCCGGCTCGCAGCAGAGATTCGAACGGCTCCGAGCCGCTCGCACCGCAAGTCCGCGTGGTGTATACCCTGCGCAGCGCCGGCAGGCCGCTCAGGTCGATTCCCGTTAATAGTGGGCCGTCACTGATGAGCGCCACCGCATCGGAGTTCTCCAGTTGATAGCGCACCTCGCGCTCGCGATAGGTGGGATTGAGGGTTGTTGGCACAGCGCCGGCCAGGGTCGCGGCGTGAAACGCAACTCCGAACTCCCACCCATTCGCCAGGAAGATGGCAACCCGATCGCCAGGGCGAATTCCCGCCGCGACCAATCCTCGCGCGGCACGTTGCACCATCTCGCCGTATTCCGCATAACTCACGCGTCGCACGGGCGAGCACGAGGTATCGATGATGGCGGTTTTCTGCGCGTAATGGCGGCAGGCGTCGAGCACCACGTCGTGCACGAACCTGTCCGTGGGATCGGCAAAGAGCCGGCTGCGCAGAATCTTGGGTTGGAGCCCCATGGTCGTGCGCAGAAGTTTATCAGTTTATGCTCGGCCGTCTGATATCTTTAACCAAAACATGCGCGGGTTACGCGACAAATGCGTGCTCATCACCGGCGGCGCCAGCGGCATCGGAGCGGCAACGGCTGCACGCTTCATCGATGAGGGCGCGCGGGTGGCGGTCGTCGAACGCGATCGCGAAGGATGCGACCGCATCAGCGGTGAACTGTCGGGACTGGTGGGCGCTTTTCGCGCCGATGTCAGCCACATCAAGCAGGTGCAGCACGCCTTGGGCAATGTCATCGTGGCGCTGGGCGGACTCGACGTCATCATCAACAACGCCGGCATCAGCATTCGCCACAACTTCCTCGATATCACGCCAGAAGAATGGGAGCGCGTGTTGGCGGTGAATCTCAACGGGGTTTTCAACGTGGCGCAAGCGGCGGCGCGGTACATGATGCAGCACGCCGGCGGCGTCATCCTGAATATGGCTTCAACCAATGGAATGGTTGGACACCCGTATTACGCCGACTACAACGTGACCAAGGCCGGCGTCATTGAACTGACGCGCTCCATGGCTCTGGAGCTTGCTCCCAGGGTGCGAGTCAATGCCGTTGCGCCCGGATACGTGCTCACGCCCATGCAGCGCGCCGAATATTCGGACGCGATGCTGAAAGCGGTGAACCATAAAATTCCGCTAGGCCGCCATGCCCAGCCGGAAGAGGTTGCGGCGATGTTTGCCTTCCTGGCTTCGGACGATGCAGCCTACCTCACCGGTCAGGTTTATGTGATCGATGGCGGCGAAACGGCCGGCGGCTTGGCCAGCCGGTGAGGCAGTTTCCAGTTTCAAGTTGAGTGGGCGAGGGCCGCAACTTCGGTGAGTGACCTTGAGTGTAAATGGCCCGTTATCGATAATAGCAAGTCAGTGCCGGCAGCCGGATTACTGCCTTAACTCCATCTTCTTCAGAAGCTCAATGTAGCGCGGGTTTTGGTGCAGGGCCTTTAACAGCCCATCGGTTTTGAGACCCGGCAGTCCGGAGTCGTGCTGTTGGTAGGCCCGGTCCAGCCAGTCGAGTGCTTTGTCCACCTCCCCGCGATATGCATAAACTTCAGCGATCTGATATGCCCCATCGTTAGCATGGCTGGCGATGAGTTCTTGCAATGCGGCTTCCGAAGCCTGTTGACGGCCCAGGGAGTGATAAACCATTGCCTCCCCAGCCAACTTCAACCCTTCGTTGGGTTCCTGCTGCATTTCCACCAGGGCTTCTTGCCGGCGCCCTCGTGCCAGTAAGATCTGACCCCGCACCAGGTGAACGTATCCCTGTTGCGGGTTCAACTCCAGAGCCTTCTGCAATGCCGTGTTGGCTTCGTCGTACTGTCCGGTTTCGGAAAGATCAGCTCCCAGGAATACATAACAGGAAGAACACAGGGGATCTAAGGCGACGGACCGTTTCCGTAACTCGATGGCTTGGTCCAGATGCCCCCGCGCATCCTCCAAGTCTGCGCGAGAGAAGAGTAGCTCAACACTTCCTGGTTGGAGCGCCGCCGCTTTGTTGAGGGCATCTTCGGCGCCTTCCCAATCGAAGTCATAAATCAGACGTACATTCGCTAACGAAAGGTATCCTGCGGCCGAACGCGGGTCCAGAGCAATGGCCTGCTCGGCATCTTCGCGTGCCCGGCGAAATCCTGACGCGGTGTCCATGAAGTCGTCCGCGGCCATGCCCGCAAATATGCCTGACCGCAGCGCCCAGGCGCGCGAGAAACCCGCGTCAAGCTTGATCGCCTGGTCGGTGTAAGACAGGGCCTTGTCGTAGTTGGCCTTATCCGATCCTCGATTCGCGAAATACGCAGCCTGCAGATAAGCCTGGTAGGAGGCGGGATTGGTGACCCTCGACTCCGCGAGGGCGGAGGTTGCGTTGGCGCCGAGCAGCTTGATTTGCAGGGCCTGAGTGACCGCACGCGCGATTTCGTCCTGCACCGCGAAGATGTCTTTGAGATCCGTGTTGTATTCTTCTGACCAAAGCTGAAAGCCATCGTTCACTTTCGTGAGCTCGGCGTTAATCCGGACATGACTACCTTCCTGGCGCACGCTTCCCTCGAGAATGTTGGCGACGTTCAGCTTCTGTCCCACGGCTCGCAGGTCTTCATTCTTGCCTTTGAACTGAAAGGCTGACGAGCGGCCCGTAACCTTTAACCCGGGAACTTTGGCGAGCTCGTTGGTCAGTTCTTCGGCCAGTCCATCGGAAAAATACTCCTGATCTTTTCCCGGACTCATGTCGGCGAAGGGCAGCACTGCGATGGACGCGGTATTTACTCCGCCAGTGTTTGACCGGGCTCGGCTTCGCCAGAAGTATCCTCCGACTCCCACCAGGAGCAGGAGAAGGAGCAACAATCCTACCCATTTGCCTCGACTGATGCTCGCGAGTGGGGCAGTTCCGCTTGCGCTTGTCCTGCTACGCATTAAGCGATCGGTTTCGAATCCACGATGCAATCGCTGTAGGTCCGCCCGCATTTCCGCCGCACTCTGGTAGCGAAGCTTGCGATCTTTCTCCAGCGCCTTCGAGATGATTGCTTCCAATTCCGGTGGAAGATCGGGATTCAGCCTTAGTGCTGAGACGGGTTGGCGGTTCAATATGGCATCAACGATGATGGAGGACGTCTCACCGCGAAACGCGGGCACCCCCGTGCTCATTTCGTACAGCACGGCGCCGAAGGAAAACAGGTCGGTGCGCGCGTCCAGCTCTTTGCCAAAGACCTGCTCAGGAGACATGTACCCTACGGTGCCGAGGGGAGATCCTTGAGTGGTAAGTTGGGTGGCCTGATTGGCTGTTTCGACCGCGGGGTCGGGCTGGGTAATTTTGGCCAAGCCAAAATCGAGGATCTTGGCGTGACCGCGTTCGGTGACAAAGATGTTTGCCGGCTTGATGTCCCGATGAACGATGCCCTTGTTGTGCGCCGCATCCAGCGCGTCGGCGATCTCGGTGGCCAGATCAAGGATCAGTTCGGTTTCGAGAGGGCGACCGGCGATGCGGTGATCCAGTGCCACGCCCTCAAGGAACTCCATAGCAATGAATGCGCGCCCGTCCTCTTCGCCGATGTCGTATATGGTGCAGATGTTGGCATGGTTCAGTGCAGATGCGGCCTCGGCTTCGCGCTGAAAGCGCGCTAAAGCTTGCGTGTCGCGGGCGACGTTGTCAGGGAGGAATTTGAGAGCAACCAGGCGGTGGAGTCGCGTATCCTCCGCTTTGTACACCACCCCCATTCCGCCGCTGCCGAGTTTGCCGAGGATGCGGTAATGCGAGATGATTTGCCCGTCCATGCGGCTGAATGTTATGGGCCGGAAGTGCGGCAAGTCAACGAATGAGCATGAGTTAGATCCTTTGCGCGACCATCACTGTTGTAAAAGGGCCATAACGCTCAAAATCCCCAATTAAATTGCCAGTCTACGTCGGACAAACGCGGCCTTGCTGACGCCGTCCTTCAGGTCGAGTTCAAGCGATTACAATTAAGCTGACACCGCCATTGGGGCTCGAACCTGGATTTCCGCAACTTGAAACTCGACACTGGAAACTCGAAACTGCTTCTGTCTTTCCGCAACTTGAAACTGGAAACTGGAAACTTGCAACTGCTTCTGCTTTGTCTGCTGCTTGCCATTCCATGTTGCGCGCAATCCACGCGCACCTGGGAACAAACCAAATACGATGACTTCGAAAAAGGCACAGCGCACGGCGTGGCCATCGGCAGCGACGGCACGCTGACGCTCGCGCCCGCTTTCACCGCGCTCTACACCTCACCCTCGACGTATCTGTGGGACATCGCTGCCGACGCGCAAGGCGATGTTTACGCGGCAGCAGGCTCACCGGCGCGCGTCTACAAGCTCACGCCCGACGGCAAGGCGCGCATCATCTTCGCGCCGCAGGAGCTTCAGGTGCAGGCGCTGGTCGTGGACCCCAGCGGCACGATCTACGCTGCGACTTCTCCCGATGGCAAGGTCTATAAGCTGGTACACGGTGGGCCCGCGCCGGGCAAGACTCCCGAAGGCTCGCACACCACGGCCGAAGTGGCCGCGGCGCAAGAGGGCGCCAAGCCCGGCGAGAAACCGCGTCCTTCAGTCGATGTCGATCCCAGCTATACGGCCAGCGTCTTCTTCGATCCCAAGACGAAATACATCTGGGCGCTGGCGCTCGATCGCGAAGGCCAGCTTTACGTTGGGACCGGCGATCGCGGCGAAATCTTCCGGGTGGACCGAAACGGCCATGGCGGTGTCTTCTTCAAGAGCGACGAGGCACAAATCCGCGCCCTCGACTTCGACAACTCGGGCAATCTGATCGCGGGCACCGATGGCAGCGGGCTGATCTATCGCATTTCGCCGCAGGGCCAGGGCTTCGTTCTGTACAGCGCGCCGAAGAAGGAGATCACCGCGCTGGCCGTCGATGGGCAGGGCAACATCTACGCTGCGGGCGTGGGCGAAAAACGCGCGACTCCGCCGCCGTCGGGAACGCCTGCCGGCAGCGTAGGCATCGTAGTAGCAATTCCCGTCCCCGCCGGTGGGCAAAACGCTCCTGCTCCGTCCGGCAACACTGGTGCGCCGCCTGCCCCTCCGGTCTCGAACCTTGGCGGTTCTGACGTGTACCGGCTTTCGCCCGACGGCTCGCCCAGCACCATTTGGAGTTCGCGCGAGGACCTGGTATACGCGCTGGCCTTCGACGACCAGAAGCGGTTGCTCGCCGGAACCGGCAATCGCGGGAAAATCTACGTCCTGCTGGACAAGCAGTACGTCGATCTGGCGCAGGCCAGCGCCAGCCAGGTAACCGCATTTGCCCGCGATCCCAAAGGCGGCCTCTACGCGGCTACCAGCAATCTGGGCAAGGTTTTTCGCCTGGGCCCCAAGCCGGTTGAGGAGGGCAGCTACCAAAGCGATGTCTTCGACGCGAAGAATTTTTCGCGCTGGGGACGCGTCGAGGTTCGCGCCCAGGGCAGCTACCAACTGTTTGCTCGCAGCGGCAATGTCGATAATCCCGACCGCAACTGGAGCGCGTGGAAGCCGGTCAACCTGCAGGACAATCTTGCCATCGATGCGCCGCCCGCGCGTTACATCCAGTGGAAAGCGGAGTTGCGGCCCGGCAAGCCTGCGCCCGCGATTGACAGGGTCACCGTCAACTACCTTCCGAAGAATGTCGCTCCCGAGGTCGATAATGTCACCGTAATGGTTGGCTCCCGCGTGCCCTCAGGCGTTCATAGCGAATCGGAGAGTTCGAACTCCGGCTTGGAGCCGCCCACCCCGACGGTAAAAAACAAACACTATATCGCGGTGAAGTGGAAGGCGCACGACGATAACGGCGACGACCTGGTTTACAGCATTTACTATCGCGGCGATGGGGAAAAGCGCTGGAAGCTGCTGCGCGACGGCATCGACGAGCGTTTCGCCAATTTCGACTCCGACTTATTTCCCGACGGAGGTTACGAGATTCGCGTGGTCGCCTCAGACTCGCCTTCGCGCTCGGCCGAGGACGCGCTCACCGGCGAAGCCACCAGCCCCCGCTTCGAAGTGGACAACACTCCCCCGGTGATTGACGGCTTGCGGGCCAAGCCCGAAGCCGGCAATATCCGGCTTACGTTTCGTGCGGCCGACAGCTTCTCGCCCATCGCTCGCGCCGAATATTCGATCGATGCGGGCGACTGGGAGATCGTCGATCCGGTGGGGCAGATCTCGGATTCGAAAACGGAAAATTACGATTTCCAGGTCCCGGTTCCCAGCTCGGCCGATGAGGCGAGCGGGCGAGACAAGCCGTCCACAGATTCCGGGCCGGAGGAGCACACAATCGTGATTCGCGCCTATGACCGTTTCGAAAACATGGGCAGCGCTAAGATCGTGGTGACTACGCAGCCAGTTCATTGAAGGAGGTACAGAGTGCGTGTAGCCGTTTTGAAAGGGCACGCCTTCACAGGCCGCTGAAAAAGTCGGATTAGGGCTGCTTTGAAGGGGCGCAGCTTTAGCTGCGCCGTTCTAAGCCCTTTATTTTTGCCATCCC
>Ga0335078_10008095_pt1 | contig 15614 bp, 11 predicted proteins | sample Lox_Sample_32_FD_206711 | JGI IMG/M metagenome (GOLD analysis project Ga0335078, IMG submission 206711) | Soil microbial communities from Loxahatchee National Wildlife Refuge, Florida, United States - Lox_Sample_3.2 | ecosystem: Environmental > Terrestrial > Soil > Wetlands | place: USA... | reverse complement strand
GGCCGTGACCGCAAAGGGCTCGCCGCGCTTGTCCGTGCCCTGATAGCGCGGATTGACCATGCGCAGGTTCTGCACGTCTTCAGGGGTGATGCTGGAGAGCCCGATGTGGAAGCCCTCGTCGCGCGTTTGGAACTGCGGCCAGGCGACGACGAGCAGCACGATGCCGACCGCGATCGCCGGCAACACGATCTTCATGGTGCCGACGAACGAGCTGTAATTCCTGCTCGAGGGTGCTGCCAAAATGCGCGGACGCGGCAGTTGCAGGCGGTGCCGCCTGCGCCCCTCGACGCTCGGCTTCTCCTTGGTGAGCTCCACCATCGCCTGCCTCGCGATCAGCTCACGCCCGCGCGCAGGCAGTCGTGGATGTTGAGGATGCCGACCGGACGGCCGTCCTCGACCGCGAACAGGCAGCCGATGCCGCGATTGTCGATGCCGCGCGTGTTCATGAGATTGAGCGCCTCGACGGCGAGCGCCTTGGGCCTGATCGTCTGCGGTGCCGGGGTCATCACCTCGCCCACGGTCATCTCGAGGATCGCCCCTCCCATGTGCCGGCGCAGGTCGCCGTCGGTAATGATGCCGATCAGCTTGCCCGCGCGATCGATCACGCCGACGCAGCCGAAATGCTTGGCCGTCATGACGAGGATGGCCTCCGACATGAGGACGTCGGGCCGCGTCAGCGGCATCGCGTCGCCGCTGTGCATGACGTCGGCCACGGAGAGGAGCTGGCGGCCGATCGATCCGCCGGGGTGAAGCGCCTGGAACTGATCGAGGGAGAAGCCCCGTCGCTCGAGGAGCGCTATCGCGAGCGCGTCTCCAAGGGCGAGCATCACCGTGGTCGAGGTGGTGGGGGCCAGGCCGAGCGGACAGGCCTCGGGCACGTTCGGCAGGAGCAGCGCTATGTCCGAGGCTTCCGCGAGCGAGCTCGCCGCCCCGCCCGTGATGGCGACGAGCGGAATGCCGAAGCGCCGCGTGTAGGCGACGAGATCGGCGAGCTCGTTGGTCTCGCCCGAATTCGACAGCGCCAGGACCGCGTCCTCGCGCGTGATCATGCCGAGATCCCCGTGACTCGCCTCGGCGGGGTGGACGAACAGCGCCGGCGTGCCGGTCGAGGCAAGCGTCGCCGCGATCTTGCGGGCGACGTGCCCGCTCTTGCCCATGCCGGTCACCACGACGCGACCGCGCACGCGGCGCAGGCGCTCGACCGCGTCCGCGAAGCTGCTGCCGAGCGTACGCGCGAGCGTCTCGATGGCCGCCGCCTCGAGGCGCAGCACGCGCCGGGCTGCGATCAGATCGCTGTCGCCTGCTTGGCTCTCGGCGAGCTCGGCCAGCGCTTCCTCCCTGCCAGGCGCGCAAGGCTTGCCGGAAGGCCTTCCCTCCGGCCGCTCGCGAACCGTCCGGCGCTCCTGCATTTCCTTGTAATAGCTCACGGATTCACATCGTGCCCAGTATGCGCCCCGGTCCAGGGCGGGTCAATGAATTGCGCCGGCTCGCGCGCCCTCAATGGGCGAAGATGTCGGGCTCGTCCCAGCCGCCCAGATCGAGCTCGGCCCGCGCAGGCAGGAAGGCAAAGCAGGCCTGAGCCAGCTGCTGCCGCCCCTCGCGCTCCAGGAGGGCATCGAGCTTCGCGCGCAGCGCATGCAGATGAAGCACGTCGGTCGCGGCATAGACGAGCTGCTCCTCGCTGAGCCGCTCCGCTCCCCAGTCGGTGAGCTGCTGCTGCTTGCTGAGCTCGATGCCGAGCAGGTCGCGGCAAAGATCCTTGAGGCTGTGCCGGTCGGTGAAGGTGCGCGCGAGCTTGGAGGCGATCTTCGTGCAGTAGACCGGACGGCACGCCACACCGAGATGGTAGCCGAGCGTGGCCACGTCGAAGCGCGCGAAATGGAAGAGCTTGGTGACGGCGGGATCCACGAGAAGGGCTTTCAGGTTGGGTGCCTCGTAGCGGCCGCGGGCGAATTGCACCACATGGCAAACGCCGTCGCCCGCGGAAAGCTGGGCGAGGCAGAGACGGTCGCGCCGCGGGTTGAGCCCCATGGTCTCGGTATCGATCGCGACCACGCCGCCCAAGGACAGGCCCTTGGGGAGGTCGTTGTGGTGCAGCCTGATCTGCGGCGGTGAGACGCTCATCAGCGACGCGTGCGGCAAGCCGGCCCAGGAAGTGGTGCCCAGGAGAAGACTCGAACTTCCACGGCCTTGCGGCCACAGGTACCTGAAACCTGCGCGTCTACCAATTCCGCCACCTGGGCTAGGAAGAATCCGCCAATGTCCTCGGTCCGCACTGCCTAGCCCGCCCCTCCCCTCGATGTCAATCGGCTTCTCGCCGCGCGCCGCACAGCCGCTGCCGCTTTCGCCCTCCGCCCCTCTGCTTGCAGCGTGCCGCAAGAGCGGATAAGAAGCGGCCGGGAGCGGAGGAGGGGAGATGGCAAATCGCCGCGTCACCGTCTTCGGCGGCTCGGGCTTTCTCGGCCGTCACCTCGTAAAGCGGCTCGCCGCGCGCGGCGACATCTTGCGCATCGCCGTGCGCGATCCGGCCGGGGCCGCCTTTCTTAAGCCGATGGGCGACGTCGGGCAGGTGGTGCCGCTCAAGGTCGACGTGCGCGACGAGGCCGCCGTCGCCTCGGCGGTCGCGGGCGTGGACGCGGTCGTGAATCTGGTCGGCATCCTCTTCGAGCGCGGCCGGCAGCGCTTCGCCGAAATCCATGCCGCGGCCGCCGGCCGCATCGCCCGGCAGGCCCGGCTAGGAGGGGCCAAGCGCCTCGTCCAGGTCTCGGCCCTAGGAGCCGATCCGGAGGGGCCGGCCCTCTATGCCCGCAGCAAGGCGGCGGGGGAGCAAGCCGCGCGCGCGGCCTTCCCTGACGCCACCATTCTGCGCCCGAGCGTGGTGTTCGGTCCCGAGGACGACTTCTTCAACCGCTTTGCCGCCCTTGCGCGCATCCTGCCCGCCCTTCCCGTCCTCGGCGCCTCGCCCCGCTTGCAGCACCTTCCCGCGGGCGGCGCTCGGTTCGAGCTCTGCGGCGACGGCGGCCCGCGCTTTCAGCCGGTCTATGTCGGCGACGTCGCGGACGCGATGGTGCGCGCCCTCGACGATGGCGCAACTGCCGGGAAGATCTACGAGCTCGGCGGCCCGCGCATTTACAGCTTCAAGGAGCTCATGGAGCTGGTGCTGCGCGAGACCGGCCGCAAACGCCTGCTCCTGCCCCTCCCGCTCGGGCTTGCCGAGATCGAGGCCGCCCTCTTGAGCCTGCTGCCGCTGCCAACTCCGCTCTTGACGCGCGATCAGGTGCGGCTCTTGCGGCGGGACAACGTCGTGTCCCCGGATGCGCTCGGCCTCGCCGAGCTCGCCATAGCACCCACGGCGGCCGAGCTCGTTCTGCCCACCTACATGGACATCTATCGCCGCGGCGGGCGGCGGCGCGGGGCGTCTTCGGAGTGAAGGCCCCTCAGCGCTGATAGACGAAGCTCCACCACACCAGCACGCTCGCCGAGGCGAGGAAACGGTAGAAGGCGAAGGGTGCCAGGCTGCGCCGCTTGAGCCACTCGAGAAAGACGCTTGCGGCAAAGAGTCCGGCGAGAAGGGCCACCCCGGCCGAGATGGCGAGATCGGCGGCCGGATGGAGCGCGCCCGCGAGATATTGCTGCTGCCCGCTCAGGAGGAGCTCGCCCGCGAAGGCGGCCAGGGCCACGAGGAAGGCGATCCGGGCCGCGTCATTGCGCTCGAAGCCGAGGAGCCGCGCCAAGATGATGGAGACCGGCATCAGCCCGGCCCCCGGCATGAAGGCAGCGATCTGGCCAAGGCCGAGCACCACACCGTCCACGGGCGAGATGTGATCGATGCGGCGGATGGCCAGGCTGTAGCGGTCGGCGAGCCACATGAGGGCGGCCATGACGAGGCCGGTCGTGGCCAGATAATCGACGCGGCCGAGCCCGAAGGTGCCGATGTAGTAAGGCAGGCCTGCTATCCGCAGCACCCCGATCGGCAAGAGCGCCAGTACCAGGCTGACGAAGAGGCCGGCCTCGGGCCGCCAGCGCCCGCGCAGGAGCTGCCACGCCCCCTGGAGCAGCCGGCCCACTTCGCGGTGCAACAGGATGAGGAGGGCCAGCACCGTCCCCGCATGGCAGGCGAGGTGGAACGGCAGAGTCTGCAGCGGCCAGCCGAAGAGGCGTGTGGCCACCGCGATATGCATGTTTTCGCCGACGGGCATGAGGAAGCTCAGCCCATGCACCACAGCAAGACAGACGACCGGCAGGTAGGGCAAAGCGACCTCGGAGCGATGCGCGCCGCCGCTTATATCATGGGGAAATGGCCTTTCCTAGCCGCCTGTTTTCACGCAATTTTCGGCTATAGTTCCATTTTGGAACCAATTTTTCTTGCCTTTGGCCGACCATCCGCTTAATTGGTCGAAGCAAGCGATGGAGAGGCTAAAATAAAGTCAGCTATGCTGACTTATAGGCTCTCCTCCCAGGGGGAGCCGCGGATGGGCGAGGCCTTTGGGGGGGGGGCGGATGCTGCCTGCGACAGACCTCCGGATTGCTGGCCTGGACGGCCTCCAACCAAGCCGGCGTCAAGGATAAGAAATGCCGCGGAACTTGTTGAAGTTCGTCAATACCGAGATGCGCATGCCCGACAAGCGGGAGGCCGAGGCGCGCCGTCACGACTTCCGGGAAATCTATGCGGACTTCGACGCGGACCGGGCCAAGGAGCAGGCCGGGCGCTGCTCGCAGTGCGGCGTGCCCTTCTGCCAGGTGCACTGTCCGCTCCACAACAATATCCCCGACTGGCTCATGCTGACCGCCGAGGGCCGGCTCGAGGAGGCTTACGAGATTGCCGCCGCCACCAACAACATGCCCGAGGTGTGCGGCCGCATCTGCCCGCAGGATCGCTTGTGCGAGGGCAACTGCGTCATCGAAAAGGGCTTCCACTCGGTCACCATCGGCTCCGTCGAGAAATACGTCACCGAGACCGCCTTCCAGCGCGGCTGGGTCAAGCCGCCGCGTCCGCCGCGCGAGCTTGGCCACTCGGTCGGCATCGTCGGCGCCGGACCGGGCGGGCTGGCTGCCGCCGAGGAGTTGCGCCGCCGCGGCTATCAGCTCCACGTCTACGATCGCCACGATCGCGTGGGCGGCCTCCTCGTCTACGGCATCCCCAATTTCAAGCTCGAGAAAAGCGTGGTGGCGCGGCGTGCCGCCCTCCTCGCCGAGGGCGGCATCCGCTTCCATCTCAATTGCGAGGTCGGCAAGGACACCACACTCGACGAATTGCGCGCGCGCCACGACGCCGTGCTCATCGCCAACGGCGTCTATACCTCGCGCGACGTCGCGGCACCTGGGGCCGGTTTGGGCAACATCGTGCAGGCGCTCGACTATCTGATCGCGAGCAACCGTACGGGCCTCGGCGACAGGGTAGCCCGCTTCGAGGACGGCACCCTCGATGCCGCGGGCAAGCATGTCGTGGTGGTGGGTGGGGGCGACACGGCGATGGATTGCGTGCGCACCGCCGTGCGCCAGGGCGCCAAATCGGTCAAATGCCTCTACCGCCGCAACCGAGCCAACATGCCGGGCTCGCAACGCGAGGTCATGCATGCCGAGGAGGAGGGTGTCGAGTTCGTCTGGCTCTCCGCCCCCGAGGCCTTTCTCGGCGAGGGCTCCGTGAACGGCGTGCGCACCGTGCGCATGCGGCTCGGAGTCGCCGACAGCTCGGGCCGCCAGACCCCCGAGGCGATCGAGGGCTCCCATTTCACCATCGCGGCCGACCTCATCATCAAGGCGCTCGGCTTCGATCCCGAGGACACGCCGACGCTCTTCAAGGCCCCCGAGCTCGCAGTGACGCGCTGGGGTACCGTCAAGATCGATTTCCGCTCGATGATGACCAACCTCGAGGGCGTGTTCGCGGCGGGCGACATCGTGCGCGGCGCCTCGCTCGTGGTGTGGGCGATCCGCGACGGCCGCGATGCCGCCGAGAGCATCCACAAGTTTCTCAAGGCGAAGACCGCAACCCTCGCGGCCGCCGCGGCCGAGTAGCGGGAGCAAGGGTCGGTCCGTGCCGTGACCGCAGTTTCCGCAAGCGCCTACAGGGGGCGGCGGGTCGCCGGAGATAGAGGAGGTCGCGCGATGGCAATGGGCGGTGGATTGGGCGACGCCGGCGAGCGCTTCGTCGCGGAGTACCGCAGGAACGCCGAGAAGCTGGCGCAGGACGGTCTCTACGATCCCGCCCAGGAGCACGACTCCTGCGGCGTCGGCCTCGTCGCCGCCATCGACGGCAAGCCGCGCCGCGAGGTGGTGACGGCCGGCATCGCCGCCCTCAAGGTGCTGTGGCATCGCGGGGCCGTCGACGCCGACGGCAAGACCGGGGACGGGGCCGGCATCCACGTGCAGATCCCGCAGAATTTCTACAAGGAGCACATTCGCGACCAGGGTCACGAACCGGGCGAGGGCCGGCTCGCGGTGGGCATGATTTTCCTGCCGCGCACCGACTTCGCGGCCCAGGAGCGCTGCCGGTGCATCGTCGAGGCCGAGATCCTCAACATGGGCTACGGCATCTACGGCTGGCGCCAAGTGCCGATCGACATCTCGGTGATCGGCGAGAAGGCGAACGCCACGCGCCCCGAGATCGAGCAGATCCTGATTGCCAACACCAAGGGCACGAGTGCCAGGCAGTTCGAGATCGATCTCTTCATCATCCGCCGGCGCATCGAGAAACAGGTGCTCGCCGAGAGCATCCGGGACTTCTACATCTGCTCGCTCTCCTGCCGCTCGGTCATCTACAAGGGGATGTTCCTCGCCGAGCAGCTCACTGCCTTCTACCCCGACCTGCTCGACGAGCGCTTCGTCTCGAATTTCGCCATTTACCACCAGCGCTATTCGACCAACACCTTTCCCACCTGGTGGCTGGCGCAGCCCTTCCGCATGCTCGCGCACAACGGCGAGATCAACACGCTTCTCGGCAACATCAACTGGATGAAGGCGCACGAACCGCGCATGGCCCACGAATGGTTCGGTGCCCACATCGCGGATCTCCTGCCGGTCATCCAGCCCGGCAGCTCGGATTCGATGGCCCTCGACGCGGTGTTCGAGATCCTGGTGCGCGCCAACCGCACCGTGCCGATGGTCAAGACCATCCTCGTCCCCGAGGCGTGGGCGAACCAGCCGAGCCTGCCCCAGGAGGTCAAGGACCTCTACTCCTTCACCAACGCCATCATGGAGCCGTGGGACGGCCCGGCGGCGATCTGCGCCTATGGCGGGCAATGGGCGGTCGCCTTCATGGATCGCAACGGCTTGCGGCCCATGCGCTACACCATCACCGGCGACGGCCTGCTCATCGTCGGCTCGGAGATCGGCATGGTGCGCCTGGATGAGACGCGCGTGGTCGAGAAGGGCCGCATCGGCCCCGGCCAGATGATCGCGGTCGACTTGCGCGAGGGCCGGCTCTACCACGACCGCGAGGCCAAGGCGATGCTTGCGGCGGGGCGGCCCTTCGGCCAGTGGGTCAAGCAGATCAAGAAGCTCGACAGCCTGATCAAGAAGGGCGCGGGCGAGAGGGTCGAGTTCGACCGCGACGAGCTCCGCCGCCGCCAGATCGCGGTCGGCTGGACGCTCGAGGAGCTCGAGATCGTGCTCCACCCGATGGCGGAGGAGGGCAAGGAGCCGGTCGGCTCGATGGGCGACGACACCCCGCTTGCCGTGCTCTCCGAGCAGCACCGCGGCCTCCACCATTTCTTCCGGCAGAATTTCAGCCAGGTGACCAATCCGCCGATCGACTCCTTGCGCGAGACGCGGGTGATGTCGTTGGTGACGCGTTTGGGCAACCTCGGCAACATCCTCGACGAGGACGAGTCGCAGTGCCGCCTCCTCCAGCTCAACTCGCCCGTGCTCTCGAACGGCGAGTTCGAGGCGATGCGCGCCTATATGGGCGGCACGGCCGCCGACGTCGACTGCACCTTCGAGGTCGCCAAGGGCGACGGCGCCTTGCGCGAGGCGATCGCGCGCATCCGCCAGGAGTCGGAGGACGCGGTGCGCGGCGGCGCTCAGCATTTGGTGCTCTCCGACAAGGGCTACGGCGCCGCGCGCGCGCCCATCCCCATGATCCTCGCCGCAGGGGCCGTGCACTCCCATCTCGTGCGCAAGAAGCTGCGCACCTTCTGCTCGCTCAACGTGCGCAGTGCCGAATGCATGGACGTGCATTATTTCGGCGTGCTCATCGGCGTGGGGGCTACCACGGTCAACGCGTATCTCGCCCAGGAGACGCTGGCCGAGCGCCACCGGCGCGGGCTCTTCGCGGCCCTTTCCTTCGAGGAGGTGCTGCGGCGCTACAAGGCCGCGGTCGACCAGGGCCTGCTCAAGATCATGTCCAAGATGGGCATCTCGGTGATCAGCTCCTACCGCGGAGGCTATAATTTCGAGGCGCTCGGAATCTCGCGCTCGCTCGTCGCGGAATTCTTCCCGGGCATGCCCTCACGCATCTCGGGCATCGGGCTCAACGGCATCGAGCACAAGGTGCGCGAGCTCCACGCGCGCGGCTACGCCGAGGACTTCACCGCCCTTCCCATCGGCGGCTTCTACAAATACCGCCGCGGCGGAGAGAGCCACGCCTATCAGGGCTCCCTCATCCATACGCTGCAGACGGCGGTCACCACCGATTCCTACTCCACCTACAAGAAATACACCGACGGCATCCGGCGGCTCCCGCCCATAGCGCTCCGCGACCTCCTCGACTTCGCTCCCCGCGGCCAGCCGGTCTCGGTCGACGAGGTCGAATCGATCACCGAGATCCGCAAGCGCTTCGTCACCCCCGGCATGTCGCTGGGGGCCCTCGGCCCGGAGGCGCACGAGACCCTCAACATCGCCATGAACCGCATCGGTGCCAAGGCCGACAGTGGGGAGGGCGGGGAGGACCCGGCGCGCTTCAAGCCGAAAGCGAACGGCGACAATCCCAACTCGGCGATCAAGCAGGTCGCCTCGGGCCGCTTCGGCGTCACCGCCGAGTACCTCAACAACTGCCGCGAGCTCGAGATCAAGATCGCGCAAGGGGCGAAGCCGGGCGAGGGCGGCCAGCTCTTCGGCTTCAAGGTGACGGAGATGATCGCCAAGCTCCGCCTCTCGACCCCCGGCGTCACGCTCATCTCCCCGCCGCCGCACCACGACATCTACTCGATCGAGGATTTGGCGCAGCTCATCTACGATCTGAAGCAGATCAGCCCCGACGCGCTCGTCTGCGTGAAGCTCGTGTCGCGCTCGGGCATCGGCACCGTCGCCGCCGGGGTGGCCAAGGCGAAGGCGGACGTCATCCTCATCTCGGGCCATGTCGGCGGCACCGGCGCCTCGCCGGTCTCGAGCATCAAATTCACCGGCACACCCTGGGAGATGGGGCTCTCCGAGGTGCATCAGGTGCTCACCCTCAACCGCCTGCGCCACCGGGTGAAGCTGCGCACCGACGGCGGCATCAAGACCGGGCGCGACGTGGTGATTGCGGCGATGCTGGGGGCCGAGGAATACGGAGTGGGGACCGCCGCCCTCGTCGCCATGGGCTGCATCCTGGTGCGCCAGTGCCATTCGAACACCTGCCCCGTCGGCGTCTGCACCCAGGACCCGAAGCTCAGGGCGAAGTTCGAAGGCACGCCCGAGCGCGTCGTCAACCTCTTCACCTTCATCGCCGAGGAGGTGCGCGAGATCCTCGCCTCCCTCGGCGCGCGCTCGCTGAACGAGATCATCGGGCGCACCGACCTGCTCTTCCAGGTGAGCCGCGGCAGCCGGCACCTCGACGATCTCGACCTCAACCAGGTGCTGGCGCAGGCCGATCCCGGCGACTATTCGCGCTACTCGACCCTCGAAGGCCGCAACGAGGTGCCCGACACGCTCGATGCCCAGATCCTCAAGGATGCGAAGCCGCTGCTCGATGACGGCGAGAAGATGCAGCTCGCCTACACCATCAACAATACCTACCGCGCCATCGGCACGCGGCTCTCCTCGGCGATCACGCGCAAGTACGGCATGACCGGGCTGCCGCCCGGGCACATCACCGTGCGCCTGCGCGGCTCGGCCGGTCAGTCGCTCGGCGCCTTTGCCGTGCGCGGGCTCAAGCTCGAGGTGTTCGGCGACGCCAACGACTACGTCGGCAAGGGCCTCTCGGGCGGCACCATCGTGCTGCGCCCGATGACGGCAGCCGCCTACGCCAGCCAGGAGAACACCATCATCGGCAACACCGTGCTCTACGGGGCGACGTCCGGCCGGCTCTTCGCCGCGGGCCAGGCCGGCGAGCGCTTCGCCGTGCGCAACTCGGGCGTGGATGCGGTGGTCGAGGGCTGCGGCTCGAACGGCTGCGAATACATGACCGGCGGCAACGTCGTGGTCCTGGGTCCGGTCGGCGACAATTTCGCGGCCGGCATGACGGGGGGCATGGCCTTCGTCTACGATCCCGCGGACGCCTTCGCCAAGCGCGTCAATCCCGACTCGGTCGTCTGGCAGCGCATCGAGATGCCCTATTGGGAGACGATCTGCCGCCAGCTCGTCGAGGCGCACGTCGAGAACACCCAGTCGCGCTGGGCGGTCGGGATCCTGAACGATTGGGACCGCGAGCTCGCGAAATTCTGGCAGATCGTGCCCAAGGAGATGATCGGCCGCCTCGCCGAGCCCACCACGCGCGAAGCCCTCGCGGCGGCGCGGGCGTAGCCGGTCTTGCCCGCAAGGGTGTCTCGGACGGGGTGCCATGCGTCCTTCGAGACGCTCGCTCCGCTCGCTCCTCAGAGTCTGACTCAAAATGATCCGTCCCGTTTCAATGTTCCATTCGTCACCCCGGCGAAAGCCGGGGTCCATGTCCGAAGCCCGGCTCAAGGCCGACGATGGATTCCCGCTTTCGCGGGAATGACGACGTGTGGCAGGTAATGCATTGAAGATAGCGCGTTCATTTTCGGCCAGCCTCTGAGGAGGTGCCAAGCGCCGCCTCGAAGGACCCGCGCGTGACAACCAGCGATCAAGCCAAAGCGCGCCGGCGGGCGTTTCTGCTGCTGGTCTTGGCCGTCGTCTGCTTCGGCACCGTGTGGCCCGTCTCCAAGATCGGGCTCAGCGAGGCGACACCGATTTGGTTCGCGGCTGTGCGCGCCGCCCTCGGCATGGCCGCGTCCTTCGCGCTTCTGGCCGCCCTCGGCCGGCTGCGCCTGCCCTCGCGCGCCGACCTGCCGGTCGTACTCTCGATCGGCCTTCTGCAACTGACCGCCTTCTTCGCCCTCATGAACCTCGGCCTGCGTTACGTCCCGGCCGGCCGCTCGATCGTGCTCGGCTACACGACGACACTCTGGTTGGTACCCTTGGCCCTCCTGAGCGGGGAGCGCATCGGCGTCTGGCGCGCTTTGGGCGTCGGGGTCGGGCTTGCCGGGGTGGCGCTGCTCTGCAATCCGCTCGCCATCGATTGGACGCAGGGCCGGATACTGGGAGGGCACGCGGCACTCCTCCTTGCCGCCCTTGCCTGGGCGTTCGCCATCTTCCACGCACGGCGGCACGTCTGGCAGCACTCCCCGCTCGAGCTTTTGCCCTGGCAGTTCCTGACAGCGACCGTGCTGCTCGTGCTCTTCGCCGTCGTCCTCGAGCCCGCGGGCGGGATCGGCCGCGGCTCCGACGCCCTCCTGGCCCTCCTCTATATCGGCGTCATCGCCGGCCCGCTCGCGACCTGGGCGTCGACCTCGGTCGCCCGCGTCCTGCCGACCCTCACCACCTCGCTCGGCTTTTTGGGCGTGCCCGTGCTCGGCATGCTGTTCTCGACCCTCTGGCTCGGCGAGCCCTTGAGCTCGGGTCTCCTCGCCGGCGCCGGCCTCGTCCTCGCGGGGCTCCTCCTCGTCGTCCTCGGCAGTGCCAGCGGATAACTTCCGTCCGCGCCGGCGATCCACTACACTTCCGTGCCATGCGCACGCTCTACCATCTCTGGCTCTCCCCCTATTCGCGCAAGGTGCGCGTCGTGCTCAAGGAGAAGAAGCTCGATTTCGAGCTCAAGGTCGAGCAGGTGTGGGAGCGCAGGCCCGAGTTCCTCGCCCTCAATCCGGCGGGGCAGGTGCCCGTCCTCGTCGACGAGGACCGCGGTATCATCGCCGACAGTCAAGTGATCTGCGAGTACCTCGAGGAGCTCCATCCCGAGCCCGCACTCCTCGGCGCGAGTGTGAAGGAGCGCGCCGAGGTGCGCCGCATCGCCGCCTGGTTCGACCTCAAGTTCAACGTCGAGGTGACGCGCAATCTCGTGGGCGAGAAGATGATGAAGCGCATGCTCGGCATCGGCCAGCCGAACTCGGCCGCCATCCGTGCCGGGCATCAGAACATCCACTATCACCTCGACTACATCGGCTATCTCGCCGACCGGCGCAATTGGCTCGCGGGCGAGGCCTTCTCGCTCGCCGACATCGCGGCGGGGGCCCAGATTTCCGCGGTCGACTACATCGGCGACGTGCCATGGGACGAGCATCCCCGTGCGCGCGAATGGTATGCCCGGCTCAAGTCGCGGCCGAGCTTCCGCCCGCTCCTCGGCGACCACATCCCAGGCGCTCCCCCGCCTGCCCACTACGCGGATCTGGACTTCTGAGGGTGTTGCGCCCTCCCGTGAGTGCCTCGCGTCTCTTCTGCTTCGGCCTCGGCTATTCCGCGGGCGTGCTCGCGCAGTCGCTCTTGCGCGAGGGTTGGCGCGTGGCCGGAACCGCGCGCACGCCCGCGCGTGTCGCCGTCCTCGCCGGGCGAGGGATCGAGGCATTCGTCTTCGACCGCGGCAGTCCGCTCGCGGACGCCAAGGAGGCCCTCGCCGGGACCACGCATCTCCTCTCCTCGGTACCGCCCGACCCCGCGGGCGACGCCGTGCTCGACCATCACGGCGCCGACATCGCGGCGCTGCGGGAGCTCGCCTGGGTCGGCTATCTCTCGACGACCGGCGTCTATGGCGACCGCCGCGGCGGGCTCGTCGACGAGGAGGCTGCGCCGGCACCGACGAGCGAGCGCGCTCAGCGCCGCCTCCTCGCCGAGGCGGGATGGCAGGCCCTTGGGCAACGCCACGGGTTGCCGGTCCACATCTTCCGCCTCGCCGGCATCTACGGGCCCGGCCGGAGCGCGCTCGATGCCGTGCGCGCGGGGACGGCGCGCCGCGTCGACAAGCCCGGCCAGCTCTTCTCCCGCATCCACGTCGAGGATATCGCCGCAGTGCTTGCCGCTTCGATGCGGCAGCCGAGGCCGGGGGCCATCTACAATCTCGCCGACGACCTTCCGGCGGCGGGCGAGGAGGTCGTTGCCTATGCCTGCAGGCTGCTCGGCGTCGAGCCCCCACCCCTCGTAGCATTCGAGCAGGCCGCCCTCTCGCCCATGGCGGCGAGCTTCTACGGCGAGAGCCGGCGGGTGCAAAACGAGCGCATCAAGTGCGAGCTCGGCATCGAGCTGCGCTATCCCGACTACCGCAGCGGGCTCGCCGCCATCCTCGCGGCCGAACGTGGGAAGGGTTCAGGCGAGCTCGTCTGAGAGGTCCGCCACGATGCGCGTGAGCCGGGCGAGGTCGGCGGGCTCGGAGAGGCGGTGGCCGCCTCCCTTGACGAGCACGATCTCGACGTCCGAAGTGGCGAGCCGCATGGCGATGCGGAAGGAGGTCTCGAACGGCACGTCCGCGTCGGCGAGCCCGTGAATGAGGCGCACCGGGCCGGAAAAGGCGATCGGGGCGGAAAGGAGGAGATGTTTTCGCCCGTCCTCGATGAGGGCACGGGTGACGGTCGTCGGTTCGTCGTTATAGGGCGAGAGGAGGTGGACGACGCCGTCCCGCATGAGGCGCGCACGCTCGTCCTCCGCCAGGCGCTTCCACATCAGCTCCTCGGTGAAGTCGGCGGCGGCCGCGATGCCGACGAGGCCTTTCACGCGCGCCGGCCGTGCCGTGGCCGCGCGCAGCATGAGCCAGCCGCCGAGGCTCGAGCCCACGAGGAGGAGCGGACCCTCGGAGAGCGCATCGAGCACGGCGAGCGTATCCTCGAGCCAATCGCTGATCACGCAGTCCTCGAAATACCCGCTCGATTCCCCGTGTCCGCGATAGTCGAAGCGCAGGAAGCCTTGTCCGCGCCTTTGGCAGTGCGCCTCGAGGGCGAGCGCCTTCCCACCCGTCATGTCCGAGCGCAGGCCGGTCAGGAAGACGACGGTCGGCGCGCCGCCCTCGCTCTTGTGGTAGGCGATGGCGCCACCGTCGGGGCGTGCTAATCTCCGGGCGGGTCGGGACGACGGTGGTAATGGCGTCGCGGTCATGGCAAGTCTCGCGGGCGGGCGGTCGGAGGACGTGAGAGCGGAGCTTAGCATCGGTACTGCCGGCCGCCCAGGCGTGCCGGTTGCGGGTGGACGCCCGGTCGTGCTGCAGGTCCTGCCAGCACTCGGCCAGGGTGGAGCCGAGCGCGGCTGCGTCGACGTGGCGACGGCCCTCGTGGCGGCCGGGGGTACCGCCCTCGTCGCCTCCGCCGGCGGGCCGCTCGAGCGCGAGCTCGTGCGCGCCGGGGTCGTTCACGCGCGCTTGCCGCTCGACAGCAAGAACCCCTTCGTGATGCGCGCCAACATCGGCCGCCTCGCCGCCCTCATCGAGCGCTACGACGTCGACATCGTGCACGCGCGCAGCCGCGCACCCGCCTGGAGTGCGCTCGCCGCGGCACGGCGCAAGGGCCGCCCATTCCTTACCACCTACCACGGCACCTACAACGAGCAGGGCTACCTGAAGCACCTCTATAATTCGGTGATGGTGAAGGGCGACCTCGTGATCGCCATCTCGCAGCACATCGCCGAGCTGATCCTGGCGCGCTACGATCTCGATCCACAGCGCATCCGCCTCATCCCGCGCGGCATCGATCTCGCCTTCTTCGATCCGGCCATGGTGGGGCCCTCGCGCCTCGTCCAGCTCATGCAGGCCTGGCGCCTCGTCGACGGCATGCCGGTCGTCATGCTGCCGGGGCGGCTCACCCGCTGGAAGGGTCAGAGTGTCCTCATCGAGGCGTTGGCGCTGCTCGGGCGCAAGGACGTCCGCTGCGTGCTCGTGGGCTCCGATCAGGGACGCGGGGGCTACCGGCGCGAGCTCGAGGAGCTGATCACCGCCCGCGGGCTCGGCGGGGTGGTGCACATCGTCGATCATTGCAACGACATGCCCGCCGCCTACATGCTGGCCGACGTCGTGGTCTCGGCCTCGACCGACGCCGAGGCCTTCGGCCGGGTCGCGGTCGAGGCCCAGGCGATGGGCCGGCCCGTGATCGCCTCCGACCATGGCGGCTCGCGCGAGACGGTACTCGAGGGGGTGACCGGCTGGCTCACCCCACCGGGCGATCCGGCCGCCCTCGCCGAGGCGCTTACGGCGGCCCTCGCCCTCGATTCAGCAGAGCGCGAGGCGCTCGCGGCGGAGGCGACGGCACACGCGCGCGCCAATTTCTCCAAGGACGCCATGTGCGCGCGCACGCTTGCGGTCTATGACGAGCTCGCCGCGCGTGCGGCCGGCCAAGTCGCGGCGTGAGCGGCGAGCGTCCGCGCATCCTCGTCATCAAGCTCGGCGCGCTCGGCGACTTCGTCCAGGCGCTGGGCCCGATGGCCGCGATCCGGCGCCACCACGCGGATGCGCGCATCGTGCTCATCACCGCACCGACCCTGGCACC
>Ga0335078_10008094_pt1 | contig 15615 bp, 13 predicted proteins | sample Lox_Sample_32_FD_206711 | JGI IMG/M metagenome (GOLD analysis project Ga0335078, IMG submission 206711) | Soil microbial communities from Loxahatchee National Wildlife Refuge, Florida, United States - Lox_Sample_3.2 | ecosystem: Environmental > Terrestrial > Soil > Wetlands | place: USA... | reverse complement strand
GTCAGCACCAGCCGGCACCGGCGCAAACTCGGAGAACGCCAGGCTGTCGCAACCCGTGTTCGGTGGCGCGGCCAGCGTTGAGAGGCTCTATGACCAAGCCGCGCAACACCGGGCGTTCACTGGCCGGCCAGGCGGCGTTTGCTCCGTGCGGCTGCTGGAGATGCCGATTCCCAAAGGCGCCGGATTCACCATCAGAAAAGCTCGACCGCAGCCGACCGGCGACCGGATGTCCGTCGAACCGCCGGCGCCGCCCTGTCCCGTTTCGCCTTAGCCGCGAAGGAAGGCGAAGCGGCCCGATCTGGGTTTTTCCTCGACTGGTAAGCCGGCGAGGCGCCGGGCAAAGGCGAGATAATCAGCGCCAGCTTCTTCGCGGGGATCGAGCGGCCTGCCCTGGGTGATGGAGCGTTGTACCACCTGATAGTCGTTTCGTATGGTTGCCGCGACGGGGTGCTCCAGGATTTCCTCGACGTCCGCGGCCGGCAAATCGTGCTTGTGGTACCGGGTAAGCACCACGAAGAGCCGCGAGTCCTGGACGCCCCACTTCAACAGTTCACGGCACCGTTGTTTGGAGAGGGTAAGCGAGGGGAGTTCCGGCGTGGTCACAACGTACACGGCATGTGCGGTCCGCACCGGTTCAGCGGTGGCGGTGTTGACAACCTCCGGGAGATCCACCAGCACCATGTCATAGCGGGGCAAGGCGAAACGCAGCAACTGGTAATAATCCGCCCAGGAGGGTACTGGTTCTTTCAGTTCCGCGTCGGTCACCAGGTAATCGACGCCGCAGGCGGTAACCAAGTGGCGCTGCCAGTCGGGCAACTCCATTGTCTTCGCCTCGCGGAGAGCGTGACGGATGGTCTTCGGCGGTTTTGCCCCCAAAATGGTGGCAAACAACCCGGAATGGAGGTCCGCTTCGATCACCAGGGGGCGCTTCTTCAGGTGTGCCGCAAGAATGCCGGCCGTATTCATTACGGTGGTACTAGCGCCGCCCCCCGCCTTGCCGGGCAGGAAGGCGAGGAGGCTGGAATGGTGCGGGTCGCCCACGTTGTTGATGGCGCGTTCCATGGCGAGTTCGAGATCCAGAACACTGAAAGGCCATGTCAGGGCTTCGGTGATTCCGCAATGCGGGTTGAGCATGATGGCCCGGCTCAGATCCACCCCGGAAAGAGCGAGAATGGGCAACTTAGGGCCAGCCGAATGAATAGCCTGGGCGTAAACCAAGTCCTGATCCGGGTCGGCCACTTCCACCAGGATGACGTCTGGATTGCAGGTGCTGAGGGTCCGGGAGATTTCGAATCCGGTGGGCTGCGAGTCCACTAACCGTTCAAGCGAGAAGACAAGGGACTCCTCGGCCATGCCACGCACCAGCGCGGCAAGGCCTGGGTCTCGCGAGAACAGGACAGTGCTCAGCAAGTCAGCTCCGGGGCGACGTGCTCCCCTAACGTAGTTATCGGACCTCTGTAGACACAATTACATAGCATGTCCAGGGCCACAGCAACGCCGGCACCCGCCGACGGGCCTGTGTGGAGACATGCTACAACGACAAGATGGGTCTCCGAGGATCGAACGGTCCAAGTGTCAGTGCACTTTCACGCGAACAGAATGACGAGCTGATTCGCTACATCAATCTCAAGCTGGTTGCGTTGGGCTGCCCTTACAGCAGCAGCACGGCGGATCGTCATGCGCTGGAGATCGCGGGCCCGCTGCTGCGCAACTACCACCAGAAGGACCAGTTACTCGGGGACCGGCTTTGCTCGGCCGATGCGCGGATCCAGGAGTTTCTCGACCGATACTTCCAGGGTATTTGCCCTGGTGGGGTCGTGCGGTTGCCCTCGAATACGTTCGTGCTCGACCGGCCGGGGCTGGCGCGCGTTATGTCGCTGCCGCCATCCGAGGCTCATTTCAGTTCGCCGTGGCTCGATTCGTATCGCATTGCCCAGGGGGTGCTGCATAATCCGAAGAGCGACCGCCGCACGACGCAGGGACTTTTCCACATTGTCGAGGGTGGCCTGCCGGTTCCCGCCGACAAGACGGAGGTGCCGCGCCGGGCCTTCGCGACATTCCTGCGGGAGGCGTTTCGGCCGCCGGAGAAAGCGTCTATCCTTCCTTTCACCTCCGATCAGGAGGAAAAGGCTCACGTGTTTGTCTCGCTTCTGCTGCGTCCGGTGGTGTGCCCAGCTGTGGGAACGGATGCAGCAAAGACAATGGAGACCCGGTTCTTCGCGCCAGGCAGCCTGGTGAGCAACCTGGATTTCGTGGAGACGATTTTCGGCAATGGCGGCGACCCGTATCTTCCCGAAAACGACGCGGCGCTGGACGCGGCGCACTGGACCGGCCACAGCGGCTGCGTCATTCTTGCCCCACATTTGGTGGGCATGAAGAAAGCGGAACTGGGACTGCCTCACTACGACCAGGCAACCGAGCGGCAGCGCCGGGAAGGCATGTGCTGGCGCGACGAGAACGAGCCCTACAACGAAGGCCGGGCTTTCAAGCTTGCGTGCCGCGATCAGAGCGGGGTGATGGTCACCATCATCGCCGACAACTATTTTGGCTACTGCAAGAAAGAAGTCAAGACGCAGATCAGCTTTGCGGCAAACCTCTACGGGCTCTGCGAGGAGGAACACGCGGGGGGCGCGATTGCATATCCGGCCTACATCCTGGGGCAGGATTTCCGGGGAGACCGGCCTTCCATTCGCAAGGCTCCGTTCGAAAACGTAGCGCGCCTGCTGGGGAACCAGGTTGAACTTTGCACGGAAGGCTATGCGGTGGACCGCAATTATCCGGGCATCTTCTACGTGCCCGGCAATGCCGAGTTCAGCGTGCGGGAGGGCGTCGTGCGCTGGATGCGCGACGGGAAATCTCAGCAGCTGACGCTGCGTCCGGACCAGTTCTACGTGTTGCCTTCCGGCTACAAGGTGCGCCTTGAAAAGCAGTTGGGCGGCAATCTGTGGCGTCTGGTGGGTTCAGTGGCCCACGGGACGCTCTGCCACAAACCGTGCACGGTATCGGGAGGCGGCAAGTCGGAGATTTCGAAGCCGATCTCGAGCGTGATGCTGACCGGACCTGTCTTCGTGCGCGATTATCATCAGGACCTCGATCAGGTGGCGGAGGTTCTGAAGAAAGACTTTTCGAACATTTACCGGGAGCGGCAGCCGGAGACACGCGCTCAGCGGGCCATTCTCAGCCCGGAGCGGTCTCTGGGCTCGGTGATCAAGTTGCTGACCGCTTCCTCCGAATACACCGACGAATACAACGACTGGCTGCATTATCTGCCGCAGACGGTGCGGCAGCTTGTCTTCGCGGTGAAGCGGTACTATCGCGCGGAGTGGGGCGAGAACTGGCGCGAGCACTTCACGGTGGACCGCATCAACGGTTACGTGGGGCACGAGCTGAAATACGATAACCAGAAACTGGTGGGGAATTACCTGCGCGTCGGGTTCGATCCGCAGGGTTCGTGGCGGATTTACAAGCTACGGCCGGACTTTCATCCTGCCGACAAAGTGCAGGTGGAAGACGACATCACGGCATCGGTGGTGGTGCCGAGGGAGTGGTTAAAGGATTTCGACTCCAAATACCCCAACCCCAGCGCGCGGCTGGTGCAGAACTGCGAAGCCTATCTTTTCCAGCGGCCGGACGATGCGATTCATCGCGGATTCGATGCGCAGGCCGAGGCCGACCTGGCGACACCGAACACGTTCATCTCGAACTTCGAGCCGCTTTCGCATGCTCAGGTTCAGGACATGATGGCCCACGTGGTGGACTTCGATCAATTGACACCACCGATGAAGCGTCTGCTGGAAGACTTCGCGCGAGGTCACGAGGATGGTTTTGCGGTCTCTTCGGACCAGCCGCGTCTGGTGAATGGAGCGCGCTCAAAGAACCCGCGCTATCTGCAGCCCCGGCCTGACCGGGTTCAGGCGCGCGAGACGTATCTGGCCGAGGTATCAGCGCGGCTGGACCGAGAAGTGCCCTCGGACGAGCCGCTGCATTTCCCGGTGAATGCGGTGCTGGCGGGGCGGCGCGGTAACCCGGCGGACCCGGCAATCGGGCTGCCGCCGCTGGCGGTTTACAACCCGATCCATTACCAGGAACTGCCGGAGCTGTTCATGGACTTCGTGTGCAGCCTGACCGGGAAATCGCCATCGACAACGGGGTTCGGCAGCGAGGGTGCGCTGACCAAGGGACCGTTCAATGCTCTGTGGCCGGTGATGGACCTTAACAACGCGCTGGTGGCGTTTATTCTGACCGGATATGCCGGCTTCACGACGGCGGCCGGGCACATTGGCCCGCGTTACCGCGTGGATCACGACATCAGCATGCTGGTTCCCGAGCTGTGGTGCCGCATTCGTGTGGAAGAACGCGAGCCGCGATTCCTGATCGACGGCGGGTTTCTGGAGAAAGTGAGCGACTTCGGATATGAGGGCCGGACGGTGCCGGCAAGCAGGCTGGGCTATCGCATTACGGCGTTGTTCGCGGAGCGCTTCCTGGGGCGCTTGTTCGAAACGCCGGATACGATTTTCCCCGAAGAGATTCTGCGCCCGGAGACACAGGATCTGGCGGCTTATGTTTCCGGAGTCGAGGCGATCGCCGAAAGCCAACGCCGCGTCGCGCTGAACTATTTCGAAGACGGCAGCATTGCCGGCGCGTGTCCACCGCTCAAGGCGCTGCTGCACATCATGGCTCACGGTCAGTGGGAGGGCAAGGGCATCGAGGAGCCAGGCGTGCGAGCCATGTTCAGCCGGGAAGCGTTGCTGGCAAGCGATTGGTACGCCGAGCGGCTGCGGGTCAAGCAGCGGCGAGACATCGCGTTGTGGCGGCGTCACGTGGCCAGTCTCGAGGCGTTCGATTTCGAGGGACGGCTGGCGTTTGCGCGAGATCAGCTTGCGCGGGTGAGCGCGCCGCGGTACTGCGAGGAACTTGTAGGCACTATCGGCGCGGATCCGTTCACGGGCCAATTCTGAGGCGGCGCGGAGCGGCCCGGGACTGATCCGAAGATCGATATGCTGTCTGTGGATCACCATGCTCGGAGCCTGCTTCGCACTATTCGTTCTGGTGTTTGTCGCCCTCGGATTTGCATTCTGGATCTGGATGCTTGTGGACTGCGCCATGAATGAGCGCAACGAGGGGAATGAAAAACTGATCTGGATTCTGATCATTGTGCTGGCTCATTTCATCGGTGCACTGATCTATTACTTTGCTCGCCGCCCGCGGCGCTACGCTGAGCTGGGCCGCTGACCGTCCTGCGACAATAGAGGCTTGCCGGCAACGATTGCGGCGCGCCGGGGCACGCTGGCGCCGCTTCAGCACGCAACTTTTCGATGGCTGTGGATTGCCTCCGCCGTGTCGAACATCGGCACGTGGATGCAGAACGTGGGGGCGGCGTGGCTGATGGCGGTGCTTTCGCCGTCGCCCCTGTACGTCGCCCTGGTTCAGACGGCGACGAGTCTGCCAGTCTTTCTGTTGGGCATTCCGGCGGGCGCCATCGCCGACATTGTGGACCGCCGCAAGCTGCTCATCTGGACGCAGATCTGGATGCTGGCCGCAGCGGGCATCCTGGGCGTGATGACGGTGGCCGGCTATACGGGCCCCTGGCCGTTGCTGTTGCTCACTTTCGCTTTGGGCATCGGCTCGACGATGAACGGGCCAGCGTGGTACGCGATCATGCCCGAACTGGTGCCGCGCGCGGAGATTCCAGCGGCGATCGCGCTGAACTCGGCCAGCTTCAACCTGGCGCGAGCCGTAGGGCCGGCGATGGGGGGCGTCGTGGTGGCCGCGACGGGAGCGGGACCCGCCTTTCTGCTGAACGCGGTTTCGTTCATTGGCGTGGTTATTGTGCTCTGGCTTTGGCATGTGCGCCCTCGCGACGTGCCACAGGCGGAGGAGCGGATCGCGTCGGCTATGCTGGCCGGCATCCGTTATGTTCGGTTCGCGCCGCCGATGCACTCGGTGCTTATTCGCTCGGCTGCGTTCGTGACTCCCGCGAGCGCGCTGTGGGCCATGCTGCCGGTAGTGGCGAAGGTCGAACTTCACAGCCGAAGCTCCGGTTATGGGATACTGCTCGGCTGCCTCGGGGCCGGCTCGATCGTCAGCGCGACCATCATCACGCGGCTGCGCGAACGATTCGGGCCGAATGCTCTGGCAAGCACGGCGACCGGGCTCTTCGGCGTGGTCTCAGCCTCGCTGTTCTGGCTGGACCATTTCGGTTTGGTCTGCCTGGTTCTGGTGGTGGGCGGCATGTCGTGGATGATGGTGAACGCGAACCTGAACATCGCAACGCAGACCAGCACACCCACCTGGGTGCGGGCTCGCGCCCTGGGCATGTACTTGCTGGTGTTCCAGTCCGCGATGGCGGTGGGCAGCGCGCTGGCGGGCGTGTTCGCCGAGCGCTTCGGAGTGCGGTACACGATGCTCGGCGCGGGCATCTGTCTGTTCGTTGCAGCCGTGACCACGGTTCGTCTGCGTCTGGGCGCCGGCGAACCGACCGAGGTCTCGCCGACACCGCTGCTGCCCGAGCCCACGATGGCCATGGATGTCCCGCCGGAACACGGTCCAGTGCTGGTGGCGGTGGAGTATCAGGTTGACCGGGCGCGGCGGGACGAATTCGTCCGGGTCATGCGCGGGATGAAGATGATTCGACGCCGCGACGGCGCGATGCGATGGGGATTGTATGAGGACGTTTCCGCGCCGGGGCACATGCGCGAGTCGTTTCTGGTGGAGAGCTGGGCGGAACATTTGCGCCAGCACGAGCGGATGACCGCCGCCGACCGCGAAGTGCAGATGGCGGCGCAGGCGTTCCACATTGGGGAGGGCCTTCCCGTGGTGAAGCACTGGGTGGCGGCGGAGCTGCCGGAGGAGCCGAGGGGTGAGTAGCCGCGATCCACAACTGCGGCGGGAACTGGGTCTTTGGGATCTGGTGCTCTTCAATATCGCCGCGGTGGCGGGTGTGCGCTGGCTGTCGGCAGCGGCCCATGCCGGGCCTGGCTCGATCACGCTTTGGGTTCTGGCGGTGGTGTTCTTCTTCGTGCCATCGGCGCTGGTGGTGTCGGCATTATCACGCCGGTTCCCGCAGGAAGGAGGGTTGTACATCTGGTCGCGCGAGGCGTTTGGGGACTGGCACGGTTTTCTGTGCGCGTGGTACTACGTGATTTCCAACCTGATTTACTTTCCGACGCTGGTGCTGGCCGGCGTCTCCATGGCCGCTTACATGTTTGGCGCGGGCCAGATCGCGGAGACCAGGCGCTATGCGATACCGATGACGTTCGCGGTGCTGTGGGCGTTGTTTCTGGCAAATTTTTTCGGGCTGAAGATCGTGAAATGGACCGGGAACTTCGGTGGCGGCTCGACATGGGTGATTGGCGCGCTGCTGGCGGTGTTCGCGTCGCTCGCGTGGCTCAAATCAGGATCGGCGACGCATTTCCGTGTCCTGCCCGTGATCTCGTGGGACAGCGTGAACTTCTGGTCACAGATAGCGTTCGCTTTCGTCGGTCTTGAGTTAGGGGCCATTCTGGGCGGAGAGATTCGCAACCCGGATGCAGCCATCCCCCGAGCGGCGATGATCAGCGGCGCAATTTGCACGGCTTTCTACGTGGCGGGCACTTCCGCGCTGCTTGTACTCATGCGGCCGGAGCAGGTGAGCCCGGTGACCGGACTGGCCCAGGCCGGGCAGATCACCGGGGAGCGCTTCGGCATTGGGTGGTTGTCCCCGCTTTTCGCGACGCTGGTGACGGTTGGGACGCTGGGACAGCTTGGGTCCTATGTCGCAGGAAATACCCGCCTGCCCTTTGCGGTGGGGTTGGACCGCTACATGCCCCCGGCCTTCGCACGATTGCACCCCCGGTGGGGTACCCCGCACGTTTCCATCGTGACGCAAGCGGTATTGTGCAGCTTGCTGCTGCTGGCGATGGAATACGGCGAGACGCTGCGCGGAGCGTATCAGACGCTGGTGGACATGTGCGTCATCACAACGTTCGTACCGTTCCTCTATGTGTTTGGCGCGGGGGTGCGATTCGGGCGGCAGATTGCAGGGGTCAGCGGGCTTGCGGTTTCGGCGCTGGCGATCATCGCGTCACTGGCGCCCCCGCCCGACGTGCCCGCGGTGTGGCGATTCGAGCTGAAGGTGGTGGCGGGACTTTTTCTCACCGGCTTACTGGGATGGGTGGTTTTCGCGCGCAGCCGGGCGCGGTGGAAAAAAGCAGCCTCTCCTGAAGCGGCATGACTTATCGCGATGCAGTTGCGCAGCTCTATGCGCTCGGCAATGAGGTGGCCACGGCGAAGCTCGGTCTGGACCGGATTCGCGCGCTACTGAGCAAGCTGGACGATCCGCAGAAGGCCTGCCGTTTTGTCCACGTGGCCGGCACGAACGGGAAAGGGTCGGTCTCCGCCATGATCGAGGCAGGGCTGCGGACGGCGGGCGCACGCACCGGTCTCTACACCTCTCCTCATCTGGAGGAGCCGGTGGAGCGGATTCAGGTTGCGGGTGAGCCGGTATCGGAAGCGGAGTTCGCCGCAGCGTTTGCGGAAGTGCACACTGCCGCTCTGCAGATGATGGCGGCGAGCGAAATCGACCTCCACCCAACTTATTTCGAATGCGTGACGGCGATGGCCCTGCTTTTGTTCCGGGAGCGGCGGACCGAGATCGCCGTGATTGAGGTAGGGCTGGGCGGGCGTCTGGATGCGACCAACGTGATTGAGCCGGAATTGTGCGTGATCACACCAGTTGACCTGGACCACCAGAGTTTCCTGGGAGACACGATCGAGCAGATCGCCGCGGAGAAAGCCGGAATTCTGAAGGCCGGGGTGCCGGCGGTGTTCGCGCGGCAGCACCCGGCCGCCATGAATGTGCTTGAAACCCGAGCGGCCGAGCTCGACCTGCCGGTGGAACGCGCCGATGACAACGCACCTACGAGCGTCGAAGTTTACGCCCGCGGCAGCAGTTTCGTGCTGAATGGCGAGCGCATCGTCTGTTCTCTGGCGGGCGAGCATCAGGTGGACAACGCGGTGGCCGCCGCGCTCGCTCTGCGAAGGATGGGGCGCCCGGCCCAGGGAATTGCGAATGCCCGCTGGCCGGGGAGGATCGAATATGTCAGCAGCCGTCCCGATGTTGTGCTCGATGGCGCGCATAATCCGGCCGGCGCACGGGCACTGGCACGGTATATCCGCCGATTCCTCGGCGGCGGCCGGGTGCATCTTATCTGCGGCGCGATGCGCGATAAACCGGTGACGGAGATGACGGCGGAGTTGTTTCCGCTCGCAGCCAGCGTGGTGGTGACGGCTCCTCATAATGCCCGGGCCATGACACCCGAGGAAGGGATTCGGTCCGCCGTTCCGCACGCCGATATTCGGGCCGCGGGGAACCTGCATGAAGCGCTGGATCTCACACTCGCGAAAGCCGCGCCGGAGGACACCATCATCGTCACCGGATCGCTGTTCCTGGTGGGCGAAGCGCGCGCCCTGCTCGTAAAATGAAGATTCATGATTTGGAAGCTGCGCGCGGCGCTGATCACCGATCCGCTGATCGTGCTGGCCACGGTGGTGCTGTCTTCGTGGAGCGTTGTCACTACGTTTTTCGACGCAAGCGGACGGCTCGCCGCCCGCATTGCCGCGACATGGGCACGAACGCTGCTTCGGGTAAGCGGCGTTCGCGTTAACGTGGAGGGGCTGGAGAACATCGTTCCCGAGGGCGTCTACGTTTTCGCGAGCAATCACGCCAGCTACATGGATACGCCGGTGGTGTTGGGAAACGTGCCGGTGCAGTTCCGCTTCCTGGCCAAGAAGGGTCTGTTCATGATTCCATTTCTGGGAACGCACCTGCAGCGCGCGGGACACATTCCAGTGTTTCGCGGAAATGCGCGGCAGAACCTGAAAACCCTGGGGATGGCCGCCGAGACGGTGCAGACCCGTGGGGTCTCGCTGCTGATCTTTCCCGAAGGCGGCCGCTCACACGACGGCTCGCTGGGACCTTTCAGTGAAGGCGCGGCGTACATCGCCATCAAGGCGGGAGTTCCGCTCGTGCCGGTTACGCTGATTGGAACAAGGGAGGTGCTGCCGTTCGGGTCGGGCCTTCCACACGCCGGATACGTCCGGATGATCGTCGGACGGCCCATCCCCACCGCCGGGCTTACACTAAAACGCCGGGACGAAGTGACGGCGCGGATTCGCGAACAGATCGTGGCGGCGCTGGAGAGCGAGACTAAGGTGTCTTCCGCTTGTTAGCGAGCGCCGTCCTGGGTACGATAACCAAAAGACCATGAAGAGAATTCTCGGACCCGCACTTCTCGCGGCGACGCTTGCCGCGCTTTGTGGTTGTGCCCGCTCGCGCATCACCACCGAGATCAAGGCAAGGGGCGCCTGGACTCGGACGGACGCGTTCATCGGCCAGGAAAAGAAGGAAGGACAGATGACACCGTCTATCGACGACGTGTTTCTGCTCCCATCCGGCGCGGAATGGAAATCGAGCACGTCGAAATCGGACAAGGACAGCACCATCACGCTGGAGCGGACGCTGCATCCCGGCGACTCCCTGAAAGGCGACCTTTCCATCAAGGCGGCTGAGGATAAGCTGCAGCTCACCAACGAGGTCACCGTGCGGCGTATCGCCCCACGGCAATTCGAATACACCGAAATACTCTCCTGGAAGGGCGGGAAAGGCGATCTGGATATCAAGCCGGAGCAGTTCGAGCAGATCAAAGCGGCGCTGCCGAAGCCTCTGGGGACCGATGCCAATGCGCACGCGCTGGCGCAGCGAATGATCGGTATGGTGGTGCCAGTGATGTTCGGCCCCGGGGATCCGTTGCTGGCTCTCGGTTTGATGCACCCCGATCTGGCCGAGCGCCGGGCCAGCCAGCGAGTGGGCGTGGTGATGATGAAAGCGCTCGATGACCAGTTCGGGGCCCAGATGACCGTGGACCAACGGAAGGATGTGGTCCGCAAGCTGATTGAGACCTCGTTCGCGGCTTCACGGCCCGTGCAACCCGATCCCTCTTCAGGGCCGCCCGACAAGAGTTCCGGCAGCGGTCTGACGCCGCTGATGTTCATTGTGAAGACGCCGGGACGCGTGATCTCCTCAAACGGCGAGACGGACGAGTTCACGGGCGAGGTTTACTGGGCGCTGTTTCCGGAGGCGGCGACGTTAAACGACGTGAAACTAACGGCTGTGTGCGAGTTGCCGGAGCCGTGATGGGTTGGCAAAGCCCGTGTCAGCACAGTTGAAATCGCGTTGACATATCGCTGAAATACTTGTCATGTAGCGTTCGCATTGTAAACGCGAATGCGACGCGTGGTGATCGGCTATTTCGATGCGGGGGGCGGGCATCGCGCGGCGGCGCGCGCCCTGGCGGAGAGCATCGTCCGGCAACAGCGGCCATGGCAGGTGATCTCGCTGAATCTGGACGACGTTCTGGAGCCGGCAGACCCGGTTTACCGGGCCACGGGCGTGCGCGGGGGCGAGATCTACAACCGCGCGCTGCGCATGGGCTGGACAGCCGGCTCGGCCCAGGCGATCCCGGTGATGCACGGGGTCATCCGAATGATGCATTCGCTGCAGGTCCGGCTGCTGCGGGAGTGCTGGCAGAGACTGCAACCCGATCTGGTTGTGTCGGTGGTTCCGCATCTCAATCGAGCGCTGTTTGAGAGCCTTCGAGCCGAGGACGCACGCACGCCATTCGTAACGGTGGTGACGGATCTTGCCGACTATCCGCCGCACTTCTGGTTCGAGCCGCAGGATCAGCACTTCATCTGCGGGTCGGAGCGCGCTCAACACCAGGCACGGGCGCTGGGCGTCGCGGAAGAGCGGATCTGGAGCGTCTCGGGCATGGTGCTGCATCCGCGGTTTTATGAGACGATCCGCGCGGATCGAGCGGCGGAACGGCGGAAACTCAGGTTGCATCCGAGCCGCGCCACGGGGCTGGTGTTGTTTGGAGGATACGGTTCTCAGGCGATGCTGCGGATCGCAAAGCGGATGGAAGCGTGCCGGCGCGAGATTCAGCTCATTTTTCTTTGCGGACGGAACCAGAGGCTGGCTCATCGCCTGCGCGGGCTCGACCTACTTTTTCCCGCTCACGTGGAAGGCTTCACGGAGGACGTAGCCCATTACATGTGGCTTAGCGATTTCTTTGTAGGTAAGCCGGGGCCTGGATCGCTGAGCGAGGCGCTGGCCATGCGGCTTCCGGTGATTGTGCAGGCCGGAGTCCAAACCATGGCGCAGGAGCGCTACAACGTGGAGTGGATCCGTCAGCATGGCGTGGGGATTCCGATTCGTTCCTGGGGGGCCATCGCGCGGGCCGTTGAGGAGATGCTTCATCCTGCGGTTCGGCGGCGCATGCTTCGTAACATCGGGAAGCTGGACAATCGCGCCGTATTCGAGATTCCCGAGATTCTGCAGCGGATCGCCTTTACTGAAACACCATTGCCACGAAACGTTTCATCCAATTTTGACCGTTGCGACATAGCCGTTTAAGGATTCCCTCCGATGCTCGGTGTATGCAGACAGAAGTGTTCTTCGAGAACCGATCGGCATTGCCGTCGTTCGGCACGGTTGTCTCTCTGCACGGCCACACCCTGCACTCCCGGGAAAGCCTGGGTTTTGTCAACCGCCTGGCGCGCAATGTGCCGCTGATCCGGTTCGCCCTCGCCCGCGGCGCGGAACGATATCGCCGGATCCACGGCACCGAGCTCGACGTGACCCGCGCCTGGTGGACGCCGCCGCTGGCGCCGTATGGCGCATGGCGGCTCGAGGCTGACCGTATCGCCGTTCAATTCGGCGCACGGCCGCTGGTCTCGCTGAGCGATCACGACGACATCGAAGCCGGCGTGACGTTGCGCGTGCTGGATGAATGCGCCAGCGCGCCCATTTCGGTGGAGTGGACGGTTCCGTTCGAAGGCACGTTTTTCCACATGGGGGTGCACAATCTGCCGCCGGAAAGCGCGCGGACAATGATGGCGGAGCTGGCCTCTTTCACCGCGGAGCCGAGGGAAGAACGGTTGGCCGACTTGTTCGCCGCCCTTGACGCGAATCCAGCGACGTTAATCGTCTTCAATCATCCCTGCTGGGACGAGTGCGAAGTGGGACGCGCGCGACACACGGCGGCGGCGCGGCGCTTCGTGGCCCACTACGGTCAGTTCCTGCACGCGTTCGAGATCAACGGCCTTCGGCCCTGGCCGGAGAATCGCATGGCCATCGAGTTTGCGGCCGAGTGCGCCAAGCCGACGATTTCAGGCGGCGACAGGCACGCGCTCGAGGCCAACACCGTCCTCAACCTGACTAATGCTTCGACATTCGAGGAGTTCGTGGCGGAGATTCGCGACGGCCGCAGCCAGGTACTGGTGACCGTTCAATACACCGAACCGTTCGCGCTGCGCATCCTGCACAGCATTGAACAGATTCTGGCAGACCACCACGAGCACGGGATGGGCTGGCGGCACTGGAGCGACCGGGTGTTTTACCGGTGCGATGATGGGGTGGTTCGCTCGCTGACCGAACTATGGGGGAACAACGGACCGGTGGCGGTGAGGACGTTCGTAAGCGGCGTCCAGATTCTGCACAAGCCTCTGCTGCGGGGAGCTTTCCGAACGATGCTGGGAGGCCGCCGTGGAGTGGCTCTGTGAAGCCGGCGGTCGCGTTTTTCACAGACAGTTTTCACGAAGCCAACGGAGTCGCCCTCACCAGCCGCCAGTTCGACCAATTCGCCCACACGCGCGGGTACCCGTTTTTTTCAGTGCATGCCGGGCGGGCAACAAAGCACGTTAAAGACGGCGCGTACGAATCGTTTGAACTGGCCAACAGCGGGGCCACTCTTCGGCTGGAACACGATCTTTTCTTCGATCTGCGTTTTGGGCGTCATCGTCACGCGGTGACCGCTGCGCTGCGCGAGTTCAGTCCGGATGTGGTGCACGTCACCGGTCCAGGGCATATGGGCCTGTTGGGCGCGATTTGCGCCAAGGCGCTGGGCGTGCCGCTGGTGGCTTCCTGGCACACGAATGTCCACGAGTTCGGCGCGCGGCGTCTGGCGAAAATGCTGCAGTTCTGGCCCGGAGGGCTGCGCCGCCGGCTGCCGCCGTGGGCCGAGCGGAAATCGCTCGATCTGATCCTGTGGTTCTACCGGCGCGCGGGGGTGCTGTTCGCGCCGAATCCCGAGCTGGTGGAGATGCTGGAGAGGCGCACCGGGCGGCCCGCGCATCTTATGCTGCGCGGCGTGGATACCGCGTTGTTTTCGCCGGAGCGCCGCGCGAGGAACGACGACGAATTCATCATTGGCTTCGTCGGGCGTCTGTCCGCCGAGAAGAACGTGCGCCTGCTGGCCGAACTGGAACAGAAGCTTGCGGAGGAAGGCATTGCGAACTATCGCTTTCTTGTCGTGGGTGAAGGCAGCGAACGGGCGTGGCTGCGGGAAAACCTGCGCTGCGCCGATATGCCGGGGCTGCTGCGCGGCGTGCCGCTCGCCGAGGCCTACGCCGAGATGGACGTGTTCGTCTTTCCGTCCGAGACGGACACTTACGGCAACGTGACCACGGAGGCGCTGGCGTCGGGTGTGCCGGCGGTTGTAAGCTCGCACGGCGGGCCGAAATTCCTTGTTCGCGAGGGCGTGGATGGATTTGTGGCTTGCGACGCCGCGGACTTCGCCAAGGCAGTAATGACCGTGTTCCGGGATCGAACGCTGCTGGCTCGTATGAAAACGAATGCGCGCGCGGCGGCCGAGCGCAGATCGTGGGCAGCGGTTTTTGAGAGCGTTTACGAGGAGTACGAACAGGCCTTTGCCAATGGCCTTTTGACGAGAGCCTCCACGGCCGTGCCCGCCGCCGCATCGCCTCGGACTCTGCTCGCGTAGCCGGCCTGTTTGCCGGCCCCCGCCGAGGCTCCGAAGGCGGATGATTGAATAGGGGCAGGATGATCACCGCAATCGTTCTCATCAAAACAGAGCAGGGGCGCGAGGCGGAGGTAGCGCAGGCGCTCATCGAAGTGCCCGGAGTCGCCGAGGCATACTCGGTGGCCGGACAATACGACTTGGTCGCAATTGTTCGCGTTCGCCAGCACGAGGAACTGGCCGACCTGGTTGCAGGGCGCGCCCAGAAGATACCGGGTATCGCTTCCACCTCGACACTGATCGCGTTCCAGGCGTACAGCCAGCGCGATCTGGCGGCCATGTGGGACCTGGGAAATTAAGGGCCGCGGCGTTGACGCGGGCGTTTGAGCGGTGTTACGTTCAGATGCACTCAATGAAGAAGATTGCGATCGTTCTGACGGCCATTCTGCTGCTGGCGGCGCAGGCAAGGCTGTGGGCCCACAGCAGCCATCACGCGAGCTCACATTCGCACTCGCACTACCATTCGCACCGGCACTACTCGCATCGCCGGTCAAACGCGCATAAGCCGGGCGGCCGCGCGGGGCACTCCCAACACTGGTGCTACGACAGTCAGCACAGGCGCAAACCCTGCAAGAGCCTCAAGGGCGCGACGAAGTAGCCAGCGGCTTACTCTTCTCTCAGCGCCACCACCGGCTCTACACGGACCGCGCGACGTGCGGGCAGCCAGCATGCCAGCAGCGCCACCGCAATCCATACCGCAACCGCCGCCGACCAGGTGATCGCGTCGGTCGGGCTGACGCCCTGCAAAAGGCTCGCGAGC
>Ga0335078_10008093_pt1 | contig 15615 bp, 12 predicted proteins | sample Lox_Sample_32_FD_206711 | JGI IMG/M metagenome (GOLD analysis project Ga0335078, IMG submission 206711) | Soil microbial communities from Loxahatchee National Wildlife Refuge, Florida, United States - Lox_Sample_3.2 | ecosystem: Environmental > Terrestrial > Soil > Wetlands | place: USA... | reverse complement strand
AGGTCACCAAAACCTCATCCGGCCCCGCGCTCTCCATGACACCGGCCGCCGGGACATGCTTATGCCGAATTTTCACCCCAACCTTCATCGGCTCCTTGAGCTCGGCAACCGAAACGAAATTCACCCGCCGGGCCCGCAGCGTCCGGGTATGAAGTTCTTCATCAGGCCCGACCACCACCTGCCGCGTCTCGTGATTGATCTGTATTACATAAAGAGGAGACCCGGTAGCCACCCCCAACCCCTTGCGCTGTCCAACCGTAAAGTTATGCACGCCCGCATGCTCCCCGATCACCGAGCCGTCAGCCGTAACCATCTCTCCACCCACATCCAGCCGGGCCTCAGATCCCTGCTCCTCCAGGTAAGCATCCAGAAACTTCTTGTAATCCCCGCCCGGAACAAAGCAAATTTCCTGCGAGTCCGGCTTCTCCGCAATCACAAGATTGTACGTACGAGCCAGCTCCCGCACCTCCGGCTTCGTCATCCCTCCCAAGGGAAACAAAGTCCGCGAAAGCTGCTCCTGCGTCAGCCCGAACAAAAAGTAAGTCTGGTCTTTGGACCTATCGACCGGTCTCTTTAGCAACCACCGCCCGCCCGCCTCGTCAAACGACACTTGCGCATAATGCCCGGTAGCAATCCGCTCCGCCCCAATCTGCCGAGCAACAATCAGCAACTGATCAAACTTCAAGTGATTGTTGCAAAGGCTGCAAGGAATTGGCGTCCGCCCCGCCAGATACTCTTCGACAAACGGACGCACCACATCCCGCTCAAACCGCTCCTCATGATTGACGACGTAATAAGGAATCCCAATCGTCTCCGCCACCCGGCGCGCATCATAAACATCGTCCAGCGAACAGCACCGTCCAGTGACGGACTCCGGCATCCCCGAATGTCCAGCCAGCCGCCGCTGATTCCAGAGCTGCATGGTGAGGCCAATCACGTTGTTCCCCTCGGCGCGCAGCATGGCCGCCACGGTCGAGGAATCAACCCCTCCCGACATCGCCACAGCAATGGTTTCGGTGCTCGGCATCGTAATTTACGTGGTCGATCGCAGCTCGTGACTCGAGGCTCGAAGCTCCTTCCACACCGGCGACAACTCCCGCAACCGCTTCACTGTCTCCGGCACCACTGACAAAGCAAACTCCACATCCTTCGCCGAATTCATTTTCCCCAAGCTAAACCGCACACTCCCCCGAGCCTGTTCCGCCGTCAACCCCATCGCCAGCAAAACATGCGAAGCCTCAATCGCTCCCGAAGAGCAAGCCGCCCCGGTAGAAACCGCCAGCCCTTTCAAATCCAGAGCAATCACCAGGGCCTCGCCATCGATCCCCTCAAAACAAATATTTGTAGTATTCGGCACTCGTGGCCCATCGCCATTCACGCAACAAGCCTCAATCCCCATCAACTCCCGCTCCAGCCGATCCCGCAACTCGGCCACCTTCAAACCTTCCCTGCGCTCAAAACCAGCCAGTGCTGACTCCGCCGCCGCACCGAATCCCACAATCCCGGGAACATTCTCCGTCCCCGCCCGCCGCGACCGCTCGTGGCGCCCGCCATAAAGCATTGCAGAAAGGTCCGTTCCCTTCCGCACATAGAGCGCGCCGACGCCCTGCGGCCCATGCAGCTTGTGCGCGGAAATCGTCAGCAGATCGCACCCAATGTCACCCACCCGCACCGGAATTTTCCCCGCCGCCTGCACTCCGTCTGTATGGAAGTAGACGTCCGCCTCCCGGGCAATCGCGCCAATTTCGGCGACGGGCTGCACCACGCCAGTCTCATTGTTCGCCATCATGATCGAGATCAACTTCGTCGACGGCCGCAAAGCCCGCCGCACATCCGACGGGTCAACGAGCCCCTGAGCATCCACAGGCACATAACTAACCTCGCACCCCAGCGTCTCCAGATGCCGGCAGGCATTCAGGACAGCATGGTGCTCAATAGTCGATGTGACGATGTGGCTTTGCTGATGGCTGAGAGCTGACCGCTGACCACTAACCACCCCAAACACCGCCAGATTGTCCGCCTCAGTCCCGCCAGAGGTAAACACAATCTCCGAAGGCCGGGCGCCAATCAGCCGAGCCACCGACTCCCGCGCCCGCTCCACCGCCGCCCGCGTCTGCTGTCCATGCGAGTGAATCGACGAAGCATTCCCAAAACGTGCGCCAAAATAAGGATGCATCGCCTCCGCCACCTCGGGCAACAAAGGCGTGGTGGCGTTATTGTCGAGATAGACCCGCCGGATCATGTTCTTTCCATTGTACCGATGCGCGGTTTCCTCTGTAGTCCTCCGTACCCAGCGGTTCGGGTTGTTTCTCGCTCACGATTCCGCGCTATACTCGTTTTCCAGCGCTCATGAAGTCCATAGTGTTAGCCGTTGTAGTAACAGTCTCACTAGCGGCTCAAGACCACCCCGCCACCGAGTCCTCAATCCGTCATGCAACCGTAATCGATGTCACTACCGGCGCCGAACTGAAAGACCAAACCGTCCGCATCCACGACACGCGCATTATTTCAATCGCTCTCACGCAAGACTCCGACGCCGCCCCCAACTCCATCGACGCCCACGGCGCCTATCTCATCCCCGGCCTTTGGGATATGCACGTCCACGTCCACGACGTCGACGAGCTCCCGCTCTACATCGCCAACGGCGTCACCGGAATCCGCATTATGTCCGGCGAACGCGACACCCCAGCCCGCCGCGCCGAACTCGCCCGGCAATTCACCACCCCCGAGATTTATCTCGCCAGCGCCATCGTCGATGGCGACCCTCCCATCTGGCCCGGTTCCATCGTCGTAAAAAATCCCGCCGCCGCCCGCCGCACCGTCGATGAAATCAAGGCCAGCGGCGCCGACTTCGTCAAGGTCTACAACCACATTCCGCGTGACGCCTACTTCGCCATTGCCGATGAAGCGAAACAGCAGCACATTCCCTTCGCAGGCCACGTTCCCGACGCTATCACTGCGCAGGAAGCCTCCGCCGCCGGACAGCGTTCCATCGAGCATCTCACCGGCCTCGCCCTCGCTTGCTCCAGCAAGCAGGATCAGCTCACAGAGGAGAATCTTCACGCTCCGATGCCCCGCGACCATTTCGTTATCGTCGCCAGGGCATATCAGTCCTTCGATAACGCCAAGTGCCAAGCCCTTTTCGAAGAATTCCGCCGTAACCAAACCTGGCAGGTTCCAACGCTCACTGTCCTCCAGCTCTCCGGGCGCCTCGACGATCGGCGCTACCTTTCCGACCCGCGCCTGGCCTACATCGATCGCAAATTCCGCGAGCGGTGGGATCAGCGCACGGACTTCCAGCGCCGTCATTGGACCTACCAGCAGTTCGAGATGAACCGCTCGATTTTTTCCGCTGACAAGAAAATCGTAGACGCAATGTTCCGCGCCGGCGTCCCCATGATGGCCGGGACTGACGCCATGAACCCCTACTGTTTCCCCGGCTTCAGCCTGCACGACGAGCTGGCCATGCTCGTCGAGTCGGGCGTAACGCCACTAGCCGCGCTCCAGATGGCAACGATCAATCCAGCACGATTTATGGAAAAAACCGCCGACCTCGGCACGATTGAACCCGGCAAGATTGCGAACCTGGTTCTGTTGCGCGCCGATCCACTTGCCGACATCCACAACACGAACCAGATCGAAGCCGTCTGGCTCGAAGGAAAGTACTTCAACCGTGACGCCTTATCCGGCATGCTGGAAAAGGCTAAAGAGACGGCGAAGCATAACTAGGCTCGATCGTTTGCCGCCACAAGTTAACGCTCCCGCCGCGACCTTCCTCGCCCGCAGCAAGCTCTACTCTTCATCCGTAATACTGAAAATCGCTCCAGAACTCCGGCCAGCTCTGCTTCATTCCCCGGCAAACGAAGATGTCCGGATGGTCGCGCGTCTCCTCGTTCTCCACTCCATACGGATTCGGCGTATGTCCAGCCAGCACGCACGAAGAAAAGGTTCGATCCCGAAATCGCTGCGAGTACCCCAGCACAATCAACGTCTCTGGCGGAGGATTGCCGTATCCCTTCGCCCACCATGAATTCACGCCGCTTAGCGAACGCGGCAACCCGAGCGCCGGTCCATACAAGTTGATCGCCCCGGCCTCGCCGTAATTCGCCGCCAGAATTCCCGCGTGCGCCCGCTCTGGTACTGGCAGCGACTCCCAAATCCGCGCCACCTCCACGGTCAATTCCGGCCAACCCAGTTCCTCGACCAGGTCGCCGTTATTCTTTGCGGCGAACTTCCATCGCGGAGAATTCACTGGCGCCGAGGGCAATGCGATCGCGAAGATCAGCACCGCGTCGAGCGCCAGCGCCGCCCATGCCAGCCCGCGCACCGCCGTCGCCCACCCTCGCTTCATCGATGCCAGCCACTGCTCGCCCCACGCCGCGCCTGCCGCGTACAGCATGGGATACGCGCCCGCCAGGTAATACCACCGTCCCTTCGCCGCCACAAATAGAGCCATTGTCACGACATACATCCAGCCGAGCATCCGACATCGCCGTCCCGCCGCCGCAACCAGGTAAAACCACAGCCCCGCCAGCGCCAGCGGAGTTGCCAGCAGGGCCAAGCGAAGTTGTCCGGGAAGAAAATACTCGGCCCGCCCTTCGCCCACATCGCGCGTATGGATATGCCTTAAGAAATCCAGGGAAACAAAATGATGCTGCGCTTGCCACACCAAATTTGGCAGGAACACGAGGATCGAGATCCCCACTCCCGCCCATAGCCACTTGCTCGCCAGAAACCGGCGCGCCGGAGTCAGCACCACCGCCACGACAATCCCGAGCACAAAAAATCCCATCGTGTATTTCGACTCCATCCCCAATCCGATGGCCGCTCCGATCGCCGCCCACCACCGCGCATCGTCGCTCTTCAGCAAGCGCACAACAAAATACGAGACCATCACCCAGCACAAATAATCGAATGACACATACTGCATCAGTGCCCCGCCGCCCAGCGCAAAGGGCACGCCCGCGGCAGCAGCCACCAACTGCGCTCCACGCCGCCCGCCCAGCTCGCGCGTCATCAAGCCCAGGAACACCAACGCGACGGCCTGAGCCGCGGCCGCGAAAAAACGAAATCCCCCGAGCGACGTTCCGAACAGGATCAGCGACAATCGCCCAAAGAAAGGAGTCACAGGAGGATAAGCGACAAATCCCCAGGCAAGGTGCCGGGCATCTTCCAGCGTTGCCAGTTCATCCCGCTGGAATCCGTACTGATGCCCGGTAAGAACATGCACCGCCACCGTAGCCGCAGCCAAAGCAATCAAAAGCGCAAGATCACCCGAGAGCCGCGGCCCAACGACCGCATCCGCACGAAAACTATCTGTCGTAATTGCCATTCAAGAAGAAGGAGATATTCAAAAGCGACGCCCACCCGCTCAACTGTCAGAGGGTCTGGAATTTGACTTCTGCAATCTGACTTCTAACTTCCGCAACCGGTTGTCAACCTCTGACCTTAATTATCGCCCCTCTACCCCCACGTACCGCTGCGGATATTCCGGCCCAATATAATCCGCCCGTGGCCGTATGAGACGATTGTCATCCAGCTGCTCGATCACGTGCGCCGTCCAACCGCTCACCCGCGAAACGGCAAAAATCGGCGTAAACAAATCGACCGCAATCCCCAATGTGTGATACGTCGAAGCTGAATAAAAATCCACATTCGCGTTCAGCTTTTTCTCGGCCTTGATGTACTGCTCGATCCGGTTCGAGTAGTCGTACCACTTCCCGTTGCCGCTCGAGGCCCCCAGATCATGCGACATCTTCCGCAAATGCGTGGCCCGCGGATCCTCCGTGTGATACACGCGATGCCCGAATCCCGGCACCTTCTTCTTCTGCCCCAACATTCCCTTCACATACTCCACCGGATCAGCGCCCGCGGCATCGATCTCCATCAGAATCTTGAATACCGCTTCGTTCGCGCCCCCATGCAGCGGCCCCTTGAGCGCACCAATTGCCGCCGTGATCGCCGAGTGCATATCCGACAGCGTGGCCGCGACCACGCGCGCCGCAAAGGTCGATGCATTCAGCTCATGATCGGCATGAAGAATGAGTGCAATGTCCAGAGCCCGTTCCGCCGTCGGCGAAGGCGCCACGCCATTCAGCATCAGCAAAAAATTCGCCGCGTGCGACAGCGAACGGTCCGGCTCCACCAACGGCTTCCCATTCCGTATGCGGTCGTAATTCGCCACCAGCATCGAAATCTGCGAAGTCAGGCGGATCGCCTTGTTCACGTTCGCATCATGATCGTTCTTGGTGTTCTCGGGATCGTAGTAGGAGAGCGTCGAAACCAGCGTTCGCAGCACATCCATCGCCGGGACATGCTTCGGCACCAGCTGCAGCCGGTACACGATCGAAGCATCCAGCTTGCGCTCCTCCGCCATCCGCCACTTCAGCTGCCGCAGCTCATCCGCCTTGGGCAGCCGCCCAAACCACAACAGGAAGCACACCTCTTCAAATGTCGAGTGGTCCGCCAGCTCATGAATGTCGTACCCGCGATAGGCAAGCACGCCCGCCTCGCCATCGATATAACAAATCCCCGAGGTCGTCGCTACGACCCCCTCCAACCCCTTCGGCGCATGCACTCCAACCGTAGACATAAGTTCTCAATCGCTCCAAAAAGATGATTTTACCGCACGCCCCGCCAATTCGCCCCCGCAGCCTAATCCCAGCAAGACCTTCCTCCGTGCCCCTCTGTGGTTTGAGGTGGTGGGCTTTCCCCTCTGCAGTCAAAATGACCCCATTTCCCGCTCCCTGTCGCGCCATACAGTGACGGGCTTTCGCGATCACCCACCCCTCGGCCGCCGCGAAGCCTCTCAGATCTGAAATCCCCCTAGGGGAAATCACACAGGAGACCTGCCATGAAGAACTTCACCCGCCCTCAAATGCTCTTGAACCGTGCCCTGCTCGGCCTGACCACCTTGCTCGTGGCCAGCGGAATGCTGAATGCACAGCCAAAGCTAACCTATAGCGAAGCCGTCGCCTCCCATCCCGACTGGGTGCAAATCCCCGGCGAACTTATCCGTCCCGACTGCATCCACCAGATCCCCGCCGGCGCAACCGTCAGTATCTCCGATGACGCCAACGCGGGCGACGACATCATTCTCAAGGGCCAGGTCATCGCCCATTACGAAGCTTGCTCTGAAGAGGCGATCGTAACCCGCCAGTCCCCCAGCCAGCCGGGCGGCCTCGTTCCCAGCGTCGGCAACGGCTGGGTCGAAGACACCAATTGGGCGCCCAAGCTGAAGAAAGGCGACGACATCGATTGGCTTCAGAATCAGTTTGTCGTCCCCTCCGCTCCCAAGAAAAATGGCGCGATCGTGTTCCTTTTTAATGGGATCGAGCCCAAGTCCGGTAAGTGGATCATGCAGCCGGTGCTTCAGTATGGCCCGAGCGCTGCCGGAGGCGGCAACTACTGGGCAATGGCCAGCTGGCTGGTCGGCACTACCAAGGCTTATTTCAGCGCCTTAACTCCCGTCCACGCCGGCGACATGATGGTCGGCACGATGGAACAGACAGACAACTCCGGCGGCACACTCGCTTACATCGTCGATGCCTACGATGCCACCTCGACCGCCGAAACCGCCCTCGAATTCCGCTCCAAGGGCATCAAGTGGGGATGGGCCTTCCAGGCCGTCCTCGAAGCTTACAACGTGACCACCTGCAACAATTTTCCCGCCTCCGGCCAAGTCAAGTTCTACAACACGGAAATGGCTCACGGATTCCCCAGCTTCGACCTCTATAGTCCGCTGAATTTCCATGGCGAATTCGACAACTACGGCGGAAGCGGTGGCCCATCCTGCGGCTTCAGCACTTCGGTCTCGGGAGGCGCAGCCGTCCTCCAGTTCTGATCGGCCGATGACCAACGCCGAATCGGAGATCGCTGGAAGCTACTCCACTCGAGCCTGCCTTTACGCTCGAGTGGGGTTCCACCGAGTAGCAAGCGAACTTGACAAGATTCCCGGCCCGGCAGAGAATCCCCTTCGCGCGCTTTATCTTGCCTCTTTCTGTACTTCCTCGAAGGATGCCGTGGAGCGGGCTCCCCTACCAATTAGTAGAACGTTAATGGGCCGCGTCGTTTCTCATCTCCATCCGGAGGTCAGTCATGAGGTCACATCATAAGCTCGCGCTTGCATGCATGCTCTTGTTCGTGGGGGTCCCATGCTCCTGGGCCGCTTCTAAATGGTATGTGCGCGGGAAAACTGGAAGCGACATCAACGACTGCAAAACCGCTCGCTCCGCTTGCAAAACAATTGGCCGTGCAATCTCCCTTGCCTTCCCAGGAGATTCCATTCTCGTTGGCGCCGCCACCTATAACGAAACTCTTAGTATCGCGCTCAACCTGGTGATCAAGGGAGCAGGCGCAAAAAAGACAGTCGTAGACGCCGGACATGCAAGTTCGGTCCTGACGGTTGCCTCAGGTGCTGTCGTCGCCTTTTCCAAAATAACCTTGCAGAACGGGAACTCGGTCTCCGGAGCTGGAGTAAATAACTCCGGCACGCTCACCCTCACGGCCTGCACCATCGCCGAGAATTCCGTGGTCACTGGTCGCGGCCCGGCGGAGGGTGGTGGCATCCGCAATGACGGATCGCTGACCATCGAAGATAGCACTATCACCGGCAACATAACTCACGGACAAAATGGCGGCAGCCTGGGAGCCGGCATCTACAATACGGCCAGTTTAGTGATTCGCAATAGTACGATCAGCGGCAATCGCGGCAACGGCCAGGTGGCCGTGGGTGGCGGAATCTATAGCAGTGGATCGATGCTTGCCAGTAGCACGACGATTGCCGCCAATATGGGAGCTCCGGCCGGCGTCTCCAACTCCTCCGGTGTCGCGGTCATCCAGAACACCATTCTTGACAATAGCGGAGCCAATTGCGATCGCTCCGTTACCTCCAACGGCTACAACTTAAGCAGCGATAACACCTGCGCACTTGAGGCCGCCGGCGATATCAACAGCACCAAGGCGCAACTAGGATCCTTGCAGGACAATGGCGGACAAACTGAGACCATGGCATTATCGTCCGGCAGCCCCGCAATCGATGCTGGCAATCCGTCAGGTTGCGCTGACGAGCACGGCCATTTATTGAAAAAGGATCAACGAGGCCAACCGCGCCCGGAAAAGAAGGGCGCGCGTTGCGACATGGGCGCTTACGAACTACAGAGCGAGTAGCATTTTGTTGGCTTTGTTGGCTCCAGGGGATCGCACCTCTGCGATCACGCCGGCCAGATCTCGGCCGCCGTCCCCCAAAACACCCTCTCCCGCATCTCTTCGGCCATGGGCAAAGCACGAAACTCCGCCACGTTCGCCGCAATATCCGGAACCCCCGGCCCCGGCCAATCCGTCCCAAACAAGGTCTTATGCGCGATCTCCGGGAGCCGCGGGAACCACTCCAGCAGCCGTCTCGGCGGAATCCCGCTCACATCCAGATAAACATTCTTGTGCCGCCGCAATAAAAAGAACGCCGTCTCCATCCACAACGGCCGCCCCCCGTGCGCCAGCAGGATCTTCAGCTTCGGAAAATCCACTGCCACATCGTCCACATATATCGGATCCCCATACTTATTTCGTGCCCCCGGAAATACCGACGTCCCGGTATGAATCATCACCGGAATCCCGTTTGCCTCGGCCGCCCGGTAAATAATCTCCAGCTCCTTAACCCCGCGCACATAATCGTTTGGATAGAGAAGTTGATGCGGTGGATGAATCTTGATCATCCGAATTCCCAGCCGCAAAATCTGCTCCACATCGGCCAGAATATTTTTAGTATGCCGCGGGTGTACCGACCCGCAAGCGATCAGCCGCCTCGGATTGGCTTTCACATAATCGGCCACCCACTGGTTGACGGCCGAAGTAAACCCCATCACCTCGGGCGCAACATAATTAATCAGCGCAACCCGCTCCACCCCGCACCCGTCCAGGTATTCCAGGAATTTCTTGGGCGACCGCGCGTAAGACTCAATCTCCTCGAAATTCGCCCGCTTCGCCTTCATCAGCGCCAGCGCCGCGGGCGTGAACATTTCGAACGGCTCGATATGAACGTGACAATCGGTAATCAAGGTAGCCCTCGGCCGTCAGCTTGCGAAAACAATCTATCAGGGATACACGAAATATGCCGAAGGAACCGCATCCCTCCCCGCAAAATAACCGCGGGATGTCAAATGAGAATTCCAAATCCTCCTCGGCCTCTGCGCTTTTTATCGGCAGAAGTTGGCCGTTCGCGGACGCGAGCCTTGACCACCCAGCTCGCCCTCGCTATCATTCCCGCGTCGAATCCGGCCCAATCCAAACAAACATCTGCGGAGGAAGTCCATGAAGACCACTCTCTACGCGTTCACGGCAATCACAGGGATCACGATCGTTGCCCTCGCTCTCTCCCTCGCTGGCGCCAAACCCGGCTATGCGGAAGGTAAGGCGGAAGGCGGCCAGGACAAGTACGCCCTCCAAATCCCGGGCGGCCTCTCCTTCTCCGAGATCAAAGGATACGAGCAATGGCAGGTCGTCGGCCCCAGCTTCACCGAAGCCGCGAAAGTGATCCGCGCCATCGTCGCCAATCCCGTCATGATCGATGCCTACCAGCAAGGCATTCCCGGCAATGGCAAGCCTTTTCCCGACGGCTCCAAAATCGTCAAGCTCGAGTGGCGCCCCAAAAAAATCACCGACGACCCTTTTACGGAGAAAACTCCCGACACCGTCCCCGGCGACCTCGTCGAGGTCGAGTTCATTGTGAAAGACAGCAAGCGGTTCCCCGACACCCACGGCTGGGGCTACGCCATGTTCGACTATGACGCCGCCTCCGCGAAATTTTCACCCGCCACCCTGAAGAGCCACCCTCCCGTCGACCACGACGCCAAATGCGGCGCCGCCTGCCACGAGCTGGCCAAGTCGCAGGATTACATTTTTACGGCGTTTGCCAAAAGGTAACCGCTAAGAAGAGGAGCATTCAGAAGAGAAGCGAACGTTGCCAGGAGGACTATTGGCTGACGGCTGATAGCTCAATACAACGGCACCTTCGGGTCCACCGTCTTGGCCCAACCATCGATGCCGCCTCGCATCGACTGCGCCTTGTCGAATCCTTGCTGCCGCAGCCAGTTCGTGACCGTCAGCGACCGGACGCCATGATGGCACACCACTACAATGTGCCCCTCTGGATTCAGTTCCTGATGCGCCCGCGCCGGCACATCTCCCATCGGAATATTCTTCGCGCCCTCGATTCGCGCCGTCTCAAACTCCCAGGGCTCGCGCACGTCGAGCAGCACAAACTCCGACCCCGCCTTCTGCAGCGCCTTCACCTGTCCCGCGGAAATCTCAAACTCCATATCTCAACTCCATGTTCTATCTCTGAAATGTTTAAGCGATTTCATCCGGTGCGAAGCATGATCATAGCGACCTGATGATTGTGCGGAGCGAAGGATCCCTACCACCAACCGCTGTCCTTCGCTGGCAACGGAGGACAGAGAGCCCGCGCATGACCGGACCCCACGCAGCCCTACACCATACCAGACGCATGCCCTTCGCCGGTCTCGAACCATTCCGCCACCCAGATGGCTGCTTACCATAGTGACGTCGACTCGTTCCTTCTCCGTGCTACAAAACCGCGGCCACGCCATAATCAAGGTTAACCTCCCTGGGGATTTTCGCTAAGCGACCGCCCCCAAATGCCGCCGACCTTCGACCGTTCGAGGCGCATCCCGAGGTGATATCGACGCGCATATCGAGAAACGACCAATGAAAACATCTCTAAAACTAGCAATGCTCGCTTCCGCACTCCTCTTGCTAGGAGGCTGCGCCCGCATCGCCCATGTTTTGTACCTGGCCAGCTATGATCACGACATTCGCAGCGCCGCAAAAGAGATCGAGAGCGCCAGCGACAACGCCCACCGCGCCGAGGCATACGCCAAACGAGGCAGCGCCTATTCCGAAAAGGCCCGCTACAGCCGCGCCTTTAAGCTGATCTCCTCTGATGAATACAATCGCCTGTTCGGCCTGGCCATCCAGGACCATGATGAGGCGATCGCACTCGATCCAAGCGCGCAGGCTTATTACACCCGCGGCGTAACTTATTACGACCGTGGCGCCCTCGACTCGGTGGCGGACGGCCGGCTGATGGGCAGTCAGGACGACCGCAGGGCCTGGTTCGCCCCCGCAACCGCGGATTTCAAGAAGGCCATCGAGAAGGACGCCCGCCTCGATCTCGCCTGGGACCGGCTCGGCTTGATCCATGAAACAACCGGCGAACTCGATCTGGCGATCGCCGACTACACCCAGGAGATGGCGCTGGTTCCACTGGGCAAATCGCGCCTAGCCGACGCCTACTGCAACCGTGGAGGCTCCTCGGGCCAAAAAGACTCACGCCCGAAAGACCCGGACCAAAAAGATCAAAACCAAAAAGAGAAGACGAACCAACGCGCCATTGCTGACTTCGAGAAATCCCTTGAGCTCGGCGCCACCGCCGACGGCTGCTCCTGCGATCCTTATAATCCGCTGCTCGCCCTCTACACGGGCGGCCACCGCTACGACCAGGCGTGGGAAGTCGTGCACAAGGCGCAAAAGTCGAAGAAATGGATTGAGCCCGGGCTACTGGACAAACTGAAAAAGGAATCCGGACGCGCAACCTAGAAAAGTACGGGCTACTGTAATGACGGTGGAGCTTTGTCTCCCTTCAAAATTGCCGGCCGCCTGGTCTCAACTCAGAAGGGCCGGAACCCCGTTTTGGGGACCCGCGAGCACGGGGTTCGTCCGCCAGCCATCCTCGATGCGGCTACTCCCTTCAGAATGGACAGTTCCCGGGGTCCGGTTCGTCGATCCGGCCCGGCTGACCTGCCGGAACGAGACGGAAAGCAATTACCTGTGCCTCCACGTCGCCTTCGTTTCGGACGTTGTGCACGTGGTTGCCGCCTCGGTCGACAAAAGTCATCCCGGTCGTGTACACGTGCGGCGTGCAGCTGGGATCGTCCCCGTCATAATGAACGATCGTTCCGGCGGTGACGATAATTAGCGTTGGACCAGGATGCGAGTGCCAACCCGTGGTCCCTCCCGGCTCCCAAACGTTGAGCAAGGAATATCCGTCCGACTTCCCCTTCGTCTTGAGCAACGAAACCCAGACCTTGCCTTTGTCGGTGACGAAGTAGTTACTGACATTAAACGCGGCAAACTGTCCCTTGGCGGTCGTTGTGCTCGTGAACCCATCCGGTGGGGTCGCCAAGGCACTTCCTGCGGTGGTAATGACCGCCGCACCCAGCAAAATCAACCGTGCTAGCTTTTTTCGCATATCGAACTCCTTTCATTGGCGTCGCCGTCTGGAAACGCTCGGACACAATCCGCCAATCCGCTTGCCCGGTCAAACAGTAATGTGGAGAATGGCAACAATTCCTCCCTTTGCCGTGGAATACTGTGCTTTGCCGTGGTCCCCAAGCGGGCTACAATCGAGTCCCGGCCTCGCGGCAGCCGCGGACCAATCAGGAGGGCGCGATGGGCGAACCGCTTTCTGGTACACCGCCATTCATCCGGCCGCCCGAAGACCGCCTCGATTCGTGGAAGGAGATTGCGGCCTACCTCAACCGCGACGTAACCACCGTCCAGCGCTGGGAGAAGCGGGAAGGAATGCCCGTTCATCGGCACCTGCACGACCGCATGGGCTCGGTCTACGCGTCGCGGACGGAATTGGACACCTGGGCCCGCAGCCGGAAACTTCGAACATCCGGCAACGAGGATACCTCTCTCCCGCCCGACTTCCCCCTTCAGCCGCTGCGCTGGACCTCGCTCGGAGGATGGAAGTTCATTTCTCTGGGCATCGCGCTGGCCGCCCTCATGATTGGCGCCATTCTCTGGCTTCAGAGAATCGAGTACTTCTGGCGCAGCCCGATCGCGGACGCTCAAGTTCAGACCGTCACCGACTTCGAGGGCGTGGAGCAGGACGCTGCCGTTTCACGCGACGGTCATCTCGTCGCATTCCTTTCGGACCGCGACGGACAGATGGATGTCTGGATTACCCAGGTCGGCTCCGGGCAGTTCCACAACCTGACTCGCGGCAGCACCCCTGAACTCGTCAATCCATCGATCCGCACCCTGGGTTTCTCGCCCGATGCCTCTGTCGTCACCTTTTGGGTTCGCAAACAGGCCGGCTCCGGCAGCGGCGAGATCAGTATCTGGGCCGTGCCAACGCTCGGCGGACAGCCCAAGCCCTATCTGGAAGGCGCGGCCGAACTCGATTGGTCACACGACGCTTCTCGCCTGGCCTACCACACACCTGGACCCGGAGACCCACTCTTCGTCTCCAACGGCACCCTTCGTTCGGACCGTCGGCCCATCTTCACCGCTCCCGCCGGACTTCACAGTCATTTCCCGCTCTGGGCGCCGGACTCAAAATTCATTTATTTCGTCCAGGGCGCCCTCCCTGACAAATTGGACATCTGGCGCATCACTCCAACAGGTGGCACTCCGGAGCGTATCACTTCGCATAACGGGCGCGTCACTCATCCTGTCCTCTTGAATCGCCGCACCCTCATGTATCTCGCCAGCGATCCCGATGGCTCAGGTCCATGGCTTCATAGCATGGACGTCGAGCGCCGTATTCCACACCGCCTGACTTGGGGTCTTGACCAGTACACCTCGCTGGCAGCTACCGCCGACGGTCATCGTCTGGTTGCCACTCTCGCCAACCCCAAGCGAACACTCTGGCGCGTGCCGATCGCCGATTCTCCAGCCGAGATGTCCGCAGCCGCCCCCATCAACCTGGCCACCGGCACCGGATTCTCCCCACGATTGAGTTCAAGTTATCTTTTGTATGTAGCTGCCACCGCCGCCAGTGAAAGTATCTGGAAGCTCGCCAACGGGGCTGCCGCCGAGTTGTGGAGCGGTCCCGGAACGCGCATCTTCGGCGGCCCGGCAATCACTCCCGATGGCCGTTATATCGCATTTTCCGTCCGCCAACATGGCCAAGCCCTCTTGTACGTGATGCAGTCCGATGGCACAAACGCACGGGTCGTCGCCGATTCGCTCGACTTGCAGGGCTCTCCCGCGTGGGCTCCGGATGGCCAATCCATCACCTCCGCGGCGGATGTTCACGGCCTTCCACAACTCTTTCGTATACCGCTCGACGGTCGCTCGCCCGCTCAACTGGTCCAGGACTACTCCATCGATCCCGCCTGGTCCCCCGACGGCCGCTTCCTTGTCTATTCGGGGCCCGACATCGGCACTACTTTTTCGGTGAGAGCAGTCACGGCCGAAGCCGAAGCCCATCCCCTTCCGGCCTTGAGCCTCACTCGCGGCGCTCGGCACATGGCCTTCCTGTCCGGAGGGCGGTCACTCGTCCTTCTGCGCGGAGAGATTCAACATAAAAACCTCTGGCTCGTCGATCTCGAAACGGGAGCGGAGCGACAGTTGACCAATTTCAGCCCCGACTTCGACATTCGCGACTTCGACATCGCCCCGGACGGCCATGAAGTCGTCCTCGAACGCGTGCAGCAGCACTCGGATATCGTGATGCTGGATCTCCCTCGATCCTGATCCGTTGACCATTCGCAGTCTCGTACAAAAAAGACACGCTCCCGGAAGACCGGGAGCGGGGCCTTGGTTCGTCTCGTCTTCGACCTTCGAACCTACGGTCGAACAAATGTG
>Ga0335078_10008092_pt1 | contig 15615 bp, 13 predicted proteins | sample Lox_Sample_32_FD_206711 | JGI IMG/M metagenome (GOLD analysis project Ga0335078, IMG submission 206711) | Soil microbial communities from Loxahatchee National Wildlife Refuge, Florida, United States - Lox_Sample_3.2 | ecosystem: Environmental > Terrestrial > Soil > Wetlands | place: USA... | reverse complement strand
CGGATTCCAGGTTCATCGTGGCCGCCAGTTTGCCGGACGATCGCCCGGTCACGCGGCGAATGAACGTCGCCAGATCCCTTTCCGCTCCTCCATCGCCTGCTCCCGGCTGAAGCTGGCCCAACACGCTTTGCTGAATAACGCTCCGCTTCGGCTTCTGCGTCGACGTTCGCGGAAAGTCGTTTTCCGGCCAAACCACCCACCGGTTCATCCGCTGAAATTCTGCGAGAGATTCGTTGGCGCGCCGGACCGCACTCTCTGCACTGCTTTGCTCATCCCGCAAAATCACCACGGCGCACGGTTCGGCGTTTCCATCCCGGGGAATGGGCACGACCAGAGCATCCTTAATATCCGGCTGGCGCCTCAGCGCAGCCTCCAGATCCTCGGGGTAGACATTCATCCCCGCAGGCGTGACGATGACCTCCTTCTTGCGTCCCTTAAAATAAAGGTTGCCCTGCGCGTCGAGTTCCCCGATGTCCCCCGTTCGATACCAGCCTTCCTCGCTTGCAACCGGTCGAAGCTCGGCTCCGTTCCAGTAGCCCGATGCCACGCCTCCTCCGCGTACCAGAATTTCTCCGTCAGACGCGAGCTTGACCTCACGCCCGTGAAGAATCTTGCCAATCGAGCCTCGTCCCAGTCGGAACGGATGATTGACGCTGATCAGCGAGGTGGTTTCCGTCAGCCCATAGCCCTGCACTACCGCGTAGCCGAGCCGATGCCAGAATTCCTCGGTGTTGCGGTCGAGTGCGGCACCGCCGGAGATGAATGCCCAGAACTTCCAGCCGAAGCGCCGGCGAATCTGCCGGAAAATCCACCAGCGATGCAGGAAGTGCTTCTTTTCGGAACTCTCGAAGTTCTGGCGAAACTTTTCCGCCCAGCCTTCTGCCGCAAGATCTCGCTCGATCTTCTCTTTCAAGGACTGCAGAACCCGCGGCACCGTCACCAGTACTGAAACTCGCTCGCGTCGAACGGTTGCGATGATTTCCGATGGCTTGAAACTCTCCTGGAAGACCACTGCACCGCCAAGCAACGGCGGAAGAAAAATTCCCAGGAACTGCCCGAATACGTGGCTCAATGGCAACAGGTTCAGAAACCGGACCGGATGGACCCAGCGTTCGTACTTGAGATATTTGCCAATTTCCGCTTCCAGCGGCGCGACGTTTGCGAGAACGTTGCCGTGTGAGATCACCACCCCTTTGGGATCGGCGGTTGTGCCGGAAGTGAAAACGATTTCGAGAGTGTCTTCCGCGCCGAGGCTTGCAGCGGCATATTGCTCTGCCGAGTGTCGCGCTAAGACCGCAGGCAGATCTTCGACAAAAATCTGCGGCAAATTTTGTTGCGAATGTTCGCGAGATGCGACTAGCAATTTTGCCCCAACCTGCCCGTAAACTTTAAGCGCGAACTCCGCTCTCGCGATTTCGTCGATCGGCACGACAACCGCGCCTCGCAAAACACAACCTAGAAACGCCGCGACCCACTCGGCAGAATTCGGAGCCCACACGAGCACGCGATCGCCTTTCGCGATCCCTCTCGCTTCCAGCTCCCGCGCAAATTGGAAGGCTGTTTCCGCGACCTGCCGGTAGGACCAGCGCACGCTCCGGTATCCTCTGCGCTGAATGTAAGCAGTCTCTCGCCCGTGAGACAAAAATTCCGCCACGTAGTCTGCGAGAGAACGGCGCTCCATCAAGGAAAGGGTAGCTTATTCGGCGGCCAGTTGTATGTTCAGCGGGCTTCCAGATGGTTTTCTCGGACTACCGATCTACTCGCGACCCACTCCCAACGAATCGGCAACGCGGTTGATGTAGTTGAACCACGATGCGATCAGCGTAATCTGCAGAATCGCTTTGTCGTCGAATCCCGCGGCCCGCAAGCGCTCGTGATCTTCTTTATGCACCTTGGTTGCATCTTTGGTCAGCTTCACGACGTAGTCGACCATAACGCGCTCCTGGCTGGTGATTGGAGCGGTCGTGTGATCGCGCTGCAAGGCCTCGATCAGTTCCTGGTTCAGTGTCACGCGACGCAGAAACTCTGCGTGGGAGTCGATTCAATATACGCACCGGTTCGTCACCGAGACCATCGTGGCGATCATCTCGTGTTGCCGCCGCGAAAGCGGCAGCTCCGGAGACATCAGCACACCGAAGGTCGAAAACGCGTGATACAAGGCTTCCGGAATCAGGCTATGCGATTCGACAATTTGCGCTCCGCCCCCTTCGGTCGGATGCACGGGAGTAGCGTATTCAATGGGATACAGATGCTTCTGCTCTTCCATCGCTTTTAGCAACTTTGGGTCTGCACTACTGAGTGCAACCGTCCGAATCCAAGCCATGAAATTCCTTGCCATCCTTCTTGGAATTTGTAAAATTTCAGTTCAGCAAAACTACAGGTAGGTTACTGGAAGAGCCAATACCCGAATTGTATTAGGGGTTGGCCGACGGATTCGTTCGCGGTTTCTCCCCCGCGCGGAGGATCGAGTCGATGAGCATCATTGCATGGAAGCTTCTTCGGAAGCTGCCCAAGCCCGCAATTGTTTTCTTAATGATTTTTGTTTTGACCGCGCTAGTCCGCGCCTAAGCGCTTAACCCCGCGCTTAACGGAACCGCTACTTTTACTTCCGTGCCTTCCCCGGCCTGCGAAGTGATCTCCACCGTCCCATTTACCAGGTGGGCGCGCTCTTTCATCCCGACAATTCCAATGCTGCGATCGGATTTGACCCGTCCCGGCGGCAACCCGACGCCTTCATCTCTTACGGTGAGGTGCAAGAGTCCATCCTCAAATTCCAGAGTGACGAACACTTCTTCCGTCTGTGCATGCTTCGAAACGTTGCGCAGACTCTCCTGAAAGATGTGATAAACGCCGCTAGCAACATCACGAGGGATCGAGTCGGGAACATCGTGCGCATCGAAATGCGTCTGGATGCCAGAACGCTCCTCGAACTCTTCGCAATACTGCTCGACGGCCGCCTCAAGGCCGATGTCGTCCAGGATCGACGGGTGTAGCTGATGAGAAATGTGACGAACGGTGTCGGCAGCATCGGCCGCGCGGCGCTGAATTTCACGTAAGCTCTCGACGGTATCCCCGGAAGGTTTGGCGATGAGCTTGCCGAGGTCCATTGCCAGGTACGCCAGTTTCTGACTCAGATCGTCATGCAAATCTCTGGCGATACGGCGGCGCTCGTCATCCTGTGCAGTCATGAGACGGCCAGCCAACCGTCGCAAATCCTCGCCTTGCTGACGGATCGCTTGTTCGTCGGCTTTGCGCCGAGAGATATCGCTCACGAACGCAACCGCCAAAATTCCCTGCGCCGAGTGGATGTAGCTCAAACTGATCTCAGCGTCGAACGTCGATCCGTCTCTGCGTCGAGCGTGTAAATCGCGCCCCAGGCCCATGGGGCGATTTTGTGGGTTCCGGAAATACCCGTCCCTTAGGCCCACGTGCTCGCCGCGAAAATTATCGGGCACCAGCATTTCGATGGACTGGCCCACCAGTTCGCGTTCGCTGTAGCCGAACATTCTCTCCGTCGCGGGGTTCGCCATCACCAGTCTGCCACTTTGATCGGCAACAACGATTCCCTGCGCTGCGGTCTGAAATAAGGCGCGCGCAGTGGCAGCGCTCTCTTCTTTTTCCCGCTCCACCGCTTTAAGCTGTCGCACCGCCCGGCGAACATCAATGGGCGCGAAGATCAACGCGACTAGGGCAAGGGCGGCGGCGACCGATGCTGCCACGAATCCGTTTCGCAATCGAGCCTGCCGGGTGCGGGTCCGCTCCTGCAGCAACCGGTATTCCTCCGTCTCGATATCCCGCACGACGTCGCGTATCTTGGCCATCACAACCCGGCCTTGGCCGGCATTCACAACATCTCTTGCAGCATCGAAGCCGGATTCCCGTCGTTCCCCGAGAGCCTGGTGAAGAACCAACATTCGTTGCTCAATCAATTTGTCCAGCTCTTTCAACCGGTCCTGTTGCAGTTGGTTGTCGCTCGTGAGTTCCATCAGGCGAGCCAGCGTCGGCAAAAGATCGGCCGATGCCACGTTGTAAGGCTCGAGGTAGGCACCATCCGCGGTGATGATGTAACCTCGCTCGGCGGATTCCGCGTCCTTTATATCGGTGGATACCCGACCCAGTGTGGAGATAACCTCATGAGTGTGATCCACCCATGCGTCGGAGTCGCTTATCTGCCGCAGTGAGAATCCACCTACGGCGCCAATGACCAGCACCATACCAAGCCCAATCACTGACCAAACGACCGCTCTTTTTTCAAGCGGGTTTGCCGCCGGCCTCTCCAGTATGGGGGCGGGTTGAATGGCTGCCATAGAACACCTCCGAAACGACTGGCAGGGATTCCGCCCTGCATAATACACTTTTGGGCGACCTTTGCTTATGAAACTACGGATTCTCCTGGGTGACGACCACGCCCTAATCCTCGATGGATTGCGTGCTGCCCTGCAATCCAACTACGAGATCGTGGGGCTGGCGAAAGACGGCCGCAGTCTCGTGACCGAGGCCGAGCGACTGAAGCCGGACTTGGTGGTGCTCGATATCACCATGCCGCTTCTGAATGGATTCGAGGCGGCTAAGCAAATCAAGAAGAGTCTGCCCCGTACTCACTTGATTTTTCTCAGCCAGCACCTGAATCCGGCTTACCTGAAACAAGCGATTAAAGTCGGGGCTTCGGGCTATGTTCTGAAGTCGGGTGCGACCGAGGAATTGCAAACCGCGATCGGAGTGGTGCTGCGGGGTAAGACCTACATCACCCCGGCATTCGGCCACGATGTGATCGATCGCCTCTGGAACCGCGAAGGCAATCTCACCGAAGAAAACGAAGGCCTGACCGACCGCCAACTGGAGATCCTGCAGCTCATCGTCGAGGGGAAAGCCAACAAGGAAATCGCGGACATTATTCATGTATCCATCAAGACGGTCGAGTTTCACCGGGCGAGAATTATGGCGAAACTGGGCGTAAAGAGTGTGGCCGAACTCACCAAAGTGGCTCTCCAGCAAGGCTTAATCCCAGGTTGAAGAACTAGGGTACGCCCTAGTCGCACACCGGCTCATTCCTTCTTATTCTGTCCTTGCGATGAGGGAATCCGACAGATTGGCTGCCCTCCCCCACCAGCTTTCTTTATGGTTCTGGAAGACACAGTTCGTGTGCACGGCGAAGCGGAGTTTACGACTTCAATGACCCGAAAACGTATCGTTGTCGCCGATGACCAGAAGGAAATGCTGGCCGAACTGCGCAGCCTGCTGTCTGACGACTACGACGTGGTGGCTGCAGTTGATAACGGCGAGAAACTGGTCGAGGCCGTGAAAACGCTCAATCCCGATCTGATCATTTCCGATATCAGCATGCCGCTTATGACCGGGTTCGAAGCCGCCGCCAAGATTCGCGAATCCGGCTGCCAGGCGAAACTCGTTTTTCTAACCGTGCAAGCGTCGTCTGCCTATTTGAAGAAGGCGCGAGCGCTGGGTGCTGTAGGGTATGTTTTGAAAGTTTACACAGCCGAGCAATTGCCCCAGGCTCTCACCAGTATCTTCAACGGTACTCCATATTTCTCTCCTCAACTGCGGCTGATTCCCCGTCACTGATTCCCCTGTTATTCATCTTGTCAACCTTCCTGGTCGCCACTGTTTATGCGCCTTTCCGCCACATTCTGGCACATTTGATGACTTTTGTACTACACCCTACAAAACTAGGGATTCTCCTAGTGGTCACGATTCATAACCGGGCTTAATCTCCAAACATACTCAGGTGGGGTACTAAGAACTTAATCGCGGAGGGAATTGAGATGGCAACTGCAACGGTAAATACGATTGCGAGAACTCAGATGGCCGGCTATATTCCGACGTCCGAAAAGAGAGCGGCTTCCCATTCTCCTTATGGCTTGCCGATCATCGACAGCTGTGCCGGATGCAAGCTGAGAGGAAATAGTTTTTTCTGCTCGCTATCGCATGAAGCTATAGATGGCCTGGACCGAATTAAGCACACGAGCTGCTTCCCCGAAGGCGCGGTGATCTTCCTCGAAGGCCAGGAAGCGCGCGGAGTTTATATACTTTGCCAGGGTCGCGCAAAACTGACGACCACCAATGCAGATGGCAAGAGTCTGATCCTGAGGATCGCCGAACCAGGCACGATTCTCGGATTGCACTCTGTGATTAGCGGTACACCGCAGGAAGTCACCGTCGAGACCTTGCAGCCCTCCCAACTAGCATTCATTCGCCGGGAAGACTTCCTGCGGTTCGTTAACGAACATCCAGACGCTTGCCTCCGTGCAGCCGAGCACCTGGCTCGTGATTGCCAATCGGCCTATGGCGTGATTCGCTCGATCGGCCTGTCTCACTCGGTCTCCGAGAAGCTGGCACGCTTGTTGCTGCAGTGGTCAACTGATGCCCGCGTCGTGGACGGCTCGATCCGGCTGAAGATCGCTCTCACCCACGAAGAGATGGCGCAGTTGATCGGCACGTCTCGCGAGACCGTTACCCGCACTCTGAGCGATTTCAAGAAACGCCATGTGCTGGAGCTCGCTGGATCCACCCTCATCATTCGAAACAAGGCAGCTTTGGAAAACCTCGTCGGTTGCTAGGCAACGGAGTTTGCGGAGAACGTTTATGAATCATGCGCAGCTAAGTCTTGAACACGACAAATTTGAAGCGGCTCTCCGCGAATGGAGTGAACTTGGGGATTTGGTGGCCTTCGGAGCGGTGTGTCCGATGCCTCGATGCGGGGCTTTGGTTGTGACCTATGAGCCCGCCGACAGCGTGAAAGCAGTAACGAAGTCAGCATCCAGCTGGGATTTTGTTTGTGCAGAATGCGGCGCCGAGTTCACGGCACCGCGCGGTGATCTTCTGTTTCAGAATGTTCCTCGGGAGTGGTTGTTTTCGCAAATTAGTCGGGCATAAGTTGAGCGGTTGGGGCTGATGAGCCGGCTGGAGAACCTGCCAGCCGGCTTTCCTTTTGGGAGCACTTCCCTGGTTACGAATCTCGTTAGTTAACACGTGGTTCCAAGCATCAGCGTGACCCGCAAAATCCTCGATTTGCTTTTCTATTTATCGTCAAAAGTGGAACGAGATGAAGTTCGCTTGATCTGCCGCCGATGTTCCACGTGGAACATCGCGCTCGACGACGTTCTTCGAATTTACTTCTGATCGTGATTTGCAAAATGTTCCACGTGGAACACCTGGAATGCTTGCGCCCGAGTTCTGTGGAAAGATCGGCCGCTTCCCTTTTCAACTCGCTAATATTTCACGCGAATGTCCCACCGACTCACCTGCACTGAAATCCGTCATTGCAATTCCACGATGATTCGCACTATTCTCGCCTCAGCTCTCCGTTCTCCCAAAATCGAATGGGACGTGTTCTAGCTGTTGCCAACCAGAAGGGCGGCGTGGGCAAGACAACCACCGCCATCAATTTAGCCGCCTCCATAGCGGCCGCGGAAGTCAACACCCTGCTCGTGGATTGCGATCCGCAGTCGAATGCCAGTAGCGGGCTCGGCTTGCTCAAAGATCCCGAGCGCCTCAGCACCTATCACTTGTTGATGGGCCTGGCGCAAGGCGAAGCGGCTCTGCAGAAGACCGAACTCGAGCAGCTTTGGGTAATTCCGGCGCACAAAAACCTGATCGGCGCGAATATCGAGTTGGTCGATGCTGAGCGCAGGGAATTCCGGCTTCGCGATGCCCTCGCCCCACTGCGCGAACGATTTCGCTATATCGTCCTCGATTGTCCGCCAGCCCTGGATCTTCTTACGCTGAATGCGTTGGTTGCGGCCGATGCGATCCTCATTCCCATGCAGGCCGAATACTTCGCCCTCGAAGGCATTTCGGAACTGCTGGACACGATCGAGCGCATCCGCATGGGCCTGAATCCCTCGCTTACCGTGGAAGGGGTCGTCCTCACGATGTTTGACGATCGCACCAACCTGGCCCAGCAGGTGACCTCGGAACTCAGCAAACATTTCGGCGAGAAACTGTGCAAGACAACAATCCCGCGGAATGTGCGTCTGGCGGAAGCTCCCAGCCACGGAAAACCAGCCTTACTCTATGACGTTCGATCGCGAGGCGCCGAAAGTTACATCCAGCTCGCCAAAGAAGTGTTGGAGCGTAACGGCGTGGTCTTTGAGATGCCATCGGCCGATAGCGATCAATCGGAAGAGAAACAGGTCGTCAATGCGCCGCGGTGGAAACGCTGGATCACCGAGCGCAACAAGCTGGTCACCATCAACATCAACGAGCGCTGAACCTATCGGCTTCGTACGAGGGCGCGGCTTTAGCCGTGCCGGACGCCACGGGTTTGGAACACAAGTAGCTAGCCCCGAAGGGGCAAAAGAGTCGATGGGAGAAATCATGGAAAACGCTGCTGTAACCGACAAATCTCAAGAAAAACGCCGAGCTTTAGGCCGTGGTCTGGATTCCCTTTTGCCCAGTGGACCGCGCGTCGTCGCTGGAACCGCCGTCGCACCTCCACCTCCCGTTGCAGCCCAGGATTCGCAACCGGTCGACGCGGTTATGAAGATTCCGCTCGACCAGATCGACGAGAATCCTTACCAGACTCGCCGTGCTTTCGAGCCAAAGGCTCTGCAGGAATTGGCTGAGTCGATCCGCAGCAGCGGCGTGGTTCAGCCAGTTGTAGTTCGGCGAAATGGTGCCGATCGCTACATCTTGATTCTCGGCGAGCGGCGCTGCCGCGCCGCAAAACTTGTTGGTCATACCACCATACCTGCGCTTGTTCGCCAAGTCTCCACCCAGCAAGCGGCCGAGATGACCGTGATCGAAAACCTGCAGCGCCAGGACCTCAATTGCCTCGAGCAGGCCAATGCCTTCGCGCGCCTTAGTCGTGAATTCGGCCTGACCCAGGAACAAATCGGCCAGCGAACCGGTTGCTCGCGCGAATCCGTTTCGAACTACATTCGAATTCTCAAGCTCCCAACCGACGTCCAGCTGTTCATCGCGGAAGGGAAGCTCGGTTTCAGCGAGGCGCGAGTGTTGTTGCAGCTCGTGAATCCCGAGAGCATTCCGCACTTCGCAAAAGAGGCTGTCGAGAAACAACTCTCGGTCGCGCAACTCACGGCCTTGGTCGAGTACGCCAACATGCCGCCGCAAGACGCCGCGGACACGTCGGCCTCGGTGCGTACGATCGATCCCAACGTGCGCGCGATCCAGACGGAGCTGGAAAGAATTTTGGGATGCCGTGTCCGGATCAATGATCGAAAAGGCAAAGGGAAGATCGTGATCGAGTACTCCGGCCTCGAAGATTTCGATCGCGTTATCGAGATGCTGAAAGGGAAGTGAGCCCGAAGCTTAATCAGTACGAATCAAACTCGCCAACGAGTGGGAAATGCCCCCGTAAATGCTCGTTGAGTCGCGGGTTAGGGATCGTTCTTACGAAGTAAGTGGACCGTTGCTCCAAATCCGGCGTCAATGATTCCATCCTTAGCCGCGCAGCGGCGCCAGAATACAGCCCACCGCGTAAGGGCGGGTAAACCAGCGGCGACCGAATTGAGCCGCTTGGCGGCGAAGAACTGCAACGATGTAGGATCTACCCTTTCCTCATCAACACTGTCTGCCCCCCGAACATTGTTCGCGTTCCCAACTTCGATCAGGAGTCCTTCCGCACTGGGGAACTCGCGAACCTAACTCGACAGAAGTTTCCCGGGATTCTGCCTCTAGAGGCGAGAGGGATTGATCAGGAAATACCCATCCATCAGGGACACACTCGACGCACCATTCCGGCCCTCTGCCGATTCCACGGCAAGAGCCATTAGCCACACAATCTTTGCCGCCCTCTTGACAGAGTTCAGCAGTTGTACCAACATATGTCGCTATGCCATATATGCGACCAACAGTTTTCGATCAGCAATTAAAAAAGGGCAGTGCAGAGCTTTTGATTCTGTCGCTCATCGAGCAGCGTGCGCGGCATGGATACGAGATCAGCAAGCTCATCGAAGCGCGATCGAATGGAGTGCTGCGATTCAATGTTGCGTCCTTTTACCCGTTGCTCTACCGGATCGAACAGAGAGGGTTAATCGAAGGACGTTGGGTGGAGAAGCCCGGCCAGCGCAGACGACGCTACTACCGAATCACGGTCCAGGGCAGAAAAATGCTGAAGGAGCAACGCAGCATTTGGCAGAACTTCGTAAACGCGATGAACCAGATCACAGGAGCGGAACATGCCTGACTGGGAAAAGGAAATCGGCGACAGGCTCCAAACTCTAAAAATCTCCCCGCCTGACGAGAAGGGGATCGTCGAAGAAATCGCCCAACACCTGGAAGACCGCTATCAGGAACTGATGGCGAATGGATCCACAAAAGAATCCGCAAACCGGGTAGTTCTTCAGGAATTGGACGATGGCAAGTTCACCGCTGGAATTCGCGGCGCGATCCGGAAAAGTGTTGAAACCCCTCCGGCGGGGATGGATGAGAATGAAAAGCTGCTCGCCGGGCTCTGGAAAGATTTGCTCTATGGCGTCCGGTTGTTGAGATCGAATCCCGGATTCACCGCGATCGCGATTCTCTCACTCGCCCTGGGCATTGGGGCGAACACTGCTGTTTTTCAGCTTCTCGACGCAGTACGCCTGCGCACGCTTCCGGTCCGGGATCCGCAAGAACTCGCCGACGTCGCCGTGGTCTATCACCCCAATGGACGGAGCGGGGATTTTACTGCCAGCCACCCCGATCTGACCTTCGCAATGTGGGAGCAAATTCGCAGTCAACAACAGGCGTTTTCCAGTATTGCGGCATGGAGTTCGCAACTCTTGAACCTTAATCAAGGGGGAGAAGCCCGATATGCCCAAGCGTTATGGGTCAGCGGAGGCTTTTTCGACACGCTCGGGATCCGTCCAGCGCTAGGACGATTGATCTTGCCTTCGGATGACCATCCAGGCTGCGGCGCGGGCGGAGTGGTGATCAGCGATTCTTTTTGGCAAAAGGAGTTTGCTGCCAATCCTTCCATCGTTGGCCAGAAAATCAATCTGGAGGGGCATCCATTCGAGATTATCGGTGTGACCCCCTCGAGCTTCTTTGGTGTTGAAGTAGGGCGCCGATTCGATGTGGCCCTGCCGATCTGCTCAGAGCCAGTGACTACCGGTCCGAATCCCAGGGTTAACAATCCGAAAGCTTGGTGGCTGGCAGCCATCGGGCGATTGAAGGCGGGGTGGACAACGGCACGAGCTTCGGCGCAACTGGCGGCTATTTCGCCAGCACTTTTCGAAGCGACGCTGCCTCCCGACTATGATCCGCAGGATCGTAAAGATTATCTCGAGTTCAGGCTCGGTTCACGCCCGGTCGGAACCGGCAGGTCGCAGTTGCGCACAGATTACGAGAGCCCGCTGTGGCTGCTGTTGGCAATTTCCGGATTGGTTCTTTTGATTGCCTGTGCCAATCTCGCGAATCTGATGCTTGCTCGTGCCAGTGCGCGCCAGCGGGAGCTTGCGGTACGGCTTGCTCTTGGTGCGTCGCGCGCCCGTCTGACGCGGCAGCTTTTGGCAGAAAGCTCATTGCTCGCGGCATTGGGTGCACTTTGCGGAGCCGGGCTCGCACAAGTTCTGAGTCATCTGTTGGTGCTATTTCTCAGCACCGAGCATACTCGTTTGTTCGTGGATCTAAATCCGGACTGGCGTGTGCTCGGTTTTACGGCGGCGCTTGCCGTGCTCACCTGCATGCTTTTCGGACTGGCGCCCGCCATCCAGGCTGCGCGAACTCCTCCCGCCGAAGTATTGAAGGCAACCGGCCGCGGCCTCACTACGGGAGGCGGACGTTTCAGGCTTAGGCGTGTGCTGGTTATCTCCCAAGTGGCTCTGTCACTCGTGCTGCTGGTCGAGGCGTTGCTGTTCATTCGCACCCTGAGTAACCTGTCGAATCTCGATGCCGGCTTTCAACGGGACCACATCCTCGTCGCCGACCTCGATCTCACGCCTCTCAACCTTCCCGTCGCCCGCCGGATCTCTTACAAGGACGAGGTGCTGGCGCAAGTGCGATCTGTTCCGGGAGTGAGTTCGGCAGCGGCTGCGTCCATCGTTCCGCTAAGCGGCCAAGGCTGGAACGACAACATAAACATCCCCGGCTCGCAGCTTCAAAGGCAGCTGGCGGATTTCAATCGTGTCACGCCCGGATACTTTCGCACCATGGCGACACCGCTGCTGATGGGCCGTGACTTTAATGAGCAGGACAACCCTTCATCTCCGCCGGTTGCGATCGTGACCCAAACTTTCGTCCGAAAATATCTGAATGGGAGCGATCCGATCGGCCGCACATTTTCGCTGATTCGCGGCAGCAAGGCTGAAAAGCTTTTTCAGATCATTGGCATGGCGAAGGACACGAAATATACCGACTTGCGAGAGGACTTTTTTCCTGTCGTATTTCTGGCAAAGGGACAGGATGACGACCCGAGTCTCGATCTCCAGATCATGGTTCGCTCGAACGAGCCGCTGATCGATCTAGTGCCCGCGCTCAAGCACGCGATTACGAACGTGGATCCTGCGATTGTGATCGAGTTCAAAGTCCTGAAAACTACGATTCAAGACAGCTTGCTGCGCGAGCGTCTGATGGCCATCCTCGCTGGCTTCTTCGGAATTCTCGCGGCAGTGCTGGCCATGATCGGCCTGTACGGTGTGGTCTCTTACATGGTGACGCGGCGACGAAACGAAATCGGGGTGCGGGTGGCGCTCGGGGCAAATCCGCGCCAGATCGTAAGCATGATTTTGGGAGAGTCGGCCAGCTTGCTGGGGATTGGGTTGGGAATTGGCTTGGTCCTTGCGATCGCTGCTGGCAGCGCAGCTCGAGCGCTGCTATTTGGATTACGTCCAAGCGACCCGGCAACTCTAGCGCTCGCATTGGCAAGCCTGGCAGTAATCGCCTTGGCAGCGAGTTTGTTGCCGGCGCGACGCGCAGCACGCCTTGATCCGATGGCCGCGCTGCACGACGAATAGCGTTGTGTACATCGGGTGCTAAGAACCAACCTGGTTACAGTGGAACCCGGTGGCCAATCGAGGGTCGTCTTGCTGCTCTGCCTGACGGTTCCGGGCTTTCCCGACGCTGTCAGTGGGAATAATTGAACTTGCGTAGGTATTCGAGTCAGCGCCGCTGCTAGGTCTTCGACCGCTCTCCTCGCGCCGCACCTGATTGTTCAAGAATCACACGAATAACTGAGTGGAGTGCGGAATAATAAGAGAGCCATTCTGCATTGCGGGACGGCAGCAGCGTACGGGAACGTTCTTATGGCGCAAGTGGGAAGTCCGCTCGATCTGGAGCGAATGAAATCGGTCGCACAGCAGATGGTCTCCTCCTCAAAGCTGACGCTGGAAGGGAAGACTTATCCCGTCACCCGCACCAGCAGCTTGCGACTGAAAACGGCACGATTTCCCATGAATGGAATCGAGTACCAGGCCATCGAACAGAATCCTGAGAAGCCCAGCCGATGGGGAAAGCTCGCAAAAGAAGGCCATTCGGTGGTGCAGTTTCGCGATCTTCAAACCGGAAAATATGTGGCCGTTTCGATCGATGGGGAAGTGAAGCCCTACTCGCGCTGACCGCAATCCTTATAAAATGGTGTGCTTTTGTCTGGCGTCCAGGAGCGTCTACAGAAACCCATGCCAATCCGACCTGTTCTGCTATCTCCACGTTCACAGAAATTGATTGCCACGCTAATACTTTTCTTTGCCACCTTGGCTTCGAGCGCTTTCGCGCAACAGGCGACGCTCGATGCTGGACCGCAAGATCCGCAGATCGCGGCGGCTTTAAAGCAAATCTCATCTGCGCGGGTACAAGCCACCATCGAGAAGCTGGTCAGCTTCCAGAATCGTTCCACACTTTCTGCGCAGGATCCCGACTCGATCGCAGCCGGGCACGGAGTCGGCGCTGCCCGTGACTGGATCAAGTCGCAATTCGAAGCCTATTCAAAGGATTGCGGGGGCTGCCTCGAAGTCAAAACCGATAGCTTCACCGAAAATCCTGCCGAGCGTATTCCGAAACCGACAGTGATCACGAATGTTTACGCCGTTTTGAAGGGAACCGATCCCGATAGAGCGAAGCGCATTGTGCTGGTCACTGGACATTACGACTCGCGGAATAGCGACAATTTCAATATCACTGACGCGGCGCCCGGCGCCAACGATGACGGCAGCGGCACCGCCGTCAGCCTCGAGTGTGCCCGTGTTTTGAGCAAGCTCAAGCTTCCCGGAACCATCATCTTTCTGACCGTCGCCGGCGAAGAGCAGGGCCTGAATGGCAGCCGCCATTTCGCCCAGATGGCGAAGTCGGAGTCGTGGGAACTTGAGGCCGTTTTAAACAATGACATCGTCGGCGGAGACCGCAGTCCGGAGCAGGACACCAAAGTGGTTCGCGTCTTCTCCGAAGGCGTGCCCATTGCCTCGACCGATCAGGATCTTCGCTTGATTCGCAACCTGGGCGGCGAAAGTGATTCTGCGTCCCGCGAAGTGGCCCGCTACATTGCCGAGGTCGGCCGGACCTATGACGGTCCAGTCCAGCCGATGTTAGTCTTTCGTCTCGATCGCTACCTCCGCGGTGGCGACCACAGCAGTTTCAACCAGTCAGGCTTTGCTGCCGTCCGTTTCACGGAATTTCGCGAGGATTACCATCACCAGCATCAGAACGTGCGTACTGAGAACGGCATCGAATATGGGGATCTTCCTAAGTTCGTGAATTTCGACTACCTGGCCGGAGTCGCGAGGCTGAATGCGGCTTCACTGGCATCTTTGGCAGCGGCCCCTGCGCCGCCGTCCAAGGTTCATTTGCTGACGAAAGAGCTGACCAACGATTCCACGCTGACTTGGGAGGCTTCGCCGGGCGCAACCGGATACGAAGTTCTATGGCGGGCGACCACCAGCTCGGAATGGGAGCATGCTCAGGCTGCCGGCAATGAAACGCGGATCACCTTGCCGAAATCAAAGGATAACGTCATCTTCGCCGTCCGGTCGCTCGATGCGGCTGGACATCGCAGTCTGCCCGTCGTCCCGGTGCCGGAGCGATGAGCTATCATATTTATTTGGTTTTCCTGGCCACTGACTCCTAGCTGCTGACTACTGATCTATGCATCGCGGACGCACGCTCTCGCTGAGTTTCCCTCCCTTTACCCCTTGGATAAAGCGGATCATCATCGCTTGCGTCGCCGTGTATTTCCTGGAAGTGCTGCTCAATGCGTTCATGCCGACGGCCGGCTACTACCTGCAATCTCTCGGCGCGCTCAAGCCGGACGACGTCGTCCACGGTTGGCTCTGGCAGCTCGTGACGTATTCCTTCCTTCACGCCGGCGTCATGCACGTCTTGTTGAACATGCTGATGCTCTGGATGTTCGGTGCGCAGGAAGAAATGGACTGGGGATCCGGGAAGTTCCTCGAGTTTTATCTGTTCTGTATCGTCGGCGCCGCGATCACCACCATCGCTGTTTCTTATACCCATTTTCTCGGAATGAGCCCGGAGATCCGTACCATCGGAGCTTCCGGCGGGGTATATGGCGTGCTGATGGCGTTCGGCATGCTCTATGGTGACCGGGAAATTTTCATGTTCCCGCTGCCCTTCATGATGAAGGCCAAGTACATGATCGCCATCATGATTTTGCTGGTGATCATCGCGACTTTCCAGCCATCCCAGGGCGGCGTGGCCAACTTCGCC
>Ga0335078_10008090_pt1 | contig 15618 bp, 14 predicted proteins | sample Lox_Sample_32_FD_206711 | JGI IMG/M metagenome (GOLD analysis project Ga0335078, IMG submission 206711) | Soil microbial communities from Loxahatchee National Wildlife Refuge, Florida, United States - Lox_Sample_3.2 | ecosystem: Environmental > Terrestrial > Soil > Wetlands | place: USA... | reverse complement strand
GGGAAGGTCTGCTCGGTGGCGCTGAAGCTCTGGCTGATCACGTCGCCGAGGTGGTGGTTGAGCACGTACTTCTCGGCCGTGACGATCTGCGGGAAGCCGTGCACGCCCTCGGTTTCCGACACCGGGGTCTCGACCAGCAAGATGCTGGCGCCCGGCGCGATCGTGTGCGCGTACTCCACGTCCAGCGTGGTCTCGCCCGCCCAGCCGACCATGTCGGAGTTGCCCGGATCGTAGGGCGGTATGGCGCCGGCCGGGTGGATGATGCTGAACGCGGGCGGCGCGGGCAGGCCGAAGGCCTGGTCGAACACGCTCAGGTCGTGCCTGATCGTCGGCGAGCCGTACGAGTCGACGATGACGATCGTGGTGCCCTTGCCGGTCACGCCGCTGGCGTACAGCCCTGGCAGGTGGTAGGCCTGCCGGATTTGGGCCGGCTCGTAGCATGCGACCTTGTAGGCTTTCTCACAGTCAGCAGTGGTCGGCGGACTGGCCTGCGCGCGGCCGACATGCTGCACGCCCGGCCGGACGGCCACGTCGGCCAGGGCAGACGCCGAAGACGCGGCAGGACCCACGGCCGCGGGGCGCGCGGCCACCGAACCAGCGACCCCCGGCCCGGACGCGGCGGCGACGGCGGCAGCGAGCCCGAGCCCACCGATGGCTACGGCTATCGGCCTCGGCACGCGCATCAACGTCTCCCTCCGCCGGCCTCGATGACCATTACACCCATAATTGGCTCAAAAGAACACGATCCAACGTCAGAATCCATCAGCCCGCCCGCGAAGGATACCCGTGTACGCTTAGCGAACGTCACGTGGCCGGCTGGGCGGGGTGAGCCTACATTGTCTTACTGGGATTGACGGGCGTCACGGTGGACAGAGGGGAGCAGTATGCGCTTCCGGGGTAGCGTGGCGATCGATCTCGGCACCGTGAACACGCTCGTCTGGGTCGCGGGCCGCGGCATCGTGCTCGAGGAGCCGACGGCGATCGCCATCGACACGGCGGTCGGCAAGGTCGCGGCGGTCGGCGAGGCGGCGGACGCGCTGGCCGACAAGGAGCCGCAGGACATCCAGGTGATCCACCCGCTGCGGGACGGGGTCATCGCGGACCTGGACGCGACCGCGGCCATGCTGCACGCGTTCCTGCGCCGGACGCGCCGCTTCAGCCTGGTGCGGCGCGACGCGCTGGTCTGCGTGCCGAGCGGGGCCACGCCGGTCGAGCGGCGGTCGATCATCGCCGCGCTGAGCGTCCGGCGGCCCAGGTACAACGTCCGGCTGATCGACGAGCCGGTGGCCGCCGCGGCCGGCGCCGGGTTCGACCTGACCGGCGGGGCGGGCGGTTTCGTGGTGGACATCGGCGGCGGCACCACCGAGGTCGCGGCGGTGGCCGGCTGGCGGGTGGTCAGGTCCCAGTCGCTGCGCAAGGCCGGCAACGCCATGGACGACGCGATCATGCAGGCGGTGCGGAACGATCTCGGGCTGATCATCAGCCAGCGCGCGGCCCGGAACCTCAAGATGACGCTCGGCGTCACCGGCGGGGCCGAGGGCTACGCCGAGGCGGTCGGCCTGGACGTGGCGCAGCGGACGCCGCGGACCGAGTACGTGCCCGGGGGCCTGGTGGCGGCGGCGCTCGAGCCGATCGTCGCGGCGATCGCGGCCACGGTGCACGAGATGCTGTCGGAGATCCCGGCCGGGCTGGCCGAGGACGTGGTGCGCGGCAAGGTCCGGCTGGCCGGCGGCGGGGCGCTGCTGCCCGGCCTGGCGGGCCGGATCGAGACCGCGGCCGGCATCGGCACGGTCACGGTCGAGGACCCGCTGCGGTGCGTGGTCCGCGGCGCGGCGGAGATCCTGGAGCGCAAGGACAAAGACAAGGAATCGCGGTCCGGGCCCGGCCTGCGCCAGTTAGCCGCAGGCCGGGCCGGTACCGCGCCGTAGCCGTTTTTTATTTATCCCGAACGGACTGGGTACCCGCCTTACTCCAGCGGCTGCCTGGATATGACGGGCGGCTCGCGCCCGGCCAGCAGCCAGCCGATGACCGCGGCGATCACCGGCATGCCGACGACGATGAGCAGCAGGTTCATGGTCGGCACACTGGACAGTTCGGACAGGCCGTCGAGGGGGTTGTCCGAGGCGTAGCCGATCGCGGCGACGTAAGCCGCCACCGTGCCCAGCACGGCGCCGCCCAGGGCCAGCGCGAAGGCGGTCACCGCGGTCAGCTCCCGGCGGGTCATGCTGCTCGCCCCGGCGGCGGTCAGCGTGCGCAGGTCGCCGGCGGTCTCGCTGCGGATCAGGCCGATGGACATGGCCAGGATGCCCAGCGCCAGCGCGATCCCGAAGGCGGTGGCCCAGTTGAGGATCTCCGCCGACGAGGGCGCGCTGTTCTTGGTCTCGATGCTCATGCCCGCCGCGGCGGCGGTGAGCCTGGCGTTGGTGATCTGCGCCGCGGTCGGCGGGTGCGGGGCCTCGATCAGCCAGCCGGCCGGGCTGGCCTGCAGGCCGAGCGCGTGGATGGCATGCTCGGTGATCACCGTGTTGGGCGCCGACGTGCCGGACGGCAGCGCGCCGGCCTCCTGGATCACCGGGTTGGCCAGGCAGTCGCTCTGCGGGCACGGCCAGCTGGTCGGCGGCCCGCCGGGGTTGTTGCCGGATCCGAAGTAGTTGCCGTAGACGAGCTGCATCTCCGACACGCCGGACAGTCCGGGCCGCATGGTGAGGATGTCGGCGTCGGGGTTGACGTCCGTGATCCCGAAGGCCTGCAGAAGCTGGGGCGTGGCCACGTACACCGGTCCGGACCAGGAGCGGCCGGCCGCGGCGTGCTGCAGCGTGGCGCTGGTCTGGTCCAGTTCGATGACGGTGCCCGAGCCGAGGGCGCTGGCGATGTTCCGGGCCACCGCCGCCTGGGCCTGCGGCGTGCTGGCGGTCCCGGACGGGCTGGGTCCGCCAGGGCCGTTGCCCGGGCCGCCGCCCCCGTTCGGGCCGTTGGGCGTGTACACGATGACCTGGTTCGAGGCCAGGTTCGGCCCGGCGTAGTCCAGGACGTTGCCGTACCGCTGCGCGGCCAGCACGCAGACCAGGACGGCGATCAGCGCGCCCAGGCTGATGGCCGCCAGGGCCGACCCCGACCTGGCCCGGTAGCGGTCCAGGTCGCGCAGGGCCAGGCGCACCGCGATCGGGGCCCGCCGCCCGGCTGCGGCCAGCACGTTCAGGCAGAACGGGGCCAGCAGGATCACCGCCGCGATCAGCGCCACGAACCCGAGGACCAGCTCGAGCCCGCCGCCGCCGCCGTTGCTCTTGCCGGTGTACCAGAACAGGAACCCGGCGGCCACGAACAGCACCACGCCGGGCACCGCCGAGCGGTGCACCTGCTTCGGCGGCGCGGGCCGCCCCGACAGGGCCGCGACGATGGGGATCTTGGTGATCGCGCGGGCCGGGCGCGACGCGGCGAAGTAGGTGGCCACCACGGCCAGCGCCATCGCCGGGCCGATCACGATCCACGGCAGCTGGAACGGGCCGATCGCGTGGTGGGCGCTGGATTCCAGGCTCGGCCGGTAAGCCAGCCAGAGGGCCAGGCCCAGGATGGTCCCCGCGACCGCGCCGACGACGCCCACGATGATGCCGTTGACCCGGACCACCAGGCGGATGTTCCTGTCGGTGGCGCCCAGGGCGCCGAGCATGCCGAGCGAGCGCAGCCGGCGCTGCGCCAGCACGGTGAAGCCGCCCACCGCGACCAGGGCGATGAGCAGCATGCCCACCGTGGCCAGCGCGAGCACGATGGTCTCGGGGTTGAGCGGGTTGTTCGCCACCGCGTCATGCCGGGTCACCACGTACGGGCGGAGGGCGCCGAGGGTGGCGGGGCTAACCCCGCGTGGCGCGTTGAACAGCACGGTGACCTGCGTCGGCGCGGTGACCTGGCCCGGCGCGACGAGCGCGAACTCGTCAAGCAGGCTCTGCGGGTTCTGCACGATGCCGACGACCTGGCGGGTCTTTGGGTCCGTCCCGCCCTGGTGCCAGACGTCACCGATCCTGAGGTTGAAGGCGGAAGCCACGCCGTCGGTCACGGCCACCTGGCCCGGCCCGGTCGGGTAGTGCCCGGCGACCAGGGCGAGCATCGGCTGGCCGAACGGGCCATCGGGGTTCTGGGCCCGCAGGTCGTAGGTGTTGATCGAGCCGGGGATGGCGATGGCCTGGTTCTCGATGACGTCGGTGCGGCCGACGAGCTGCTGCAGCGCGGCGATCTGGCCGGCCAGGTGCGGGCCGCCCGGGAACGTGGCCATGTCCTGGGCGGTGCCGAAACCCGCGCCGGCCGGCGGCGGGTTGTTGACGGCCACCGCCGCCCCGACGACGGTGGCGGCCAGCGCGACCACGATGAGCGAGAGCACCAGCAGCTGCTGGCGCCACTCGCGGCGGAACATCCGCCAGGACCAGCGGATCACGGCCCGGCGGGCGGGAACGCCCCCGTTCGCGGTTCCCGCCTGGGCCGGGCGCTCGGCCAGGGTCGTGCTCACTGGCCGGCCCCCGGCGTGAGCAGCGATTCCGGGCCCGGCGCGGGCATGGTCTGGTCGGTGATCCGGCCGTCCCGCAGGAAGACCACCCGGTCCGCCCACGAGGCCAGCTGCGCGTCGTGGGTCACCACCACCGCGGCCAGGCCCCGCTTGCACGCGGCGTGAATCAGCCGCATGACCGCCTCGCCGTTGACCGAGTCGAGCGCGCCCGACGGCTCGTCGGCCAGCAGCAGCTGATGCTGGCCGACGATGGCGCGGGCGATGGCCACCCGCTGCCGCTCGCCGCCGGACAGCTGGTCGGGAAAGTGCTCAGCCCGGTCAGCCAGACCGAGCTCGTCCAGGCTCTTGAGGCCGGCCACCCGCGCCTTCCTGGCCGACATGCCGTCCAGCTCGAGCGGCAGCGAGACGTTCTCCGTCGCGGTCAGCCCGGGCAGCAGGTTGAAATCCTGGAACACGTACCCGATGGAGCGGCGCCGCAGCCGCGCCTTGGCGTTGCGCGACAGCTTGGTCAGCTCCTCCCCGCAGACCCAGACCTCGCCGCTGCTCGCCTCCTCCAGGCTGCCCGCGATGGTCAGCAGCGTGGACTTGCCCGAGCCGCTCGGCCCCATCACCGCCACCATGGACCCGGCGCTCACCGACAGGTCGATGTCCTGCAGCGCGTGCACCTCGGCGGCCCCCTGACCGTAGACGCGTGACACGCCCAGCATTTCCAGCACACTCATTTGCGTACTCCCACTCTGCGTCGCACGCTTGGCATGGCCCCCGGCGTGCTCAGTTTCGGTTGAAGTCGGCCTGCGGCCTCTTGGATCTCTTGGGTCTCTTCGGCATCGGCGGCGGCCCGCTTGATCCGGCCGTCCGCGGTGTCCAGCCAGCGGACCACGGCATCGAGCCGGAACAGTTCGGCGTCCACCACCATGGCCAGGCCCATGTCGGACTCGGCTTCGTTCTCCTTGATCCGGGTCCACTGCTGCATCAGCTCGACCAGGTACCTGCGGTGCACCTGGATCACTTCCCGCACGTCAGTCCCCGGCACCCGCAGCGCCACCAGGACCTTCATCACCAGCTCATCGCGGGGCGGCGTGGCCATATCCGACGGCGTGCGCAGCCACGCGGCCAGCTCGTCCGCGCCGGCGGTGGTGATGCGGAAACCCTTCTGCGGCCCGTCCTGGCCGTCGCCCTCGGACTCGACCAGGCCATCCCGCTCGAGCCGCTGCAGCGTGGTGTAGACCTGGCCCACGTTCAGCGGCCAGACCTCACCGGTCCGCGCCTCGAACTCCTCGCGCAGCTGCAGCCCGTACTTGGGCCCCTCGCTGAGCAGCGCGAGCAGCGCGTGCCGGACGCTCATGTGATCACCATATTGAGTAGCATACTCGGTATAGTACTCAATATGCCCGGCTTCGCAACCGAATTACGGACTCCCCCGCCCCGGTTGAGAGGCTGTCGCGCGACTGGTCCGGCGCGGTGACGCAGCTCCGGACAGGCGGTATCTGCCCGGGCACGCCCTCCCGGCGTGCCCCGCCTGCCTCAGGCATCCCGCCAGCCTCCCCTGCGTGCCCCGCCGACGTTTCCGCGGAAACGCCAGGCGGGCTCAGCGCTCTTGCAGGACCGCGAGGATGTTGCCGGCCGGGTCCTTGAACCAGGCGATGTACGGTCCGCCGGCCCGGTTGATGCCTTTCTCGTCCTGCCCCATGCCCTCGTACCGCTCCAGGGACACGCCGCGGCGGGTCAGCTCGTCGACGGCCGCGTCGATGTCGTCGACCTGGAAGTTGAGGATCGTATAGCTAGCCGGCTGGTGATCCGGCTTCGGGTAGACCAGCGTGTCCCGGCCGCCGGCCAGGTGCAGGGTCAGCAGCCCGTACTGCCCGGACGTATCGAGGCCGAGCGTCTCGGAGTAGAACTTCCTGGCCGCCTCGAGGTCGTCCACGGCGAAGCCGCTGAAGGCCTTGGTGTTCCCGAACATGCCATGCTCCTGTTCATGATGTTCATCAGACCGGTACAGCAGATAGACGTACCCGCGGCGGCAGACCCATCGGCGGGCCCGGGGCCCCGGTGACCACGCCCGGGTACTCGGGCCGGCCCCAGGCGGCCAAGCTCGGCCTCAAGCCGGGGCAGCGGGTCCAGCTGTACCACCCGCCGGCCGGCTGGGCGCTGAGCGACCCGCCGGCCGGTCTGGACGAACCCGGGCCCGACGGGCAGGCGGACGTCATCCTGGCCTTCTTCACCCGCGCGGGCGAGATCGGCGAGCAGCTCGGCGAGCTGGCCCGGCGGATCTACCCGGCCGGGGCACTCTGGGTCGCCTGGCCGCGGCGGGCCGCCGGGCACCGCAGCGACATCACCGATACCGTCATCCGGGAGTACGCGCTGCCGCTCGGGCTGGTCGACGTCAAGGTCGCCGCCATCGACGACGACTGGTCCGGCCTGCGGGTGGTCTGGCGCACCGAGAACCGCCGGTGAGCTGACGCAGGCCGAGCGGCCCGGGCGCCAGGGCCGTACCATGGCCCTATGGGTTTCACTTGACGCTGAAGGCCCGCGCTTTCCGTACTGGCCGTCGCGCTCGCCATCGAGTTCGCCGACGAGCTGGTTGACGGGGCCAAGGGAGCCACGCTCCCGCTCGTCCAGCACGACCTGGGGCTGAGCTACGAGCAGGTCGGGCTGCTGGCCTCGGTGCCGCTGCTGGCCGGCGGCCTGCTTGAGCTGCCGCTCGGCGTGCTGGCCGGCCAGGGCCGGCGACGCCGGCTGGCCATTCTCGGCGGCGGCATCTTCTTCATGCTCACGCTTCTCGGCGTGGCCTCGGCCCGCTCGTTCGGCGTGCTGCTGGCCGCGTTCGTCGCCTTCTACCCGGCGTCCGGCGCGTTCGTCTCGCTGGCCCAGGCCGAGATCATGGACGCCTGGCCGGACCGGCAGGCCCAGGTCATGGCGCGCTGGAACCTGTCCGGGTCGGCAGGGGCGGTGGCCGGGCCGCTGCTGGTCGCCGCGGTGCTGGCCAGCGGCGGCGGCTGGCGGGCCGGCTACCTGGCGCTGGCCGCCCTGACCGGGCTCGTCTGGCTGGCCACGCTGCTGCGCGGCCCGGCTGGCGCGGGCCATGGCGGCTCCGGGCAGGCGGCCGGGCGGAACGCGGATGCCGGGGATCGGGGAGAGGCGGAGCACGGGGAGCGGGGAGAGGCGGAGCAGGGGTCGTGGACGGGGCGGGCCCGGGAGGTCCTCGCCGCGCTGCGGGACCGGGGGACGCTGCGCTGGCTGCTGGTGATCGAGGTGGCCGACCTGCTGGTCGACGTGTTCACCGGGTTCCTCGCGCTGTACCTGGTAGACGTGGCGCACCTGACGCCCGCCGTCGCGGCGCTGGCCATCGCGGTGCGGCTCGGCGCCGCGCTGGCCGGGGACGCCGCCCTGGTGGCGATCCTGGAACGGGCCGGGGACCTGGCGGTGCTGCGGGCCAGCGCGGTCGCCGCCGCGCTGCTCTACCCGGGCTTCCTGCTCGTCCCCGGCGCGCTGCCCAAGCTGGCCGTGCTGGCCGCGCTGAGCGCGGCGACGGCGCCCTGGTACCCGCTGCTCCAGGCCCGGCTGTACGGCAGCCTGCCGGGACGGAGTTCGGTGGCGGTGACGCTGAGCAGCGCCGCCGGGCTGGCCGGCGGCCTGGGGCCGCTGGCCGTGGGGCTGGCCGCGCAGGCGTTCGGGCTGAGCTGGGCACTGGCCGGGCTGGCGGTCGTGCCGGTGGCGGTCCTGCTGATCCTGGCCGGGGCCAGGCCGCCGGCGAAGGCCGGAGGCGCGGGCGGGGGGCCCGCGTAAGATGAGCTTTCGTGCCGACGGCCAGCTATCCGAACTTCGCGGGCAAGCACGCCGGGGAGGCGATGTTCACCGCAGCCGACTTCCTCGCGTACCAGCGGCAGGCCGGCGCTCTGGACGACAGGGAGACGCCCGGCGGCGCGGTGCTCTGCTATCACCGCTCGCTCTATGACCACATGCTCCGCGCCGAGGGACTGGAAACCCCGCGGCGCCGGGACCTGCCGCTGCCGCTGCCGAGCACCGGCGGCCGGGTGGGGCTGGTGGGCCAGTTCGGCTTCGGGGCACCGGTCGCCACGACGGTCCTCGAGCTTCTCGCGGCCCTGGGCACGTCCGCCATGGTGTCTGTCGGCACCGCGGGCAGCCTGCAGCGCGACCTGGCCCCGGGCGACCTGGTGCTGTGCGAGGCCGCGGTCAGGGACGAGGGCGTCTCGCACCACTACCTGCCGCCCGCCCGGCTGGCCGCCGCCCCGGCGGAGATGACCGCCGCCATGGCCACCGCCCTGCGGCGGTCCGGCCTGGCCTTCCGCACCGGCGTGTCCTGGACGATAGACACGCCGTACCGGGAGACCGTCGAAGAAGCCCGGCACTACCAGGCCGAGGGCGTCTTGTGCGTGGAGATGGAGGCGGCCGCCCTGTTCGCGGTGGCGCAGGTCCGGGGTCTGCGGCTGGCGTCCGCCTTCGTGATCAGCGATTCGCTGGCCGACCTGGTATGGAGCCCGCGGTTTCACGACCCGGCGGTGCGGGCCGGGCTGACCGGCCTGTACCAGGCCGCGGTGGCGGCCCTGCTGGCGCCGCCGGAGCCGTAGCGGGCCGGGGCGCCCGGGCCGCGGGTGCTGGAGGGGGCGGGAGGGCAGGAACGCCATTCGTTCGGGATCAATGGGTTGGATTTTCCGCCGCGCGGGCGTTGTTGGCCAGCAGTGGGAATAGCCCGGCCGAGCGCGCGTTGGTCACTAAGAGAAGGTTTTGTTCTTGGCTAGAGCTATACCTGGATCCCGCCGCCCACTAGACCCTGGTGTACCGCACATGAAAGGTTTCCCTGTCCATCCCGCACCCGGCGAGAACGTCGGCGAAGTGGCCAAGGCGGTAGCCAGGCGCCAGGCCGAGCAGCTCACGCTGGTCCGGCGCCGGGCCCAGCCGGCCGCGGTGTACATCGCCCGGCTGACCGCCACGGCGGTGTTCGCGTACCTGCTGGCGCTGCAGCTGCCGGGCGGGTCATCTCGAGACATAGTCGCCCCGCTGACCGCGCTGCTCGTGGCACAGGCCACCTTGTTCCACACCATCGGCAGCGCCTTCCGGCGGGTCGCCGCGGTCACCGCCGGTGTCCTCGCCGCGGTCGCGGTGGCCGCCTACGTCCCGTTCAGCTGGTGGGTGCTCGGCCTGCTCGTCGCGGGCACGCTGGCGCTGGGCATCGTGCTCCGGCTCCGCGAGGAGATCCTGGAGGTGCCGATCAGTGCCATGCTGATCTTCTCCACCGGCTCGCACGCCGCCGCCACCAGCCGCATCACCGAGACGCTGGTCGGCGCGGCGGCCGGTCTGGCGGCCGGCCTGGTGTTCGCCCCGCTGCGGGTGCAGCCCGCCAAGGAGGCGATCGGCGAGCTGAGCCGCCAGATGGCCGACCTGCTCGGCCAGATGGCCGAAGGGCTGGCCGAGGCGCCGGACCCGCGGCGCGCGGCCGAGTGGCTGGACCGGACCCGGGCGCTGCGCGGCGAGATCGAGCGGGTGGACGACGCGCTGGCCCAAGCCGAGGAGAGCGTCCGGCTGAACCCCCGTCGGCTCAGGCTCGGCGACCCGGCGGCCGGGCTGCGCGAGGGCGTGGACACGCTGGAGCGGGCCGCGACGGACATGCGGGTGCTGGCTCGTTCGGTGGCGGACAGCGCGCGGATCGACAGCGAGCACAGCCCGGTCCGGGAGGCGGAGACCCGGGCCCGGCTGGCGGCCGTGCTGAGCGAGCTTTCCGCCGCCGTCCGGGCCTACGGGCAGCTGCTGGAGACCGACCCGGTGTCCGCGGACTTCGCCTCGTTCGCGGCCGAGCCGATCGCCGAGGTGCTCGAGGATCATCTCGAGGAGGCCCAGCGGCAGCAGGACCAGCTCGCCGACCTGCTGTCCACTGACCCGGCCGAACGTCCGGAGGGCTGGCAGCTGCGCGGCGAGATCCTCGCCCACGTGGACCGGCTGCGCTCCGAGCTCGAGCCCGGGCAGCTGCCGGCCCCGGCCCCGGCCCCGGCGAAGCCGCCGCTGCTGGCCCCGTCGCGGCTGACGTCGTCGCTGGCCCCGTCGCGGCTGGGCCCGCCGCTGCTGGCGCTGCGCGAGCGGCACCGGGAGGAACACCATCGGGAGGCGGCGACCGGGCCGCGGCGGCGGCCGAACCGGGCCGCGCTTCGCGTCCGGGCCAAGCGGACGGCCTCCCGGGTCAGGGCGAGGCGGAGCAGGTTAGCCGGCGTGGCCCGCGGCCCTGGCCGGCGGCCATCCGGGGGCTAGCCGTGATGGACGGCCTCGACGTTGTGGCCGTCCGGATCGCGCAGGAACACGCCGTAGTAACCAGGGTGGTACTCAGGAAACTCGCGCGGGGCGTGCAGGACCTCCACCCCGGCGGCCACGGCGGCCTCATGCACGGCGTCCACCGCCTGGCGGCCGGGCGCCTTGAAGGCCACGTGCAGCTCCCTGGTCTCGGTGCCGGTGGGCGGGCCGAGCCAGAACACGGGCGTGCCGTCCGGGCCGGACAGGCCGACCACGATGGTTTCGCCGTACGGGAAGCGCATGGCCTCGCGCATCCCGATCGCGGCGAAGGTGCGGAGGTAGAAATCGAGCGACTTCTCCACGTCCTGAACCTGCAGGCCGATGTGATCAAGCATGTGCGGAGCTTAACAACGGGCTACGACATCGCGGCGGCGCGCGGCGGCTGTGGGGCTGGCCGCGGGTCGCGGCCGTCGTGAGGCTGGCCGCGGGTCGCGGCCGTCGTGAGGCTGGCCGCGGGTCGCGGCTGTCGTGGGAAACTACCCGGGTGACCGCACTGAAGCTGCCGGGTCTGCCATTCGCGCTCGAGCCTGAGGGGAGCCCGCCGCCGGGGTGCCGGATCCGGCAGGGCGTGCTGACGCTGACCGCCGCGGCGGGCACCGACTTGTTCATCGATCCGGCCGGGATCGATCCGGGGCAGATTCCCGACGCTGGCCGGTTCACCGGCCTGCCCCCGGCGGGCAACTTCACGCTCGCGGCGCAGGTCAGCGTGGAGTTCGCCAGCATGTACGACGCCGGCGTGCTGCTGCTGCACGCGGCCGAGCGGCGGTGGGCCAAGCTCTGCTTCGAGTACTCGCCGCAGCTCCGGCCGACCGCGGTCACCGTCGTGACCAGGGAGACTTCAGACGACTGCAACTCCTTCGAGGTGGCCGGGAACACCCTGTGGCTGCGGGTCACGCGATCCGGCGCGGCCTGGGCCTTCCACGCCTCCGCCGACGGCGCGTGGTGGCGGCTGCTGCGCTACTTCACCCTCTCCGCAGATGCCGCCGACCTGGTCCGGGTCGGCTTCCTGGCCCAGTCCCCGACCGGTGAGGGGTGTGCGGCCACGTTCGACCACATCACGTTCCGGCCGGGCGCGCCGGAGAACCTGCGCGACGGCAGCTGACCTTAAGACGGTTGTTTAGTTGTTGCGGCGGCTGTTACGGCGGCTGGTGCGGGGCCTGTTGCGGGGCGGGCGGGAAGCGGCGGGTGACGACCAGGGCGGCCAGGTCGGGGGCCAGCCTAAGTTCGGCCGCGTCGAGGCCGGGATGGGTGAGCCAGTACATCCGGGCCTCGTCGACCTGCCCGGCGAACCGCGGCGGCCAGCCCGCGGCCGGGGTCAGGTCGTCGATGACGATGGTGCCGCCGGGCCCGAGCAGGATCTCCGGGTCAGCCGGGATCCCGCCGCTCTTGCCGTGCGCGCCGCCGTCCAGCGCCACCAGGTCGAAGGGGCCGGCCTGGTGGATCTCCGGCCAGTCGCCTTGGGGCGACATAGCCGCCAGGCTAGCCGTCTCGGGGGGTGGCTGGGTGGGTTGGGTCCCGGGTGAGTTCCGGTCCTGCCCGGGCCCCGCATGATCGTGGATCGTAACCCGCGGAAAACGGGGGTAGTGATCCACGATAATGAACCCCAGGGAAAGCGCACGGGATAAACCGGGCAATTCGGGCGAGGCTCATGTGGCTCTGACCCAGATGACGACTCAATTCTGGGCGACCCGCTATCCGGTGCCGCCTCATCTCAGGATCGGGACGGCACCTGTCAGCCTCGGCAGATGCCCGGTTTGTGCCGTCTTGTCAGTCCTGGCGCCGGTTGGCTGACGCAATACACGCCGTTACCGTCGCGAGATGTGCGCCTGAGCCGTCGCAGCGTGGCCATTGATAAGGACCGGACGGGTGGTCTTTCTGCGATTCCTGGCCGGGAGCGCCCGGCGGTATTGCCAAGATGGAGGGACTGTCGCGCGGCATCGGCTCAGGACGTCTTCCGGGGTCCGCTCGCGCATCGACCCGGCACCCGGTGGAGACCATGGATGGCACGTCTGAAGCAAAGCCCCGGCGCGGGCAGCCCCGGTCGGAGCGTGACGCCGAGTTCATGCGGCGCTTCGAGGCCAGGATGGCCCTGCCGATCGTCATCTCGGCCATCCTGCCGCTGGTCGTAGCGCCGGAGTCCAACGGCTGGGTCGGCGTGGTGGTCGGCGTCACCACCTGGCTGGTGTTCCTGGTCGACTACGTGGTGCACGACCGGCATCTGGAGCATTACGGGCGGACCAGGCTGGGCCGCTTTGACCTGTTCGTGGTCGTCGCCACCGCCCCGTGGTTCCTGATCCCGGCGCTGGACGCGGGCCGGTTCGTGGTCCTGCTGCGGCTGGCCCGCCTGGCCCGGCTGGCCTTGGCGAGCAAAGGGTCGCGCCGACTGTTCGAGCGGCTCGGCCGGGTCGCCGTGGTGGCGGGCGGGGTTCTGGTCTGCGGCTCCCTGGTCACCTATTACGCCGAGCGTCCGGTCAACCCCGAGTTCGCCACGGTCGGCGACGCACTGTGGTGGGGCGTCGTCACCCTGACCACCGTCGGTTACGGGGACATCGTCCCCAAGACCCCGACCGGGCGGTTCGCCGCGGTGGCCATCATGATCACCGGGATCGCCGTCCTGGGGTTGCTCGCAGGCGCGCTGTCCAGCTTCTTCCGGCTGGATACCAACGGCTCGGCCGCCGAGCCGCCCGCCGCCGACCCGGCGGCGGGCCAGCCAGCCGGCCAGTCAGCCGGCCCCGCGGCCGCGTCCCACGACGCCGCGCTGGCGGCCCTGACCGCCGAAGTGTCCGCGCTGCGCCGGCAGGTGGAGGCCCTGACCGCACGGCTGACGGGGACTCCCCCGGACCTGGCCGCGGCCGAGCCCGGCGAGGACGGGCCGGGCTGACTAGCGGCCGAGGTAGCGGGCGGTGTAGGCGTTGCGGAACTTGCCTGCGGGGTCGTAGCGATTCGCCAGGTCGAGGAAGTCGGGCAGGCGGTCGTAGCGGGCGTGGAGGTCCTCCGCCGAGGTGGAGAAGATCTTGCCCCAGTGTGGCCGGGCGCCGAACGGGGCCAGCTGCCGCTCGATCAGCGTCACCACGGGCCGCACCGCCGCGGTGTCACGGATCCAGGTGAAGTGGAACGCCACGCTGTCCTGCCAGTAACAAGGGCTCAGCCACAGGTCGTCAGCAGCGATCCGCCGGATCTCGCAGATCCGCAGCACCGGGGCCACGCGGTCGCTGATCGCAGCCAGCGCATGCAGGGCGGGCACTGCGTGCTCGGCAGGCAGCAGGTACTCCGACTGCAGTTCGTCGCCCGCGCTCGGGGTGAACTCGGGCCGGAAATGCGGCAGCCGCTCGAACCACGGGCCGGGAACCCCCAGCTGCTGGGTGCACGCGTCGGGCGGCAAGCCGGGTACCGGGTGCCGGGCCGCGGTGGCCGGCTGGGCGGTAAACCACGGGGCTTCCGTGACCGGCGGGGCAAAGGAGGCGAAGGAGGTGAATGAGCTGGGTGGGGCAAACGAGGTGGGTGAGGCGGAGGGGGCTAGGCCGGCGGAGAGGCGCTGCTTGATCCAGAGCTGGGTGAGGCGGGGGGCGCGCCAGTCGGTGAACATGCTCACGCTGTAGCCGCTGGCCATGATGTCCGCGAAGTGGTCGCCCAGCACCTCCAGCGGCAGGTTCTCGTAGACCCGCTGGCTGACGTCGAAGGACGGCACCACCTCCAGGACCAGGCGGGTGATCACGCCCAGGGCGCCGAGGTGCACCACGGCGCCGGGAAAGGAGTCATCCCCGCGGCCGATTTCCGCCAGGTCGCCGCCAGCGGTGACGATCTCCAGGGCGGTGACGGCGGCGGCCAGGTTCTGGTTGCCCGTCCCCGAACCGTGCGTGCCGGTCGCGCAGGCGCCGGCCACCGAGATGTGCGGCAGCGAGGCCAGGTTGCGCAGCGCGAAGCCCTGGCGGTCCAGGCGGCTGGCCAGCTGGGCGTAGCTCAGGCCCGCCGCGACCCGGACCAGCGAGGCGGCCGAGTCGACCTCCACCTCCGGCGGCAGGCCGGCCAGGCTGACCTGGACTCCGGGCGAATCGGCCATGTCGTTGAAGGAATGGCCGGTGGCCAGCACGCGGACCTGGCGGGCCCGGGCCACCACGGCGCGCAGCTCGCCGACCGCGGCCGGGCGGTAGAAGTCCGGCGCGGCGAAGGCGATGTTGCCGGCCCAGTTCGTCCGCGGCCGGTCGTCGAGGGCAGGGGCCAGGTCACCGTTCACGCTGGACACCCTATGGGTCCCCCATGTTTCCCCCCAACCCCCGGCGGATCCCCCGGTGCGGGGCGGCGACCCTTCCTGGCGAACCAGTTTCCCCGGCTTGCCAGTTTTAGAGAGGACCAGTCATGAGGATTGCCAGCCGCACCGCCGTGCGGGCCGCCGCAGCCACCGCGGCGGCCGGCGCGCTCGCCGCGGGGGCCTTTGCCCTGATGTCGTCGGCCAGCGCCAGCCCGCAGAGTCCCGCGGCCATGCATGGCGTGATGGGCGCCCACGTGGTGAGCGCCCGCCCGGCCTACAGCTTCCGTACCGTTGACAACGCTGCTGACCTAACGTTCAACCAGCTGCTTGGCATCAACAACGCGGGCGTGATCGCGGGCTACTTCGGCTCCGGCGCCCAGGGCCACCCGAACATGGGCTACCTGCTGGCCCCGGGCGGATACCGCAGCGAGAACTTCCCCGGCTCGGTGCAGACCCAGGTCACCGGGCTCAACAACCAGGGCGTCACCGTGGGTTTCTGGTCCGGCATGAACACCGCCAGCCAGTCCAACGACAACTTCGGTTTCTACGAGGTGAACGGGCAGGGTTTCCACAG
>Ga0335078_10008089_pt1 | contig 15619 bp, 11 predicted proteins | sample Lox_Sample_32_FD_206711 | JGI IMG/M metagenome (GOLD analysis project Ga0335078, IMG submission 206711) | Soil microbial communities from Loxahatchee National Wildlife Refuge, Florida, United States - Lox_Sample_3.2 | ecosystem: Environmental > Terrestrial > Soil > Wetlands | place: USA... | reverse complement strand
GGGTATCTCGAACGTGGCCGTGGTGTCGGCCGAGCGCACCATGCGCCATTGGCGTAAGTCCGCGCCCTCCACCGAGACATACACAGGCGTATTGGGCTTGCCGGTAACGATCATCACCCGCGCTGTGTCTCCGGCCCGGTACTGTTTCTTATCCGGAACCATCGGCACCGAGTTATCCTGCCCACTGCCGAAATCGTATCCTCCGCCGGATACCCAGACCCAGCTCGAGTCCTCCACGTCGCGGCCCTCCGGCGTGTGCGCGGTCACACGCACGCGATAAGTATCGCCCCGCGCCGGCAGATCCAGGCTGGCGGTTGCCGATCCGTCCGCCCCGATGCTTACATCGGTCGAACTCTTCACCTCCGTCTCGGTCCGGTCGCGGCGGTTCCAGCCCAATAACTCTACGCGCGCGCGGATCGCCACCGGCTTGTTGTCGTAGTCGCGCGCCTGCACGATTAAGGAGGCCCTCGCGCCCGGCTGATAAAAATATCGCTCCGGCCGGATGTCCACCAGGAAGCTGCCGTAAGTGGCCACGATCCATCCGCGGCCTGTAATCTCCCGCTTGGCCTGATCGGTAACCCGTGCCTCCACGCGGTACATATAATCCTGCCGATGTTCCGAAACGGCGGTCGGCACTTCGATGTTCATCTTGCCGTCGGCATCGAGTTCCCCTTCGCCCTGGTCCAGCTGATCTCCCGGATTGACATCGTCACCCTGGTCCGGCCCCGAGTTAATGTCCTCTTCCGGGTCGTACCATAGCGGGAAATAATAGTGGTCCCGGTATATGGCGTATTGCACCTTAGCGCCGGTCACCGGCTCGCCGAAGTAATACCGCGCGTCGATGGTAGCTGCGACCTTCTCCCCTTCCAACACCCGGCTCCTGGCCGGAATCACCCGCACCTCGTATTCCGGCTTCTTATAGTCCTCCACCTGAAAGCTGCCGCCCATCTCGCTTTCGCCGGATCGCACCTGGATGTAGTAATCTCCCAGCGACGCCGCGCCCGCCAGCGTCAGTTCATCGTGTATGGCGCCTGTCGGGCTGGTGGTCAGCATCTTCTGATATACCGGCTTCTGCTCGGCATCGTTGATCTGCACCGAGACCTGCTTCCCCGCCGGCACTTCAAACCCCGCCGCCGCTCGCAACCGCAGAATGGCCTTGAAATGGACCGTGTGGCCAGGCCGGTAGACCGGCCGATCGGTGTACACATAACCCATCCAATCGGGCGTGTTGCCCTGGAAGGCATATGCGCTGAGTGCGTTCACGGCGAAATCCGCGCCGCTGCGGCTGATCACCCGGATGTCGCCCGGACGGTCGTCTTTCACAGGCAGTTCCGCCAGGCCATCGGCATTCGTGGTCCCTTCATCCAGCGACCGGTCGCGCGCCAGGGTCCACACCTTCGCTCCGGCCACCGGTTCTCCGGTTGCGCGGTTCACCACCAGGGTGACCACGCGGTGCCTCCCCGTCTTGGTGATCAGGGCAGTGTCCGAAATCATGAGCAGAGTGAACGCCCGCAGTTCCCCGCGTGTGGCCTCGACTACATAAAATCCTTTGTCCCGCACCGCAACCGGGATAGTTTCACGCTCCCACCGGGACGTGCCCCGCACGGGCTGCACGAATTTCAGCACGAGCTGCTGCGGATTGAGCACCGGCGCCACCGCGAACGGCGTTCCCGCTTCGGCTTTCAACGGTTGTGCCGCAGTGTGCTGGATGAACGAAATATGGTTACTGGGCGGCTCGGTGAACTGCGCCCGCAGCGACCTCCGGATGCGCGCGCGCATCGTGCTCTTCCAGTCGTGGATGCGTTCAATGAGAGCCCGTTTGCGCGGCGGCGCCATCACCCGCCCGCCAAACTGGTGCGCGTCTTCGATCTGCCGGAAGAACGCCACCGGGTCGTCCAGCCGGTAGACGCGAAACTCCAGCGCATCCACGTTCCACGCGCTTACCTCTACCGAGGGCTTGCCGGTTGTCCCGAACGTACGGTTGCTGGAGAGCGCGAAATAGGGATCCTCCTCGCCCTGGCTGAGACCGGGCGCGGCGGCTAGCAGTAATAGGCCCACCTGGCAAACGCCAAACCACGAGTTACTCGGGAAGCGCATCATCTTAGTAACTGACCTTTCTCAGAATGTTCCAGCGGTATACGCCCAGGAACGCGGGATTGGAATCCACCGGGCGCCACTCCGGCTCGGGATAATGTTGCAGTTCGACCACGGTCCAGCGGCGAATCTCGCCCGCTCTCCCGCCCTCTGGCCCTGTATGATACAGCACGTACCGGTTCCCATCCGGCCGTAACTGGCTGTCGCCCAGGTAAATCATGCTGTGGTACGGCATGTGCCCCGTGGGCTGGTGGAAGAAAAGCAGATCGCCCGCGGCCGCCCGTGTTATATTCCGTCCCACAAAGTAGGTGTTCCGCCGCCACAGCGTCTGCGCATCGGCAAACTGGGCAAACGCCGCGCCGCCGGCGTCGGATGCCTGGTAAGAACCCCCGGCCACGCGAAACAGGGCCGCGCCCAGGGGCGTGAACGGATATTCGTACTTCGTCACCGAATCGAACGCCGGCACCAGCGGCAGCGCGGCCGTCTCCGCCCAGGCACTGTCGTGCGCGTGCAGGGCTTCGCGGTAGGCATAGCGGATCAGCGCCGCGCAATCGCCGATCTCGGCCGGCCGCCTGGCCGGATCCTGAAAGTATTGCGCCTCGGCCAGAAAAGTAAACCAGCGGCGGAAGGCTTCCACGTCGCGCCGGCTCTCCAGCCGCAGAAAGTCCGGTGTCCCGTCGCCCGCCGAGTCGCTCGAATCGGGCGCCAGGGTGATCGGCAAACTCACCGCCCGGCCCCCTGGAAATTGCACCCGTACCACCGCGGCCCCCGGCAGCACACCCGCCCGGATGCGCGCTTCCCAGTGACCTCCCACGCGGCTCAGGTCTTCCACTCGCGCGCTATGCGGCCGGTCGATCGAGATCCGCGGCGCTGCTCCCGAAGCCGATTCGATCGTGAGTGTGGCGCTGTCGTTTCCATCGGCCGCCAGTTCGGCAGGCGCCACCCGCACGCGCGGCGTCGCGGGCCGTTCCCGGAAAACGCCGGAACGCGCCCACACCAGCCCAAGAATCAGTGCGGCCGTCACCCCTTGCGCCAGCCGCGCCGCAGGAGACCGTATCGACAAGCGCATCGATTATACACCGGCTTCCGTACATTCCGCCCGCAATGGCGTTATCATTTTTTCGGAGCCCGCCCATGTCTGTTACCAGCGCCATTCAGGCCCCCCGGGGGCGTACCATCACCTGCAAAGGGTGGCATCAGGAAGCCGCCCTGCGCATGATTCACAACAACCTCGATCCCGAGGTGGCGGAAAAACCCGAGCAGCTCATCGTCTACGGCGGCACCGGCCGCGCCGCCCGCGACTGGCCCTCCTTCCATGCCATCGTGCGCTCGCTGGAATCGCTCGAAAACGATGAAACTCTACTGGTGCAGTCCGGCCGGCCCGTGGGCATCTTCCGCACGCACCCCGAAGCCCCGCGCGTGCTGCTCGCCAATGCCAACCTCGTGGGCCACTGGTCCAATTTTGATGAGTTCACGCGCCTCGACCGCATGGGCCTCACCATGTACGGCCAGATGACCGCCGGCTCCTGGATTTACATCGGCAGCCAGGGCATCGTGCAGGGCACGTACGAAACCTTCGCCTCGCTCGCCCGCAAGCATTTTGGCGGATCGCTGGCCGGGCGCATGGTGGTCTCCGGCGGCATGGGGGGCATGGGTGGCGCTCAGCCACTCGCCGCCACCATGAACGGCGCCTGCTTCCTGGGCGTCGAAGTGGATCCCCAGCGCATCCAGCGCCGCCTCGATACCGGCTACTGCGACCGCATGGTCTACAGCCTCGATGAGGCCCTCGCGCTCGTCGAGCGCCGCGAAGCTGTGTCGGTGGGCCTCGTGGGCAATTGTGCCGACGTGATTCCCGAGCTCGCGCGACGCGGCGTCGTCCCCGACGTCCTTACGGACCAGACCAGCGCTCATGACCCGCTCCATGGCTACGTCCCCAATGGCATGACGCTCGAAGCCGCGCGGGCCTTGCGCACCTCCAACCCGCGGGAATACCAGGCGCGCGCCATCGCCGCCATGGGCGTTCATGTCGAGGCCATGCTGGCGCTCCAGCGCGCCGGCGCCGTCACCTTCGATTACGGCAACAACATCCGAACCCAGGCCAAAAAAGCCGGCGTCGAACATGCCTACGACATTCCCGGTTTCGTCCCCGAGTACATCCGGCCGCTTTTCTGCGAAGGCCGCGGCCCGTTCCGCTGGGTAGCGCTCTCGGGCGAACCCGCGGACATCTACCGCACCGATCGCCTGGTGCTCGAAATGTTTCCCCATAACCAGACCCTTGCCCGCTGGATTCCCATGGCCCGCCAGAGAATTCATTTCCAGGGCCTGCCCGCGCGCATCTGCTGGTTGGGTTACGGTGAGCGTGCCGAGTTCGGCATCGCCATGAACCGCCTCGTGCGCCGCGGCGAAATCCAGGCCCCCATCGTCATCGGCCGCGATCACCTGGATGCCGGTTCGGTAGCCTCTCCCTACCGGGAAACGGAAGCCATGCGCGATGGCAGCGACGCCATCGCCGATTGGCCCTTGCTGAATGCCTTGGTGAATACCGCCGCCGGCGCGTCCTGGGTGTCCATCCACAATGGAGGCGGCGTGGGCATCGGTTACTCGCAGCACGCCGGAATGGTCGTGGTGGCCGATGGCACCGATGAATCCGAACGGCGGCTGGGCCGCGTGCTCACCAGCGACCCGGGCCTTGGCGTGATCCGCCATGCCGATGCCGGCTACGAGGAAGCCATCCGCTTCGCGCGCGAAAACGGCATCCGGCGGCCCATGGAACCGGCGTGAACGAATTCGCCGTCTGGAATACCAGCCAGCTGGTGACCCTGGCCGGGCCGGAACGCCCGCGTACCGGCGCTGAAATGCGCGAACTGGCGATTATTCCCCAGGGCGCCATGCTGGTTCGCCACGGCCGCATCCAGGCCACCGGCACGCGCGCCGAAATCGAGCCCCTGCTGTCCCCGCAAGCCGCCATCGTGGATGCGCTGGGCCGCGTCGTGCTGCCCGGATTCGTGGATGCCCACACGCATCCGGTTTTCGCCGGCACGCGCGCCGATGAGTACGAGCTGCGAGTCCAAGGCCTCACTTATGCCCAGATTGCGGCCCAGGGCGGAGGCATCCGCTCTACTGTGCGGCGGACTCGCGAAGCCACGGAAGACGAGCTGGCGAACGCGGCGCGCCGCTACCGCCAATGGTTCCTGCGCGGCGGCACCACCACCGTCGAAGCCAAATCCGGATACGGCCTTTCACTCGAAAGCGAACGGAAAATCCTCCGCGTCATCCACCGTCTCGGCCAGGAAGGCAGCGTGCGCTACGTCCCCACCTTCCTCGGCGCGCACGAAATTCCCGACGAATACCACGGCCGCATGGACGATTATGTCGCGCTCGTGAATCACGAAATGCTGCCCCAGATTGCGGAGGAGCACCTGGCCGAATACTGCGATGTGTTCTGCGAGCCCACAGTCTTCCCCGCTCCCCAGGCCCGGGCGATCCTGGGTGCTGCCAAAGCGCTGGGTTTCGGACTGCGCCTGCACGCCGATCAGTTCTCCGCCGACCAGGGCGCCCTGCTGGCGGCCGAGATGGGCGCCGCCACGGCCGATCATCTGGAAACCACCGGTCCAGCGGGCCTCGCGGCACTATGCGCAGCCGGCGTTCAGCCCGTCCTGCTGCCGGCATCCGTGTATAACCTGGGATCGGCGCGCTATCCTGCCGCGCGCCGGATGATCGAAGCCGGTCTCGCCGTGGTTCTGGCCACGGACTTCAATCCCGGTTCCTCTCCCACCACCTCCATGCCCCTGGTCCTCTCGCTCGCCTGCACGCACATGAAGATGACCCCCGCCGAGAGCATCACCGCCGCTACGGTGAACGCTGCCCATAGCCTGCGGCAGGGCCACGAAATCGGCTCCCTGGAGCCGGGCAAGTTTGCCGATTTCGCCATTCATGATGCCGCCGATTATCGTGAGCTTCCGTACTTCTTCGGACGGGATACTGCCCGCACCGTGTACATTGGCGGGGTTCCTGTTTACGACGGCGATTGATTTCCGCGAAGAAATTACCAGGGACACTCGGTTCTAGCCGTCAATCCTATGGAGACAGGAGATTGGCCTGTGGCATGCAGCCTCAGCGCCAGCGCCAGTTCAGCGAATTTCCGAATCTGAGAGGAAGAGAACGATGCGACAATTTCTGACCTTGTTAGCGATTGCCACTGGATGCGTAGGCCTTGCATCCGCCGAGTCCTTCAGCGGAACACTCGTGGACGCCTCCTGCTACAGCCAGCAAAAGAGCGCTCAATCCTGCACCGCCACCGGCGCCACCACCGCTTTCATGATCAACGTGAAGGGTAAAGTCTACCAACTCGACGAGAACGGTAACACCAAGGCTGCCGAGGCTATGAAGAGCCGCGCCGACCGGTCCACCGATCCGAACAACGCCACCAACTCGGCCGTGACGGCGAAGGTCACGGGCAAACTGGAGGGTGACACCATCGCCGTAGAAGCCATTGACGTGCAGTAACAGGCGGTAATGGATGGAGGGCTGCCCACCCCCGGGCAGCCTTACCAACGGAAGGGCCTGCACACCGCTGCATCCCGTTCCACTCCGCTTCCACGACAAGATGTGAGCTATCATTGATCCCAGTGGTCTGGCACCAAGGCTTGACCACCCGCGTGGAACGGTCCGAAGAGATCGTCTCGAAACCCGTAAAACCCGCGGCCTGAGCCGCCGCCTGAATCGCGTGAGCAAACCCGGTTTTCGCATCCACCCTCCCTGGCGCCGCCCCGACGAAGCCCTTTTCGCCTCCTTCGGCGAAGCTTCTCCCGCCCAGGTTGCCGATTGCATGTCGCGCTTGGGCGCGATGGACTCCGGTATGCGCCCCGTTTGGCGCTCGCCGCGCGTCATCGGCGCCGCTCTCACTGTGTGGTGCCACGCAGGCGATAACCTGATGCTGCACAAAGCGCTCTCACTCGCCGTCCCGGGCGACATCGTAATCATGAACACGCAAGGCGCCGGTAACTCCGGATTCGGCGAGTTGCTGGCCTCGAGCGCCGTCCGCATCGGCGTCCGCGCGGTGCTCGTGGATGGCACTGTGCGTGACGCCGAGGCCCTCGAAGCCCTCGGCCTTCCGGTCTACGCCCGCGGCCTGTGCCCCAACGGCTGCAACAAGGATGGGCCCGGAGAAGTCGGCGCAATCGTGGCTTGCGGCGGCGTAGCGGTGCGTCCCGGCGATGTGATCCTCGCCGACCGTGATGGCATTACCGTGGTTCCTCTCGAAGACGCGCCCGAAGTGGCCCGCCTCGCCGCCGACCAAATCGCCCGTGAGCGCAAGCGCCTTTCCGAGATCGAACGCGGCGTCCTGGTCCGCCCCGAAATCGATGAGACTCTGCGCAAATTGAAGATAATCTGAGTCCCGTGTTGACGCCCCGTTACAATGGGCCATGGCCGTACCGAATGTCCGGCCGGCGAAGGTATCCGACTCCGGCCCGCTCGCGCCGATGCGCGCCATGCTCTGGCCCGATGCAACCCCCGAAGAACATCGCCGGGAAATCGAAGCCGCCATCCGCTCCGGCATGCACGGAACGCTGCCCATGGTGATTTTAGTAGCGTGCGAGGCTGACGGAACCCTCACCGGCTTTGTGGAAGTGGGTCTGCGTTCCCACGCCGATGGCTGCGATCCCGCTCGCCCGGTCGGTTTTGTGGAGGGCTGGTTCGTCCTCGAAGCCTTCCGCCACCGCGGCTTCGGCCGGAACCTGATGCGCGCGGCCGAAGACTGGGCCCGCGCACAGGGCTGCCGCGAAATGGCCTCCGACACCTGGATCGATCACCAGGATTCCCAGCGCGTCCACCTCGCTCTCGGCTTCGAGATCGTCGATCGCTGCGTCAACTTCCGCAAGCCGCTGTAGATCCCGCGCCGCGTGCGCGCCCACCTCGGCTATTTCAGGGGGTACCCGCGAATCAGCTTGAAGGTCCGGTCCCACCGCGTCTTGGTGAAAAAATGCGCAATCACATCCAGGATGTGGCCTATCCCTATGTTTGGATTGGTCAGATCCTGTGTGCTGGCTTCGTACGACCAGTAAATCAGCAGCGGCGTACCCACGATATTCTCGCGCGGCACGAAACCCCAATACCGGCTGTCCAGCGAATCGTCGCGGTTGTCGCCCATCGCGAAAATGCACCCCGGCGGCACCACCACTTCGCCGTTCACCACGTGATTTTGCAGCATGTCCAGCGCACTGTCGGGCAGCATCGTATCGGGAGAGGCGGGAAAATTGTCGCGATACGAATCCACGTACGAAGTCCGGTGAATCGCATACGGCTCGTCGACCAGGTGTCCGTTGAGCATCAACTGCTTGTTCACCAGCTTGATGCGGTCGCCCGGCACTCCGATGGCCCGCTTCACGTAGTCTTCCTTGATGTCGCGCGGGTAGCGGAACACAATAATATCGCCGCGCCGCACGTCGCGATACGGCAGCAGATGCTTCGAAATCGCCCCTGCCGGCGCATACACCAGCTTGTCTACCAGCACATGGTCGCCGATCAGCAGCGTATTCTCCATCGAAGCGCTGGGAATCACGAATGCCTGCACCAGCGTGGTGGTGGCAAAAAGCAAAAGAACGATCGTGACGGCCCATTCCGCCACAAAGCCGCGATGTACTTCTCGGCTGATTTGGTTCCAGCGGGTCCAAAGATTTGTCTGGGCGGGCTGTTCGGTTGTCTCCACTTCAGCCATTGTATCGGATGCGGCACGGCGCTTACTACACGGCAAACGCACACGGCGCTTACTAAGGGTCTGCTACAATCGCCATCAGAGGGGGACATGCTTGTCTAGATCCACACAGGAATTACCCCGCACTCTCGGAACACTTCGACACAGTTCCTTTTCCGAAGACAGGTTGGGCCACAGGTCCGTAAAAGGTGAGCTTCGCGACAACCTGATTTGCAAACTGCAGCGTGGCGAAACACTCTTCCCGGGCGTGCTGGGATTCGAAGATACCGTAGTGCCTCAGGTCGTCAACGCCATTTTGTCGCGGCACAATTTCATTCTGCTGGGATTGCGCGGCCAAGCCAAAACCCGCCTCATCCGCATGCTTACGACTCTGCTGGATGAGAGCACGCCCTACATCGATGGCTGCGAGATCCACGATCATCCCTATCACCCCATCTGCCGGCGCTGCCGCGACCTCATTGCCGAGTCGGGCGACGAAACGCCCGTCGCCTGGTTGGGCCGCGAGCACCGTTACGTCGAAAAGCTGGCCACGCCGGACGTGACGATTGCCGACATGATCGGCGACATCGATCCCATCAAGGCGGCGCGCCGCGGCCATGATATCTCGAGCGAGCTCACGGTGCACTACGGCCTTCTGCCGCGCGCCAATCGCGGCATCTTCGCCATCAACGAGCTGCCCGATCTCGCCGGCAAAATCCAGGTGGGCCTTTTCAACATCATGCAGGAGGGCGACGTCCAGATCAAAGGCTACCCGGTGCGGCTGCCTCTCGACCTCATGCTGGTGTTCACCGCCAATCCCGAGGACTACACGGCCCGCGGCAAAATCATCACCCCGCTGAAAGACCGCATTGGCAGCGAAATCCGCACCCACTACCCCGCCACCCTTGGCCAGGGCATTGCCATCACCGAGCAGGAGGCATGGCTCGAGCGGCCTTCTCCGGTCGAGGTGCGGGTCCCGGTCTACATCAAGGAAGTGGTCGAGCAACTGGCTTTCCTGGCGCGTGAAGATAAGCGCATCGACAAGCGCTCCGGTGTCTCGCAGCGCCTGCCGATATCCGTACTCGAAGACGTTGTGTCGAACGCCGAGCGCCGTGCCCTCAAATCCCACGAACGCATGGCGGTCCCGCGAATTTTGGATATCTACTCCGCGCTCCCGGCGATCACCGGCAAGCTGGAGCTGGAATACGAAGGCGAGCTCAAAGGCGGCGACGCGGTCGCCCGCGAGATCGTTCGCGGAGCGGTCGGCAAAGTCTACGACCAGTATTTTGAAGGCGTCAACGTCTCCCAGATCGTCCAGTGGTTCGATCTCGGCGGCAGTCTGAAACTGGATGAAAGCCTGGATGCCGCTGCGATGGTCAAACAGCTCAATGGCATTCAGGGCCTCATGGAGAAGACCAAGGCGCTGGACGTCTCGACGAGCGACGACGATGCCGTGCGCGCGTCCGCCGGCGAATTCATCCTCGACGGCCTCCATGCCCACCGCCGCATCAGCCGCAGCGAGCAGCGCGGCTACACCGCCGAGGAGAACCGCCGCGAGGGCCGCGAATCCCGCGAAGAGGGCAAGTCCAAAGGCGACCGGCCGAATTTCCGCCGGCAATTCAACTAGGAGATCCCCGGTATGAAGTGGATTCAGTATTCCCGTTACACCGGCGAAGACCTCGGCATCGATGCCGACGAGCTGCTCCAGGCGCTTTCCGACTTCCTCCTCGAGAGCGGCTTTAACACTCAGTACATGCCCTTCAGTGAATTCAACCAGCGCACTCTCGAGGATCTCAAGAAGGCCATCCAGCAGGCCCTCGAACAGGGAAGGCTGTTCGACGAGGACCGGCTCCAGGAAATGATGGAGCGTCTCCAGGCCATGTCCTCCGAGCAGATGGAGCAACTGCTCGACCGCCTGGTGCAGAAGATGGTCGACGAAGGCCAGATCACGGTCGATGATCCGGCTGACACGCCTCCTCGCGGCAGCGCCGGCGACGGCCCCGATTCCAAAGTCAAATTCGAAGTCACCGACAAATCGCTTGATTTCCTCGGCTTCAAAACCCTCAAAGATTTGCTGGGCTCGCTCGGGAAATCCAGCTTCGGCCGCCACGACACCCGCGATCTGGCGACCGGGATCGAAACCTCCGGTTCCTCGAAGCGCTACGAGTTCGGCGACACCCTCAACCTCGATGTCAGCGAAACCCTCTTTTCCGCCATCCGCCGCGAAGGCGCCCGCGTGCCTCTGGACATGCAGTATGAGGACCTTCACGTCCACCAGTGCGAATACCAGAGTTCCTGCGCCACCGTGCTAATGCTCGATTGCAGCCACAGCATGATTCTTTACGGCGAAGACCGCTTCACTCCAGCCAAAAAAGTCGCGCTGGCGCTCGCGCACCTCATCCGCACCCAGTACCCCGGAGACAGCCTCCGTTGCGTGCTGTTCCACGATTCCGCCGAAGAGCTGGCCATCGGCCAGTTGGCGCGCGTGCAGGTAGGCCCCTATTACACCAACACCCGCGATGGCCTGATTCTGGCGCAAAAGCTGCTGAACCAGGAGCGCAAGGACATGCGCCAGATCGTCATGATCACCGATGGCAAGCCCAGTTGCCTCACGCTGGAAGACGGCCGTATGTACAAGAACGCCTTCGGCCTGGACCCGCTGGTGATCAGCCGCACGCTCGAAGAAGTGAATCGCTGCAAGAAGCAGGGCATCCTCATCAACACCTTCATGCTGGCCAGCGATTTCGGCCTTGTCAACTTCGTCCAGAAGGTCACCGAGATCTGCAAGGGCAAAGCCTATTTCACCACGCCCTTCAACCTCGGCCAATACCTCTTGATGGACTATATGAACCGTAAGACGCGCACCATCCACTAACCCGGCCGGCAGGCGGCCCCGTTCCAGGTGCACATCTTTGTTGGCCGTCCGGTTCATCTCCGCGGCGGCCCGGGTTGGCGGCCTCCGGAAGGCCGGACCACGTCAGGCGCGGGCCACGAGCGTCTGTGGTCACACGTGGTCCACGACCTGCGAGTGGCCGAAGGCCCGGGTCTGGATGCGGTTCACGATGGCGGGATCGGCCGGATCCCGGGCGAACGCGGACAGTGCGAATGCCGGGGGAAGCGCGCGAATTGGCGTTCCTGAGTTTTGACAGATGTTAACCGCGAGCCAGGCCAGCGGCGGGCCCCTGTGGTGACCGCGGCGCCGGCATGCGGGTGGACGACTTCAATCCCGGTCAGCGTCCGTGCCGTTCAGCACGGTGCGTCTCGTGTACCGGTTCGCCGTGCCTCGCGGCCGTGCGCTCCGCCTCCGAACGCGACTCCAGCGCGTGCGCTTCGGCGGGACGCACGTAGCCCGGCGCCGGGCGCCGCACGCCCGCGTAGGGGTGAACGTAGGTGGTGCGGTTGACCCAGGTTCTGCCCCACCGGGCGTTGTTCACGAAGACGGCGTGCGCGCCCCAGTCGAACCGGATCGCGCCCGGTCCCCAGCCCCACGGAGAAAAGAACGCGCCGAGAGTTACGCCGAAACCGAAGCGGATCGCGCCGCCTGCCAGGAATCCGGGCCGTGGCGCAAAAAACACCACCGCCGGATCGTAGTAAGGCACCACCATGAAGGCCGGGTTGACCGGCGCGATGGTGATGTACGGGCCTGTGCCGACTACGATCTGGCCGTTGCTTCTGAGGTATCCGTAGCGCACCGCCAGTGCCCTCTGCCGCTGCACCGCGTCCATCACTGCCTGCTGGTTGCCGAGAAAGGCGTCGCCGAGCTGCGCGGTCCAGTTGATATCCCCGGCCATCATCTCCAGAACCGAGGGAAACGGGAGCAGCGCCTGTACGCTGGGATCCCAGGGAAGTTGGTCCGCGGCGATCGCGTTGGCCAGCGCCTGCCCGGTAAGGTAATGATGCTGGTCCGACCACTGCGCGGCGGCCGGAATGTCATTGGAATACGTGGCGGCCGCCAGGATTTGTGCCACCAGCGAATCGGGATAGAGCGCGATGCGCGCCACCAGTTGATCCAACTGCGGCGGAGTGAATACCGGTGGGGCTTGGGCAAATGCAGGCAAAGCGGCCACGGCCAGAAACACCGCCGTCATGAGAGCAGCATGAATTCTTTTCATCTTCATCTCCTCAAACCTTTCGAGCGCGGGTGCAAATCAGATCCCCACGTCCCAGATGATATTCTAGTCCGGCGGCGGATGGCGTGACATCCGAGGGGGCGAGTCCCTTGTAATCACTCCCCGCCGCGCCTCTCCGCGCAAGGCCGGAATGCCACCCCTCGAAAGGGCTATCATCCGTGCGCGCAGCCGGGCCGTCCCACGCTCCCAATCCCCGCCACCGTCGGCGCGCAATCCACCCATTGCACACGTGCGGCAAGCCGGTTTTCAAGCGTGCGCGCAGCCAGGCTGTCCCCACTTCCGCCATCCCCGCCACCGTCGGCGCGCAATCCGCCAATGCGCCTGGTCGGCGCACCCGCCGCAGCAGCCGCCGCAGCCAAAAACAACGCGCAGCCGCCGCCTCCTCACTTGACATACGAACGCGTTCGTAGTAAGTTCTTCGTATATGGCAAGCGAACCTCCCCGGCCGACCGATGCCGAGCTGGAAATCCTGACGGTCCTCTGGAGCCGCGGCCCCACCACGGTGCGCGAGGTCCACGAGGCCATTGCCGCGCGCCGGCCCACCCAATACACCACCGTCCTCAAGCTGATGCAGATCATGGCCGAGAAAGGCCTGGTCCGGCGCAACGAGAAGCAGCGCGCGCACATCTATGAAGCCGCTCGCCCGCGGGAGTGGACCCAGCGCCAGCTGGCCGGGGATCTGTTGCAGCGCGCCTTCAACGGCTCTGCCAAGAGCCTCATGATGGGGGCGCTTTCCGCGCGGAAGGCCTCCAAAGAAGAACTCTCGGAGCTGCGCCGGCTGCTCGAGGAATACGAAAAGAGGGTGCGATGAACCTCGTGAGGGACTGGGTGGAAACGCCGGGCGCAATGGCGCTGGGCTGGACGCTGGTGCATTCTTTGTGGGAGGGTGCGGTCGTGGCGCTGCTGTTGGCCGCCGCCCTCCGCATCCTCCGGACCGCGCGTTCCCGCTATGCGGTGAGCTGTCTGGCCCTCCTGGCGCTGACCGCCGGCTTCGCCGTCACCTTCGCGCGCGAGATGCCTGCCGGTCCGCCGTCGGCGGCGCTTGCGGGGCCCGCCGGAGCGATCAGCCTGCCCGCTGCGGATCTGGGACCGGATGCGAACCCGTGGACTCCTCGCGGCACTACCGGCTACCTGCCTTGGCTGGCGCCGCTGTGGATGGTGGGCGTGCTGGCCTTTCAGCTTCGCGGCGTTGCGGCGTGGATCGGCGCGCGCCGTCTGCGCGGAAAAGGTGTGTGCGCCGCGCCCGGTGAATGGCGGCTCCGCCTCGACCGCCTCGCGCAACGCGCGCGCCTCTCCCGTAAAGTGATGCTGCTCGAATCCTGCCTGGCCGAAGCGCCCGTGGTGATCGGTTATCTCCGTCCGGCAATCCTGCTCCCCGTGGGATTGCTGGCTGGCCTGCCCCCCGCGCAGGTAGAAGCCATCCTCCTGCACGAACTGGCGCACATCCGCCGCCACGATTACCTGGTGAACCTGTTCCAGATATTCGTGGAAGGTCTGTTTTTCTATCATCCCGCTGTCTGGTGGATTTCGACGGTGATCCGCGCCGAGCGCGAGAACTGCTGTGACGATATGGTGGTGGCCACCGAGGGCGATGCCTACGGGTACGCTTCGGCCCTGGCCGCCTTGGAAGAAAGGCGCGCGGCGGGAGCAGCCGTGCTGGCCTCTACAGGAGGGAGCCTCGTGAAACGTATACGACGATTGCTGTCACCGCCGGAGGGGCCGCCTGCCGGTCTCACTCCCATTTTTTCCGCTGCCATTCTTACCCTGACGCTGTTCGGCGCGATGGCCGCTTACCAGGCCAAGCTGCCCGCCGTCCGGCCGGCGCCGCTCGCACCCGCGCCGGCTTTCGCTGCGCCCGTGGCAAGTCGGGTCTCCCCTTCTGCCCCCACGTCGCCGCCCGTCCAGATCGCCCAGGCGCAGGCGCCCGTGCGCCTGCCGGAACCGCCCTCGGAAACCGACACTGCCGGCACGCTATCCACGCCCTACAAAAAATGGCTCAATGAAGACGTGGCCTACATCATCACCGATGCCGAGCGCGCGGCGTTCAAGAAGCTCCAGACCGACGCCGAGCGCGAGCAGTTCATCGAGCAGTTCTGGTCGGTCCGCGACCCCACTCCCGGCACCCCGGAGAACGAATTCAAAGAGGAGCACTACCGCCGTATCGCGTACGCCAACGAGCACTTCACTCCCGCCGCCGGCCCAATGGCGCACCTTCCCGGATGGAAGACCGATCGCGGCCGCATCTATATCACCTACGGCCCGCCCGACGAGATTGATTCGCATCCCACGGGCGGCACGTACCAGCGGCCGGCGGAAGAAGGCGGCGGCACAACGTCTACCTATCCGTTCGAACAGTGGCGCTACCGCTACATCGAGAAGATCGGCTCCAACATCTTCGTCGAGTTCGTCGACCCGAACAACAACGGCGATTACCGCATGACCACCGACCCCTCGGAAAAAGATGCCTTGGCCGCCCCGCGCCGAGCGGGCACCACCGTGCGGATGGTCGGTTCGAATGGCGTGCAGATGTCCGTGCCGCTCGATGAGTATGGCGATCATACGGTCGCTGTGTACGTGCGCATCACAGGCGCCCGCCAGCAGCCCGTGAAAAGCTTCGAAACCACGGTCCACGGCCAGATGGCGTTCAGCCGGTTCCTGGCGCTCAACCCCGGCACTTACCGCCTGAACGTGGTGGTGAGGG
>Ga0335078_10008087_pt1 | contig 15619 bp, 14 predicted proteins | sample Lox_Sample_32_FD_206711 | JGI IMG/M metagenome (GOLD analysis project Ga0335078, IMG submission 206711) | Soil microbial communities from Loxahatchee National Wildlife Refuge, Florida, United States - Lox_Sample_3.2 | ecosystem: Environmental > Terrestrial > Soil > Wetlands | place: USA... | reverse complement strand
CCGCCCTCGCCCTCGAGCTCGTCGCCGAGGGAAGGTTCAAGGTGGAGCCTGACGCGGGAGGCAAGCCCGACGACGAGATAATCTCCTTCGCCCTGCGCACGGCAGCGGCCGTCGCCACCATCGACTCCGAGCTTGTCGAGAGGCTGAGGGCCTCGAAGGTCTCCTCTGTCATCACCCTCCGCCAGGGGCGGGTCTCCTTCTGAGCCGACGATAGACGCTTGACCGAAAAGCCCCAAATATCTCCCAATACGGCCGACCCGCTATCTTGCAGAGGCCTCCCGTGTCCCGGAGATGGCTTCCTGCCCTCCTGCTCGCCCTTCTCGCCCTGAACTTCCTCTCTCCCGCCCTCCGGCCCGCCTTCGCCTTCACAAGCGGCGAGAGCGCCTCCACCGTCTTGGGCGAGCCCGATTACTTGACCAGCCTGAACCCGTCCGACGGCCTCAAGCTCCCGAGCAACCTGGCCTTCGACTCCTCAGGGAACCTCTGGGTGGCCGACGCCGGGCACAACAGGGTCCTGGAGGAGAGCAACCCGGGGGGGAAGACAACAGTCCAGACCGTCTTGGGCCAGTCGAACCTCCTGTCTGGGCCGCCTGGTCTTTCGCAGTCGGCGATCGACAACCCCAGTGGGATGGTCTTCGACTCCTCAGGGAACCTCTGGATGACCGACACCAACAACAACAGGGTCCTAGAGTTCGCGGCTCCCATCACCAGCGGCGAGGCCGCCTCCACGGTCCTCGGCCAGTCAGACTTCTCCACGAGCGGCCTCGGGCCTTCTCAGAGCGGGATGGCCAACCCGGCGGGGGTCGCCTTCGACTCCTCAGGGAACCTCTGGGTGGCGGACAGCAACAACAACAGGGTCCTGGAGTTCAAGCCGCCTTTCTCGAACGGGATGGCCGCTTCCCTTGTCCTGGGCCAGCCGAACCTCACATCTTCCATCAACTACACCACCGCAAGCGGCCTGAACTTCCCGACCTCGGTCACGTTCGACTCGTCGGGCGACCTCTGGGTCGCTGACGGCGGGAACAACAGGATCCTGGAGTACAAGGCGCCGTTCGCGGCTGGGATGAGCGCCAGCCTCGTCATCGGCCAGGCAAACTTCACGGCTGGAGCGACAGCGGCGACACAGGCCGGCCTCGACTCCCCGGGGAGCATCACATTCGATTCCTCAGGCAACCTCTGGGTCGCCGACACCTTCAACAACCGGGTCCTCGAGTTTGCCTCGCCATTCTCCAACGGGGAGGGGGCATCCGTCGTCTTCGGGCAGGGGAGCTACACGTCCGACACGGCCTCGACAACGATGTCCGGCATGAACGCCCCAACCGAGGTCTCGTTCGACAAGGCGGGAGACCTCTGGGTGGCCGACTCGTTCAACAACCGTGTCCTCGAGTTCACAGCCCCACTCAAGGCCGGGTCGTCGCCGTCGTTCGTCCTGGGGCAGAGCGACTACTCGTCAAACCTCGACGGGGGCCAGCAGAGCCTCTCCCTCCCGTCGTCTGTCGCGTTCGACAAGAGCGGAAACCTATGGACGGCCGACGAGCTGAACAACCGGGTTTTGGAGTTCCCGTCCCCCCTCTCGACCGGGACGAACGCGACGGTGGCGATAGGCCAGATGAGCCTCACGCTCGAGTCCCCGGGCAACGGACAGAGCGGCCTCTATGTCCCGTTCGACGCGGTCGTCGACGGCTCGGGCAACCTATGGGTGAGCGACTCGGGCAACAACAGGATCCTCGAGTTCAAGGCGCCGTTCTCGACGGGGATGAACGCGACGCTCGTCATAGGACAGCCCTCGTTCACGAGCTACGCCAACGGGACGAGCGCCTCGGCGCTGAACTTCCCCGCGGGAATCGCGTTCGACTCGTCGGGCGACCTCTGGGTCGCCGACGCAGGCAACTCGAGGGTCCTCGAGTTCGCCCCGCCCTTCTCGACCGGGATGAGCGCTTCTCTCGTCATCGGGCAGGCTGACTTCGTCTCCTCAGCCCCGGGGGTCTCGGCGAGCCGTCTCTTCGCCCCGTTCTCCGTCGCCTTCGACGCGCTCGGCAGCCTCTACGTGGCGGACGGAGGGAACAGCAGGGTCCTCGGGTTCTCTCCACCCTTCGCAAACGGCGAGGCGGCGACGCTCGTCCTGGGACAGCCGAACTTCAACTCCCGCAACCCTAGCTTCAGCCAGGCAGGCCTTGACATACCAGAGGCCATCGCGATAGACCACTCGGGCGACCTCTGGGTAGCCGACAGCATCAACGACAGGGTGATGGAGTTCACCTCCTTCTCCAGCGGGGCCAGCGCCTCGGTGGTCCTCGGACAGAGCACCTTCGCCACGGGCGTGGCGGGGACGAGCCAGAACACGATGAACATGCCGCAGGGAGTGGGGGTCGACTCCTCTGGCAACGTCTGGGCCGCTGACTCGTCGAACAACAGACTCCTAGAGTTCCCTGTGGGGACCAGCTCCACCTCGACATCGACTTTTAGCAAGACCACCACAACGACCACATCCACATCCACCACCGCGACGACCACGTCGACGAGCAGCTCGACCAAGACCACCTCCACGACGTCCTCCACGGCGTCGACCTCGCCCACGACCTCGACTCGAACTACGTCCGTTGTAACGACCACGACGTCCTCCACGTCTTCGTCCACGCCCTCGTCGTCCTCCAGCACGGCGACAACGACTGCTCCCAGCTCGTCGACGACCTCGACCGCGGCGTCCTCCTCCAGCACCTCCTCGTCCAGCTCGACGGCCAGGAGCTCTGGATCGTCGACCAACTCCACCTACGAGATCGTCGCTGTGGCGGGGATCGTCGTCGTCCTGGTGGTCGCGGGTGCCTTCCTGTTGCGGCGCAACAGGCAGCCGTGGAAGTACTAGCGCGGGAATCCACGAAACCCTTTTTTAGGGTTGGAAAAAGGACAGCCATCCCCTAGGGTATATCATGTTTCAACTCGTCGAGCTCGAGGACGTCGTGAGGGTGCCTCCCGACAGGTTCGGGAGCTCACTCGAGAACGTCGCGCTCGAGCTCCTGAAGCAAAAGTACGAGAGCACCATCAGCCCCGAGAACGGATACCTCGTCCTGGTCAACAACGTGAAGGTCGACAAGATCGGGAAGATAATACCGGGCGACGGGGCGACCTACCACAAGGTGAGGTTCCAGGTGCTCACCTTCTTCCCGCTGAAGCAGGAGATAGTCGAGGGCGAGGTGGTCGAGATCACCGACTTTGGGGCCTTCGTCAGGATAGGCCCGACCGACGCCCTCCTCCACCTCTCCCAGATAATGGACGACTACCTGACGAGCGACGTAAAGTCGGGCGTCATCACAGCCTCCCAGACCAAGAGGACTCTCAAGGTCGGGAGCAAGGTGAGGGTCAGGATCACTGCCGTGAGCCTCGGGCACGGCATCTCGATGGGGAAGATAGGCGTGACGTGCAGGCAGCCCTTCCTCGGCGCCCTCGAATGGGTCGAGGACGAGATAAACAAGGCCCAGAAGGCGGCGAAGGCCGCCGCGAGGGCGGCATAGGGCGAAGGCAGTTGGCACGAGAACAGGCCTGCCGCAAGTGCCACGCGCTCACCCACGACAAGGTCTGCCCGAACGACAAGTCGAACGAACTGAGCAGCGAGTGGTCGGGGCTGATCATCATCCTTGACGTCCAGCACTCCAACGTCGCGCAGACCCTTGGGATCGCCGTGCCTGGCCGCTACGCCCTCAAGGTCAGCTAGGAATTGGCGGGCACCTCGCCGAGCCCAAGAAAAGGCGACTACGTCCTCACACCCTCCCTCCGCAGGAAGCTCAAAAGACCCCTCGGGAGGCTCTTCCAGCCCACCGAGGTTGGTGGAGAGGAGTTCCTCTCCCTCGTCGCCCGCGCGACACTGGTCGTGGCCGTCGGCGACCGGGTCACCGAGACCATCCAGGACGCGGCGGGGCGCCCCCCAGACGTCTTCGTGGTCGACGGAAAGGAGCAGAGGAAGGCCAGGGAGGTCCCCAGAGTCGCCCACGGCTCGACAGTCAAGGCAGCGAACCCCGCCGGAAGGATAACCAAGGCTGCGCTCTCAGCGATCAAGAAGGCTTTCGCCGGGAGGAAGCCCGTGATGGTCCTGATCGACGGTGAGGAGGACCTCCTCGCCATCCCGGCCCTCCTCGAGGCGCCCACCGGCGCGGTCGTCTTCTACGGCCAGCCGTCAAGGGGCGTCGTTGCCGTGGTCGTCGACGAGCGCTCCAGGGCGAGTGCCCGCAAGACCATGGAGGGAATGTCCACCTGATATCCGGCGTCTCCCTCTTCGTCAACCTGACCTGTTATGTGGTAGCCTTCGCGATCACGCTCGCGTCGGGGTACCTCACGTACAGGCAGCGCCTCACTTCGTACCAGCTCACCCGCGACTTCCTCGTGATAGTATACAGCGTGATCGTCGTCCTGATGGCCTTCGACCTAGCGAGGGTCACGACCGGCAGCCAGGCGATAGCCTCCGCCTACCCGCTCGTCTCACTGGGCCTGGGCTTCGTAGAGGCCATGCTCCTCCTCAGCGCCGCCATCGGGGCGTACCTCCGACCTAACGGTTCGAGCTACGGCCTCCTCCTCCAGGACATCCGCTCGCACCTGTGGCACCTCGGCATGTTCTTCCTCTTCTTCTGGGGGACGGTCGCCGCGGAGGCCTACCTGGCCTTCTACAGGCCGTTCACGGTGGTGTCAGCGCGGGTATTCTCTGGCGGGACGGTCTTCTCGGTGGACTACTCGCTCGCATTCTCGGTCGTGATAGGCCTCCTCTTCCTGTTCTTCCTGGCCTACCCGGTCGCGCTCCTCGTCGTCGGGGCGTTCCGAATCCAGAACCCCTCGATGAAGAAAGCCCAGCTGGGCCTGGGGATGGGGTTCGCGGGGAGCTCTGCAATCTACCTGATATCGTCCGTGTCCCTGGTCGCCTACGGCTTCGACATCACGGCGGTCGCCTACGTCGTCCTTTCCGCCTTCTTCGGCGTGGTCGCGTCGAACTTCCGGAACGCCGCGGTCCTGGCAGGCTTCGTCACGCCCGCCTCTCTCCCCGCGCCCGTCCAGGGCAACCCCAGGGCGGAGGTACCGAAGCCCACATCAGCCGACGGCAAGCCCGTCGTCCTGAAGGAGGGGACCCTGACCCTGGTGGAGGTGGAGACGACGGCGAGGTACGAGGAGCACATCGACGCCCTGGTCAAGAACCTGGCCGCCGAGAGGAGGGTGGTCTTCCTGATCTCCCCGAAGGAGAGCAGGCTGAACGCCCACTTCTCTTCGGTCCCCGGCGTCAAGCTATACACGATGTCAGAGTCCGTCCACTACGTCGCCCCCTCCACGACGAGGAGCGACGAGGTCAACATCCCGCTCTTCGAGCCGCCCGTCCTCCTCTCCGTCATCGAGCGCACGATAAGCTCGGCGACCGAGCCGATCGCCATCATCTTCGACTCCATCTCAGACATGATGATCTTCGGCGGGTTCCAGCCCTGCTACAAGTTCCTGAAAGAGGCCGCGGAGATAACCGCCTGGAAGCCGGCGGTCGTCCTCTTCATCCTTTTCGCTGGCGCCCACGAGGAGAAGAACGTCACGGCCATCAGGAGCGTCTTCCCGTCCCAGCTCAAGATAGCTCCGGATGGGATAGAGATAGTGAGATAGCCCGAAGCGCCTCGCGAGCCGAAAGCCCTTTAATCTCCTCGCGGCGCGGGTGGGCAGAATCCCGCTTGCAGATACTCGAGAAGAAAGAGTCGAAGCTCCTGGGGCGGACCGAGGTAGACGTCCTCTTCCCAGACAAGGCAGGCTCGCTCTCTCGAAGGGACGCGGTCAAGGAGGTCGCCCAGTCGATGAAGGTCGAGGAGAAGCAGGTCGCCCTCCTAAAGCTCGCCTCGGGCTCCGGGTCGCGCGACGTCAAAGGGACCTTCAGGGTCTACGGTTCGGAGGCAGACCTCAAGGGGGTCTCGCCGACGTACCTCAGGGAGAGGCTGATGACCAAGGAGGAGCGGAAGGCCGCGAAGGAGGCCAAGAAGAAGGCCCAGCAGGCGGCTGCGCAGGCCAAGCAGCAAAAGAGCGGAGCTAAGAAGTAGCCATGTCCAAGGCGCCCGCTCCAGCTCCAGCACCCGCACCCGCGCCCGCCGCCGGCGCGCCGGCGCCAGCCGCCGAGGGTGCCGAGGCGCCCAAGGTCCGGAAGGTCCGAAAGGAGCGCAAGCCCCGGAAGAACATCCAGGTCTGGAAGCTCTACAAGGTCAGCGGGGAGGCGGTCGAAAGGCTCAAGCGAGAATGCCCGCGCTGCGGCAAGGGCTATTTCATGGCGGACCACAAGGACAGGCTGTCCTGCGGGAACTGCGGCTATACCACCTTCAAGGCCAAGAACTAGACCATCGCGCTAGGACGCGTTGGCCTCAAGTGAATCCTTCACGACCTTCAAAACCTGCGGAGCCGTAAGAGGCCTGAACGGCGCTACGTACTTCGCGCTCTTCGCCTTCGCGATGTTCTCCGTCCCGTTCGCCTCCTTGTAGCCCTCCAGGAAGGCGTCCGCCACCTTCCTCATCCCGGCGTCCCTGAGGGAGAGCTTGGCCTGGTAGTACAGGAACGAGGCGATGTCCCACGCCTGGTCCCCGCCCTCCGCCGCCTGCTCCAGGTCCGTGAAGTAGAGCTGCCCGTCCTTGGTCACGACCACGTTGGTCGCCTTTGTGTCGCCGAGCGCGTAGCCCGTCTCGTGGACCAGGCCCAACGACTCCCCGAAGGCCGCCACGGTGCTCGTGTCCCCTGACCTGCCCGTCAGTATCCCCTGGACTATGTCGGAGAGCCTCTCCCCCTCGATGAACTCCTTGACCAGTATCTTGTCGTCGAGGACAGCCCCTATGATGGAGGGGGTCGCCACCCCGCCTCTCCTCAAGGCGATCGAGGCGCTGTACTCCCTGTGCATCCTCGCCTGGGGCGAGGTGCTGAACTTCCTGGGGGCGGTCCAGACGTTCAGTATCGCCCACTTCACAGACCTGATGTCGGCGAAGTGCTTGAAGACGAACCTCGCCTCCTTCCCGGAGGGCTCCTTCATCGTCAGAAGCCGCGCGGTTGAGTAGATATCGCCCAGGCTCTTCTCTCGCTTGGTGTAGGCGACCAACCCTGCCAGGGTCGCAAGCCTCTCCACCATCTCCTCGTTCTTGGCGACGACGAACCCCTCCGAGAGGCAGATGAGCCTCTTGGGCTCCGCGAGCTCAAGGGGAGGATCGGCCTTCTCCCTCATCCTCTTCACCTTCGAGAGCGCCTCGTCCTTGAAGACGTTGAACCCCACCCTCCCCGCGTAGCCGTGGACAGCGTACTGCCTCACACCCCTCTTGGTGAGGTTGAACAGCGAGAGGAGGCTGGAGAAGGCGGTGCTCCGGAGGCCTTCCCCAAGTATCCTGATGTGAGGCCCCCCTATCCCTTCCGACGGCTCGACCCTCAGGAAGCCGCTCGCCTGGAGAGAGAGGGCGGCCTCCGCGAACCCCTCCAAGGAGAAAGCCCTGTTCTCCGGCCCTGCGGGGCAGGTGTAGGTCTTGATGTAGCTGTAGAGCGCCGGCGGGTAGATCAGCGCCCTCTTGTGGAGCTTGTCGAACAGGAAGTAGTCCAGAGGGATGAGGAGGTCTTGGGCGAACTCCCCGTGCTGCGAGCCCAGCTCGAATATCACCTCTGTCATCACCCTCTTCTTCGACTCCACCTCGGCCTTCCTGAAGACATCAGGGTTCAGGAGTGGCTCGTAGATGTTCAGGAGGCGCCCCGAGACGAACTCCCCGAGAGAGGCCTTCACAGCGTCCCCCTCGAGGAGGTCCTCCTCCAGAACCAGGGCCGAGGCGGTCACCGGGTCGTTGACGTACTGGTACCTGATCCTCCCCTTGAACTTCTTGGCGACCACAATCACGTCGTAGTCAGACTCGGGCCTGGCGTACCCAGCGACCTTCGACCCGTACGCGGCCACCGCGACCACCTTACCGCCCGGACCCACCACGTTCTCGGCGACCTCGACCAAGCTCCTGGTCTCGTCCGGGCCGAGCCGCTTGAGGTTCAAGCCCTCATGCCTCACCTGCGCTTTGCGGGCGCCGTCTGCATCGCCCTTATCCTCTCCAGTAGCGCTTGGTCGAATGACGCCCTCGCTACCATCGCCATATCGAGCCTCACGAAGTTGTCCTCGGTGGTCACACGCCTCGTCGGGAGGCCCTTCGCGATCCAGTCCTTGCCCACCTTCTCGTCGAGCTTCGGGTCCGTGAGGTTGGGCGTGAACCTCCTCTCGACCAGCTTCGCGAGCGACCTGTCCTTGGCGAAGACCTTCGAGGGGCTGACGACCCTCTCCTCGTCCGCGTACCCGGCCTCGAAGAGGGTGCTCACCCTCTCGTCGCTTATGACGTTGCTGCTGCTCAGCCTCCTCACGAGGTCGACGTAGTGGGTGAACTCGTGGGCTGCCACCGCCTCGATCGTCCCCTTTGCGCCAAGGAGGACGAGCGGCGCCGTGAACTGGACGATAATCCTGAGGCTGCCCTCGAACGCGGCGGGGATGACCCGGGCGAAGAAGGCGCCCATGCTGCCGTACTCGCTCGCCGTCATCGCCAGTGGGAGGAAGGGCTCCACGTAGTATGGGGGGTACTTGAGCCCGGCCGCCTTCTCGACCCTCGCGACGGCCCCGAGCAGGTAGGGCCCTCTCGCCTTGACCTTCGCCGCCACGGCGGGCTTGATCCACCCCTCTGCGACAGACTTGTCGAGGAGTACGAAGGGGTCAGCCACAAGCGCGCGGTTCTCCAAGAAGCCTATAAGTCGTTAGTCTCGCGAAGTCCAATGGGCGCTCAGGTGGACCGCGGAGTCACGGCCACGATGAGTGACGACGTCGAGGGGAGCCAGTTCGACATCGGCACGAATCCGATAAGGCTGGTGAGGGTCGGGAATGTTGTCCAAGCTGTGTTCAGCGGCGCCCTGGAGGCCAGGCTCCTCTACCAGGATCTCTCTGAAAACCATGAACGAGGAGCACGCCCTTAGACTATAGCCTTGGAGCTTTGCGCGCAGAAGAGATCGGAGATTCGGCGAATCGCCGACCCGGCCGTCGGTGCAAGGCTCTCCAGGCTTACGAACCGCCGGCCGAAGAGCTAGTCGAGAGCCCATGAATCGTTGTCTGGGCGTCCTTTCGGCGGGGTCCTATCCTTGGTAGCAGTATGACCCCTCTCCGTTCATCACGTTCTCTGACGTCACCCTCCCCGATGGGACGTGGAGGGTCACGCACTCACTCCCGATGGGGGATGGTCCTGCGGTGAAGTTGAATGCGCCTCCCTGATAGAAGACCGTGAAATTCAAGCCTCCGGCGGGCGTGGCTCCGGTCGGGAAGTTCGGAGTTATCCATCCGTCCTGCCCCACCGAGAAGCTCTCGATGTTGACGACTTGGACCTCGTTGTTGCAACCCAGCCTGCCTACAGCCCCGATCGTCTCCCCGCTTACGGGTGAGCCCGTCGAGTCGGACACGACCCGGAACGCGAAACCCCCGACTCCGGTGATTACACAGCTGTTCGCGAAGTACGTGTCGCTGACGTTGCCGATCTTCGTGGCGGTGATTACGACGGAAGAGGACGGAGTTGTCTGCCTCGTTGTGGCGGATTGGCTCCTGCTCTCGGCGCTTGTCGTTGCTCCTTGATTCTCGTTGCCGAGGATGGCAACAGCCAAGAGGGTCAAGAGGACTACGATAACGAATACGCTAGTGCTCCGCGACATTCTCTCTGGTATAGAGGAGGGCCGGCTCGATTTAATGCCTGCCCTTCCCGCCCAGAGAAGGACAGCAAGAAAGCCCGGCTAGACCTGTATCTCTGGCGCCGAGGAGAGGTTGTAGCTTACCTCGGGCTGCCTCTCAGCGACCTCGACGAAGGTCTCGCTGTGCGTCACGCCGGGTATCCTCCCTATCACGTCGGAGGTGACCTTGTGGAGCTCCTCAATCGTCCTTCCCCTCAGGGAGAGGAAGGCGTCGAACCTGCCTGTTACCTCCGTGAGTTCCCTGGCCTGGGGGAGCCTCATCAGCTCGCCTATCGCCTGCTCCCTCTGCTTGGGGTCGAGGTTCAGCCCGACGACCACTCCGGCCGGGAACCCCAGCTTCGACTCGTTGATCTCGAGGGTGTACCTCTGGATTATGCCCCTCCTGATGAGTCGCTTTATCCTGCTGTAGGTCACCGAGAGGTTTAGGCCGAGGTCGCCGCTGAGCTTTGGGATCGATATCGAGGCGTCGCGATGAAGCGCGCCGAGAATCTTCATGTCGATTTCGTCTAGTCTGCCCACTATCTCTTACCCGAGTTCCTCGTGAAATATTTTCACAGTCTATTTATGCATAATGGAAATCTGATACGGTCCCGCTCTAGGGGAAAGCCCCCAAGGCGCCAAAGGATAGCGCTCTTTCGGGCTAGGTTTGCAGCTACTGGACGGCGGCCGTGTCGTAGCCCTCCCGCAACGCCATGAGATCCATCTGGGCAAAAGCCCATCGGGGTTGTCGGGACTGACCATGCGCGGCGGCGGAGCCAATCACGAGGGGCGTGAATGCATTGCACAAGAACAGTAAAGACATCCCTCCCCTCGCAAAGAAGAAATAAGCCGAAGGCCGCTTGACAACAAGCGTTGGTGGCCTCTCGCAGGGTCGTCCCCTTGACCCTTCTGGCACTCTTGCTCGCGGCCCCTGTCAGTCAGGCCTTTGCGAGCGCGACCGGGCTCCAGGCGGACACTTTCCCGATAAAGCACTTGTTCATAATGGTCCAAGAGAACCATACCTTCGACAACTACTTTGGGTATTACCCGGGAGTGAACGGGCTCGCCGACGCCAAGCCTCAGCTCAACCCCAACACCACTGCGCTCGTTTCCCCGTTCGAGATCAACAGGGCGACCATCCCCAAGGACCTCTGCCACCAGCCCTCTTGCGCCCGCACCGACTATGACAACGGGAGCATGGACGGCTTCATCAAGGGCGAGCAGAACAACGAGACGATGGGGTACTTCAACCCGGATCTCATCTCCGACTACTGGGACTACGCCTCGCAGTACGTCCTGATGGACAATTGGTACACGCCCTTCATGGGGCCCAGCCTGCCGAACCACATCTACCTCCTCGCAGGCCAGTCGGGCGGGATAACCAACAACAACGTGAACATCACCTTCAGCTTCCCGACCATAGTGGACGAGCTCGACTCCGCCCACGTCCCCTGGGTCTACTACGCCGGAAGCCACTCGGTGACCAACGGGTGGAACCCACTGCCCTCGTCGACCACGTACAAGAAGGACCACCCCGGCCTCACCAACCTCGAGGAGACCTCGGACTTCCCGCTCGACATCCAAAAGCCGGACTTCCCTTCGGTGGCTTGGCTGATGCCTGAGAGCGACGACACGAGCGAACACCCGCCCTACAACGTTACCTCCGGGGAGCTGGCGGTGGTCAGCGAGATCAACGACATCATGAAGAGCCAGTACTGGTCGTCGAGCGCGATAATACTCACCTGGGACGACTACGGGGGGTGGTACGACAACGCGGCCCCACCCCAGGTCGACCAGTACGGCTTTGGCTTCCGCGTGCCCGCTCTGATAATCTCCCCCTTCGCCAAGCACGGGTTCGTCGACGACACGCTCTCAGAGCACGCATCGACCCTGAAGCTCATCGAGACGCTCTTCAACCTCCCCTCCCTCGGGACCAGGGACGCCAGGGCCAACAACCTCTTGGAGGCCTTCAACTTCGAGCAGGTCCCAAGGCACCCGCTGGTGCTCCCCGGGCCGTTCGTACCTGACCGCTACCCTCTACGGTACACCAACGGCAGCCTCTTGGGGCCGCCTCCCCCAGGCCAGCCAGGCACCCCACTTCCCCCAGATACCAACTACGACCTCCAGTACACGGGGCTGCTCATCGTGGCCGTCTCGGCAGCTGTGATGGTCATGGCCTACGCGTCCTCGGCCAGGCGCAGGGCAGCCCCGCCAACTCAAGACTCGCCCCCACCCGGTGCCTAGCCTAGGAAATTCGCGAAGACTCGGTTCCTTTCGATTTTATAGCGGCCCGGACAAGGGGACCACAAGTTGCTCCTCGGGTATCTGGAGTTCCTAGCACTCCTCTTCGTCCCCGGGTTGGCGCTCTTCGAGATATTCAGGCTCGGGGGCGGCCTGTCCTTTTCCGAAAGGCTCGGGCTTGCCTTCGGCCTCAGCATGGCCATCGACGTGCTCGCCCTGGCGTTTCGGACGAGCGGGTTGTTGATAGGCTCCCAGAAGATGGTCGGGATCTTCCCCGGAACCCTGAACCTGATGCTGGGGGCCTCGGTAGTCGGTTTCGTCGCGCCCGTGCTCCTCAGGCGCAGGCTCACCTTCTACGTGGCGCCCTCCAGGAACGACCTCTACCTGCTGGGCCTGGTCGTGGTCCAGGCTCTGCTGGTCGTGGCGCATTTCTCCAAGTACCCCGTCTTCCCGCAGTTTCAGAGCGTCGACTTTTCCCAGCACGTCCAGATCACCTCTGACCTGCAGGCGGGGCGAATCACCCTCTTCCCGGGCGGCATCCTCTACTATGGCATACACCTGCTGATGGGCTCCGCCGTTGCGCTCTCGGGCGACCTAGTCCTGGAGGCCACCCAGTACGCCATCGGGATTCTTACGGCCCTCTCTCCCCTATTGGTCTTCGCGGCCGTCTGCGCGGTGACCCGCTCCAGGCAGGTCGGCTTGCTCGCAGGGTTCCTCTACGTCGCCACGGGTTTCGTCTGGTTCGGGAGCGTCTTCGACGCGGGGCTCTACGCAAACTTCTACGGGATACTTTCGATGCTCCTTCTGCTGGCGCTAGCGCCTCTGGCCTTGGAAGGGCCGCGCAGCCCCGGCGTCTGGGTCGCCCTGGCCCTGGCGGTTGGGAGCGGCTACCTTTCCCACTATTCCTACCTCACCGTGGTCCCTGCAATCCTCGCCCTCCCGGTGGGTATGGCCCTCCGTGAGCGGAAGGCGAGCCTCCCCGCATTGGGCGTGGCGGCAGTCGTGGTCCTCCCTGGCCTCATCGCGGCGGCCGCCAGGCCTGAGATCGTCAGGCTCCTCATCCAGTTCCAGCAGGCGCAGGCAGGAGGGAACGTCACAGGGGACACGTTCCTCTCGCCCGCCTTCGCATGGTGGCCTGTGATAAGGTACGTCTTTGTCGAGGTCACCAACGACGCAGCGTCCCTAGTCTTTCTGGCCCTCGCGGTCTTCGGGATATACCGGGCGGCCCGAAGCATGGAGCCGCGAACCTGGATGGTGGTGGTCTGGCTACTGGCCCTGCTCTTCGTGGCGCCCTTCACGGAGGCGGCGTGGCGGTTCTCGTACGTGGCACTCGTCCCGCTGCTGGTCCTGGCCGCGATAGGGTTAGGGGCCATCCTCCCGAAGGCTGAAGACAGGTCTGTGCGGCAGAGGACGAAGCTGCGCGCGCGAAGGAACGACAGGAACTATCGGCTAGGTCTGCTGGCGGTGGTCACCTTGCTCTTGGTGGTGAATTCTTGGAGCTGGGCTCTCCTAGCCGACGCCGCCTCCAACGGCGGCCCCACCAACCAGACGCAGTACGGCCTGCTGAAGGCGATGGGGTGGATGAACTCCACGCTGCCCGCCGAGAGCAGGATCGTCTCCGTCACCGACTCCGACATGAACTACTACCAGCTGCTCTACGGCAGGCCCTCCGGCTACGCCCCGCTCGCCATCCCCAGCCAGGTGGCAGCCAGCCCCGCGGAGCCAGGCTCGCCCATCTATGTCGTCCTCACAAGGGTGGGGACGCTCACCGTGACAAACGCCAGTCTGAACCCGTTCGACCTCTACCCGACGGACACGAGGTTCCACATAGAGTACAACGACTCTGGAATCTTGGTGTTCAAACTCGGCTCCTGATGACGGGGAAAATTAGAGCCTGAATTCGGATTTGAAACATAGATTCTAAATCTGAGCCCAGAATTGGCGCGAAAATGCCTGCTTTTAGGAAATAGGACTTAATCCTCTTTAATTCTGGCTAAAAAGGCGATTTTTTGCCTCTCACTAGACCAATTATCCACTACACTTATATACAATATTTTGCAAGCCGGCCCTTACGAAAACAGTGAATAGTATGCAAATGCATATCTCACACAACAACAGACTAGCTTCCTTAGGAACGATGGGTCTGCTGCTCCTCGCAGGAGTGGCAGGTATGGTATTCCTGCTCCCGGCTTCGCCGGTGCACGCAGCGGGTGCCACAGTAACCCTATCGACAATCTCGAGCGGCGTACTAACCGCCGTCACAACGGGTCAAACCGTGGGAACCACGCTGGTAATCAGCGGATCCGGTTTCCTGGCGAATAACCCAATCGCAATCACCAGCACGGTCGGAACAACCACCATCAACTGGTACACTGGCACCGGCTCTGGTACTCCTTGCACGGCGACTGGATTCACGTCCTTCGCTCAGGGAGGCAAGGGCACTGCCAACAGTCTGATATCAGGCGGCTGTCTCACGACCCAAGCCAACGGCAACTTCCAGACTTCAGTCGCAATCCCAGCAATGCCCGGCGGAGCTGAGTCAGTCGTCGTAACTGACGGCACGAACAGCGTCACCACGCCATTCACAGTCGCTCCAAAGGTCTCACTCTCCGTCACTACTGGTGACCTGAACTTCGGGTTCCCAGAGCAGGCCGTCCCGCAGACTCTAACGTTCACGGGATTCGGCGCTAGCGAAACAGTGACAGAGGCCTCACCAGCATTCACAAGTACGACGACTTGCTCTACGAGCACAGTCGGCTCGTGCTCAGTGACATGGTCACCTGTGGTGGCCGACGTGAACTCTGGCAGCAAGACACTCACCGGCACGGGCGGGACCTCTGGTCTCGTCGCGTCCACGACGTTCACGGTCAACCCGTGGGCGGCGTTCTACAACTCTGCCAACGGCCAGACCCAGTTCAGCTTCCTCGGGCAGGCACCGACCTCCCTCGTCATAGAGGCGCACGGGCTCCCCGCGGGAACGATAGCGTCTAACAGCGTCACCATCGGCGGAGCTGCCACAAGCAACTCTGCGGTGACGGTGGGCGCTTCTGGAACCGTCTACGGCATGGTCGTAGCACCACAAGGCAATGTGAACTTCGGGCCGGCGAGCGTGGTCATTGACGGGACAACGTTCAGCTATGCCCTAGGTAACATCGTCAACCCAACCACAGCGGCTGTCGCTCCGTGCGGAACCGTCGGAGTCTGCGTTGGAGTCATTCCACTCGCAGGCACCTTCGCGGCACCGTGGGGCGGAGCCCTGATCTCTTCAATCAAGGGCGCAGCAGGCACAGGCACTGCGGTCCTTCAAACAGACAAGACAACCTACATGCCCGGAACAGTCTCTACAGCATCCACGACCAGCCCGGTGCCCCAGCAGAACGCTGTCGCATTCTTGGGCTATGGCTTCCTGCCAACCACAGCCACGGCAATCACGACGGGTAACGCTGCCCTTGCAGGCGGCCTCACCCCCACCGCAGATGCCAACGGCGCGGTGTTCAGCGTGTCGACCCTTGGAGACACTCCATGGTCGACCAACACCAACCCGACAGTGGCTGCCTCCTACGCACCAGTGGTGAGTCAGGCGGGCGGACCGGCGAACTTCCTCGGTCCCTCGTTCACCATCACACCGTGGATCGACACAACGAAGAACGGAATCTCTTCGACCACGGTAGAC
>Ga0335078_10008086_pt1 | contig 15619 bp, 15 predicted proteins | sample Lox_Sample_32_FD_206711 | JGI IMG/M metagenome (GOLD analysis project Ga0335078, IMG submission 206711) | Soil microbial communities from Loxahatchee National Wildlife Refuge, Florida, United States - Lox_Sample_3.2 | ecosystem: Environmental > Terrestrial > Soil > Wetlands | place: USA... | reverse complement strand
CACAGCCAGGGATCTGGGTGATCAGCTCCAGCCGGCCGCGGGCGCCCGTGCGCATGGTGACGATGCGCACGGCGGCCGAGGACCTGGCCGCCCGCCTGGCCGCCGGGCAGGCCCGGGCCCGGGAAGCTCACGGGCACCTGGCCGAAGCCACTGCCGCTCACGCCGGCGAGGCCCGGCGTGGGGCCGGGCAACGGGCCGGACTGGTCGCCGGGCAGGCCCGGGAGGCCGTCACAGCCGCCCGGGCGGGGGCAACTGCCGCCAATGCCCGGGCCGGGTCCGCCAGCGCCGAGGTTGAGCGGATGCGTCAGGACGCCGGGCGTGCTCCCGGCGAGCTGCGGGCATCCCTGCAGCGGGCGCGGGAGGAAACCGCCGCTCGCCTGGCTGCTGCCCTACAAGCCGCCCAGGCCGCCGCTACCCGGCTGGATGAGGAACGAACCGCTCACGCCGCCGAGGCCGGGCGCATCGAGCAGGCAGAAGCCCGGCGAGACGCCGCCACCGCCCAGGCCGGCGCCGGGCTAGAACGGGTCCGGGCCGATTCCGCTTGGCAGCGGGAAGAACTACGCCAGGTCCTCGACGGCCGGGCAAGCGTCTTGGAAGAGGCCCGCGCCGAGCTGCGTGCCCGTGCGGGGCGGCCCGGAAGAGAGCTAGACCACGTACGGGCCGAACGGGCGGAGCCGGGCCGGGCATGAAGATCAAAGACGGCCTTTATCGCTATCCCGGCCTCGGCGGGACCATGGCGAGGGCTCACCTTCGGGTCTACGACCATGAGGGCTCCGTCGTGGCCATCGTCGGAGAACTCACCGACAACCCGTCAACCTCGATCACCGGCAGCGCCGAGAGAGTGTGCTACCTGCTGCGCACCGAGTACGGGCCGGGCGTGATCGTGATCCAGTATCACCCCGGTAGCAAAGCCACCTGGTCAACGGTCATCTCACCGCCCGGCACCAAGCCGGCATGGGGGCCACTCACCCAGGCTGAAGCCGAGGTGCTCGCCGGCGAGCCGCTGAAGACCTGGGCCGAAGCGGACTACACCATTGCGAACCTGACGGGCAAAGGTCTCGTGTAGCTCCGCCGCGTTCATGGGCTCGGCATCGGAACGGCCAGTGGCGCTAAGACGGCCTCATGGCTGGCCAGGTCATCAGCGGAATAGCGCATCACGCCGAACGGGAGCGCATCGAACAGCGTCTGGTACCGGTCCCTGACCGCCGCCAGTTCTCTGTCCTTCTGCCTGTCCAGTACCTGTGCGGTGACATCGGCGCCGAAGAACAGCACGTCGGCCACCATGCCGCAATCGTCGCGTACCGGCTGGTAGAAGGCATCCAGGAAGACCCGCTCGTGCCGTCCCCGGCCGGGCCCGGTCCACGCCGCCAGCTCATGCCGCCACGCCGGACTCAAGCACCTGGCGCAATAGCCCCACGAACTCCTGCGCATCGGATCCGGACAGAACCGTCGGCAGCGGCTGCCCGGCACAGCCCACCAGCTCGAGATACCGGTCATTGGCCGCCTGCACGGCCAGGTCAGGGCCCATGACCAGGGCCACTGCTACCGGAAGGTCCGCGAAAATACCCAGCGACACGGTCGGCCACCCCGCCGGACCATGCCCATCAGGCATCACAGTCAAGCTCACCCAACCCCCGCCCGCGACTAAACGGCACCGCCGCCAACCGCCGCTATTACTGAGGAACCATGCAGAACGTATCCATACGTATGCCGCCGGCAGAACAGGATCGAGTCTGTCTCGTGCCGCCGACTCCCCGCCGACGACACAAGCGCTATCAGGCAGCTCAAAGCTCAAGGCTTGCTTCAGCCTTCTGCAGAAAACCCTATGAATTCAGCTTTTACCAATTGCTGCCTGCCTGATCATCCGGCAGGCCTTGCCAGGCCGGGGAAGGTCACGCCGGTGAGCTGCTCCGATGCTTCCCACAGGCGCCCGGCGAGCTGCTTGTCGCGGGCGGTCCTGGCGTAGCGGGCCTTGCGGGGAGCGCCCATGCCCGCACCGGGTCCGCGGGGCCCGTAGTAGTCCCCGCCGCGGGCCCGGGGGTCGGTGGCGGCGCGCAGCACCGGCAGCGCGCCTTGCGCGGCGGGCTGCCCGGTGAACGAGGCGGCCAGCCCCATCACCCGCGCGAAGATACCGCCGCCACCTAGGTTAGGCCCGCTGTACAGCAGCCCGGTGCGGCTGTAGCCGGGGTGGGCGCCGACGCTGATGGTGGCGGCACCGACCGCGCGCAGCCGACGGTCCAGCTCCAGGGTGAACAGCGCGTTGGCCAACTTGGACTGGCTGTAGGCCCGCCACCGGCCGTAGCCCTGCTCGCCTTGCAGGTCATCGAGCCGGATAGAGCCGAACCGGTGAACCAGGCTGCTGACCGTCACCACCCGGCTGCCCGGGCGGGCGACCAGGACCGGGAGCAAGCGCAGGGTGAGCGCGAAATGCCCCAGGTGGTTGGTGCCGAACTGCAGCTCGAACCCCTGCGCCGTGACCTGCCGGCTGGGCACGGCCATCACCCCGGCGTTGTTGATCAGCAGGTCCAGCCCTCGGTCACGGCCCAGGACCTGGCCGGCCAGCCGGGCTACCGAGTCCAGATCGGCCAGATCCAGCGCGACCAGATCGACCGTCGCCGTCGGCACCTGCCGCACGATCGCGCCCCGGGCAGCCCCGCCACGGTCGGCGTCGCGGCAGGCCAGCAGCACGACAGCGCCGTGCCGGGCCAGTTCCAGCGCGACATGAAAGCCGATACCGGAGTTGGCGCCGGTCACCAGGACTGTACGGCCATGCTGGCCCGGCATGTCAGCGGCAGCCCACCCAGCGGGCATGACGGTTCTCCGATCACCCGGCAGACATGATTCATCCTGGCACCATCACTGGTGCTGTCCCGGCTGCGCCCGACAGGGGAGCCCTCGTAAAGTCCGAGCAGGCCAGGCGGCCAGGGTCGTGCTCGACGGTCACCGCGACGTTGCGCATCAGCCGCCCGAGATCCTCGGGCAGCCCGTCCAGCGCCGTGATGACTATTTCCCTCAAACCGGCCGGGTTCGACGTCCACCACCAACCCATTGTCCGCCGTGGTCGCAGCCGCGCCGGTAAGCCGTGGCCCCGACCGCTGACATCGGGGTGAGGTTTGCTTCGGCAGGATCAGTCGTGCCGGTTGATCGAATAGATCGATTTGCGGCCTTGCGGATGGCAGGCTAGCTGCCGGGATTCCACGGCAGCCGGTAGGCGCGGTAGGTGCCCGCGCCGTCGGGGAGCTTGGCGTTGAACAGCAGCTTTCCTGACGGGCTGAATTCGGAGAGGTATCCAAGCCCGCCCCAGCTGACGAACAGGTCGCCGTTCTTGGTCGTCTGCGCGCTGCCGGGCCGATGACCGATGAGGACTGGGACCGCCCCAGCCAGGCGCTGGCCGTGTTCCTGAACGGCGAGACGATCACCGAGCCCGACAGGGACGGGCAGCGCATCGTGGACGATACGTTTCTCCTGCTGGTCACCACGGGCCCGGAAGGGGCTTCGTTCGTCTTGCCCGGCCCGCCGTACGGCGGGCCGTGGGAGGTCATCCTTGACACCGCCCGCCCGCCGGGATGCCCCGGGAGGGCACCTGGTGACCCGGTGCGGATGGAACCGCACTCGCTGTGCCTGCTGCGCCGGACCGCTGGCGGTCAGCCAGTCGGGTCAGCCAGCCGGTCGGCGGCCGGCCCGCGGTTAGCCGCCTGCCTCGCCAGCTCCTTGAGGCGGTCCAGGTCGACCGGGAACCTGCCGACGGCACCGGTCCGGCCTCGCCCGCCATCACGTAATCCTGGTCAAAGGCGATCCGGCTCACGCCCAGGCCCTGGACCGATTCGCAGAGCACATCCCGGGTCACCAGGTCCCAGACCCGGAGCCGCCGGTCGTGGCCCAGCGCCGCGACCCAGTGGCCCGTGCTGACATCGGCATCCCTGACGAAGCCGTCAAACGGCAGGGCCGCGACCTCGGCCAGGCTGCTCCCGTCAAGGACCCTGATCGTGGTGCCGCCTGTGTCGTCGATGCAGGCGGCCATGACCAGGTGGGCCGTGTCACTGACCGCAACGCAGGCGATCAGGACGCCGATGACCAGGCCCCAGTCCGGCTCGCCGAGCCGCCATTTCCGGTCCGGCCAGGGGCTGCGGGACCATTCGGCCACGGTCAGGCGCTGCCCGAACCGGTCAGCCGCCCGCAGGGCTTCTTGCCGGGTCACCGGTTCGAGCTCGCCGGTTCCCAGGCGGTGCAGGCAGGCCCGGACCAGTCGGCCGACTGGCGGGTCAGGTGAGAACTCGATCACCTCGATGGCGTAGCGCAGGGCCTGGTTAGGGTCCTGCGCCGACTCTGCCAGGTGGGTCAGTTCCCGGGCGCGCGCCCGCCTGGTCAGCGTGAGGTTGTAGTCGTCCTGCTCGTCGCGCCGTCTGGAGCTCGCCTCGATGAAACGCAGCTCGTCCATGTCCAGGTCGGCCCTGCGGTCGTTCTTCCACCGCTCGGCGGCCGCGAGCTGGCTTCCGGTCAGCAGTTCCGCGCTGTCCCGCGTCTCGCGCCACTGCCTCAGGTCTTCCCGCAGGCGCTGCCGCCAGCGGCGGAACGGCTCCTCGGAATCGAGCCATACGTGCAGCTGGTTCCAGGCCTGCAGCAGCGCTTCGTGCACCACCTCGGCGGTCTCGCGGCCGTTCTCATCGCAGCCGACCGTCAGCAGCCGCGCATCAGCCATCCGCACGATCACCGGCCAGTACGCGGGATCGCAATCAGATCGCCGGATGACCCTGCGGATGCCGGGCTGGTCCACCGTCGTGAGGTGGTTCACGAACAGCTTCCTGGCCAGGGCCTGCTCGGCCCCGTCCAGGCCGTTCAGGACCTGGTCCGCATGCGCGCCCAAAGCGCCGTCCAGGCCGCGGATCCGGCGGTACTCGTCAAGGGACAGCGTCTCCTTCCCCGGAGGGAGCGCCCGCCACATCTGGTCGAGCGAGAATTCCAGCAGCGGCAGCGCGCCCGGCTTGCCGTAGACGGCCTCGCTGAGTTCCTCTACCAGCGGGTCCGTGACATCTAGCCCGTACCATTCGGCCGGGAGTCGGATGGCCTCGGCCAGTTCGTGCCTGTCCATGCCGAACAGGCGGATGACGTTGCGCCGCAGGCGGTCCCCGAAGCTGTCGTGGCTAGAACAGGTCCTCGTCCTCTTTCCCGAATGCGCGCAGCCCCTTGTACGGCGAGGCGCCCGCAGTGGCCGTCTCCGCGGCGTCAGGCAGGCAGATCCAGCCGGGCCGGGTGGCTTCCTTCGCCCGCACCAGCACCCGCCGGTAGGCAGGCGAGACATCGGCCGCGGCATTCCGGATAACCTGGTCAAAGAACCACGACGACGCGATGATCGCGAGCACTCCCGAAGAGTCGGCCAGCGCGGCCCTTAGCCGGCTGGCGTCCACCAGCCGGAACGCCCAGTTGACTGCCTCCCCGGTGACACCACGCTCGTCAAAGAACACCGCAGGGCATGACTGCCGGCGAGGACAGGACTGCCCGGCGCTCAGGCCCATCGCGCGTCAACATCTGCCTCCCAGCTAGGCCGGGGCATGCCCAGCCGAGCGCTAACCCATCTCGCGACAAACGTAACCGCGCGGGCTCGCGAACCGGAAGATCGGGCCTACCGGTTTGCCCTGGCTATCAGCCAGCGCCGTGCGGGCTCGGGAACACGATTCGGGCATCCGGTGGCAGTCAGGCGGCGACGTAGTGCTTGTGGGTGAGTCCGCGTTTACGGCAGGTCGACGGCAAGTACGGTCTTAATCCTCCAGGGAGAGCAGGTCGTCTTCGGCCTGGATTGCGGGGTAGAGCTGGGGCGGGCGGGGGGTCCAACGCGGGAACTCGCGTGTCCTCGGGAGCGGGATGGCCGCCAGGGGGCGGGTGGCCGCGATGAGGCTGTCCCTGGACAGGCCGAGCAGGTAGCCGCGCAGGTCCGGGAGGTGGACCCCGGCGCTGCGGCGGTCGGCGTCCCACAGGTCGGCGAGTTGGTCGGCCGCATCCATGATCTGGCCGGTGACGATGCGCTTTTCCTGCTCGGTCTGGTCCGTAGCGCGCTTGACCGCCTTCGGGAGTCGGCTCAGCCCCAGGATGGACGGGACCGCAACGATGAAGGCCGGGATCATCAGCTCAGGGGGAGCAGCCGGGATGAACGTGGCGCTGCCGAGCCCGACCGCGGCGGCGAGCCCGCCGGGGCAGCCCCATTTCCTGAGCCACCGGAGCCTGCCCTGGCGGCGGTCGGCGTCCTTCTGGATCTGGGCGCAGACCTTCCTCGCCTGCTCCTCGGCTTGGGCACGCAGCGCCGGGCGGGTCGTCCTCGCCGCATCGTCGCAGGCGAACTGGTACTCCCACGGCCGCTCCCCGACGGTGAGCTCGATCGTGCCGACGGTGGGGAGGTCGTCGCGCAGCTCGTCTGCCGCCGCGACGATGAAGCTCTTGCTCAGCATGATCGCGAGCAGCTCGGTCACGGCGGGGGTCGGCGGCTGGCCGCCATCGGGTGCCGGGAAGGCCGACTGGCTCACCATCCCCACGATGTTCAGGGTCGCCTTACGGGCCTGTTCGTCGGCGGCGACCATCGCCCGCGCCGTGTCGAGGTCCCCCTTGGCCTGCGTGATGGCCCGGTTCTCGCGCATCACCCCGCGGAGCTCCTCTTCCTCGAGGTCCTCAGTACGGGCCAGCTTGCTGAGCAGGTCGGCGAGATCCCCCCGGACGTCATCCGACACGTATGCGCCCGTCTCGAAGCGCTCCCGGAAATAGCGGGCGGCGTGCTCAATGGCCCGGCTGGCCTCGTGCCGGGGAGACAGGACCTTCCACGCCTTCTCGTTGCCGGCGAGCACCGAAAAATCCGGATGCTGCCCGTACCGGGCGCCCAGACTGAGCAGCCGCCGCTTCCAATCGCTGACCGCGGCGTCGAAGACGTCCTGGCGGGCTCCCTCCTCGGCGTACCACTCGCCCATCTGCTTCACCAGCTGCGGTGCCGCGCCGCCGCCGAGCGCGTTTCCGGTCGCGGCATCGATGACGACCTGGAAGTGGCGGGGCAGGTTCACCGGCGTGAGCCGGGACAGGTAGGCGGCGAGCCATTCCTGCAGCTCCTCGTCGCGGTGCTGGTCACGCAGCAGGAGCGCCATGAACAGCGACGTCTTCTCGTAGTCCAGGGCCAGCGCGTAGTCGATGGCCTCGCGGTACTGCTGCCGGTTGTCGTCGAGCCAGGCTGCGACAGCCAGAGTCGCCTGGGCCACCCAGTAGCGAGGCGTCTGGATTGCGAGCCGCTCGGTGACGTCCAGGATGACGGAGCGGTTGATGTGGCCGCTGGCGACCACGTCGATGATGCTCGCGGCCATGTTGCGAGCCTCCTCGTAGCGGCCGAACCTCGTCTGCCACTGCCGCTCGGCGACGGCGAGCTCGTTGTAGGCGGTGGTCACGATGCGGTCCCGCTCGTACATGTCGCGCAGGCTGTTCAGCGAGTCCTGAGTAGCCTTCTGCCTACGCGCCAGGTCGTCCAGGGCAGGCGGCACGGTCTCCTCGATCCGGCGCAGCCGGTCGCTAAGCCCCGAGACCCTGCCGACCTGATGCTGCAGGTCTGAGACCTCCGACCTGACGCTCCTTATTTCCGAGTGCAGGCCCGATATCTCCGATGAGGGATCGCCGGTCATGTGAGTGCCTCCAGGACGGGGAGGGGCACGCGGGTCAAGCCGGCCGCCTGCCAGATGAGGCCGCCGGTCTCGCCAAGGCCGCGCCAGGTCCCGTCGGGTGACACGACAGCCGCCGCCCCGGGCAAGAGTACGGTCGTCGCAGCGCGGGCGGCCAGGTCCCAGATCCGCGCGGTCCCGTCCCGGCTCGCCGTCGCCAGGAAGCGGTCACTGATGTCGAAGCTCATCGCGGTGATCCCGTGCACGTGGCCGGCCAGCACGGGCGCGTCCGCCCAGTCTGGCAGCGTCCCCGGCTGGTCGGCCACGTACAGCCGGACAGTGCCGTCGGCGCAGCCGGCCGCGAGCATCGTGCCAGAATGGCTCGCGGCCAGGACCGTGGCACGGTATCCGAGCGGGGAGTGGCACGCGGCTTCCTTGCCTGTGGCCAGATCCCAGGTCCGGATGGTCTCGTCGTCGCCGGCCGACACCAGCAGGCCGCGGAGCGGGCCGAACGCGACCGTGAGGACGGCGCCCTTGTGCCCGGTCAGCTCCCACAGCAGCTTCTTGCCCTCCCAGACGGTGACGACCGCCTCGGCCCACGCGGCCGCGATCCGCTTGCCGTCATGGTCGGCAGCGACCGCCCGGGCGCGTCCGGTTCGCCCCGGCAGGATCCCAGCCTGCGCGCCGCCCACCGCGTCCCAGATCCGGACCGCGTCCCCGGCGGTCGCCACCCGTGTCCCGTCTGCCCGGAAGGCCAGGCACTGCGCGGGCTCGGCAGAGCTCACAGCCCAGCGCGGTTCGAGCGTCTCGTTCACCGCGTCAAAGGACCTCAGCTCCGGACGCTTGTCGCTGACCACCAGCCGAGTGCCGCCCGGGGAGGCGGCAACAGCGGTCACCGGATTGCCCGCGGCGCTGATCACCCGCATGCGATGCCGGGACGTGTGCCACAGGCGAAGCGACCCGTCACTGCCGCCCAGTGCGAGCATCCCGGACGCGGCGAACGCGACGCCAGTGATGACCAGGGTGGTCCCGTCAAGGACGCGCGGGCCCGCGGGATCGTCAAGGCCAGCGAGGTATACGCAGCCCCTGGCGTCATCGATCATCGCCGCGAAGCCGCCCTCGGGGCTGAGCGCCGCGGCCCGCAGCGGAACACCCGCGATCATGGTGCCCTCCGCGGCACCCTCCGCTGCGACGCCATCCAGCCAGCCGCGCGGGCCGGTCGCGCCGACGCTGAGCCAGCGATCGCGCGCGTCATCCCAGGCCAGTGCCAGCACCCGCCCGGCATGCGGCCGGCTCGCATCCGGCAGCGTGCCGGGCGGGTCGATCCACGCCGTTTCCAGGGCCACTGCACCGGACGCCGGGGCCCCAGGCGCCGTGTCCGCGGGTCCGGCCGCCGCGAGCTCCGCGAGGTTCCAAGCATGGACCTTACCGCCCTCGTCGCCGGCGGCCAGCCGCCAGCCCGTGTCGTCGAACGCCAGGGCCGTCACCTCGACGGGGCACGGCAGCCCCGCGGCAAGCAGCGGCTCGCTCGGGTCAGCCACGTCCCAGAGCAGGAGCCGGCCCGCAACGCCGGCCGCCAGCCAGGTGCCGGAGGAGTCGAGCGCGACGGAGCGGACGCGCACTCCTGGGCCGGTGAGGCCGGGAACAGTACCAGGAAGGTAGGGGCGGGCGGTCCCGGTCGCGGCGTCCCAGGCCGTGACGCGGCCATCGTCCGTCGCGACGACCAGCAGGTCGCCGGGACCGGCGGTCATGGCACGCACCCGCGCCCCGGCGGACCAGGACCGCACCGGCAGGCCGGGCCCGGCAAGCCACGCCGTGATGATCCCGTCCCCGTTCGCCGAGGCGAGCCAGCGGCCATCCGCGGCGGCGGCGGCCAGCCGCCATCCGTAGCGCGCGGGCCGCACCTGCACCTGGGACGGCGCAGGCTGCGAGAGCAGAGACTGAGTCCCCGCGGCGCGGGAAACCGGGACGCGGGAGGCTGAGGCGTGGCGGATCAGGGCGGGACGTCTAACGGCGGCGCGCACGGGGGCCGGTTTTGCCTGATCAGGGGCCACAGATACCGGGATTGCGGGCGCCGGGTTTCGCGGACCTGAGCGGGCCGGATCCGGGAAGGCGGCGGCGGCGGATACAGCCGCTTCGCCAGCGTCACCAGTGACCCGGGGGGGCAGGCTGACTGAGGGAGACGGACGCGTTTTGTACAGATAAGTGAGAAGGGCGGAGGCGGTGGGGCGGCTGGCCGGCTCCTTGGCCAGGCAGGCAGTGATGATGTCGAGGAGGGGACCGGTGAGAGGGCGCAGGTCGGGAGGCTTGTTGACGATGGCGTAACTGGTCGCGGTGAAGTTGCGGGCGTTGAACGGGGCGCGGCCAGTGGCGGCGAAGGCGAGCACGCTGCCGAGGGAGAAGATGTCGCTGGCAGGGCCAGCCAGGCTGCCGTCGAGCTGCTCGGGAGACAGGAACGCGGGAGTGCCGACGACCTTCCCGGTGGCGGTCAGCCGAGGATCGCTGCTCGCTCCAGCCGCCATCGCAATGCCGAAATCGATGATCCGCGGGCCGTCGGCGGCCATGATGATGTTCAGCGGCTTGAGGTCCCGGTGAACCAGGCCACGGGAGTGGATGGCGTGCAGGCCCTCGGCGAGCGCGGCACCCAGCTGATGCACTGCCGCCGGGTCAAGGGGGCCGTCGCGCTTCACCCTGGCATCCAGGGACGGACCCGGGACGTACTGCGTAACCATCCACGGCGGATCCGCGTCCGGATCGGCGTCGACGACGGCGGCCGTGTGGAAGCCGCCGACGGCGGGGGTGATGTCCCCGGAGGTCTCGATGGTGATGCCGTGTTTTTCTGCCAGGGGGAGGAGCGTTTCGGCGGCCTCTTCTGTGATGAGGGACAAGTCGACGTGCTCTCGGGTGAAGGATCGCTGGCCGGCGCGGCTGAGCAGTAGCAACGCTTCGGTGAGGTCGATCGCTCGGCCGTTGACGGCGCGGAGGCGCTCGTGAAGCGCGCCGCTGTCGCGGTTCGGATCGATGCGGGCGACATCGAGAAGGGTCTGCGTGATTGCCAGCGGGGTGCGCAGTTCGTGGGAAGCGTTGGCCGCGAACCTCTGCTGTTCAGCGACGTGCGCTTCAAGCCGCGCGAGCATGGCATCGAAGGCGTCGGCGAGTTCACGGAACTCCTCTCTGCGGCCTTCCAACTCGATCCGGTGGGAGAGCGATCCCTTCGCGGCCATGCGGGTGGCGTCTGTGATGCGAGTCAGGGGGGCGAGCATACGGCCGGCCAGGATCCATCCGCCGACAAGACCGAACACCAGCAGAAACGCCAGCACTGCGGCTGCCGCTTCGCCGAAGGCTCGCTGGGTGAAAGAGCGATCCGGAGCGAACGCCCCGCCGATGCCAGATCTGGTCTCTCTGATGATCGCAACGTGGGGGAAGTACCACATGAGGACCACCCACAGGGCAAGCAGCAAGGCACCTGCCAGCACGAGGAACCCGACCTCCGGGACGGCAGCTCCCCCCGGGCCGGCGACGTCGGCTGCCGCGGTCTCGTGGCCGGCCGACGGGACCTCGGCCGCTGACATCAGCGGCATCGGCGTGGCGGACGGTCCGGGCGCGACCCGGCAGGTGCCCATCGCCAGCGTCGCCAAGCTGATGACCGCGTACGTGATCCTGCAGGACCATCCCCTACCCGCAGGCGGATCGGGTCCGGATATCACGGTCCAGCCGTCGGAGGCAGCCGCATACCCGGCGCAGGCCCGCGACGGCGACTCGCTGGTGCCCGTCGCCGCCGGGGAGGCGATCTCCGAGCGCCAGGCGCTAGAGGCGCTGCTGCTGCCGTCGGCCGACAACATGGCCTGGATACTCGCGCGGTGGGACGCCGGCAGCCAGGCCGCGTTCACAGCGAAGATGAACGCCACCGCCCGCACCCTGGGCATGACCGGCACCAGCTACACCGACGCCTCCGGCCTGGACCCCGCCACCACCAGCACCGCGGCCGACCAGGTGCGCCTCGGCATGGCGGCGATGCAAGTGCCCGCGCTGACGCGATCACCGCCATGCCCGCGGCCGTCATTCCCGTGGCCGGCACCATCCGCAACACCAACACGCTGCTGGGCAGGGACGGGATCGCCGGCCTCAAGACCGGCAGCACGCAGGCCGCCGGCGGATGCCTCCTCATTGCGGCCTGGCAACAGGTCAGCGGGCGCAAGACCCTGATCGTCGCCGCCGTCTTCGGCCAGCCGGGCACGGCCGGGACCATCCTGCCGAACGCGCTGCAACCCGGCCATAGCCTCCTGCTCGCCCTGGACCGCGCCCTCGGCGCTGGCAGGCAGTTCGGTTCGCGTCATGACTCCGAAGGCCCGCCGCAAGGGCCGCCCGGAGCGCCATAACTGGAAGGCCTCGCCCGCAGTGCGGGCATGCTCAGGGTCCCGGGCGGAGCCGACGGTGTGTATAACCGCTCGCTTTCGCGCATCGTGACGGAGAGGAGCCGCTCCGGCCGGTGTCAAGGGCGTCTTCGATCCGCTGGCTGACGGGTCGTCGTGGCTGTCGATGCAGTGCAGGTAAACGTCGTGCAGGACGCGTGCGCTGTTGCCTGCCCGGCGGCGACTTCGGCGGGCGCGCCGCTGGCGTTGAGCCACAGCGACAGGCGGCGTGCCGCAGGTGATAGGGACGGCGGGCGAGCGCGGTGCCGGCCAGCTCCGGCCCGAGCGCGGCCACGTCTTGCATCCGGCGGCGAATCCGGGCTGCCGGACGGACACGGCCAAGGCCACCACGGGCCCCGCATCCCCTCGGGAGACTCCAGCCCAGAACGTCCAGATCCGCGCGGTCCCGTCTTGACCTGCATATTGCCAACGACCGTGCAGAACGGCTATTTCGCGTTTTGGCGTCGGGTGCTGACGAGGGAGATCGTCGCCTCAGTATGGGCATCCGGCACTCGGCGGATAGTCCCTGGCCCGGGTTTGCCGTCGGCCCGGCCGGCCGGCAGGCCGGGGCCGGCCTTGCCCGGGGTGCGGCCCGGGCAAGGGTCCCGTACAACACGGGACGTTGGTCCCTGGCGCGTGCTCCTGCGGCGGGATGACATGACAATGACAGAGGACCCGGAACGGAGGCGGGTCCTCTCGTCGCGCCCGGCCCGGATCACCGGGCCACGGACGTGGGAGCGTGTCCAGCTGCGGCATCGCCGGTGTACCGGGCGCAGGGTGCCGGGCACAGCAAGGAGCCGCCACCGAGGGTTCCGGGGGCGGTTCTGCGGGACAGGTTGAGGCGGGTGGTGGCGATGCGCAGGTACCTGGTGGTCGCGAACCAGACCTTGCAGGCGGCGGAGCTGCGGGACGAGCTGCGGAAGCGGATCAGCGAAGGGCCCTGCTCGTTCTTCGTGACCGTCCCGGACACCAAGGCCGCGCAGTACGATCCCGTGGCGGCTGGCGGCGTGCTTCCGCAGCCCGGCATGTGGTGGTGGGCGACGTATTACGCTCGCCCTGCCAGCGATGAGGAGGCGACCGCGCAGGCCCGGGAGCGCCTCCGCCTGATGCTTGACGGACTTGCCACGCTGGGCGTGCCTGTCGAGGGTGATCTGGGCAGCTCGGACCCGCTGACGGCCATCGGGGAGGTGTGCACGGGCCGGCACTTCGACGAGATCATCGTGACCACCTTGCCTCAGCATGTCTCGCGCTGGCTGAAGGCCGACTTGCCGCATCAGGCGCAGCGCCGGTTCGGATTGCCGGTCACGACCATCATCAGCAGTTACTGACCGCCCGGCCCGCCAGCTGCGCTGCGGCGCGAACTGCACCTCAGCCGGGTCCGCGTCGGCCGGATCCGGCACCCGGCCGGCGCAGCAGGGCCGTCCGGCCCGGTCCTTCAGGAGCCCGCCACCTGCCCGGTAATTCGGGTTTGCCGGCCAGCCTGTACCACGGCCGACCAGATCGGCGGTCGCATGCGCCGCCTCCACGGCGCCGACCGGTCACGCAGCGTGCACAAATGCGCCGGTCGCCAGAACTCTGATCGACTATGCGTTTGTCAACGATCTATGCGAGTTCGTGTGGCAGTGGTACATATCGCCCCGATCTGGCTTCTTGGATACAGGACAAGGGCAGCCCGCCCCCGCCTGCCCCCCGCGAGTGTGCTGCACGCCTTTCCTCAGCACCGGCAGGCCGCAGCGCCTGCAAATGATCGGGTGGTTCAGGTTCTGGCGGAGGGCGCTTTGGCTGGCGTCTGAGCTGAGCTGATGATCCGGTGGTGGGCGGCGGCACAATCAGCCCATGGCAAACGACCCGGCCGGCCGCGCGCGTGCTTGTGGTCGCAGGCGACATGTCCTATCTGTCGGGCTACCCGCGCTACAAGCGCTGGTACAAGGATGCCAGCGACCTGATACCCATCCCGGATCACACGCGGCGCAAGGAGATGATGCTGGAGGCGGCTGCCTGGGCCTGCATGCAGGCGCCAGTGTAGCCGCCGGTACTGACCGATTGGCTAGGTCGCCGGCTGAGACCGCCGATGGTTCAGCGTCAGCCGGATCGACGGCCGGCGCACTGGCTATCCTGCCGTGGAAGGAGTCCGGCGCGCTCAGGATCGGTATCGGGGCCGGTGCTCGTTACCGCACGCCCGCCTCGATGTCCGCGGCCGCCAGGCGGGAGGGCAGCAGCCCGAGCTTGTCCCTGATGGCCTGCTGGACCTGCTCCCTGGGCGGCCGGGAGTCCACCGTGAGCACGTACTCCTTGCGGCGGAAGATGTCCAGCACCGGATTGGTCTTGGCGTGGTACTCGCGGAGCCGGACGGCGAGCGCCGCCTCGGTATCATCCTCGCGCCTGAGCAGCTCACCGCCGCAGGCATCGCACCTGCCCTCGCTGGACGGGCTGTTGTCAATCAGGCTGTAGTCCATCCCGCAGCCCGCGCACAGCCGCCGGGCGAGCACCCGGCGCGCCACCTCGCTGTCGGGCAGCTCCAAGTGGATCACCCCATCCAGGTCGTAGCTCTCCAGGAAGAACTCCGCCTGCCGCTCGTTGCGCGGGAAGCCGTCGATGATGAAGCCGTAGTTCCAGTCGTGCTCGCTGAGCCGCTGCTGTACCACGGCGTCGACGAGGTCGTCGCCGACCAGCAGCCCCGCCGCCATCGTGCGCCTGACCTGCGCGCCGAGCTTCGTGTGATGCTGGACGTTCCACCGGAAGATGTCCCCGACCGCGATGTGCTCCAGGTCGAAGTCCCCGGCGAGCATCTTCGCGTGGGTTCCCTTGCCGCTGCCCTGGATGCCCATGATGACGTATTTCCGCATGCAACTACTTTCACACGGAACCGCGACGCTGGCTCCTGGCTACATGGCTAGACCGCCGGCCCGGTACGCGAGGCGTTCGTAGCGGCGGCAGTCGCGGCCGGTGCAGTGGTGGTCATTCACGCCCCACTAGAACCGGCACACGCAATACCTGCCGATGCGGACCTGGTTCCTCGAACGTCGCCCGGACAGTGTCGTGAGCAGGTTCGTCGCACCGATCGAAGTCGCTCGTCGGACTGCTGACGATCTGGTGCCCCTGCACGGCCATCCAGGCGTTCCACGTCTATTGAAGGTCGATACCCGGTATACCAGGAGCCCATGGCACGGTGACGGCTGGTGGTGGGCCACTCGTCGTGACGGTTCTGGCCGCGTGGGGTGCGTCAGGCGTATGGTCCCGTCTGGGCAGGTCAGGCACGATACGCGGACGATGGTCCGTGGCTGTCCGTGCAGCAGGGGGTCAGGAGCCCGCGGGCAGCCCGAACAGGCCAGGCCCGGCCTCCTCAGCCAGCCAGCCCCGCTCCGCCAGCCGCTTCAGCTTCGACCGCAAGGTCTCCACCTTGCCCCTGTCCGTGCTCAGCCCGGCCGCCGCGGCGAACTGCGCCGCCCGCAGCGGCCGCCCGGCATCCTCAGCTACCTCCAGCAGATCCCGGTAATCCTGCGGCAGCACATCAGCCTCAAGGCCGGGCTGCCACGACCACGACTGGCTTCACCGCCAAGGGACGAACAACTATGCGGCATGACG